>ERZ857521.2630-NODE-2630-length-16795-cov-3.382616_pt1 | contig 16795 bp, 13 predicted proteins | sample MGYA00519701_ERZ857521 | MGnify/ENA primary metagenome ERZ857521 (study PRJEB31778, sample SAMEA3449346) | human gut metagenome | biome: human gut; feature: human-associated habitat; material: faeces | place: United Kingdom | collected 2010/2012 ...
ATTCCCATGGATCACACCCCCAGAAGGAGAAACTGGTTCTATAAAGGCATCCGGCTGATGTCGGCCTGTGCCGTGGTGTATTCCCTGACCGTGATGGGGTTCCAGTATCTGGGTGCCTACCGGGGCGATATGCCGGCAGTGTCCGACGGCCCCTATCTGACCCTGGAGGAACTGGGAGTGGAAGGGGAGCGGCATTCCTATTTCACCAACGGGCCCAGCGGGCTTCGCTATGAGAAGGGTCTGCTCAGCGAGAACTGGTACACCAATGAACAGGTCTACCAGCCTCAGAAGGAGGATATTGTCTGGCTTTATCAGGATGTCTACCGCCTGCGCCGGCCGCAGATGACGGATTCCTTTGTGGAATCGCTCATGTGGGACAGCGCCTGGAGCAGCAGTCCGGCGGACTACACCCGCCTGAATGATTCCCGGTTCGATGGAATATGGACTGCCAGGAACGAGATGATCGTCCAGTCCGGGGATACGGTCTGGGTATTTACCTATTATGAGATGGAAACGGCGTTCAGCCGGGAGGATCTGCTGCAGGCTGTGGCGAAGCATCAGTCAAAGTGACCAGATTTTTCCGTACAGATTTGTGCCGGTGGGAGAATGGAGCGGAAACAGCTTGAATCCATACCGGGCAAGTAGTATATTGAAACTGATAATACCGGTGATCGGCACCGGCAGTGATGGAAAGGAGAACGGAAAATGAAACTGGCAATCGTATACTATTCGGAATCGGGCAATACCAAGCAGGCTGCGGAGTATGTGGCTGAAGGCATGAAGAAGGCAGGCGCGGAAGTGGGCCTGTTTGAGCTGGACAAGATCGACGAGGCATTTGTGGCAGAGGCCAAGGCTGTGGTATTCGGCGCACCGACCTTCTATGCAGATACCTGCTGGCAGATGAAGAAGTTCTTTGATGAAACCAAGCTGCCGCTCGCCGGAAAGATCGGCGCCACCTTCGGCACTGCCGGATACCTGCAGGGCGGCTGCGAGATCGCGCTGCAGAACAATGTGGTACGGATGCTCTGCAAGGGCATGCTGGTATATTCGGGCGGCTGTGCACTGGGCGAACCGCTGACCCATCTGGGTGCCATTGCGCTGGGCGGTCATGTGGATGAGCAGAAGGAACAGTTTGTCACCCTGGGTGAGCGTGTGGCAGCACAGGCAGCCAGACTGTAACCGGTATCTTTGGTCTGAAACAAAGGAACTGTCTTTCTCCGGAAGGGGGAAGGCAGTTCTTTTTTGTATCATAGATAAAATCTGGAATTAAAATTTTGTTAATATTTACGAGAATGAGCAGGCAGAAGCGCGGGATTTTCTGGTAGCATTTTTCGTCAATCTACGATATACTTAATATATATGGCTTGTACCAGGTCAATACTGAGATTGGGCTGTATCAACAATCTGTCAGAGAGGGTGAAGAGCGTGTCAGCAGCTTCAGAAAAAGTGTATGCCGTTGAAATGCAGGGGATCAGCAAGTATTTCGGATCGTTCTGCGCACTGAACGGCGTGCAGCTCAGCGTGGAAAAGGGAAGCATCCACGCGCTTCTGGGCGAGAACGGCGCCGGTAAATCCACATTGATGAATGTCCTGTACGGACTGTATCAGGCGGATGAAGGCGAGATCCGGATCAACGGTCAGAAAGCGGTTATCAAGAATCCCAATACAGCCATCAAGCTGGGAATCGGCATGGTGCATCAGCACTTCATGCTGGTGGAACCGTTCACAGTTACACAGAATATCATGCTCGGTATGGAAAAAACACGGTTTGGCGGCGTTATTGATGAGGCAGCCACCCGGAAGGATGTACTGGAGCTTTCGGAAAAATATGGCCTGACCATCGATCCCGATGCCAAGATCGAGGATATTTCGGTGGGCATGCAGCAGCGTGTGGAGATCCTCAAGGCTCTGTACCGCGGTGCAGAGATCCTGATCCTGGACGAGCCCACCGCTGTGCTGACTCCTCAGGAGATTAATGAACTCATTGAGATCATGCATCGCCTGGCCAACGATGGCAAGACCATCATCATCATCACTCATAAGCTCGGTGAGATCAAGAAGTCGGCAGACTACTGCACCATTATCCGCCGGGGCAGATACATTGATACAGTCAAGGTTTCGGATGTGGATGAGATGGAACTGGCCTCGATGATGGTGGGACGGGAAGTAAAGCTCACCGTTGCCAAGGAGAAGGCCAATCCTGGGGAGGTGCTGTTCTCGATTGCGGGCCTGACTGTTGAGGATACCCGTGGAATCGAGCGGGTGAAGAACCTCAGCCTGGAGGTGCGCCGGGGCGAGATCCTGGGCATTGCCGGCATTGACGGCAACGGACAGCATGAGCTGGTGGAAGCCATCATGAACATGGTGCCGTCCAAGGCGGGCAGCATCCGGGTACGGGACAAGGAGATCCAGAACCGTACCCCGTCGGATACACTGGCAGCCGGAATCGCCACCATTCCCGAGGACCGGCATAAGCATGGTCTGGTGCTGGACTTCACAGTGGCAGAGAACTTCGTCATTGAGAAGTTCCGCCGGGAGCCCTTCTCCCGGAAGGGTGTGCTGAATCTCAAGGCCATCCGCAGCCATGCCACCGAGCTGATCGAACGGTTCGATGTGCGGCCTGCGGGCTGTGAAAACAGTGCGGCCCGGGGACTTTCGGGCGGCAACCAGCAGAAGCTCATCATTGCCCGGGAAGTGGACAACGACCCGGATGTGCTCATTGCGGTGCAGCCTACCCGAGGACTGGATGTAGGCGCCATCGAGTATGTGCACAAGGCGCTGATTGAAGCCCGGGATCAGGGCAAGGCGGTACTGCTGGTATCGCTGGAACTGGACGAGGTCATGGATGTATCTGACCGGATCGCAATTATTTATGACGGAACGATTGTGGATACCATTGACGCGGAAAACGCGGATGAGAACCACATCGGCCTTCTGATGGCAGGAGGAAAGAAGTGATGAAACAACTCGAAAAAGCACTTCGCCGGCCGATCACCGGTATCCTGATCTCGATCGTGATGGGCTTTATTGTCGGAGCCATTGCGGGCTACAATCCGGCAGCTGCCTATGCTTCGATGATCAGCGGCATTTTTTCCAAACCCAAGTATATTGTCCAGGTGATCATCCGGGCCACACCGCTCATCTTCACCGGACTGAGCATCTCCTTCGCCTTCAAGACCGGTATGTTCAATATCGGCGCTGAGGGCCAGGCCATCATGGGCATGGTGGCAGCAGTCGTGGTCGGCTACTGCATCGAGCTCCCGCCGGTGATCCACTTCATCGCTGTGGCTCTGGCAGCCATCGCCGCTGCCGGCCTGTGGGGCGCCCTGGTGGGTGTGCTCAAGGCCAAGTTCGGCATCCATGAGGTTATCTCGGGCATCATGCTCAACTGGATCGCCCTGTACTTCAATAACTTCATGATCGGTATGCCCTGGCTCAAGAAGCCCCAGACCGAGGCTTCCTATGAGGTGCTTCCCAGCTCCTGGATCGTAATCCTCAACGAGTGGAAGACCTCCGATGCCGGTCGGGAATGGCTGCTGGACGGCACCCATCCCATCCTGGGCGATGTGCTCATCAAGACCGACCTCAACTACGGCATTTTCCTGGCGATTGCCGCGGCCTTCCTGGTATGGTTCATTCTAAACCGCACCACCCGCGGCTATGAGATGCGGGCCGTGGGCTCCGGCAGTGAGGCCGCCCGGTTTGCCGGCATCAATGTCAACAAGAATATTATCCTGTCCCTGGCCTTTGCGGGCGCTCTGGCAGGTCTGGCTGGCGCCATTGTCATCACCGGCGCCATGCCTCACCGCATCACCACCCTTACCTCCCAGCCCGGTTATGGCTTCGATGGTATCTCGGTGGCGCTGATGGCAAATACCTCGCCGCTGGGTGTGATCGCTTCGGCACTGCTGTTTGCGGGACTGCAGTATGGCGGCAGCTCCATTCAGGCGGATCTGGGTGCTCCCAGTGAGATCATCAATATCGTGATCGGTACCATCATCTTCTTCATCGCCATGTCGGGAGCCTTCCGCATGCTGGCTGACTATCTGGAAAAGAGGAGGGGCAGAAGCAATGGCAAGTAATATTTTTCTGGCAATCACCATTACATTTATGTATGCAGCCCCGCTGATCCTCACCGCTCTGGGCGGCGTCGTCAGTGAGCGCTCCGGCGTCATCAACATCGGTCTGGAAGGCATGATGGTGATCGGTGCCTTTGCCGGTGCGGCAGCTGGCTATTACAGCGCCAGCCCCTGGATCGGCTTCCTGGCAGCGGGTCTGGCAGGCGGTCTGCTGGCTCTGCTGCACGCAGTGGCCTCCATCACCTTCAAGGCCAATCAGACCATCTCGGGCGTTGCCCTCAACTTCATCGGACAGGGCCTGGCTCTGTTCCTCTGCCGTCTGTTCTTTGACGGCGCTACCATGTCCAAGCCGGTGCCCAAGCAGATGCCCAAGCTGATGAGCCTGCTGGGCCTGCAGCCGGAGGGTGCCCTGCGCAACTTCGATGTGGACATCACCTTTGTGATCGCCCTGGTGCTCACCGGTGTGATCTGGTTCGTGCTCTACCGTACCAAGTGGGGCCTGCGTCTGCGGGCAGTGGGTGAGCATCCCGCCGCCGCGGATACCCTGGGTGTCAATGTCTACGCGGTGCGGTATGCGGCTGTTATCATTTCCGGCGTCCTCGCTGGCTTCGGCGGCGCGGCTCAGTCGCTGGCTGTGGTTTCGCTGTTCACCCCCACAGTCATTTCGGGTCAGGGCTTCATCGCCATGGCGGCAGTGATCTTCGGCAAGTGGACTCCCCATGGAGCATTCCTGGCCTGTCTGGTCTTTGCCTTTGCACAGGCACTGGTGGTTATGCTCGGCGGCGGCAGCTCCAGCATTTCGCCCCAGCTGCTTTCCATGCTGCCCTATGTACTCACAATCCTGGTACTGGTGCTGTTTGTCGGCAAGGCTGTGGCTCCCAAGGCAGACGGTGTCCCCTATGAGAAGGGTGCCCGGTAAAATCCAAGTCTTTGTTTATGAACAGCCGTCTGTGGTCAGTCATGTCCCGGGCGGCTGTTCCGGTCTTTCGAAATCATAAAGGAGTGTCTGACTATGAGAATGTATGACATCATCCATAAAAAACGTGACGGATTCCCATTGACCGATGAAGAGATCAGCTTTGTGGTCCAGGGCTGTACCGATGGTTCCATTCCGGATTATCAGCTTTCGGCCCTGATGATGGCGATCTACTTCCAGGGGCTTGATCCCCATGAAACCGCTGTCCTCACCGACCGGATGGCCCATTCGGGAGATCTGGTGGATCTTTCGGGGATTCAGGGCTTCAAGGCGGATAAGCATTCCACCGGCGGCGTGGGGGACAAGACCACCATGGTGGTGGCTCCCATTGTGGCAGCCTGCGGAGTGCCGGTGGCGAAGATGTCCGGGCGTGGTCTGGGACACACCGGCGGCACTGTGGATAAGCTGGAATCCATTCCCGGCTTCTGTGTGGAGCTTTCTCCAGAGGAATTTATCCGCACCGTCAATACCGTAGGCGCCTGTGTGGTGGGCCAGAGCGGAGACCTGGCGCCGGCAGACAAGAAGCTCTATGCGCTGCGGGACGTGACCGCCACTGTGGAGAGCATTCCGCTGATTGCAGCGAGCATCATGTCCAAGAAGATCGCTGCCGGAGCAGACGGCATCGTGCTGGATGTAAAGGTGGGCAGCGGTGCGTTCATGAAGACGCTGGAGGACGCGGTGCGCCTGGCGGAGACCATGGTGCAGATCGGTGAAGCGGTGGGACGGCGCACTGTGGCGCTGATTACCAACATGGATGCGCCGCTGGGCAATGCGGTGGGCAATACCCTGGAGGTCCGGGAGGCGGTGGAGACTCTGGAGGGCCATGGCCCCTCGGAACTGACCACCATCTGTCGGGAGCTGGCAGCCAATATGCTGTACCTGGCGGGCAAGGGAGATATTATCCACTGCAACAAGCTGGCCCGGGAAGCCATTCTGACCGGAGCAGCCCTGGCAAAGTTCAAGGAGATGGTAGCGGCACAGGGCGGCGATGTATCGGTGATCGAGGATACCCAGAAGCTCCCGGCTGCCTCTGACTTCCGCCGGGTCAAGGCGCCGATGGACGGTTACATCACCCATATTGACGCTGAGAAATGCGGCCTTGCGGCTGCCATGCTGGGCGCCGGACGGCAGGCCAAGGGCGATGCCATCGACTACACAGCGGGCATCTACTTCAAGATGAACCTGGGCGAACAGGTGGACGGCGGCTTTGAGTTTGCACGGCTCTACACCTCGGGAGATCCGGCACGGTTTGATGAGGCAGAGCGTCTGTTCCTGGAGGCGGTGACTATTTCTCCGGAACCGTTGCCCGAGAGTCCCAAGCTGATTCTGGGACGGGTTTCGGCAGAGGGGACCGAGCTGTACTGATCCCGGCATAACAATATAAAAACTGCGGCGGAGCATGGAATCTTCCGCCGCAGACAAGAAAAAACGGACAGCAGCTGCTGTCCGTTTTTTTGATGTGTTGATTCAGGATCAGTCAAACAGGGGAACAGTCTCCGGAGGAACGGGGCAGATGTACTTGCCGCCGGTGGTCTTTTTCCACTCTTCCTTGGCCTTTTCGAGCAGCTCCGGATTCTGCATGGCCTTGATGGAAGCCAGGGCCAGTACTTCAGCGGCCTTGACAGTGCCGGTGCGTCCGATGTCGCTGCCCGACTGAGCAGTCACCTGCCAGGTATGACCGGTGGTGCAGAGTGCCCAGGTGGATACATTCATCTGAGCGGTAGGAGCGCAGTAGCTCACATCACCCACATCGGTGCTGCCGCTGGAGATCATATCGCTGGCATGATAGGGGAAGATGTCCTCCACCAGGATCTGATCCTTGTATTTTTCAGCCACTTCCGGACCGAAGTGAGCAGCCAGGGTACGGGCCTTGTCTGCCACAGCGGCGGGATCGAAGGTCTTGGCAAACTCCGCAGCCAGAGCCTTTTCCTCCTCCGAGAACTTGGGACCGCCAGCCTCACAGAAGGACTCATAGAGCAGCTTGGAGAGGGTGTCGTTGGGAACATAGTCGCACAGGCCGTCGTTGAGGACGATCTCGAGCTGGGTGCCGGTCATCAGAGCAGCGCCCCGGGCTACATCCTTGACCCGCTCATAGAGATCCAGCACCTGATACAGCCGGGGAGACCGTACATAGTAGAAGACGCAGGCATGATCCTGTACCACATTGGGAGCCGAGCCGCCCACATCGGTATAGGCATAGTGGATGCGCTCATCGGGCAGGATATGCTCCCGGAGATAGTTGCAGCCCACATTCATCAGTTCGCAGGCATCCAGAGCACTGCGTCCCAGATGGGGGGAACCGGCAGCATGGCTGGTGCGTCCCTTGAACTTGAAGTAAGCGCAGAGGTTAGCCAGGGAGTGATCGGCAGTGATGGCGTTGTAAGCGCCGCCGTGCCAGGTAAAGGCAGCATCCAGGTCGTCAAAGAGTCCTGCCCGGGCCATGAACATCTTGCCGGAGCCAAACTCCTCACCGGGGCAGCCATAGTACCGGATGGTACCCTTGAGGCCATGGGCCTGCATATAATCCTTGACTGCCACAGCGGCACCCAGCGCACCGGCGCCCAGCAGGTTGTGACCGCAGCCATGACCGTTCTCGCTCACAATCTCAGAGCTCTCCACCGGATCGCCGGCAGCATGCTTGAGGGCAGGCAGGGCATCATATTCGCCCAGCAGACCGATGATGGGCTTGCCTTCGCCCCAGCTGGCTACAAAGGCAGTGGGGATTCCGGCAACGCCTTCCTCCACCGCAAAGCCCTCGGCTTTGAGAACATTGGTCAGAGCCTTGGCAGACTGGAATTCCTTGAAGCCGATTTCAGCATATTCCCAGACCAGGTCGCCGGCATGCAGGAAAGCTTCCTTCTTAGCGTCCACAAGTTTTTTGATCTCGTTTACCATTTCCATCTCGATTCCTCCGCAGTAATTTTATACATAAATTATGAATATTCTTTCTGTATCATATCACCTGAATGACCGGTTGTCAATTCTTTTTTGAGGCTTTTTTTCAAAAAATATCCTGCGTTTCTCCGAAGAGAAAAGCTGCCGTGAGCCGTGGATTGATCGGAAAGGTAGCGATTGGCGGGGAGCAGGAGTGATGCTGGAATGGACGGGAAAATATCGATTCTGCAAGATAGTGAATATTCACTGTATGTGAGAGCGGTGCCGGGACTGTGAAAAAAGCCAGGACAGGGGCCATTCCCGGCTCGCCAAAACAGGGGAAATATGGTATAATAGCTGCAAAGCAGCCATTATACTTAATTTTTATGACCGGACGATTCGTCCCAATGGCCAATTGTACCATTTCGCTGACGCTTCATGATACAATAGCCGCAAGACGGCTGTTAGGCTTGCCCTTATGATCGGGTGATCGGCGGGCAGTTCTTTGTCCGAATGGCTTCCCCCGGTGGGCAGCGGTTCTTCCCGGCTTGCGCCCGCAGAGCCTGTCTCTGATAGCGGGTGTACGCATCGGGAAGCAAAACGCATTATTAAAAAGAAAGCACCCCACACAAGGGGAGATCTATAAAAGAAAAGGCGGTACTTTATGGGAACACTAACGATCTGTTGTCCCTGTCTGTTTGGTCTGGAGAGTGTCCTCTCCGGGGAGATCAAGCGGATGGGCGGTCAGAATATTCAGACCACCGATGGCAAGGTCACCTTTGAGGGTGATTTCTCCATGGTGATCCGGGCGAACATCTATCTGCGCACCGCAGAGCGGGTGCTCATTGTCCTGGGCAGTTTTCCGGCCCGGACCTTCACCGAGCTGTTTGACGGCACAGTGAAGCTGCCCTTCGAGGATTTCATCGGCAGTATGGACGCCTTCCCGGTCAAGGGTTGGTCGCTCAATTCCCAGCTGCACAGCGTTCCGGACTGCCAGTCCATTGTAAAGAAGGCGGCAGTCAAGCGGCTGGGGGAGATGTACCGCAAATCCTGGTTTGAGGAGAGCGGTCCGGCCCGGCAGATCCAGTTCTCCATTCTGAAGGATCAGGCGACCATCATGCTGGACACTTCCGGCGCGCCGCTGCACAAGCGCGGGTACCGGCAGGTATCCACACTGGCGCCCATCAAGGAGACACTGGCAGCCGGCATCATTGACCTGGCCCATGTGCGCCGGGATACGGTTGTGATGGACCCGTTCTGCGGTTCGGGTACCTTCCTGATCGAGTCTGCCATGCATGCCATGAAGATTGCCCCGGGTATGCGCCGGCACTTTGCAGCTGAGCGCTGGGGGATCGTGCCGGAGGAGCGCTGGACTGAGATCCGCAAGGAAGCCCATGCCGGGATCTACCGGGATTCCAAGTTCCGGGGTTATGGCAGTGACCTGGATGCCGAGGCGGCGGCTCTCTCATTGGAGAATGCCAAAAAGGCCGGAGTGGACAGCCGGCTGCGGATTCGCCAGGCCGATATAGCGGACTTCACCCTGCCGGACTTCCCGGCGGCAGTGATCTGCAATCCGCCGTATGGCGAGCGTCTGCTGGAGATCAAGCAGGCAGAGGAGCTCTACCGGACCATGGGCCGGGTATTCAAGCCCCGGGAGGGCATGAGCTACTACATCATCAGTCCCCATGAGGAATTTGAGAAGCTGTTCGGGCGTCCGGCAGACAAACGCCGAAAGCTCTATAACGGCATGATCAAGTGCCATCTGTTCATGTATTTCAAATAGGAATAATCCCCAAAAGTGAGAATCCCATCTGTGGCAGTATGCTGTAGATGGGATTCTTTTATTGTTTTGTGTATTTAGTTGTATTTGTGGATTATACAAGAAATCAGACTATCTTTTAATATATTTGCTAAAATTTATTTATTTTGTTAAAAAATATTGATAATTATTTCAAATAATGTTATAACCAAATTAAAGGTGTTTTTACCGGACAGACAGATTTGCATAGATATTCTGTCGCCGGAAAGAAACAAGGAGTACGGAAAAATCGAATAAGACTAAGGAGTTGATGACTTGTGACATTCATGTCGATCATGAACAGTTTTCCGCTTTACATACTGGTAATTGCGGGATTGTTATTTGTATTTGCGCTTTGTCTGGTTACTCTCAAACAGGCCCGGCAGCGTGCATTGGAACTCGGGCTTTCCAAAGAGGAGATCATGGGTGTCATCAAGTCTTCGGCCCTGTTCAGTATTGTACCGTCCCTCTCGGTTGTAGTGGGTCTGTTCTCGCTCCAGGCTGTTCTGGGCGTGCCGTGGTCCTGGTACCGTCTGTCGGTAATCGGATCGGTGAGCTATGAGCTGATCGCGGCGGATATGGCAGCCATTGGCGCCGGATATGATTCCCTCGCTGCCCTGGTAGAGGTCAATGATCCCAATGTAGCCGGTGCGGTTATGCTCGCTATGAGCTTCGGTATCATCGGCGGCGTTGTGGGCTGTCTGTTCCTGGGCAAGAGCATCCAGACCGGTATGGCTTCCTACCGTGCCAAGAGCGGTGCCTGGGGCGCACTGGTTATGAGCTGCTTCGTTATGGCTCTGATGGCAGTGTTTGTTCCCGCCCGAAGCATCTTTACCGGCACTATCGCCACCCTGACCCTGATCACCAGTGCCCTGATCACAATGGCACACCGCTGGATCATCAAGAAGTACAAGGTCAAGTGGCTTTCCAACTTCGTGATGGCTGATGCGCTGATCCTGGGTATGGTCAGTGCGGTGTTCTGGAACTATCTGATTGGATGAGGGGAGGAAGCAATCCATGACAAACGATAAAAACAGCTATTTCAACCGAGCTCACCGTCTGGGCCGGATCGGTACTATCATTGCGATCCTGTTCATGATCGGCATACCCGTAGTTGTATGCTTCATCTATGATGTAATGCCCACCTTCAGCGAAGTGTTCACCACCGCCATTGGTCTGCTGGCTGTCTATGTGCCCACAGCCCTTTCGGAGGTAATCAGCTACACTCCTATGCTGGGCACAGCCTGCTATATCACCTTCATCACCGGCAACGTGGGCAATATGAAGATCCCCTGCGCCCTCAACGCCATGGAAATGACCGACTCTCCGCTGGGTACTGAGCGGGGCGATACCGTTTCCGCCATTGCCGTCAGCGTTTCGTCCATGGTGACTATGATCGTTATCGCCATCGGCGTTGTGCTGCTGGTTCCGCTGCAGCCCATCCTGGAGAACCCTACCGTTCAGGTTGCCACCAGCTATATGCTGCCGGCTCTGTTCGGAAGCATGGTAGTCACCAATGTTGCCAACAGCAAGTCGGGTGAGTACCGCATCAAGAACCGTGTCCTGACCATGCTGGCTCCTATGGCCTGCATCATCGCCTTTGACTATCTGGTAATGCCGATCAAAGGTAAGGAAGGCTATACCATGATCGTGACCATCCCGCTGACCATCCTGCTGGCTTACATTATGTACAAGCTGGGTATCGTCAAGGTGGAAAAAGAGGACTGAGATGGAATTTGACGGCATCAAGCCGTAAAGAGCAGAATATAGATCGAACAGAGATCAATAAGGAGGAACGACAATGGATATGGAAAACAAGGTCCGTCAGATCCGGGAACTGGTTGAGGCGAAGCGTGAAAAGTTCGCCAGAGTCAGCGATGAAGTATGGGCCGTGCCGGAGCTGTACTTCCACGAAACCAAATCCGCTGCCATTCTCATCAAGGCTCTAAAGGAAGAGGGCTTTGAGGTGCAGGAAGGCGTGGATGGCATTCCCACAGCGTTTATCGGAACCTGGGGCAGCGGCAAGCCGGTCATCGGTATCCTGGGTGAGTTTGATGCCCTTCCCAGCCTGAGCCAGGAAGCCGGCTGCTGGGAGCACAAGGAAATCGTCAAGGGCGGTCCTGGTCACGGCTGCGGACACAATGCTCTGGGCGCTGGCGCTATGGCAGCCGCTGTTGCCGCCAAGGACTACATGGAAAAGAACGGCCTGAGCGGTACCATCCGGTACTATGGCTGTCCGGCAGAGGAAGCCGGCTGGGGCAAGATGTTCCTGGCCCGGGACGGCTACTTCGACGATCTGGATGCCTGCTATACCTGGCACCCGGGTGTAGGCAATATGGTACAGGGTACCAGCAGCCTGGCAAATATGTGTGCTTTCTTCACCTTCAAGGGACGCACCAGCCATGCGGCAGCATCGCCGCATCTGGGACGCAGCGCCCTGGATGCCTGCGAACTGATGAACGTGGGTGTCAACTACCTGCGTGAGCATGTGATCCCCGAGGCCCGCATCCATTATGCCTATCAGGATGTCGGCGGCGCGGCTCCCAACGTGGTACAGGATCACGCCCAGCTCAAGTACTTTATCCGTGCGCCCAAGATCACCCAGGTCAAGGAGATCGGTGAGCGGGTCAAGGATATTGCCCGCGGCGCAGCCCTGATGACCGGTACCGAAGTGGACATCTATTTCAGCGCTGGCATGTGCGACTATGTGCCCAATGATGTTCTCAGTGAGATCCTCTCTGAAGCTCTGGTAGCAGTGGGCGGACCGAAGTTTGACGATGCGGACCGGGAGCTGGCAAAGAAGTTCTTTGACCTCTACACTCCCAGCGAGATCGAAGCAGCCCTCAAGCGGCTCTCCTATAACTATGAGAACTGGGAGGACTATCGCACCATTCCGCTGGTCGAGGAAGTTGGCCCCTATAAGAAGACCTCGGCCTATGGATTCGGCTCCACTGACGTGGGTGACGCCAGCTATGCGGCTCCCACAGCTCAGATGAATGTCGCCACCTATGCCAACGGTACACCGGGTCACTCCTGGAATGTAACAGCACAGGTGAACTCCTCCATTACCCACAAGGCACTGGTAACGGTTGCCGAGGCCCTGTCGCTGGCCTGCATCCTGACCATTGAGCGTCCCGAGGCCGTCAAGGCAGCTCGGGAAGAGTACATCAAGAGCACCGGCGGCAAGTATATCTGCCCGGTTGGTATGGATGCCAAGCCCGAACTGGAACATGTATAATCCCATTTCCCTGATCCTCCGATGATGAAAAAACAGCCCGAAGCTCACACGCAGCTTCGGGCTGTTTGCATATTGCGGATAGATTGTGGGGAAGGGGATCAGATGACGTGGATCTTCTTCCAGCTGCCGCGCCAGTAGCGCCACAGGAAGCAGACCGCACGGACGATCCAGTCGCAGAACATGGCGAGCCAGACGCCCAGCAGGCCGAGTCCGAGGCCCCAGGAGCAGGCAAACACATAGCTGAGTGCCACACGGCAGACAAACATGGTAGTCAGGGAAACCACCATGGTAAAGACAGCGTCACCGGCAGCACGCAGGGAGTTGGGCAGGGTAAAGGCCATGGGCCAGAACAGCATGTTGGCGATGGCACAGAACTTGAGCACCTGGGAGGCCATTGCCATGGCTTCGGGGCTGAGGTTGAAGAGCGTTACCAGGAAGTCGGCGGAGAAGAAGAGCGCGCTGCCCATGATGAGCATGCTCAGGTAGCTGCAGCCCACCAGCAGCTTGGTATAGTGGACTGCCTGACGGGTATCGCCGGCGCCGATGCAGCGTCCGATGACGGTGATAATGGCCAGACCCATGGCAGAGCCGGGTACGTTGATGACGCCGCTGATGCTGTTGGCAATGGCGTTGGCAGCCACAGCGGAGGTGCCGAAGGTGGTAATGAGGTTGAGCACCATGAGCTTACCGGCCTGGAACATACCGTTTTCCATACCGGTGGGGATACCGATGAACAGAATCCGGCGGATCATGCTGCCATTGAATTCGAAGTGGAAGATATCGTCCACCTGAACGGTGAGGCCGGGGTGCCGGAGCATCACCATGATGATGACAGCAGCGGCAATACGGGAAACCAGGGTACCGATACCCGCACCGGCAGCGCCCATACCGAATCCGAAGATGAGGATGGCATTGACGAGGATATTGATGACGTTGATGATAAAGGAGTTGATCATCGAAACCTTGCTGTTGCCCATGGCGCGGAACAGAGCAGCGCCGGCATTATAGATGCCCATGAAGGGGTAGGCCGCAGCGGTGAGCAGGAAGTAGACGAGAGCGCTGTCCATGACAGCGGGCTCTACCTGACCGAAGATAAGGGAGAGAATATGCTGACGGAAGATCAGAGCCAGGATCATCAGCACCACCGAAATGCCGGTCATGGCATAGAGGAGCTGTTTGGCAGCGGTCTTGGCGCTGTGGGTTTCCTGGCGGCCCAGATACTGTGCTACTACAACGGCGCCGCCGGTGGAGAGAGCCGAGAAGATCTGGATAATCAGGGTATTGATGTTGTCCACCAGGGAAACGCCGGAAACAGTAGCTTCGCCGGCGGTGGTAACCATGACGGTATCAGCCATACCAACGGTCATCAGCAGGAGCTGTTCGATGATCAGCGGTACAATCAGGCGGATCAGGGCATCACGGCTGAACAAGAGATTGGAACGATCCAGAGCCTGGGTCTGTTCGGTCATATAGTTCCCTCCTCGAAAAATGTAGAAAGTGTAACCATTTTTATAACAAACTATATTATACTCCTGAAAAAGAAAAACGCAAGTGCAATTTTACCATTGTCAAGCACTTGCGTTTGTATATTATGTATAATCTACGTAAAATTTCCAGCCAATTCCATTGGCAAAATCAGAGGGAGATCTCCTCGCCGGGACGTACCAGCAGAGCGGACTTTACTGTAAAGGCTTTAGCCTTGTCGTCATCGTAGAGATCGCCCGGCTTCATGTGGATGGGAATGGTGTGCTTGGCTCCGATCAGGTCAGCACATTCCATGGCCTCCTCCAGCCCCATATTGTAGAATCCGTCGGTGGGGAGCAGGGCATAGTCGATTCCCAGCTCCGCCATGGATGCCATATAATCGGTACGGGAGGTATCGCCGGAGGCATAGATCAGCACACCATCCACCCGGATCAGGTATCCCACGCACTCGGAGATGGGGTGGTTCTTGTTGCAGGCGGGAACGGCTGTGACTGTGATGCCGTCCATCTCCACTGTGCGGTACTCACCGTTCACCAGCATATCTCCCGAACGGTGCAGGATGGTGCTTGGTTTCATGGTGAGCAGCTCCAGCTTGTTGTGGTCGTAGTGCTCATGGGTGATGAGGACGATGTCCGCCGGCTTGTCATAACCCTCACCGGCATAGGGGTCCACATAGAGAACCCGTCCATCGTCTGCGGTGATGCGGTAGCTTCCGTGTCCCTGATAGAGCAGTTTTGCCATAGTTTTATTCTCCCTTCATCGGTTTATTGGGGTATCAAAGGCTTCTGGCCCAGTTTGTCAGTGCTTCCAGATCCTGATCGTTCGGACGATCCAGGACAGCATCGAAGTTTTCCAGCAGCATTTTTGCCCGGCTGTCCTCGGGATTGGCCTCCAGCATGGCCTCATACCGGCGGCGGATGCCCATTCCCATCTTGCCCGGGCACATGAACCCGCCCAGATACCGGCAGTCCGCAGGCAGGTGCTCCTTTACCCGGCCCAGGATCGCTTCAAAGTAGGCGTCCTCCTTGCCGAATCCCGCTGTACCGAACAGAGCGATTTCCTTCTTGCCCAGACCAGACAGGAAGGCTGCCATTTTCTCATCGCAGCTGCCCTTGTCGGTCCAGAATCCCGCCAGAATCCGGTCGGCATCCTGCCAGCCCTCCGCTTCTGCCAGTGGCATGGCGGGCAGGTTCAGCTGAGCGGACAGTTCCTGGGCAAGCCGGGCGGTATTGCCGGTGGCACTGCTGTAAACGATCACAGTTTTCATATCAAATTCCTCCTGTCTGTATTGCGGGTCAGTTGGGGCGGTCCCCGATCTCCGCGAGCATTTTGTCTACTTTCCGGCGGATGGCACGATGGGCCGGGTCGGTGAGTCCCGGATCGGCTTTGAGCAGCTGATCTGCCGCCTTCCGGGCAGCCGAGAGCAGCTCTACATCGTTAGCCAGGTCGGCGATGGCAAACTGGGGCAGACCATGCTGGCGCTGCCCGAAGAAGTCGCCGGGGCCCCGGAGTTTGAGGTCCTGTTCTGCCACTTCAAAGCCGCTGTTGGTGCGGCACATGGTGCGCAGCCGTACCTGAGCGTCCTGGCTTTTGCTGTCCGAGAGCAGAATGCAGGTGGACTGCACCTTGCCGCGTCCCACCCGGCCCCGGAGCTGATGCAGCTGACTCAGGCCGAAGCGTTCGGCGTTCTCGATGAGCATGATAACGGCATTGGGAACATCCACACCCACTTCCACCACCGTTGTGGCGACCAGCAGGTCGATTTCCCCATCTTTGAACTTCCGCATAACTTCGTCCTTTTCGGCGGCTTTCATCTTGCCGTGGAGCAGTCCCACCCGATAGTCCGCAAAGTCATGCTTCTGCAGGTTCTCGGCGTATTCCGAGGCGGGCACCAGCCCCAGATCCACCTCGCCGGGCTCCACCAGCGGACAGATGATATATCCCTGGTATCCCTGGTCCAGATGCTGTTTGATGTAGCCATAGGCCCGCTGCCGTTTGGCGCTATCGATGGCGTAGGTCTTGACCGGCAGACGGCCCACCGGCATGGTGTCGATGACCGAGATGTCCAGGTCGCCATAGATCATCAAAGCCAGCGTCCGGGGGATGGGGGTGGCGGACATGACCAGCGTATGAGGGCTCTGTCCCTTCTGGCCCAGGGCGATGCGCTGTCCCACGCCGAACCGGTGCTGTTCATCGGTGATGACCAGTCCCAGCCGGGAGAATTCGATCCCGGAGGAGATGAGCGCATGGGTGCCCACCACCAGATCCACCTCACCCGCAGCCAGAGCTGCCCGGATGCGTTTTTTCTCCGAGGCCTTGGTGGAACCGGTGAGCAGCTCCACCCG
>ERZ857521.2654-NODE-2654-length-16649-cov-5.008979_pt1 | contig 16649 bp, 12 predicted proteins | sample MGYA00519701_ERZ857521 | MGnify/ENA primary metagenome ERZ857521 (study PRJEB31778, sample SAMEA3449346) | human gut metagenome | biome: human gut; feature: human-associated habitat; material: faeces | place: United Kingdom | collected 2010/2012 ...
TATGCCGTGAGCCTCTGGCTACAAAAATCGCTGCAAATGTAGCCAATTTGTAGCCGCTAAAAAAGAAAAATCCTGAAAAACGCTGTATTACCAACGCTTTTCAGGATTCAGAAAACACTAAATATTTATTCCCACTCAATCGTTGCCGGGGGCTTGCCGGTGATATCGTACACCACGCGGTTCACGCCCTGCACCTCGTTGGTGATGCGGGTGGACATACGGCTCAGCAGGGTATGGGGCAGGCGGGCGTACTCGCAGGTCATAAAGTCGTTGGTACGCACGGCGCGGATGGCCAGGGTGTAGTCATAGGTGCGGAAGTCGCCCATCACGCCGACAGAGCGCACGTTTGTCAGCACGCAGAAGTACTGATCGGCCTTAACGCGGCTGCGGCGGATTTCCTCGCGCACGATGGCGTCGGCCTCGCGCAGGATGTGCAGGCGCTCGCACGTTACCTCGCCGATTACGCGGATGGCCAGGCCGGGGCCGGGGAAAGGCTGGCGCTCTACCAGTGTCTTGGGCAGGCCCAGCATGCGGCCCAGCGCGCGCACCTCATCCTTGAACAGGCCGCGCAGGGGCTCTACCACGCCTTCAAAGCTCATGTCCTTGGGCAGACCGCCCACGTTGTGGTGGCTCTTGATGACGGCGGATTTGTTTTTGCTGCCCGATTCTACCACGTCGGGATAGATGGTGCCCTGGGCCAGGAAGGAGGGATTGCCGCAGTCGCGCGCGGCCTTTTCAAAGGCGCGCACAAACTCGCGGCCGATGCGTTTGCGCTTTTCCTCCGGGTCGGTTACGCCCTCCAAAGCCTTCAAAAACTGTTCGCTGGCGTCAATGATGCGCAGATCCAGAGCGCGGCCGGCAAACGCGGCGCGTACCTCCTCGGTTTCGTTTTTGCGCATGAAGCCGTGATCAATGTAGATGCAGGTGAGGCGGCCGGGGATGGCGCGGGAGAGCAGCGCCGCGCAGACGGAGGAATCCACGCCGCCGGACAGGCCCAGCAGCACGCGCTTGTCGCCCACCTGGGCGCGTACGGCCTCCATTTCGCGCTCCAGATAACCATTCATGTTATAATCGCCCGTCGCGCCGCAGATTTCATACAGGAAGCGGCGCAGCATGGGCTTGCCGTTTACCGTGTTTTCCACTTCAGGATGGAACTGCACGGCGTAAAGATTGCGCTGCGGGCACTCCATGGCCGCGGCGGGGCACAGGCTGGTCTGGGCGGTAACGACAAAGCCTTCGGGCGCGGCGGAAACGTAATCGGTGTGGCTCATCAGCACGCGCTGCGCCTTGTCCAGATCGCCAAAGAAGCGGCTTTCGCCCGTCAGGCGGGTATCTACAACGCCGTATTCGCTCTTATCGCAGGGAGATACCTGGCCGCCCAGAGAATGGCACATAAACTGCATGCCGTAGCAGATGCCCAGCACCGGCACGCCCAGCTCAAACACGCCGCGATCACACGCGGGCGCGTCGGGCGCGTACACATTGTCCGGGCCGCCGGTAAAGATGACGCCGATAGGATTGGCCGCGCGGATCTTTTCCAGCGGGGTATCGCAGGGCCAAATCTCACTGTATACGCCCAGCTCGCGCACGCGGCGGGCAATCAGTTCCTTATACTGGCCGCCGAAATCAAGAATAATGACTGTCTGATACATCTGCTCACAACCTTTCCTTCCCCATGCCTAAATACAAGAAAATCCGGCTCCCTCTTCCGCATGGCGGAAAAACGAGCCGGTCAACCGGCAGTGATGCGCTCGGCGGGAAAGCCGCCCTTCATCGGGGCGACAATCGCGCGCACGGGCATCATCTGGCACAGAAAGCGTCCGAGCATGCGTCATCTCCCCTTTCGATATACATTTACAATTAAGTATTATAGGGCGGGCGCACGGGCTTGTCAATGCCCCAAAATACACAAATTTCTTTCCGAAAACAACATAAAAACAATGCCCGTCGCTATTGACAAAATGCGCTGGAATGCCTATAATTCGCTTCATTGTGCGGCGCTAAAAAGCCGCCAATATAAGATGAAAGGACGTGCGTCTCATGGGCAATGCGGCAGACAGTTTCGGATCAATGGTATTTTCAAGCAGCGTGATGCGACAGCGCCTGCCCGGCGATGTGTATCGCGCGCTCAAGCGTACCGTACGCGGCGGGCATAAGCTGGATCCTGCGGTGGCGGGCGCGGTGGCCGAGGCCATGAAGAACTGGGCCATTGAAAAGGGCGCTACCCACTATACGCACTGGTTCCAGCCCATGACGGGCATCACCGCCGAAAAGCATGAGGCGTTTCTGCGTCCCACGGACGATGGCCGCGCCATCATGGAGTTTTCGGGCAAGGAATTGATCCAGGGCGAACCGGACGCTTCCTCCTTCCCGTCGGGCGGTCTGCGCGCTACCTTTGAGGCCCGCGGCTATACGGCTTGGGATCCCAACAGTTACGCCTTTATCAAGGATGGCGTGCTGTGCATTCCCACGGCGTTTTGCAGCTATGGCGGCGAAGCGCTGGATAAAAAAACCCCGCTGCTGCGCTCCATGGAGGCGCTCAATCGCCAGGCCATGCGGATTGTAAAGCTGTTCGGCCATGACGATGTGCATTCCGTGCGTCCCAGCGTCGGCCCGGAGCAGGAGTATTTCCTGATCGACGCCGATATGCTGTCCAAGCGCCGCGATATCCTGTATACCGGCCGCACCCTTTACGGCGCGAAGCCGCCCAAGGGTCAGGAGCTGGACGATCATTATTACGGCGTGGTCAAGCCTCGTGTGGCGGCCTTTATGCATGAGCTCAACAGCGAGCTGTGGAAGCTGGGCGTGTCGGCCAAGACCGAGCATAACGAGGTGGCTCCCGCGCAGCATGAGCTTGCGCCCATCCACAGCGTGGTCAATATTGCCGCCGATCATAATCAGTTGACCATGGAAATAATGAAAAAGGTGGCGCAGAAGCACGGCATGGTGTGCCTGCTGCACGAAAAGCCCTTTGCGGGCGTAAACGGCTCGGGCAAGCACAACAACTGGTCGCTGGTCACTGATACCGGGGTCAACCTGATGGAGCCGGGGGATACGCCCAGCGAGAACGCGCAGTTTTTGCTGTTTCTGTGCGCGGTGCTGCAGGCCATGGACGATTATCAGGAGATGATGCGCATCACCGTGGCCAGCGCGGGCAACGATTGCCGCCTGGGCGCCAGCGAAGCGCCGCCGGCCATTATGAGCGTGTTCCTGGGTGACGAGCTGACGGGCATCCTGGAAGCCATTGAAAACGATACGCCCGTGGGCACAAAGGAAAAGGAGCTGCTGCGCGTGGGCGTGCATACCCTGCCGCGCTTTCCGCGCGATACCACCGACCGCAACCGCACATCGCCCTTTGCCTTTACCGGCAATAAGTTTGAATTCCGCTCGGTGGGCGCGCCCATGTCCATTTCGGGCTGCAACATCGCCCTCAATACGGCCGTGGCCGAGTCGCTGCGCCAGTATGCCGATATCCTGGAAAAGGCCGATAGCTTTGAGGATACCCTGCATACCCTGATCCGGGATACCATCCGCGCGCACAAGCGCATTATCTTTAACGGCAATGGCTACGATGAGGCCTGGGTGCAGGAGGCCGCCCGCCGCGGGCTGAGCAATCTGCCCACCATGCCCGATTGCCTGCCGCACTATGTAACCGACAAGAACGTTACGCTCTTTGAAACGCACAAGGTATTTTCCGCAGCCGAAATGCGCGCCCGCTGCGCCATCATGGCAGAAAACTATTGCAAGGTGACGCGCATCGAGGCTGTGACCATGCTGGAAATGGCGGATCACGATATCCTGCCTGCTGTGAGCGCCTACTGCGATACGCTGACTGAGCGGCTGAGCCACCGCGCCGGCCGGTACGAGCAGGAAACGCTAGCGCTGCTGAGCAAGCTGCTGGACGACGCCTACGACGCGCGCTGCCGCCTGGAAAAGGCGCTGGAGCATACGGCTGGCGGGGCGGACGAGCATGCGGCCGATCTATACCGCGACGAGGTGCTGCCCGCCATGCGTAGCCTGCGCGAGGAGGCGGACGCGATGGAGGTGCGCATGCCCGCGAATGCGTGGCCCTTCCCGTCCTATGGCGAGCTGCTGTTTAGCGTAAAATGACACCTTTATAGTGAAAATCATCATTGACGAAACGGGCTGCTTTCTTTACAATGAAAGCAGCCTGTTTTTTAATGGCATTTCTCCGCGCAAGCGGATCGTAAATAACATGAAAAATCAAAGGAGGAAAAAACAATGAAGCGCCCCATCAATATCTGCTCCGGCCAGTTTGGCGATCTTACTCTGGAGGAACTGTGCAAAACCATGCACGAAATCGGCTACAACGGCATTGAAATTGCTACGCAGGCGCATCTGGATGTCCGCCGCGTGCTGACCGACGCAGCCTATCGTGATCAGATCGACGAAACCCTGAACAAGTACGACATGCATATCGGCGCGATTTCCGCGCACCTGATCGGCCAGTGCGTGGGCGATAACTGGGATCCCCGCCTGGACAACTTTGCTCCCGCGCACTGCAAGGGCAATCCTGAGGCCATCCGTGCCTGGGCCATTGAGGAAATGAAGAACGTCGCCTATGCGGCAAAGCTCCTCAATGTCAAGGTGGTCACCTGCTTCCTGGGCTCTCCCATCTGGGCGATGTGGTATTCCTTCCCGCAGACTACGCCTGAAATGGTGGAGGCCGGTTTCCAGAAGATCAAGGAGCTGTGGACGCCCATCTTTGATATCTATGATGAATGCGGTGTGAAGCTGGCGCTGGAAGTGCATCCCACGGAGATCGCCTTTGACTATTACAGCACCAAGCGCCTGCTGGAAACGCTGGATTATCGTCCCACCCTGGGCCTGAACTTTGACCCCAGCCATCTGCTGTGGCAGGGCGTGGATCCGCAGACCTTCCTGCATGACTTTGCCGATCGCATCTATCACGTCCATCTCAAGGACGTGAAGCTCCGCCAGGATGGCCGCGCGGGCATTCTGGGCTCTCATATTGAGTTTGGCGATACGCGCCGCGGCTGGAACTTTGTATCCCTGGGCCATGGCGATGTGGACTTTGACGGCATCATCCGCGAGCTGAACCAGATGGGCTATCACGGCCCCCTGTGCGTGGAGTGGGAAGACAGCGGCATGGAGCGCATCTTCGGCGCGACCGAGGCGTTTGAGTATGCCAGCCAGATCAACTTTGAGCCCTCCACCTTTAGCTTTGATTCCGCCCTGAAGCGCGATTAAGCCATTCCCTGCACCCGCCTAAAAGCCGCCGTTCCTGCAAAGGGGCGGCGGCCTTTACGTGGGGGATTACTGGATTTTGCTTAGTCCGTTGCTCAGATACAGATCGAAGGTTTCAATCAGCATATCGGCCGTCAAATAACCGGCGCAATAGGCGCTGACGAAGGAATAGTTGTCCTCCAGATCCCACAGGATAATGCGGTTATAGCGGCTGCACGCGCCCAGGCAATAGTGCTGGGCTACTTCGCGGTAGACTGCGGCCAGCGCTTCGGGATATTTGTCCGATTGCGCGTCGGGGTGCAGCTCAAACGCGCTGCGCCAGTTGGGATGCTCGCTGTAATACTTGAGGAATTCCATTGCGATGTCCTGATTGGGGCTTTGCGGATGCAGCATGAACCAGGTCAGCGGGCCATGGTAATAGTCGTCTTCATTGAGCGCTGCCTTGGGGTACATCCATACTTCCTGTCCGTCCTCCAGGAAGGTTACATAGAGCAGATCGTCGATAATCTGCTGCTTTTTGCCTGCGGAAGCGACAACCTCCGCGCTGGGCTCCAAGCTCCAGATGCGCTTATAGGATTCCAGCAGCTTGCGGAATTTTGGTGTATCAAAGGTGAAGCCTTCCATTTCATCGGCGGACTTGCCCTCGCACAGATAGTGCAGATAGGCGATCATTAACCGTGACCATACATGCTCTTTTTCATCTTCCAGGGTTATGGCGTAATCCAGCTGATAGGTCGCAATGCGCTGCGGATATTCCTCAGCGGTGTACCAGGCATAGACCAGATCCATGTATTCGTCCACGGTTTCCGGCACGGGGCCCAGGTTGAGCTTTTGCAGAAGGCCGGGATTGATGCTGTCATGGCCCGGCCAGATTTCCACCGGATAGGCATACAGCATATTCTCGCGCATCACAAAATCGGCAACCTGCGGATACATGGAGCGCACGTCGTCAATCAGCGCTTTGTCCGTCAGCGGGGCTACCAGATTCTTATCCATCAGCGCCTGCAGATCAACGCTGGTGGAACAGCACCAGATTAGATCGACGCCGCTCTCGTAGGAAGACAGCGCGTCTGTATACCAGGCATGCGCGTCGGGATTGCTATTGCTGCCCTCGACGAGCCTGATTTCAACATTCGGATGCAGCGCCTGGAAGGCTTCTATCGCATCCATAAAGTTAAGCTCCGATCCGCCGCCGCCAAAGGAGATGGTCAGCGTGCGCTCGGGCGTGGCTGCGGTTTCGGCCAGGGCCAAGGGGAAGCATGCGGCTGCCAGCAGGCAGGATAACATCAGGGCGAGCAGCCGCGGCCAGGGAAATTTGTGCACAATGAAACCTCCTTTAAGAAGCTACTTATTCTGTTAATGGAGTTTCAGGATTACGGAGAATTTGGCCGACGCCGCAATAAGAACACACACGACGATCGCCACTAACTACCCAATTGTGTTCTCCGCGTTTTAGTTCTCCGCAAAGTTTGCAGACAGCAGTTTCTGTACAAGTAGCGGCTGAGAACAGATGCTTTCGGCCGTGCCCAGAATATTGAATTTTACAAACGGAGCAAACGGGAGTTTGTGTGCATAGAGTAGATTCAAGATTGAATTTATGTGATGCGAAATCACCGATTGTTCCTTTGCAGTAACTACAGGTAGAGAGCGTTTTACAAGTTGCAACGGAATAATTGTGATTTACAGGGCTACCTTCGGTGGCTCCACAAAACTTACATGTTTTGGGAGCATAACAGGTGGCAGATTTATAATCATGTTGACTTGGATCAAGACGAGCTACCGGACGTTGCCAATGTATCCGGCATACCGGACAACGGGCTTCTTCTACTCCGTAATCTGAGCAAGTTGGAGGTGTAAGAGTTTTCCAATTTGCGCGTTCCCATTGGTTATCATTACAGGGAGGGGTATAACTAACAGCGGCTATTGCAGGAATTGCCAGTGCGATCAGGAACAGAACGATAATAACTAACTTCTTCATGGTGTACTCCTTTCATCATCAGGTAGGTCACAGTAGCTGCAATCTGTAAAACGGTGAATGGGGCTAACGCCGTGAGGAAAGCCTGGGGTAATTACACCTCCTTTTTGTTTGGGATTATTGGGGATAAGGAATTCCTTTGTGGCAGTATTATGGCATATTGGGAGAATATTGTCAAGGAAATAATTGTAAATTCTGCAACGAAATTGGGCATTTCCTCCTGCCTGCCCAAATTTCGGGCACGTCGGGGAAAGCGTCCATTTTTCTTTTTCCAGGGGTTTGGTATACTTCCTTCCGCACCTGAGAAAAGGGCGCGAAAATCCGCGTGGGAGGTGAATGAACGTGCGATCTACAAAAGCGATCCGGATTGCCAAAACCAGCTACATCATCCTGTCGGCGCTTTTTATTGTGCTGGGCGTGGGGCTGATTGCACTGCGCGATTTAAGCGTATCGCTGATCGGCATTGCGGCGGGGGTGATGCTGATCGCCTTTGGCATCGTCAAGTTGATCGGGTATTTTTCCAAGGATCTGTACCGGCTGGCGTTTCAGTTTGATCTGTCGCTGGGGCTGATGCTGGCGGTGCTGGGCGTGATCATCCTGCGCAATCCCGACCAGGCGATGTCGTTCCTGTGCCTGATGCTGGGCATCGCCACCATGGCGGATGGGCTGTTCAAGCTGCAATCGGCGCTGGACGCGCGCCGGTTCGGCCTGAAAAGCTGGCCGCTGATCCTGACGCTGGCCGTGGGGGCGGGCGTAGTGGGCGCGCTGCTGATGCTGCGGCCCATGCAAAGCGCGCGTGCGCTGACGGTGCTGCTGGGCATCGGCATGATGCTGGAGGGCGCGCTGAACCTGTGCGTGGCGCTGTTTAGCATCAAGATCATCCGACATCAGCGCGTTGACGGCGCTGAGTGCCGGGTGGAATAAATGGAAAGGTAGGAGTAAAACATGCGCTTATCCAAGGCGGTTGTAAAAAACCGCGTGCTTATTCTGATTGTCGCGTTGCTGCTTCTCATTCCCTCCGTGCTGGGAATGGCCAATACCCGCATCAACTACGATATGCTGGACTATCTGCCCGAGGACATGGATACGGTCGTCGGCCAGAACGAACTGCTTGCCGATTTCGGCAAGGGCGCTTTCTCCCTGATCGTGGTGGAGGATATGCCCGCGAAGGATGTGGCGGCGCTGAGAAAAAGGATTGAGGCGGTCGAGCATGTGGACTCGGCGGTCTGGTATGACAGCCTGACCGACCTGAGCGTGCCCATGGAGATCCTGCCTGAAAAGATATATAACGAGTTTAACAACGGAAACGCAACGATGCTGGCGGTGTTTTTTGACAGCTCCACCTCGGCGGACGTGACCATGGACGCCATCCGCGAGATCCGCTCCCTGGCCGGCAAGCAGTGCTTCGTTACGGGCATGTCCGCGCTGGTGACGGATCTGAAGGATCTGTGCGAGCGGGAGGAGCCGATCTATGTGGCGCTGGCTGTGGCCTGCGCGTGCCTGGCCATGATGCTGCTGCTGGACAGCTGGCTGGCGCCGCTGATCTTCCTGGCCAGTATCGGCATCTGCATTGTGATCAACCTGGGCAGCAACTATTTCCTGGGCGAGATTTCCTACATCACCAAGGCGCTCTCCGCCGTGCTGCAGCTGGCCGTGACGATGGACTATTCCATCTTCCTGTGGAACAGCTACAATGAGCAGCGCACGCACATTGAGGATAAAAACGAGGCCATGGCCAAGGCCATCCACGAAACGTTTGTGTCGGTGCTGGGCTCCTCCATCACCACCATCGCGGGCTTTATCGCCCTGTGCTTCATGAGCTTCACCATGGGTCGTGACCTGGGCATTGTGATGGCCAAGGGCGTGCTGCTGGGCGTAATCGGCTGCGTAACCGTGCTGCCGTCGCTGATCCTGCTGTTTGACCGTCCGCTGCAAAGGACGCGCCATAAGGCGCTGATCCGCAACGCCCACGGCTTTGCCCGCAAGATCACCAAGGCGTTCCCCGTGTTCCTGGCTGTGTTTGTGGCGCTGGCTATCCCCGCCTATATGGGCTATGCCAAAACCAACGACGAGGTGTACTACGACATGGGTCAGTGCCTGCCGCAGGACATCGACTATGTGATTGCCCACAGCAAGCTGGCGGATGATTTTGATATCGCCTCCACCCATATGCTGCTGGTGGACGCCAACCTGCCCTCCCGCGATGTGCGCAATATGAAGCGCGAGATGGAGGCCGTGGACGGCGTAAAGTATGTGCTGTCGCTGGAAAGCGTGGTTGGCAGCCGCGTGCCCGAGGAGGTACTGCCCGATTCCGTGCGCTCCATCCTCAAGAGCGACCGCTGGGAGCTGATGCTGATCAACTCCGAATACAAGGTTGCCAGCGATGCGGTGAACGATCAGATTGACAGCCTGAACGCGATCCTGAAAAAGTACGATCCCTCCGGCATGCTCATTGGCGAAGCGCCCTGCACCAAGGATATGATCGAGACGACCGGCCACGACTTCCAGGTGGTCAACCTGTTCTCCATCATCGCCATCTTCGTCATCATCCTGCTGGTGGAAAAGAGCCTGTCTCTGCCGGTGATCCTGATTGCCGTGATCGAGCTGGCTATCTTCATCAACCTGGGTCTGCCGCACTATCTGGGTCAGTCGCTGCCCTTCATCGCGCCGATCTGCATTTCCACCATTCAGCTGGGCGCGACGGTGGACTACGCCATCCTGATGACCACCCGCTACAAGGCGGAGCGCGTCAGCGGCAAGAGCAAGTATGAGGCTGTCAGCACGGCGCTGGCTACCTCCGTGCCCTCCATCATCGTCAGCGGCATGGGTCTGTTCGCCGCCACCTTCGGCGTGGCTGTGTATTCCAACATCGATATCGTCAGCTCCATGTGCATGCTGATGGCCCGCGGCGCGCTGATCAGCGTGGCAAGCGTGATCCTGATGCTGCCCGCGTTCCTGATGCTGCTGGACGGCGTGGTGCGCCATACGACGCTGAATATGAAAGTAAAGGAGTAATAAAAATGAAAAAGCTCATGGCGATTCTGCTTTCGCTGACCCTGGCCTGCGCGGCTGTGCTGCCTGCCCTGGCCGAGGGGAAAAAGGACGAAACCGTGTATGTGCTGGCCAATCCGGACGGCTCTGCCCGCCGCATGATCGTAAGCGATTATCTGAGCAACCCGGACGGCGCGGATACCATCGCCGATGTATCCAATCTGGAAAAGATCCAAAACGTCAAGGGCAATGAAGCCTTTGCGGATGGCGTTTGGCAGGCCAAGGGCAATGAAATCTACTATCAGGGCGACAGCAGCGAAGCGCTGCCTGTTGAGCTGAAGATTTCTGCCACCCTGGACGGAACGGAGATTGCCCCTGCCGATCTGGCTGGCAAGAGTGGCCATGTCACCCTGCGCTTTGACTATGCGGTGAATGCCAGCTATACCAAGGATGCTGAGACTGTCGCCGTGCCCTTTGCCGTGATGACCGGCGCGCTGCTGGACAATGAAGTGTTCGCCAATGTGTCCGTTAAGAACGGCCAGGCCGTCAACGATGGCGACCGCACTGTGGCCGTGGGTTTGTGCGTGCCTGGCCTGACCGCGGGCTTGAAGCTGGAAAGCGACAAAGTGGAACTGCCTGAGTATCTGGAAATCAGCGCGGATGTGAAAAACTTCTCCCTGCCTGTTACCGTAACGCTGGCTACCAACGAGGCCTTTGCCGCTCTGGATGCTGATAAGCTGCAGGACGCCGACGCGCTTAAGGAAGCCGCCGATAAGCTGACCGATGCGATGACTCAGCTGCTTGACGGCAGCAACCAGCTCCATAATGGCCTGAATGATCTGAAGGACGGTACCACGAATCTGAACAATGGTATTAATCAACTGGCGGATGGTACGGTTTCTCTGGCGGCCGGCGCGGATACCCTCTCTACTGGCCTGACCACCCTGACCGCCAACAACGAAACGCTGGTAGGCGGCGCGCGCCAGGTGTTTGAAACCCTGCTGGCGCAGGCCAACGCGGCGCTGACACAGGCGGGTGTGGACGCAACCCTGACCGTTGAAAACTATGCCGATGTTCTGAGCAAGCTGGTGGAAGCCGTATCTGAGGAGGGCGTGACTGCCCAGGCTCGCGCGCAGGTGGAAGCCGCGGTGCGCGCTCAGGCGGATGCCGTGCGCAGCGAAGTGACCAAGGCTGTGCGTCCCCAGGTAGAGGCGCAGGTGACGGAAGCTGTGAAGGAAAATGTGATGACGCAGATCCTGGCTACCCAGAACCTGACCATGGAAACGTATGAAGCTGCGCAGAAGGCCGGTCTTGTGACAGACGAGCAGCGTCAGCAGCTTGAGGGCGCGCTGAATCAGCAGATGCAGACCGCCCAGGTGCAGCAGGCTATCGCCCAACAGACCGAGGCGCAGATGACCTCCGATACCGTGGCTGCCCTGATTGAGCAGAACACCGAGGAGGAGATCGGCCTGCTGGTGGATCAGAACATGCAGTCCGAAACCGTGCAGGCGCAGATTGCTGCCGCCTGCGAGCAGGGTGCGCCGCTCGTCACCCTCAAGGCGCAGCTGGATAGCTACAATACCTTCTATACTGGCTTGATTGCCTACACCAACGGCGCGTCCGACGCGGCCTCCGGTGCGGCGCAGCTCAAGGCTGGCGCGGATACCCTGCAATCCGGCGCGGCGCAGCTCAAGGATGCGATGCCTGCTTTGACTGACGGCGTGAACAAGCTGGTGGACGGCGCGAAGGCGCTGGCCGACGGCCTTACCACCTTCGATGCGGATGGCGTATCCAAGCTGACCAGCGCGATCAACGAGGATCTGGATCCCCTGCTGGCCCGCGCGCAGCTGCTGATTGAGGCGGCGCAGTCCTACAATAACTACTCCGGCCTGGCCGAGGGCATGGACGGCGCGGTACGCTTCATCTATCGCACGGATGCGATTGAATAAACGATTTCCTTCCCATAAATGAACGCATCCACCGGCTATGCCGGTGGATGCGTTCATTTGCCGCTCTTTTTTTGCCGGGTTTATATTATGTTCACATTTCTGTGGTAAAATATGGCCGAAAACATGGCAAGGGAGATGAACGCGCATGCTGACGCTTTCAAACATCCATAAGGAATATGCATCGGGGGAGCTGCGGGTAGAGGCGCTCAAGGGCGTCAGCCTGTCCTTCCGGAAAAACGAGTTTGTGGCGGTGCTGGGGCCTTCCGGCTGCGGTAAAACGACGCTGCTCAATATCATCGGCGGTCTGGATCGCTATACGCAGGGCGATCTGATCATCAAGGGCCGCTCTACCAGCGAGTATAAGGATGCGGATTGGGACAGCTACCGCAACCATTCGGTGGGCTTTGTGTTTCAGTCCTATAATCTGATTCCGCATCAGACGGTGCTGAGCAATGTTGAGCTGGCGCTGACGCTGGGCGGAGTGCCTGCCAAGGAGCGCCGTCGCCGCGCTGTGCAGGCGCTGGAACGCGTGGGTTTGGGCGATCAATTAAACAAAAAGCCCAATGAAATGAGCGGCGGCCAAATGCAGCGCGTGGCCATTGCCCGCGCACTGGTGAACGATCCTGAAATCCTGCTGGCCGACGAGCCCACCGGCGCGCTGGACAGCGAAACCAGCGTGCAGATTATGGACGTGCTCAAGGAAATTGCCACCGACCGGCTGGTTATCATGGTGACGCATAATCCCGAGCTTGCCGCGCAGTACGCCACCCGCACCATCCGTTTGCTGGATGGCCGCGTGACGGACGACACCATGCCCTTTGACGGGCAGGACGATATGGCGCAGCCGCCTGCCCGCACGGGGGCAACCTCCATGCATTTTGGCACGGCGCTGCATCTGTCCCTGAACAACCTGATGACCAAGAAGGGCCGCACCTTTATGGTGGCGCTGGCGGGCAGCATCGGCATTATCGGCATCGCGCTGATTCTGTCGCTTTCCAACGGCGTAAACGAGTATATCAAGAGCGTGGAGGAGGATACGCTGGCGCAGTACCCGCTGACCATTGAATCCGAAACCATGAACCAGTCGGCTCTGCTGACCGCCATGATGAGCGCCTCCTCCGGCAAGGATATCCCGCACGAGGAGGGCCGCGTGTATTCCAGCAACGTCATGGGCGATCTGATGAGCGCGATGGTATCGGAGGTAAACGCAAACGATCTCCCTTCCTTCAAGGCGTATCTGGACGGCTCACAGGAAATCGCCGACCTGACCAGCAGCATCGCCTATGAGTATGGCTCTACCCTGCGCATATATAATCGTAACGCCGTGGGTGGCGTGCAGCAGGTGCAGCCCAGCACGGTGATCGACACCATGACCAACAGCTCCATGATGAGCAACGCGAATGCGCTGGCGTCCATGTCTTCCATGTCGTCGCTATCGCAGATGACGAGCATGTACAACATGAACGTGTTCTTTGAGCTGGCGGGGGCAAGCGTCCACCGCTCGGGCAGCTATGAGCTGCTTGCCGGCCATATGCCACAGAAATACGACGAGCTTTTGCTGGTTGTGGGAGAGGACGACGATATCAGCGATACCACGCTGTATACCCTGGGATTGCGTGATCAAAGCGAAGTGCAGCAGCTGTTTATGACGCTGCTGACTGGCAGCACCGTGCAAACCGAAACGATCAGCTATTCTTACGACGATTTGCTCAACCTTACCTTCACCCTGGTGCTGCCCGGTAATCTGTATCAGGAGCAGGGGGATGGCATTTACGCCGATATCAGCGGCGATGAGGCGGCGATGAGCCAGGCGCTGGATCAGGGCGTAACGCTGCATATTGCGGGCATTGCGCGCAGCAGCAGCAATTCCATGATCAGCAGCATGATGGCCGGCGGCGTGGGCTACACCCATGAGCTGGTGGAATATGTGGTATCGGCCAATAACGAAACGCCCGCCGTCAAGGCGCAGCGCGCGCATCCCGACACCGATATCTTTACCGGCATCAATTTCAGCGGCGGCGTGGATATGGAGCCCAGCATGGAGATGCTGGACACCTATCTGAATTCTCTGCCGCAGGAGCAGCAGACCGCCATGCGCGCCATGATTGGCATGATGAGCGAGGAACGGATTCTGTCCATGATGCGCGCCGAAATGGCCAAGCAAAAGACCGACGCCACCTACGAGAGCAACCTGGCCAAGCTGAACGCAACCAACCTGGATACGCCCACGCAGATCAAGATTTATCCCATCGATTTTGAAAGCAAGCAGCGCATTGTGGATTTGATTGAGCAATACAACGCGCAGATGCAGGCCGCGGGGCATGAGGAAGGCGTGATCCGCTATACCGATTATGTGGGTTCGCTTATGTCCTCCGTCACCACGATTGTGGATACCATTTCCTATGTACTGATCGCGTTTGTGTCCATTTCGCTGGTGGTGTCCTCCATCATGATCGGCATCATCACCTACATCAGCGTGCTGGAGCGTACCAAGGAGATTGGCATCCTGCGTGCCATGGGCGCGTCCAAGGGCGATGTATCGCGCGTGTTCACCGCTGAAACGCTGATTATCGGCCTGGTGGCGGGCTTTCTGGGTGTGCTGGTTACATGGCTGCTCACCTTCCCCATCAACGCGCTGATTCACCATCTGACGCAGATTAACGCTGCGGCCATCCTGCCCGGCGGCGCTGCGGCGATTCTGGTGGCCATCAGTATGCTGCTGACCATCCTGGCCGGCGCGATTCCCTCCCGCATGGCTGCCAAGAAGGATCCTGTGGTGGCGCTGCGCACTGAATAATGCTTGCGGAGGACGGCTATGCCAAATAGTGAGTACGATAACGCGCATTTCTTTGAAGAATACGCCAAGATGTTCCGCAGCCAGCAGGGCTTGCCTGGTGCGGGCGAGTGGCGGCAGTTTCAGCAGCTTTTTCCCGATTTACAGGGGAAAAGCGTGCTGGATCTGGGCTGCGGCTACGGCTGGCATTGTAAATATGCTGCGCAGCAGGGCGCTTCGCGGGTGCTTGGCATTGACCTGAGCCAGCGGATGCTGGCGGAGGCACGGCGGCGCAATGCTGATCCCAAGGTGGAATATCGCCTTTGCGGCATGGAGGAGTATGAATATCCTGCGGACAGCTGGGACTGCGTAATCTCCAATCTGTCGCTGCACTATGTGGCGGATATTGACCGTGTATTTGCCAATGTGGCAAAAACCCTGAAGCCGGGCGGGATATTTCTGCTGAATATTGAGCATCCGTGCTTTACTGCCGGGGTACATCAGGATTGGGTATACGGGTCGGACGGCAAGCCGCTTTACTGGCCGATTGATGATTATTTCCTGCCGGGCGAGCGCAGCACGGTGTTCCTGGGCTGCGAGGTGCGCAAGCAGCACCATACCCTGACGCAGATTCTGATGGGATTGATCCATCATGGCTTTGAATTGCAGGCAGTAGAGGAGGCACAGCCCTCGCCGGACATGCTGGACATTCCCGGCATGAAGGATGAGCTGCGCCGCCCCATGATGCTGCTAGTGCGGGCAAAGCGCAGAGAATAGCAATTAAAAAGGGGGATTGCCCATGTGGCGATTGCCGGACGATGACAGCCTGCCTGTGATTACCGCGGCGGAGCAGATTCACAGCGCACACCGTATGTGCCATTTGAAGCTGCCCCAAACGGCGATCCTGTTCTTTATGAGCAAGGGGTCGGAATATCTGACTGAACGCTATGCAGTGACCGAGCTGCCTGAACCGTTCCCGTGCTTTTTGCGGCGCAGGCTGGTGTGGCAGATGAATGATTGGCCAATCTGCTTCCTCTTTGGCGGTTCCGGCGCACCGCAGGCAGCCGATTCGGTGGAAACGCTGGCGGCGCTGGGAGTCAAGAACATCATTGCCGTGGGCATGTTCGGCGCTTTTTCGGCGGATGTGCAGCCGGGTGAAATCGTTGTGCCGCACAAGGCGTTTGTGGAAGAGGGCACGTCGCTGCACTATTACGAGAGCATCGAGGCGGCGCAGTCCGATCCGACGCTGCACCGGTTGCTGATGGATACCCTGCAAAAGCGCGATTTGTCCATTGTATCCACGGATGCGGTGTATCGGCAGACCTTCCGCAAGGAGCAGCTTTGGCGTGAGCGTGGCGCGGTCGGCGTGGATATGGAAACGTCGGCTGTTTTCAGCGTGTCGCAGTATCTGGGTATGCGGGCTGCCGCGTTGCTGATGGCGTCCGATCTGCATCCCAGCAGCCCGGATGCGCCCAAGTGGCAATGGCTGATGACCGCCGATATGCGCTATGACCTGACGGAGCAGGCGCTGGCCGCGGCGAAGGCTGTGTGCTATGAAGGGGATTGACGAGGGGGAGAGACGAGGGGAATACGTTACTTTCTTCAGGGAAGAAAGCAACAAAGAACCTGTGTGTGACGTAAAAGTCTAGGCAATTAACCTGGAAGGCGGCACTGCTGCCCCGTGGCAGGGAAAAACTTGAATCGCTCGGTTCGGAGTAAACTCCAACCGGAC
>ERZ857521.2673-NODE-2673-length-16499-cov-4.745439_pt1 | contig 16499 bp, 11 predicted proteins | sample MGYA00519701_ERZ857521 | MGnify/ENA primary metagenome ERZ857521 (study PRJEB31778, sample SAMEA3449346) | human gut metagenome | biome: human gut; feature: human-associated habitat; material: faeces | place: United Kingdom | collected 2010/2012 ...
CAACTAATAATTAGGCATATAACAACATAATTTATATTTTGTCATCTACTAAAATTGCATTTATATACAATAGGAAATATTTCATTAGTGTGTCTGGAGTAAGTCTTCAGACCTCTCAAAAATTTTGCAAATATATCAATTTATTTGTTAATTCACCGGCAGGTTAGCCTGCCGATGAGCGTTTTTATTCGTCCGGGAACAGATTCCTGTCAAGATCTATTTCGGAGCCCCGAGGCAGGTAAGACTTCTCACCCATTGCAGTCTTTCCCATAAACAGGATGACCGATTTCTCCTCAGAAAAACGTATTTTATCCAAATAAACCACGCCATTTGAAGCGGTCAAACGCCATTGTCCAAACAAATTAAATCCCCGTCAATCTTACTGATTGACAGGGATTTAATAGTTGTTTTCGTGCTTAAAATCGCACTAATATTCTTCCTCGTTGAAGAAATTTATCCATATTGATTATCAACATATTATTCAATAATCAATGAATTTTGCGCAAACAAACCACACCGTCTGAGGCGGTCTGAGGCGATGGGAGGAAAAGGGAGGACAAACATATTATTAAATTAATCACTATTTCCAAAACGCTTTTCCAACTCATATCCAATTTGAATTAATTCAACGTCATTTCGAGCTGTAGTTTGTATAACCATTCCATACCCTTTTTCTGTCCATTTTAATACAATTTCAATTCTGCCTGTATCATAATGTAATTTTTTTACGAAAGTTTTTGAATTAGGAGTATACGCTAATGATGTAACTACACTTTCAATATATGGCAGAATGAACAAACTTTCTTTTGCAAACTTTTTCAATACATCGTTACCATGGTGATCAGAGGATAATTTGCATTGTTTCTGAGTTTGATCCAAACCACAATCACGAAAATTACAAGGTTGTGTTTTCGCTTGCCATTGTTTATATTCTAAAGTTTCATAGTCCTCTGGAATTGAAAATGATAAAACCTTGTATATATTCTCTTTCCCAGCATCATTGATTTCATGTATCACATATTCTTTGTTTTGTTCCCAAAAATCACAAGAACAAAGATTCTGACCAATAGAATTGTGCAAGCATGCTGCAGATAGGCCATAAGTAGCTTTTAGTCCTTCTTGTTTTACATCATCAATAACAGAAACTGAAAAGGTGTTTTCAATATATGCTTTCTCCTCCTCAGAGTCGGGTTTAAAATATGGCGGGCGCAACATGGATAACAATAATATTTCTTTACTACCACGCAGATTTTCATAACAAAAATCCGCAATAGAGTAGTTACCACATAGAGGGATATAAGCTATCCCCTTATCATGACAACGCACAATATTAAATCCGCGCTTCTTTGTTTCAGTTAATAGCGAAGCAAATTTACATGCTCTTTTTTGTGCACATTCCTTTGATTCACACAAAGGATAACAAGATAGTTCGTTAAAATAAGCTTCCATGCATCAGACTAATGTAACTAGCTGTTTGGTCCATTCGTCAAGAAAATCATCTGGATATTCACTCAGTTCACCATAACGATCACACTCTATTATTTTTATTGATGAATTAATATCAACATCATCATGAGAGAAAAAAATAATTTCAGCATTATCTGGAGCCAATCCGCTTAATTCTTGTTTCATGGCAATACGCAATCCATTAACAACATGATCGCTATGAGTTTCAATCATTAGCTGAATATTATTTTTCATAGAAATTTCTATGAGAAATTTAGTTAATCTGGATTGAGCACCTGGATGTAAATGGGCTTCTGGATTTTCAACTATTAACATACTTCCCCTTTGTGCAAGCAAAGCAGCCACAATAACCGGCAATACATAACTATATCCAAACCCCACATTAATTGGACGAAATTTATTGCCATTATTTACCGAATCAAGAAAAAGCTCAACATTATCACTGTCTTTAGGTTTAGCCTCTAGTGTGGCACCTGTTAATATTTCTGACAAAACCTCACAAACTTTTGCTTGGAATGAAGCCCCCTGATTTATAAGTACATTAATAACATATTCTCCTTTTACTCCTAACCAATTATCTTCCAGCGAATCTTTTCTTGCAGAATAATTCCTAGGACCTAAACGTCCTGCTGAAACATACTGAAGCAATTTAAAATTTTGCAACATCATTATATCAGATGTTGTACTGACAGATTTATTTTCACTGACAATATCTTTATCTGAGGTCGTTTTTACATCAAAACGATTTTTATTATTAACTAATAACTTACAAAGTTTTGCCATTTGAGTTTTATGAGGGAACTCTTCAAAGCCTAACTCTACATGATTTTCGTCATCCTGAAATGCCCAATAAAATCTACCAGATTTGGCATAAACATTCATTACTTCGTCAAATGTTCCTAATTCTATTAAATCGCCCATTAAGCGTAACTCTGCAATGTCGTTACACTCTTTCATTGTTTGAGCTAACAATAAAAAAGACTGAGCTATGGTAGATTTCCCTCGACCATTTTTCCCATACAATAAATTAATTTGAGAAAGTGGGATTGATTGTCTTTTGTGAAAACACTTAAAGCCTTCTATAGTGATTTTCCTTATCATAATTATTATCCATTATTAAGCCATGTCCATACAGCTTTAGACAACCAACCTTGACGATTTTGGTTAGTAATATCTACAATAAACAATAAATCATTTTCATCAATTTGAGGACGCAATGTCTCATATATACTTTGGGCAAAAGTAAAGTCATTAACTTTTACCATCCACATAGATTCTAATGGATGTTGCCAATCTCCAAGATTTTTTATAGCCTCATAAAGTTTCGAATAACTTTGTCCTGGCCTCTTTAAATCGTATGTTATCAAAAACGTCTTAGACATGTATCTAATATTTAACCTATTTCGCAGTATCCTAATGGATCATAGCTATTACTTGGATGAAAGTTTTTCTATGCAAAGATATTATTTTTTTATTTCAGTCTAGATATACATAGCACTATATTCACCACAAGCATCAAAAATTAACCTTTTAGCCATATAAATATTTTATGATTAGATTCTGTATTCCCATTATTAAGTTTTTTTATTTAGGTGGCGCTTTAGCGGCAAATGAACATATAAGGTGAAACATGAAGAATGTGATTCCGCTTTGCCCATTTTGACTATTTCAACATGGCGTCTCTTTGATACAAATGCAAATAATAATGGAAAGACACTATCTACCCTGATACAAATATATCACTTTATTTGATACTTCATCTATATGCCTACCAATAAATGTTTTTATTCGTCCGAGAACAGTTTCCTGCCAAGATCGATTCTATGAACTTCACCTCAGGTAGGACTTCTTGTCCATAGTAGTCTTTCCCATAAATAGGATGACTGAGTCCCCATTGGACACGTCCTGCGGTCCTCGCAACACTTCGGAAGTTCTTTCGCAACCGCTCTATCCATTTCGAAGTGTAGATCATGGACTGGATACGGTGGCCATGGTTTTGGCAGCAAGAGAAATATTCTTTGTAGGAAGCGTCCTAGTCACGTCTCTTGATACGTCTATATTACCTGCCACACTTGGCACAGATCTGCCGCTACTCGTCCCAGGCCTGTTTCACGGTATAGTTTCTGTCTTTCCTGCGGAGGATAGGTCTAAGATCGTCAGCCACCCTGTCACCATTGCAAACATCGCTCAGAATATTGCGTTTCAAGTGTGTGTGGGGGCATATCTGTAAACTAGTGTCGGGAAATACCTCGCAGACGACATCATTAAGTCCTTCGAGGCCGTCCGTACGTATATGTCCGATTCTTGAGGCATCTCCCCCGTAAAGGCAGTTGAACGCTTCTCCAACCAGTTTCTACGCCAGGCCTTTGGTATAAATGTGCCTGCAAAGCGTTCGTACTCTTCTTTCTGTGCAAGGGGGATAGAAGTTCTGTATCTGTCAGTGACCATATGTCCTGCCGGGATGGTAGGACACCGTTACACTTGTTCCCTAGCATGTCCTCTTCCCATATATACTCCCTGCATTCCTTCACCATAAAGATCTCCTACATTATCTCCATAAGAGCCTGTATGACGTTTCCCTTTTCCGTATGCTTGCATGTTAGTTCGGAAACTGCCGTGCAAGCTGAATACAGAGTGAAACTTGCTTCAACTATATTGAGGCGCAGCCGGTATTACTGGTTCCACCAGAACCTATTCCTTTATGAAGTCCATAAATTCCACTCTTTTTAGTTTTTGTTTGCCCTCAAAAAATACAAATAACTCATATATATCGAAATACAATTACTACCTTTGCGTGTAACGCAAAAAAAGTGAAAGTGCAATGGCTGATATAAATAGACTTAAGGTCGTGCTGGTAGAGAAAAAACGGACCAACAAATGGTTGGCCGAACAGTTGGGAAAAGATCCTGCAACTGTCTCAAAATGGTGTACAAACACTTCACAGCCCGATTTGCAGACTTTGACCAAGATTGCCTTTTTGTTAGGTGTTGAAGTCCGGGATTTGATAAATAAGAACGCAAACATATATGAGAGTTCCGAAGCAATTCAATAATATAACAGAGCGTGTCATCGATGATTTGAGACAGGTATTGTCGTCAGGCAATAGCCAGGTCTCTATCGCGGCAGCCAGCTTTTCTATTTATGCCTATGAGGTTCTGAAAGAAGAGTTGGAGAAGGTAGAATGTGTAAATTTCATCTTCACATCTCCCACATTTACTACCGATAAAACTGAGAAACAGAAGCGAGAGTTCTATATCCCTAAGTTGAATCGAGAGAGAAATCTTTTCGGTTCTGATTTTGAAATAAGGCTCCGTAACCAACTTACACAACGAGCCATTGCCAGAGAGTGCGCAAACTGGATTCGTAGAAAGGCCCGATTTAAGACGAACATCACTCACGGCTCCATGAATACTTTCCTCAATATAAGGGAAGGAGAAGAGACCTACACCTATATGCCTTTCAATGAATTCACCACTACGGAACTGGGATTGGATCGAGGGAACAATATCTGCCCGATGGTTGTAGGTATGCCCAGCCATAGTTCAACAGATATGTTCCTAAAGAACTTTGCTGAACTCTGGAAGGATAAGGAGAAATTTCAGGATGTGACAGAGAGTGTTATAGAAAACATCGAGACCGTTTACAAGGAGAATGCTCCTGCCTTTATTTATTTTATCACCCTATACAATATCTTCAATGAATTTTTAGAAGACATTAGTGAGGATGTTCTACCCAACGAAGCCACAGGATTCAAAAGCAGTGTAATATGGAATAAGCTGTACAGTTTTCAGCGTGATGCAGCCTTGGCAATCATAAACAAACTGGAAAAATATAACGGCTGTATCCTTGCTGACAGTGTTGGTCTGGGTAAGACATTCACGGCTCTTTCGGTTATCAAGTATTACGAGAACCGAAACAGAAATGTACTGGTACTTTGTCCGAAAAAATTAAATGACAACTGGCAGACTTTTCGTTCCAACTATAAGAACAATCCGGTATTGGCAGATCGTCTGCGTTACGACATTTTGTTCCATTCCGACTTGTCAAGGGATGGTGGATTGAGTAATGGTCTTGACCTGGGACGAGTGAATTGGGGGAACTATGATTTAATCGTCATAGACGAAAGCCATAATTTCCGCAATGGCGGTCAGTTTGACAATGAAGACGATGATTTCAAGGAAAACCGCTACGCCCGACTGATGAACAAAGTCATACGCAGTGGAGTAAAGACCAAAGTGCTCATGCTCTCGGCTACTCCGGTAAACAATCGTTTCAACGATTTGAAAAATCAGTTGCAACTGGCGTATGAAGGAAAAGCTGAAAACATCAACAATTTGCTGGATACGGATAAAAGTATAGACCGGATTTTCCGGGATGCCCAGACGGCTTATTCCAAATGGACTAAACTACTGCCGGAACAAAGAACGACGGAGAAACTGGTAGATTCGTTAAGTTACGATTTTTTTCAGTTACTCGATGCCGTCACTATTGCCCGTAGCCGTAGCCACATTATCAAATACTACAACACGAACGATGTAGGCAAATTCCCTACACGCCTGTCTCCGCTGTCTCGCAGACCGAAACTGACAGATTTAAGTGATACGATTACATTCCGCGACATTGCCGAGCAGTTGAATAACCTAAATCTTTCCATCTATACGCCGTCCCTATTTATCTTCGAAAGTGCAAAAGATAATTATGGAATCGACTATCAAGGTGAGGGCCTGACCATAGACGGTCGAGAGAAGGGAATCCGGAAATTGATGGCTATTAACCTGTTGAAACGCCTGGAAAGTAGCGTCAACTCTTTCCGCCTGACCCTGATAAGGATACACGATTTTATCAAAGATTCTATTGCCGCCATTGACAAGTTTGAAGAAAGCGGAGCAGGAGCCATTGATATCACCGACTTCACAGAAGACTTCGACAGCGAAGATACCGAAAATGATCCGTTCGTAGGGCGTAAATCCAAAATCAATCTGCGTGATATGGATTATGTAAGGTGGCGGCGCGACTTGCAGGCAGATGTCGATGTATTGGAGCTGCTTATCTTCATGCTGAAAGATATTACGCCAGAGCACGATGCCAAATTGAAGCAGCTGGTAGCAGATTTGAAGAACAAGTTTGAACACCCAATCAATGGCAACAACAAAAAGGTATTGATATTTACAGCCTTTGCCGATACGGCCAACTACCTGTACGAGCAACTTTCCGGTCGAATCCTAAATGATTGCGGACTGCACACGGCTTTGATAACCGGTAGTACCGAAGGTAAGAGCACTTTGCCGCGCATCAAGTGCAGCTTTAACGACATACTCACCTATTTCTCGCCTGTATCCAAGGATCGTGATGCCATTCACCCCAACGACACAAGAGAAATAGACGTGTTGATTGCTACCGACTGCATCAGCGAAGGACAGAACCTACAGGACTGCGACTATCTTATCAACTACGACATTCACTGGAATCCAGTGCGCATCATTCAGCGCTTTGGACGCATCGACCGTATCGGTAGCCGTAACGAAGTCATTCAGCTGGTTAACTATTGGCCCGATATGGAACTCGACGATTACATCAAGTTGAAAGGTCGTGTCGAGAGCCGCATGAAAGCGACAGTTATCACCAGTACCGGTGATGACAACCTCTTGTCGGTCGATGAAAAAGGCGATTTGGAGTACCGCCGTAACCAGTTGAAGAAACTGCAGAACGAAGTGGTCGATATCGAGGATATGGATACTGGTGTCAATATCATGGATTTGGGTCTGAATGAGTTCCGTCTCGACCTGCTGGCCAACTTGAAGGAGCATCCCAACATGGATCTCACCCCATTTGGCATGAGTGCCGTAGTCGCCGCCTCCGACTTGGTAGAACCGGGTGTCATTTATGTGCTGAAGAACAAGAACAACGGTGTGAATATCGACCGTTCCAACCTGTTGCACCCTTTCTACATGGTTTACATTTCGCATACCGGCACCGTTATCTGCGATCATCTGTCTCCCAAGAAACTGCTCGACAAGATGCGTTACGCCTGCAAAGACAAGACAGAGCCCGACATGACCCTCTGCAAGCAGTTCAACAAGGAGACCCGCGACGGCAAGAATATGCGTCATTACAGCGACCTGTTGCAATCGGCCATAGAGAGCATTATCACCGTCAAGGAAGAGAGCGACATAGACGATTTCCTGAATGGTGTACAGGGCAATCTGTTTGCCGGTGAGATACGCGGTTTGGACGATTTTGAGTTGATAACATTCTTAGTGATTAAGTAGATATGAGGAAATTTACTGACGATGAAAATAGAAGGATAAAGAATTTTGTAGAACTCAAAGAGAAAGGGTTAAGCCACATACAAGAGTTACAAGTCGCCAAAATATTGCGTACTGAATTTTCTTTCTTCGCTCTTAAATGGACATACGGAGAAAAACCGCAGATTTCCTTATATAATAGAATGGAAGATAATGATAAGGCAGAAAAACAATATTATGATATCTGTGATTTCATCTATTTTATCAAAGAATTAGAGTCTCTTGGCTTTATTGCAATACAAAAATCTCCTTCAAAAAAGGAAGATGTTGGATATAGTGTTTTGTATGATAGAGACAAATATAGCTATGACGAAAAAAACGATAAATTTATGCCTATTGAATGTACCGATTTGAGTTCCTTTATTCCCGGTGACTCTTCTGGTAATGAACTTACAATGGAGAACATGGGCAATGGCGTTTATGGTTTATTCCAAATAGGCCAGACTCAAAACATAAATCTTGATTTTGCATATGATCTACAAAAATATGGGTTAGGGATAATTTACCCATTGCCATTAGCGGTAGATTATGTCAATAACAATTTCAAAACATTAGAAGAAAGGCATCATGATGAAGAAATGAAAGTTGCTTTAGACTCGGCTGAAGAAAGCAGAAAAGCAGCAAAGACCGCATCTTATTCCTTCATTGTTGCTATTATATCATTGATTGTTTCTATTGTAGTAAGCATAATACAAATTTGTACTTCGCAAAAAATCGAACCTGACCAAATTACTACGATTGAAAAGACAATAAAGGGTAACCGTATAGAGGAGCCTTTGACGGTTGAAATTAAAGATACGATTTTGACTAAACCTGTAAGTGTTAATGAGCAAACAACCTCTTCCCACCAACTGTTAAGTATCCCATCAAAATAGCCTATGTACGGTCTTCCCATATCAACAGAACGAAAACAGCAGTTGCCCAAGAAGGCAATTTATGCTAAATTTGACCTAACAACAGCCCAGCGTGAGGGTTTCGATGCCGATGTCGCCCGCATCGATATCGTGGCGGTGGTATCCCAGGCAACGATACCGGCATTGAGCGAAGGTGCCGAGGTGAAGGCGTTTTATGTGCTCGATGTGCAGATGAAGTGCAGGGAATACAACGCAAAGAACATCTTGCTGCTTACCCGACTGATTGCTCAGAATATGGTTTTTGCGCTGCGATATGAGGATCAAGTACAGTTTGCTATCTTCCACAGCAAGCTGTTTACAACCGCCTGGCAATCCGCCGAGCATGCCACCTTGCCGCTATCGGGGATGAACCTCGATACCGTATGGGATGAAATTGTCGCCTCAATCGGAGATGTCACCCCCACCGAGGGACGTAGCGTTGCCGAACAGATTGTGCAGGATGATCGCCGCGCGAAACTACTTCACCAGATCGAGGTGCTGGAACGCAAGGTTCGGTCGGAACGGCAACCGCGGCGGAAATCGGAGTTATTCAAGGAGTTAAAGAAACTGAAAATGCAAATATAGAAATAATATGAAAGAATTTTTAGATTATGACATTAAACATCCAGATTTAATAATATCGATATTAGAATATTTCTGGTTTGATGCTAAGTTCAATGAAAAGACCGTAATAGATTTTTGCACCAATAACAAATATTGTACGTCCTCCTACGCATTACAACCCCAAGTAATCATTAAAATATGCGATTTGCTGGTGCAAAATAATATTATGTCCGTAAATAGAAGAGGTGGCGCTTTAGAGGGTAATACTTGTTATTCTTTTGTATGGAGGAACGATCAAAAGATCTGGGAAGATAACAAAATGAATTACAATCATTATTATTGCTCATTGGTATATGGATTTGAATACATCTATAAATATTATAGAGATAAAGTTATACCCATTATTGCATGCAAAGACGGAGAAAAATCAATGGGTACGACATTTAAATTTTCAAATGGACTTGTTACCGCTCGCCATTGCATTACAGATCATGATTCATACGCAATTCAAGGTTATGATGCAGGGTTATTGAATTCATCAAAAATATATGTAAGTAAAAATCCTAACATTGATGTAGCTTATATCGATCTTGGAGAACCGGCCCACCTATTTAGTGATGAGGCCCATGTGCTTGATGAAGTGTTAGTAATGGGATATCCCAAAATACCAACCTTTTTGGATTTCTTAACCGCTGAAAAAGCAACAATTTCAACAATGGCAACATTACGCATGGCTCCCACACGAGGAGACGTTGCAGCCATTGCCGAAAATATGTATACCCACGAACAAACTCGTCTTATGCTAATCACTGCCAAAATCAAAGGCGGAAACAGCGGAGGGCCTATTATAAATAAAAAAGGCTGTGTTGTTGGCGTAGCTTTTGGACAACCTATATCTGAAGGTCATGGATATGATGACTTGGGATATGGGATGGGATTACCAATTCAAATTTTGGATCCAATTCTTGAAGAGAACGAAATCATACACGCCAATTTTATAAATTGGTCAGAATTAGAGAACTAAATATACCTTTCATGGAACACCTGAAGATGCAAACGGCAGATATGGCCGATAGAAATATAGAACAAATCGGGGCGTTGTTCCCCGAGTGTCTGACCGAACGAATCAACAGCAACGGTCGTGTCGAACAAGCCATAGATTTCGACAAACTCCGCCAACTTCTGGCTCACGACGTGGTCGAAGGCCCCGAACAGCGTTACCAGTTTACCTGGCCCGACAAGCGCGCGGCCATCCGGCTGGCCAATACCCCAACCTCGAAAACCTTGCGCCCGTGCCGTGCCGAAAGCGTTGACTTCGATACCACACAAAACCTCTACATCGAAGGCGATAATCTCGATGTGCTGAAAGCGTTGCGCGAAACCTATCTGGATAAGGTGAAGATGATCTATATCGACCCGCCCTACAACACCGGCAATGATTTTGTCTATAACGACGATTTTGCACAAAGCCGTGACGAGTTTGAAGAGACCAGCGGACTGTTCGATGAAGAGGGCAACCAAACCATCGACCCGATGCAGCGCAATACCGAGAGCAACGGCCGTTTCCATACCGACTGGCTCAATATGATCTATCCCCGCTTGAAAGTGGCCCGCGACCTGTTGTCGGACGACGGGGTGATCTTTATCTCGATCGACGACAACGAGGTAGAAAACTTACGTAAAGTTTGTGACGAAATTTTCGGTGAAGATAATTGTATTTGCCAATTTGTTTGGAAAAATAAATATGGAGCTGGCGGAGGAACAAACTCAGTAGCGTATATACATGAATATATTTTAGCATATTCCAAACGAAAAATAGAAACCATTACATGTGAATTAAGCGATGAGTTAAAATCTGCATATAATAAGACAGACGAGAAGTTCGCTCTTAGAGGCGGATATACGACTCAACCTTTGGCATCAACGAGTAAAGGAGAGAGAAAAAATCTCATGTATGAGATTCATCACAATGGAGAAATAATTACACCACCTGCTGGAGGAAGATGGATATGGTCAAAAGAAAAGTTTGATGCTGCATATCAAAACAACGAAATAGTAATCAATAAAACTGGAGATGGATATAGTGTTAGATTTAAGCAATATTTAAAAGATGAAAATGGGAATATCAGAAAAGGGACACAACTTTCAATGATAACTAATATTTTTAATCAAGAAGGCTCGAAACAATTTTCAAACCTATTAAATGACAAGCGCATTTTTGATTTTCCCAAACCAGTAAATCTAATTCTTTCTCTAATTAAACTAAATATAAACGGGAATGACGGCAAAAACGATGTTATCCTTGATTTCTTTTCCGGGTCGGCCACGACGGCCCATGCCGTGATGCAGCTCAATGCCGAGGATGGGGGAAACCGCAAGTTTATTATGGTGCAGCTGCCCGAAAAGACCGACGAAAAAAGCGAAGCCTACAAAGCAGGATACAAAAATATTTGCGAGATAGGCAAGGAACGCATACGCCGTGCCGGACAGAAGATAAAAGAGGAAAACAAGGACAAGGAGGGAATAGAAAAACTTGACACCGGATTCCGCGTGTTGAAACTTGACTCCTCCAATATGGAAGAAGTCTATTACACCCCGCAGGAGTTTACGATGCAATCGCTGTTCAGCGAGAACGTAAAGGCCGACCGCACGGGTGAAGACCTGTTGTTCCAGGTGATGCTCGACCTCGGCATAGAACTCTCGGCCAAGATCGAGACTCGACAGATCGCGGGCAAGACCGTCCATCTGGTAGATGACAACTATATGGTGGCTTGCTTCGACCGCGATGTGACCGAATCCGTCATAAAAGAAATAGCCGAACTGCACCCGGTATATTTCGTCATGCGCGACGCCTCGGCCGCCAACGACAATGTGATTGACAACTTTGAGCAGATATTCCGCCACTATTCGCCGGATACAAATTGCCGAATTATCTAAACGGGAGGGGTATGAAATTCAAGTTTAAGATACAGCAATACCAGACCGATGCCGTAGAAAATACGGTGGCGGTATTTCAGGGGCAGCCATCACATACTCTGTCGACCTATCGCAGAGACTTGGGAACCTACCGGAATCAACGGATTACATATAAGGAGGAAGAGACCGGCTACGGCAACCACCGTTTGGAACTGGACAAACAGACGATGCTCCGGAACATCCGCTTCGTACAGAATTTATACGATATAACCCCTTCGGAAACGCTGGCAAGAGGAGTGGCTCCGGTAAATCTGGATATAGAGATGGAGACCGGTACGGGCAAGACCTATGTCTATATCAAGACGATGTTTGAGCTGAACAAGCAGTATGGGTGGAGCAAATTTATTGTCGTGGTGCCCAGTATAGCCATTCGAGAGGGTGTAGCCAAGAGTTTTAGCATGCTGGAAGAGCACTTCATGGAACTCTATGGCAAGAAAGCCCGGTGGTTTGTTTACAACAGCAGCAACCTGCAGCAGTTGGACAGCTTTTCGTCAGACTCGGGATTGAGCGTGATGATTATCAATACGCAGGCCTTTGCAGCCTCCATGAAAGAGGGAGGCCGCAGTAAGGAGAGCCGCATCATATACTCCAAGCGCGACGAGTTTGGAAGCCGCCGACCGATTGATGTGATTGCGGCCAACAATCCTATTGTCATTATCGATGAACCCCAGAAGATGGGGGCAGAAGACTCAGCTACTCAAACTGGGATCAAACGGTTCAACCCACTGTTTACCCTGAACTATTCGGCTACACACAAAACCAAGCACGACACGGTCTATGCACTCGATGCATTGGATGCCTACCGTCAGCAACTGGTAAAACGCATTCATGTAAAGGGCTTTGAGTTGAAGAACCTGCGGGGCACAAGCGGTTATATGTATCTTGACAGTATCGAGCTCTCACCCAAACGGCCGCCTATGGCCCGCATTGAAATCGAAACAAAAACGGCATCGGGCACCATAGTGCGAAAAACAAAAACTTTCGGTACTGGGGACAGTCTGCGCGAAGAATCGGGATTGGCCGAATATGAAGGGTTTACCCTGTCTGAAATCAATACCAAAGGTTATGTTACATTCCTGAATGGCGTCACGCTGCGGCGAGGTGAAGTAATCGGAGACACAAGCGAGTTGACGATGCAGCGCGTCCAGATAAGGGAAACCATTAAGTCGCACTTTGAGAAGGAACGCCAGTTGTTCAAGCGGGGTATCAAGTGCCTGTCGCTCTTCTTCATCGACGAAGTCGCCAAATATAAGAGCTACGACGAAGAGGGAAATGAAGTGAAGGGCGTGTTCCAAAAGATATTCGAAGAAGAGTATGCACGCCAGGTAAGCGAAGAGTTCCAGATATGGGACGAGGATTATAATGAATACCTGCGTCGGTTTACACCTCAAGAGGTGCATCGAGGCTATTTCTCGATAGACAAGAAAACGAACCGTGTCATCGATGGAAAGGTAGAGAAGAAGACCGGTCTGTCGGATGATATATCGGCCTATGACCTGATATTGAAGAACAAGGAACGGCTGTTGAGCTTTGAAGAGCCTACCCGCTTTATCTTCTCACACTCGGCACTGCGTGAAGGATGGGACAACCCGAATGTATTTCAGATCTGTACGCTGCGGCACTCCAACTCGACCACAGCCAAACGACAGGAAGTAGGACGTGGCCTGCGCCTTTGTGTGGATAAAAACGGAATCCGTATGGATAAAGAGCTGTTGGGTGAAGATGTGCATGAGGTAAACAAACTGACGGTCATAGCTAATGAAAGTTATGCCGATTTTACCAGTGCATTGCAGAAGGAGACCCGCGAGGTGTTGCGCGAGCGTGCCGCCAAAGCAACCGTGGCCTATTTTACAGGCAAGCAGATAAAGATCGGAGAAGAGATTCATACCATAGACGAATCGGAAGCAAGCCGCATTATCATCTATTTGGAAGACAATGGCTATATTGACGGAGATAAGCATATCACACCTGAATATCGTGAGGCTATAACCAACGGCAGCGTGGCTCCGTTGCCTCCGAAGTTGCAACCGATAGCCGAGGGAGTTACTCGACTGATCAATTCTATCTTTGACCCGAAAGCTCTCAATGATATGGTGGTGGAAGAGAAAACCACTATCCCGGAGAATAAGTTGAATGAGAATTTTGGCAAAGAAGAATTCCAGGCATTATGGAAAGAAATCAACCATCAATATGTTTACACGGTAAGCTACGACAGCGATGAGTTGATTGAGAAAGCCATTCTACACATCAATGCGGAACTGGATGTAAAACAGCTCCGTTATATCATGATTGAAGGAACGCAGGATGAAAAACAGGTAACAGAATTTGGCGATACCCGATCACAATCGCATCAGTTGACCGATGTATGTACCTCGACAGTTCGTTACGATCTGGTGGGTGATATTGCCAAGGGGGCAAACCTCACGCGTCGCACGGTCGTGAAAATACTGCAAGGTATCAAAGAAAGCAAGTTGTATTTGTTCAAAAATAATCCCGAGGAATTTATCCGGAAAGTTATCAGCATCATCAAGGGACAAAAGTCCACGATGATTGTAGAAACAATCCACTACAACATGACCGAGGGGAAATACGACAGCAATATCTTCACGGTAAAAAGTAAAATGGACTTTGACAAGGCCTATGAAGCTAAGAAACATATAACTGACTATGTATTCAGCGACAGCAAGGGAGAGCGGCAATTTGCTCATGATCTTGATGAAGCCAAGGAGGTTGTAGTATATGCCAAGTTGCCGCGGACCTTCCAGATACCGACTCCGGTTGGAAATTATGCACCGGACTGGGCTATTGCCATGGAGGTAGATGGAATAAAGCATATTTTCTTTATTGCTGAAACCAAGGGTTCTATGTCATCAATGGATCTGACTAAGATAGAATTGGCTAAAATAGAATGCGCAGAAAAGTTGTTTAACTCTATTTCTACAGCCAAGGTAAAGTATCATAAAGTAACTTCATATAGTGACTTGTTGGACGAAATGGGTAAAGAGTGTTAAGCGGCCAAGTAAGAATAGCAAAACACAAGTTTATTTGCAGCCATAGATAGACAAGCCCCAATATGTTAGGCGAGTAACTTATACGCCAAGGCTTGTCCAGGTAAAGACAGGAATCTTATAAAGAAGATGAATTGGAGGCGTAGTTGTTCAAAAATTCCGAACACTGCGCCTCCTGATTCGTTATGATTATCTGCGTATAATTTTTCTTTGAGACTTATGAACGACTTCTGCGGTATGTAGCAGGCACCTTCGCCTATACACCTCTTCCTCTTCATCTGGCCTTCTTCCGTCCCAGCGAAGGTCTGAATCGGCGTTGCCACCGCCTCCGCCGGATGAAACAGCGACAGGCTGTCCGCCAATCAAAGCATCAGCGATGGTGAAGATTCGTTCCCGTACAGAAGGCTCAGCCAGCTGGTCAAGAAATGTCTGCATCTGTTCAGCTTGATTGTCGTTGAGAGCCGTCAGTCGTGCATACTCCTGTTGCAGCCATTTAAACTCCCGATAGTCCAGCAACGCATTATTCTGCACCGCTTGTATTTGCTGTTCGGCATCCTTCCGATACAGTTCTTCAATCTGACGGACAATCTTCACGAATCGGTTGGCGATAGACCTGTTCTGTTCCTCAATCCATTTGTCAACACCGAATATCGGAGGTTTACCAGTAATCCGTGGCGGCTCAAAATCTATCTTGTGATTGCGGAAAGGTTGCGCCACTCTACCGACACGGTCTATATTCTTTGTCATCTGCTCCAGTTCCTTTTCCTTCGCTTGAAGCTTAACGGCCTTGTCGTCCAGCTTCATTTGGTACTCGGCAATAAGTTTCAGAAGACCGGCTTTCCGGGCGTCGTATTTGTCGAGTGTTATTCTTCCGGACGCCAGTTTCTCTTCGATTTCATCGAGTTGCGATTTATAGTTCAAAATCTGCGTTTCCAGCCTCCGTATCATAGACTGAAGTCCTTTGACCGCTTTCTCGGCCTGTCTTGCCTCGTGAGTCAATTTGCGGATGTAGTCGCGTTTACTCAAATGGCTGACATGTCGTCCCTCGATGCTGTCGCCGCGTTCCAGCCCGTATTTACTGCCGACCTCCTCGTAGAGAGAGGTATGCATCTCCCGAAGGATCCGACCGTACTCGTAGCAGCTCTTCCCGAATTTAGCCGACCACATAACGCATTCACGTCCGCTTTTGGCTCGTTGTCCGACAGGAACGATCAAGGCATGGATATGCGGACTGCTCTCATCAAGATGAACCTGGAAGCCGATGATGTTTTCCTGTCCGTACCGTT
>ERZ857521.2677-NODE-2677-length-16469-cov-10.068722_pt1 | contig 16469 bp, 14 predicted proteins | sample MGYA00519701_ERZ857521 | MGnify/ENA primary metagenome ERZ857521 (study PRJEB31778, sample SAMEA3449346) | human gut metagenome | biome: human gut; feature: human-associated habitat; material: faeces | place: United Kingdom | collected 2010/2012 ...
GGATGCCCTGCTGCCGTCAGGGCATTCTGGCCGGTACGGTGCTGGCCTTTGCCCGGGCCTTGGGCGAGTACGGTGCTACCAGCATGATAGCGGGTTACACCCCGGGCAAGACGGCCACCATCGCCACCACGGTGTACCAGCTCTGGCGCACCAACGATGAGGCCGGTGCCATGCGGTGGGTGCTGGTGGACATCGTCATCTCTGCTGTGGTGCTGCTGGCTGTGAACCTCTTGGAGAAAAAGCAGAAAGCAGGTGGCCGCGCATGAGCCTGGAAGTACATATCGAGAAAAAGCTGAACGGCTTCACCCTCCGCTCCGACTTCACCGCCGGGAACACTGCCACGGCCATTCTGGGCGCGTCGGGCTGCGGCAAAAGCATGACACTGCGCTGCATCGCGGGCATCGTGAAGCCCGACAAGGGCCGCATCGTGCTGGACGGGCGGGTGCTGTTCGACAGCGAGCAGCACATCGACCTGCCGCCCCAGCAGCGGGGCGTGGGCCTGCTCTTCCAGAACTACGCCCTCTTCCCGAATATGACCGTGGAGCAGAACATCCTCTGCGGCCTGAAAGCCGAAAGAGACAAGGCCGCCCGCAAGGCCCGCTGCGCCGGGATGCTGCGGGCCTTGCGGCTGGAAGAACTGGCCAGCCGCCGCCCGGCAGAGCTTTCCGGCGGACAGCAGCAGCGCACCGCGCTGGCCCGTATTCTGGTGGGCAAGCCGAAGATTTTGATGCTGGACGAGCCGTTCAGCGCACTGGACAGCTACCTCCGCGAGGAGGTGGAGGGCGAAGTAGGCAGCCTGCTGGCGGGTTTCGCCGGCACAGCCCTGCTTGTCACCCACAACCGGGATGAGGCTTACCGCCTGTGCCGGGACATGATCGTCATGGACGGCGGGCAGGTGCTCCGCACCGGCACCACGAAAGAGGTCTTTGCCGACCCCCGCAGCATCGCTGCCGCCCGGCTGACCGGCTGCAAGAACATCCTGCCCTGCACCCGGGTGGACGCCCACAGCGTCCGCCTCGCAGGCTGTGAGTGTCTGCTGCACCTCGCCGCTGAGGTGCCGGAGGGCTGCACCGCCGTGGGCATCCGCGCCCACGACTTCGCCCCCTGCGCCCCGGGCGCAGAGAATGCCCTGCCGGTGGAGCTTCTCTCGGCCAGCGAGAACCCCTTCGACTGGAACCTCATCTTCCAGCTGCCGGACGGCACCACTCGTCTGTGGTGGAAAGTGAGCAAGACGACCCTCTCCGTGGCCGAACCCGACGCCCCGGCCTGCCTCTCCGCCCTGCCGGAGCGCATCATGGCGCTGGTGGATCATAAGTAAACGCCAAAAGAGCCGGTGCAGATGCACCGGCTCTTGCTCTATTTTTATGACTCACCGAAGAATTTCTTGGCAATATCGGCGCTCTGCTTGGCGTCCTTGGCGTACCAGTCCGCGCCGATCTTCTCGGCGTACTCGGGCGTCAGGACAGCGCCGCCCACCATCACCTTGCAGTCGAGCTTTGCCGCATGGAGGGCCGCAATGGTCTCCTCCATGCTCTTGAGGGTGGTGGTCATCAGGGCCGAGAGCCCCACGAGGTGGACATCCTTCTCCCGGACAGTGTCCACCACCGTCTCCACCGGCACATCGCGTCCAAGGTCGATGACCTCGAAGCCGTAGTTCTCGAGGATGACGCGGACGATGTTCTTGCCGATGTCGTGGACATCGCCCTTGACGGTCGCGAGGACGATGCGGCCCTTGCTGGCCCCGGCCCCGCCCCGCTTGGCGATGGCAGTCTTTATCTCTTCAAAGGCGGCCTGTGCGGCGCTGGCGGCCTGTAACAGCTGGGGCAGGAAGAGCTTGCCCTTCTCGTACTTTTCACCCACGACGTCCAGCGCCGGGATGAGGGCCTCGTCCACCAGCGTCAGGGGCTCGTTTTCGTCCAGCAGGGTGTGGGTGCGGGCGGCGGCTTCACCCTTGAGGCCCTTTTCCACCGCCTGCATCAGCGCGGCAAAAGGGCCGCTGTGAGCTGCATCCGCCTCCGCCGGGGTGTTTGACATCTGAGACGCCTGGGCCGTCCGGGCCTGCTTCAACGCGGCGCTGGCAGGGACTTTATCGGCATAGCGGGCGATGTAGGCCATGCTCTGCTTATCACGGTTGGTGAGGACGTTGTAAGAATAGACCGCCGCCATCATCTCTTCGCTGGAAGGATTCATGATGGCGAGGTCGAGGCCCGCGTACATGGCCATGGTGAGGAAAGTAGTGTTCAGATAGGGGCGGCAGGGCAGGCCGAAGCTGATGTTGGACACACCGAGGATGGTGCGGACGCCCAGCTCCGTCTTGCAGCGGGCCAGCGCCTCCACGGTGGCCAGAACGTCCTGCTGCTGGGCGCTGGCGGTGAGGGTCAGGCAGTCGATATAAATATCTTCCCGGGGGATGCCGTGGGCCAGCGCCGCGTCCACCACCCGCTTTGCGATTTCAAACCGGGCGTCGGCGCTGGGCTGGATGCCCCGCTCGTCGATGGCAAGGCCGACGACGGCCGCGCCGTACTTTTTGCAAAGGGGCAGGACACGCTCCAGCACTTCGGTCTCGCCGTTCACCGAGTTGACGATGGGCTTGCCGTTGTAAACTCGCAGGCCCCGCTCGAGGGCGTCTGCGTGGGAGGAATCCAGCTGCAAGGGCAGGCTGACGACACTTTGTAAAGCCTTCACCACCTGCTCCATGACGGCGGGCTCGTCCACGCCGGGCGCGCCCACGTTGACGTCCAGCACCTGCGCTCCGGCCTCGGACTGGCTGACGGCCTGCTCGAGGATGTAGTTCATGTCGCCCTCGCGCAGGGCCTGCTGAAACCGCTTTTTTCCGGTGGGGTTGATGCGCTCGCCCACCACGGTGATGCCGTCCACGGTGACGAAGTCCATCGGCGAGCAGAGTACCGAGGGCATGGCGTGGGCGGGGCGGCCCGGCTTGCAGTCGGCGAAGACGCCGTTCAGCAGCTTGATGAAATCGGGGGTGGTGCCGCAGCAGCCGCCCGCCGCAAAGAGCTTCAAATCGCGGTAGGGCTTCATCTCCATGGCAAAGAGCTGGGGCGTGATGTCGTAGCCGCTGCCGTCGGCGCGGGGCAGGCCCGCATTCGGCTTAACAAAGACCGGGAAATCGCCGGGCAGAGCCTCGGCCAGCCGCTTTGCCATCGGGAAGATCTCCTTCGGGCCGAGGGAGCAGTTGATGCCCACGGCGTTGGCCCCGAGGCCCCGGGCCGTGACGGCGAAGCTCTCGACGGTGCAGCCGGTGAAGGTGCGCCCGCCTGCCTCAAAGCTCATGCTGGCGAGGATGGGCAGGTCACAGTTCTCTTTCGCGGCCAGCAGGGCAGCTTTCAGCTCGTACAGGTCGGTGAAGGTCTCAAAGAAGACGAGATCGGCCCCGGCGGCGACACCCGCCCGGACGATGCGGCCATACTCGGCCACGGCGTCTTCAAAGGCCAGCGTGCCGTTGGGCTCCAGCAGTTCGCCCAGCGGGCCGACGTCCAGCGCGGCCAGTGCGCCGTAGGGGGCGCAGGCCCGCTTGCAGTTGGCGATGCCCGCCGCAATGATCTCTTCCAGCGTGTATTCGCTGCCCGCCAGCTTATGGGCCGACGCGCCGAAGGTGTTGGCATTGATGATGCGGCTGCCTGCGGCGGCGTACCGGCTGTGGATGCTCTCGATGAGCTGTGGGTCGGTGATGTTCAGTTCCTCAGGCCGTGCGCCCAGTTTCAGGCCCGCCGCCTGCAGCATGGTACCCATGCCGCCGTCGAGGAGGATGGTATTCGGCTGGGTAAACAATTCATTCGCTTGCACAGGTCTTGCCCCTCTTTCTATATTCGCACCGCGTGTTCAGCACGCAGTGTCCGCACCCGGCAAGGCGTCCTTTCACCGGATGGTCGCTCAGGCCCAGCAGAGCGGTCACGCTCTTGCGGGGCGTCATCAGGTCATTTTCGGTCACGCAGAGCCCGGCCCGGCGGGCGGTGTCCAGTGCCGCCGCCACCAGCGGCTGCACCCCGATGGGCCAGTCGCCGTAGCCCGGCGAGAAACGGCCCGTGAGGTACTTGTCCTGCTCTGCGGCCCACTGCCGCAGCTCGGCCTCGGCGGCATCCGCAGCCTGTTCGGCCAGCACAGAGCCGATGGCGTCCGACGCCACACCGGCGGCGATGTCGCCCACACCGGCCCGGCGTATCTGTCCGTCCACACCGGGGCCGACTGTCACGGCCAGAAGCACGGCCTCACTGCACCCTTCCAGATGCCGGAAGATGTCCTCCCCCTTCAAAATACCGGCCTGCGTGAGACTCTCCACGTCGGCCTCGAGCCAGACGGCCCGGGGCGTGGCGGCGGCGAGAAGGGGCGCAGCGCACTTTTCCAGAAGGGTGAGGGTAGCGCTGTCAGCCTCGCCCCGCGCGCCGAAATACCGCGCGGCCTGCCGGATGTCGATGGACTCCGGCTTTGCTAAATTCAGGGGTCTGCTGGGGCCGATGGGCATTTTCCGCCGCCTCCTTCTTTTGAATAAAGTATGATAAGTATACCGCACCGGTAGGCTAAAATCAACACAAAAGCCCCTCCCTCAGCATTTTTGCCGGGGGAGGGGCCTATTATATGATCTTTCCTTGCAGCCCCTTGATAGGGGCGGTGGCACGGCGTCAGCCGTGACGGAGAGGTTTATCAGCGGATGTCCCTGACCGACACCGCCTGTTACTTCAAAAACTTGTGGACAGCGCGGGCGACGATGCCGCCCAGGATGCCGGAGACAAGGAACTCGGCCACGCCCTGCACGCCGACCAGCAGGACGACGAACATCAGGGGGTTGGCTGCGCCCTTGACGGACACGAGGTTCTGGACGTAATCGCAGCCGTAGAAGGCCAGCACGATGTAGCCCATGAAGAACAGGGTGTTGAGGGCCGGGGCGCACATGGCGCTGACGATGTAGCTCCAGGTGCCGGGCTTATCGAAATTCTTGACAGCGTTGAAGATAAGGCCGGTACACAGGCCCATCAGCACACGCATACCCACACAGAGGATGAAGGTGTTGACGGGGCTGACCTGGAACAGCGCACCAGTCATGGCGGAAGCGCCGGTGACGGCGTCATAGAAGCTCACGGCACCGAACACGCCGCCGAGGATAGCGCCTGCGGCGGGACCCATGGTGATGGCACCCACGGCGATCGGCAGGGTCAAAAAGCTCATGTAAAGCGGGCCTACAGGGACACTACCCAGGCCGACGGCCTTCATGACCAGCTCAATGGCGACCAGCAGTGCCAGCCGGGTGAGGGTGCGAATGTCATTCTTTTTCATAATTCAGTTTTCCTCCTTGCTGCCGTTCCGCCCTAAATTGTCGGATACGGCGCAAACCTGCCCGTGAAATACACGGGGTCTTTTGTAGAATACAGTCTGAAATATACGGGATGTTTTGTCAGGGAACTCCCGGGGATAGCATTATAAATCAGTAGTGAAGCGGATGCCCGCATCGCGGCGGGCCGTTTCCAGCACACGGCTGACGGCCACCGAGGTGTCTAGCATCCGGCTGCAAAGCTCCATATCCTCGCTCTCGATGGCGCGGGCAAAGGCGTGGAACTCCGCCGCCTGCCGGGGACGGCCTGCGCTGAGGTTGAAGTGCTCTTCCTTGCCCTTATAGGGGTGGAAGGTGACGCCGCCGCAGAAGTTGGCGGTGGATTTCTGGAGCAGATACCCCTTGGTACCCTGAATGATGTACCGGGCCGGGGAACTGCTGTCCTTGGCATTGATGCTCACGGCCTTGAAGCTGCGATACTCCATCGTCAGCACGCCGCTGGTGTCGATGCCCCGGGTGATATTGGCCGCATAGTGGACCTTGTTGGGCGAGCCGAAGAGGCCCACCACATAGCTGACATTGTAGACACCCAGATCCATCAGCGCGCCGCCGGCGCAGGCCGGGTCAAAGGACGGCCAGACCTTGCCGGCGCAGAAATCATGATACCGGCTGGAATACTGGCTGAAATTACACTGCACCATCGTGACGGCGCCTACCTTGGGCAGCACCTCACGGATCTTGGCGTAGTTGTCCTGATACTGCGTGGTGACAGCCTCGAAGAGGAAGAGCTTTTTGCTCCGGGCCAGCTCGGCCAGCTCTTCGGCCAGCGCCGCCGTGGGGGCCATCGGCTTTTCGACGATGACGTGGCGGCCCGCTTCCAGAGCGGCACGGGTATATTTTACGTGCAGGATATTCGGTACGGCGATATACACAACGTCCACCCAGCTCAGCAATTCGTCGTAGCTGGTGGTGTGGCGCGGCACACCATACTGGTCGCAGAGGGCCTGTGCTGCACCAGCGCTCCGCTCCGTGCTGCAAAGAGCCTCGACCTTGAAGGGGCTTTCCGGCCCGGTGAGCCAGGGCAGGAACTCCCGGACGATCATGCCTGCGCCGAGAATGCCTAATTTCATCATAAGGTCTCTCCTTTCAAGGCTCAGCCCGCTTTGGCCTCATCGTCCCGGCGGGGACGGCGGTTATTGCGGCGGCGGGGGCTGCTGCCGTTGTTGTAAGTGCGTCTGCCTGTCGGGCGGGGACGGCGGCGCTCACCGTCGCTACGCGGCTCGTGGTGACGCTCATGCTGCGGCGCATTGAGCTGGTAAAGGAGAGCCAGCCCCTTCAGCAGCAGCTCGGGGTCATAGGTGAGCGGGTGACGGCAGAGCGGGATGACATACTTTGCCAGACCGCCAGTGACCACCAGCGTGGCCGGACGGCCCAGTTCTTCCTCGATGCGCTGCGTGATGCCGTCCAGCAGGACAGCCGTCCCCAGCACAGAGCCGGAGAGCATACACTTCTCGGTATCGACGCCGATCGCGCTTTTGGGCGAAGAAAGATGTACCTGCGGCAGCTGGGCGCACCGCTCCCCCAGCGCCCGCAGACCTGTGGAAAGTCCGGGGCAGATGACGCCGCCCCGGAAGACCTTATTCTCATCTACCACGTTGAACGTGGTGGCGGTGCCGAGGTCTACCGTGACCACCGGCAGGGGGAAGTTCGCCGCCGCGTAGGCCGCATCCACAAGGCGGTCTTTGCCGACGGCGTGAGGGTCAGGCACCCCCATCGTGAGGCCGGTGCGGATGTCGGGCGAGACGATGACCGGCTTTTTGCCGGTGTAGTGGCGGGCGCACTCGGCCAGCGCCCCCGTGATCTGGGGGACGACGCTGGTGAGGACAGCGCCCTCGAAGCGGATGGGCTTTTCCGGGTGTCTCCGATGAGAGAACACCTTTTCCATCTCGGCACGGTACTCCGCCGCTGTGCGGGTGCGCACCGTGTCCATGTGGGCCACAAAGCATACACGTCCGTCCCGGATGCCCCCGAGGGCGACGGTGGTGTTGCCTATGTCAATGGCTAAAATCATAATTCAGTTCCTCATTGGGGTTTACGTTTCTATAAGTCAAGCTGTATTTTACCGCATTTTGAGCCAAGATACAACCCCAATCAAAGATTTTGTTGTGCTCTGGGCCGTTTTGCATTATACTGTAGTTATATTATCCCTATTTATAGGAGGTATTTTGGATGGATCTGAAGGGAAAATGCGTCCTTCTGGGCGTCAGCGGCGGCATTGCCGCCTATAAAATGGCCAATGTGGCCAGCGCACTGCGCAAGCTGGGGGCCGACGTGGAGGTCATCATGACCAGAAACGCCACCCAGTTCATCACCCCTATCACGTTCGAGACCCTGACAGGCCACAAGTGCATGGTGGACACCTTCGACCGGGATTTCAAGTTCGAAGTCACCCATATCTCGCTGGCAAAGAAGGCCGACGTCATCCTCGTGGCCCCGGCCACCGCCAACGTCATTGCCAAGATGGCCCACGGCATCGCCGACGATATGCTCACCACCGTCGTTCTCGCGGCCAAGTGTCCCAAGCTCGTCTCCCCTGCCATGAACACCGGGATGCTGGAGAACCCCATCACCCAGGACAACATCGCCACACTGGAAAAGTACGGCTTCACGGTCATCCCCTCCGAGAGCGGCGTGCTGGCCTGCAAGGACGTGGGCAGCGGACGCCTGCCGAAAGAGGATGTCCTGCTGGACTACATCTTCCGCGCCATCGCAAAGCCGAAGGACCTCGCCGGTCTGCGCATTGCCGTCACGGCCGGCCCCACTCAGGAGCCGCTGGATCCTGTGCGCTACCTGACCAACCACTCCACCGGCAAGATGGGCTATGCCGTGGCCCGTGCCGCCGCGATGCGCGGTGCCGAAGTCACCCTCATCCACGGCCCGACGGCCCTGCAGCCGGTGCGGTTCACCGAGGATGTCCCCATCACGACAGCCCAGCAGATGTACGAGGCCGTGACCAGCCGCTTCGACGAGATGGATGTTCTGGTCATGGCCGCTGCCGTGGCCGATTACCGCCCCGCCGCTGTGGCCGACGACAAGATAAAGAAGAAGGACGGCGACCTCTCCATCGCCGTGGAGCGGACGCCCGACGTCCTCGGCACCATCGGCCCCAAGAAGAAGGGCCAGTTCCTCTGCGGCTTCTCGATGGAGACGCGGGACATGCTGGCCAACTCCTCGGCCAAGCTCGAGAAAAAGAACCTCGACATGGTGGTGGCCAACAATCTGAAGGTAGCCGGTGCCGGGTTTGGTGTGGATACCAATGTTGTCACCTTCATCACGCCGGACGGCGCCCGCGAGCTGCCCCTGATGAGCAAGGATGATGTGGCGGACGCCATTCTGGATGAGATTTTAGCACGAAAGAGTAAGTGATCATGCTGAAAGAAGTTCTGTTCTTCTGTCGAAAAATATGATATAATCGAATCGCCGTCCTTACCACTCCATTCCGTTTGGAAGGGAGGTGATTCCGAATGAACAGTATTTTCTCATTTATGCTGTCTGTCGCAGCAGGTGTGGTTGCAAACTACATCTACAAGTGGCTTGGCAGATGGTTCAACAAGGACTGTAAGCACTAAATAATAAGACCCCTTCCCGGAGCTAGCACCTCCGAGAAGGGGTCTTATTATTTGCGATTCCAAATGAACAGCATTTGATTTTCTCGTTTATAAGTATACGCAGTTTTCTAAAAAAGTCAAGCGCCTCGCAGAAAATTTACAATGCTGTAAATATTACTGTACCACGCAAAAAGTGCTCTGCCGGCCGGCAGAGCACTTTTCCGTTATACAGAGATTTACTTGGTGCCGTAGATACGGTCGCCTGCGTCACCCAGGCCGGGGACGATGTAGCCGTTCTCGTTCAGGTGGTCATCCTGTGCGCCGAGGTAGATGTCCACATCGGGATGTGCCTCGTGCAGGGCCTTGATGCCTTCCGGAGCAGCGATGAGGCCGATGAACTTGATGTGCTTTGCGCCGTGCTTCTTGATCTGGGTGATGGCGTCGATGGCGCTGCCGCCGGTAGCCAGCATCGGGTCAAGCACCAGAACGTCGCGCTCAGCGATGTCCTTCGGCAGCTTGCAGAAATACTCCACGGGCTGCAGGGTCTCCTCGTCGCGGTACAGGCCGATGAAGCCGACTTTAGCGGCGGGCAGCAGGGTCAGCATACCATCCAGCATACCCATGCCGGCGCGGAGGATCGGCACCAGAGCCAGCTTGCGGCCTGCCAGCACCTTGGTCTTTGCCATGGTGATGGGAGTCTCGATCTCCACCTCTTCCAGAGGCAGGTCACGGGTAGCCTCATAGCACAGCAGAGTGGCGATCTCGCCCACGAGGTCACGGAACTCCTTGGTGCCGGTCTGCTTGTTGCGCAGAATGCTCAGTTTGTGCTGCAGCAGCGGATGCTCAACGATCATAGGGGTCATAATACACGCTCCTTATATTGTAAATAAAAATATGGAACACGAAGGGATAACCTCTCAGTCTCGCTCGCGCTCGACAGCTCCCCTACCGAGGGGAGCCTCTGGCGAAGAGGGAAAGCTTTACGGAATCCAAGGCCTCTCTTCGTTAGGAGCAACAACGACGACCGCCGCCAGTGGCGGAAACAGGGAGTCGCTGTTGGGGCCGCGGCCAGCAAGACGCAAGCAAAGCGCTGCGGATGCTGGGTGCCGCAACCCGGGCAGTGGCAGCGCGGCAGCGCTGACGGAGAGGTTAACGGTTTTCAATGGCCATCAGCTTTGCGATGCGCTTCTCGTGGCGGCCGCCCTCGAACTCGGTGTTGAGGAAGATGTCCACCAGCTGGCAGGCGAGGCCGGGGCCGACGACGCGGCCACCCATGCACAGGGCGTTGGCGTCGTTGTGGCGGCGGGTATACTCGCAGCTGAAGCTGTCAGAGCAGCAGCAGGCACGGATGCCCTTGACCTTGTTTGCGGCCATGCTGATGCCCACACCGGTGCCGCAGAACAGCAGTGCCTTGCTGCACTGGCCGCTCACCACGGCGTCGCAGGCAGGCAGAGCCATGTCAGGGTAGTCCACGCTGGCGGTGCTGTGGGTGCCGAAGTCGATGTACTCCAACCCCAGCTCGTCCAGATGAGCCTTAACGGCCTCTTTCAGTTCAAATCCGCCGTGGTCGGCGGCAAGTGCGATGGGTTTCGTCATTGGTGTTGATCCTTTCCCTTTGCAGTATCTTCCGGTATTTCGGTACGGGCAACTTCTGCGGCCAGACGCTCGGCCCGCTCTCGCTCGGCCTGGCTCAGCCGGTGATAATCCGGCAGCAGAGCCTCGGGCAGAACGGCTTCGCCCCGCTGGGCCATCTGCTCTGCCACATAGGCCACCGCAGCGGCACGGCCATTGCGGAGAGCTGGCGGTACACAGAGCACGCCCGGGACATTGTCATATTTATTATAGCACAGAGCCGCGCCATCACCAACAAAAAACAGAGGCTTTTTGCAATTTTCTACAAACTCGGCCAGGTCGGCCACGGCACGGGCATCGTCGTCCATCAGACGCTCGTGGGTCTCAAGGTCGAAAGCCGCGCTGTACACCTGCGCACGGCGGGCATCCAGCGCGCAGAGCACGGTACCGCAGCCGGTGTGGGCCGCCGCCAGCGCTTCCAGCGTGGACACCGGGGCGCAGAGCGTCTCCCGGGGGAAGGCCAGACCCTTCACCGCCGCCAGCCCGATGCGCAGGCCGGTAAAGCTGCCGGGACCGGCATTGACGCCGTAGAGGTCGATGTCCTTGCAGCCCATGCCGCAGAGTTTGAGACAGTTGTCGATGAGGGGCATCAGGGTCTCGCTGTGGGTCATGCCCGCATCGAGATAGCACTCGTAAAGCAGGCGGTCATCCTGCAGAAGGGCCACGCCCACGGTCTTGCCCGCCGTATCCACGGCTAAGATGTTCATACTTCCACCCCCTCGATGGTGATGCGGCGGGTGGTGTCGTCCACCCGCCCGATGTTGATGTGGATGGGGTCTTCCAGCGCCAGCAGGTCAGCGAAGTTCTCGCTCCACTCTGCCGCCACCACAGCGCCCTCATCCAGATAGTCGTAGAACCCTGCCGCGCACAAATCGTTCTCCGTGGAGATGCGGTACAAATCAAAGTGCGCGAAAGGCCGCGGCCCGCGGTAATAGTTCACGATGGCGAACGTCGGGCTGCTGACCGGGTCAGTGCAGCCGAGGCCCCTGGCAATGCCCTCGCAGAAGGCCGTCTTGCCCGCGCCAAGCCCGCCGGTAAAGGCGATGAGCGCCCCGGGCGCAAGATGCTGCGCCACCTGCGCCCCCAGCGCCACCGTCTCCTCACGGGAGTGGGTGATAAATTCAGACATGGGTATCCCACCTCATATGCGTTTCTATAAAAAAGGGACGGCAGAGTCCTGCCGTCCTGTTCTGCCGTCCCTTAGTATAAACTATTTCCGTCAAAAGTGCAACGCTCAGGCCGCGCTTTCGAGCACATCGGCCAGCATATCTTCCGCGGCCTCCGCGCGTTCCTCGAGCGAGAAGTTTTCCGGCACATTCAGCCGGGCGTTCTCGTCACCGTAGAGCACCAGACACGCTGCTGCGGCGTGGGGGCGGCGTCCGCCCTGCTCCGTATACCAGATGATGTCGTTCTCGCCGTAGGTGTCCTTCGCATGGGCCAGCGCCCTGCCGATGGTCTGTCCCATCGCAAGATGGTTGATGGTGTCCCAGAGCATACTGCGGGAGTAGACCGTGTAGACGTTGTTCACATAGCCCAGCACAGTCCGCGCGCCGCCCGCCAGCAGCGCTTCGGCCATCGACTCATCCACGCTGTTCGTGACGCCCAGGAACTCACAGGTCTCGGAGTAGATGATGGTATTGCTGAGCTGGCCCGAGCGGTACGCATTGCGGAAGAAATCCGCTGTGACGCAGTAAAGGCCGTTGAGCTTGATGATGCGGTGAGCCAGCAGGTCAAAGCCGTAGATGATGTCTTTATACAGCGTGGACGCTTCTGTCAGCAGGATGATGGGCTCGGTCCGGGTGTGCTTCCGGAAAGTACCGTAGCTGTAAGTATAGTAGGCACCGTGGGCGCTCAGGATGCACAAATCGTATTTGTTCATCCGGCGCAGGTCCGACAGAGTCACCCGGGTGTTCATCGTCGTGCGCAGGCCCATGCCTTCCCAGAAGCCCTGCATATAGGAATAATACGGAAAGCGGGAGCTGTTCACCGTATTATCGAAGGCATAATAAATGGCAGCACGGCCGATCGCCTCAGGCAGAGCGTTCTCCCGGTACCGCCGGGCCTCCGCAGCCTGCCGGACATCGTCGGTCAGGGGCATCTCGGCGGTGCGGGGAGTGCATTGAGCAATGTTCCTCGGGGCGCGCAGGCCGTTGTCTCCGGCGTCAAAGGTCATCTCGTCCAGCTCGTCGGGCAGAGTGAGCAGGATGCCGCCCAGCACGCCGCAGCGGTAGGTAAAGCTGACTATCCCGTTCTCCTCGTCGGTGCGGATGGAGTCCCGGCGCACCAGCCCCTTCCGGGCCAGTTCATCCAGCTCCGCAAGGGCCGAGGTGAGCCGTTCTTCCCGGGACATCTGCTCGTATTCGTCGCTGCCGGTCAGGGCCGTCACAGCGGCGTCTGCCTGCTGCATCTCGGCGGCATCGCCCGTGGTGAGGGTAGACTTTGCCGTATCCTGCACCTCGCCCGCTCCGTCTGCCGCCCATGCGGCGGGAGCCAGCACAGCCGTCAGCACCAGTGCCAGTGCGCAGACCGCGCACAAAATTCGATGGCGTTGTTCCTTCATGTAAAAACTGTTCCTCCAAGAACGCCGGGGACCGGCCATTTACCGCCCCGGTACGTTTCATTTTAGAGGGCATATCGGCCTTTGTCAAGCGTTCTGCGCCGATTTTGCAAAGCTGTCACAACCGGCCATCTTGCGCGCCTCTCTCCCCTGCTGTATAATGAGGTATATTGGGGATCATGCCCGGCTGTGAGGCGGGGTTTCGAGGAAGCTGTTTTCGTAAGCGGAGTGCAATGCTTAGAAAACGGCTTCCCAAGGATACAGAAAGGTGGTGCTTTTTTGGAAAGCATTCAGCGATATTGGAAACGGACAGACAAGATGTACCTGCTGCTCTGCCTGTTCAGCAGCGCGATGGCGGTACTGGCGCTGTCGTCGTGGGCGGCGAAGCAGGGCAGCGGCTTTGCCGTGGATGAGCTCACCGGCCAGCTCACCGGCATCGGCGACTACCGCCGGGCCGTGGTGCAGGCGGGCGCAGCGGCCATCGGTATCCTGGTGGCCATCCTTCTGTCCAACATCGACTACCGCAGTCTCGTCAATGTCTGGCCCGTCCATGTGGTGCTCACATGGGGCCTCGTGCTGCCCACGCTGGTCATCCGCAATGTGACCATCGGCCCGCTGACCATCGGCTACAACGCGGGCGACACCGACAACTATTCCTGGTACAAACTGGGCGGCTTCACCTTCCAGCCTACCGAGCTGGCAAAGATAAGCTTCATCCTTACCTTCGCCATGCATCTGAACAATGTCCGCAGCCGCCTCAATGAGCCGAAAGAGCTGGGCAAGCTGCTGCTCCATCTCTTCGTGCCGATCGGCATCATCCATATCCAGGGTGACGACGGTACGGCCATCATCTACGGCATCATCGGCTGCTGTATGCTCTTTGCCGCCGGGCTGAGCTGGAAGTATATCGTCGGGGCCTTCGCTGCCCTCGCAGCGGCGGCAGCGGCGGCCTTCGCCTTCTTCAGCGACAAGATCGGCAAGGGCTACCAGTGGTACCGCATCCTTGCGGTCATCGACCCCAACAACGAGACGGGCTGGGCGCCCAGCGAGACGGTCTGGAAGAACATCATCTACCAGCAGCAGCGGGGCGAGATTGCCATCGGCTCGGGCGGCATCTTCGGCAACGGCTTCTTCGGTGGCCGCTACTACAGCGTCCCCAACGCCCACAATGACTTCATCTTCAGCTGGATCGGCAACGCGGCGGGCTTCGTGGGCTGCTGCGTGGTGCTGGGCGTGCTGCTGGCCATCATCATCAAGACCTTCGCCACCGGAGCGTGCAGCGAGGATATGCTGGGCTCCTTCATCTGCGCCGGCATCGGCGGCGCGTTCATGGCCCAGATATTCGTCAATGTCGGCATGAACCTCCGCCTCCTGCCGGTCATCGGCGTCACCCTGCCCTTCTATTCGGCGGGCGGCAGCTCGGTGCTCATGCTGTATATCTGCGTGGGGCTGGTGCTGTCGGTGTATATGCACAATACGAAAAAACTGTTTGGTTAAGTCTCTCTCAGAACAGGCGCTGTCGTTCAGCGCCTGTTTTTATTTTCCGGCCAAATCTCCAAAAGTCTTGTAACACGACAGAAGTCGTGGTAGAATATTCAAGTATTTTATCTATATTCTTTTGACTTTTTCAGGAGGTCCCATGAAGCATCATTCTCTCTCCAAAGTCCTCAAGCGCCTCGCCTGCGTGCTGGCGGCGCTGGTCATCGCACTGGCCGTTGCCGTGTTCGCCCTCTGGCACAACGAGCTGGCCACCCTCTCGTCCCTCAAAAAGCTCTCCGACCGCGACGAAGCCCACCGCGACGGTGCTGTTTATCAGCTCAACGTCTCGGGCGGCTACTACTTTGACGATTTCCTGGCCCAGGGCGGCGCATCCACTGACTCTGAGCTCATCTCCTTCATCACCCAGAGCATCACTAAGGGCATCATCCCCATGAACATCAAGACCAGCACCATTGCCTGCTCGGCCTTTACCGCAGACACCCAGAGCGGCGACCGGGTCTTTGGCCGCAACTACGACTTCTCGGCCACCAACACCGCCATCGTCTACACGAACCCCGGTAAGGGTCGTCACGCCTCCTACTCCACCATCGACCTGAGCTTCCTCGGCCTCGACAAGGACAAGGACGTAGAGAGCCTCGGCCAGAAGATCCTGACCCTCGCGGCCCCCTATGTGCCGCTGGACGGCGTCAACGACGCCGGTGTGGCCTGCGGCATCTTCATGTCCTATCAGGGCGAGGGCAAAGGCACCCCCACCGACACCCAGACCGACAAGCCCGACCTCACCTCCACCACCCTGCTCCGGCTCATCCTCGACTACGCCGACTCGGTGGAGGACGCTGTGGCGCTGGCTGAGCAGTACGACCTTCACGACTCGGCAAGCAGCTGCTTCCACTACATGGTGGCCGACTCCACCGGCCGCAGCGCCATCCTCGAGTGGGTGGGTGCTGATGCCGACCACGACGCCGACGGCTCTCAGCGTCAGCTGAACGTCCTCTGGAACGACACCGACGCCCTCTCCGATTCCTCCGACTGGCAGGTGGTGACCAACTTTATCAAGGCGCCCGGCTACTACGACGGCACTACCGTCGAGATGAAGGGCCTCGACCGCTACGAGCACCTTGCGGCTGCCCTGCGCCAGACCAACGGCGTCGTAGCCGACAAGAGCGCTGCCATGGACCTGCTGGCCTCGGTGGGCCGCCGCACCTGGAACAACGACGACTCCAACACCAACACCATCCACAGCGTGGTCTACGATTTGACCGATCGGTCTGTTCTCTGGGTAGGCAATGAGCACTACGGCGAGGATGGATATACATTTGAGTTTCAGCTTGGGGCGTAAAATGTAATTTTCTTGCGGTAAGCTTGACTTTTTTTGAATTTCGCATATACTGAAAGTGGAAATGCAAAGATTCCATTTGGACTCACCAAAAAGAACAGGAGCTGCGTCCCGAAAGGATGCAGCTCCTGTTCTTTATATTATCTTACTTCAGCACTGCGCCGAGGTTTGCGCTGGTGACCAAACGGGCGTAGCGGCTCAGCCAGCCGGTCTTGATGTTGGGCTCGGGAGCGACATACTTTGCCTTGCGCTCCGCCAGCACCTCATCCGAAACTTCCAGCGTGATGCTGGCGTTGGGGATGTCGATGTGGATGGTATCGCCTTCCTCAACAAGGCCAATGGGGCCGCCGGAAGCAGCCTCCGGACTGACGTGGCCAATGGCAGCGCCGCGGGAAGCGCCGGAGAAGCGGCCATCGGTGATGAGGGCCACGGTCTTGTCCAGCTTCATGCCGGCCAGAGCGGAGGTGGGGTTGAGCATCTCACGCATACCTGGGCCTCCCTTGGGGCCTTCGTAGCGGATGACCACCACGTCGCCCGGGACGATCTTGCCCG
>ERZ857521.2687-NODE-2687-length-16386-cov-3.740494_pt1 | contig 16386 bp, 17 predicted proteins | sample MGYA00519701_ERZ857521 | MGnify/ENA primary metagenome ERZ857521 (study PRJEB31778, sample SAMEA3449346) | human gut metagenome | biome: human gut; feature: human-associated habitat; material: faeces | place: United Kingdom | collected 2010/2012 ...
TGCTCTTGCTCTGGCTGCTCTGATGACAGCTGGCATGACAACTGTTGCCTTCGCTACAGCTGATGATGTAACCCCCGTTGTTGGCATCAACAATGCAGGTAGCGCTTTCGCAACCAATGAGACCGCTTTCGTACTGAATGGCGACGGTAAGGCAGTTAGCTGCATGGTTACCCCTGATGATGCTGTAGAGCTGGCTGGCGGCGATCAGTTCGCTATTCCGATTATGCTGTGGACTGACACAGATAGCAGCGACGCAATGGAAGCACCGACCACTGATGCTTACGAGTGGTATAAGGTGAACAACACTGCTAAGAATGGTTCTGCTTATGACAAGACCGTTTATGCTTATGCTGACTGGCTGGTTGGCGAAGCTGATGTAGAAATCAAGCTGGTTAACTATGATCTGGACACCACTGATACTGTAACCGGCAGTGCTAACACCACTTACAAGGGTGCTGGTATCGACGGTCGTATCTGGTCTGTAGTTGTTACCCTGCCTGAGAACGACAGCAACAAGGTTGCTGAGCTGGCTGGTAAGATCACTGTTGGTTCCACCAAGAACAATGCCAGAACTTCTGACTACGAGATGGAGCTGAACATGACCTACGCTCCTGACGCTACCGATGCCAACATCACCACCAAGTTTGATGGCGATGCTGTTCTGCCCACCGGCTACACCGGTATCGTTGCTTTCGAGAGCGACCTGGGCGAGATCGACATTGAGTTCGGCGATGCTGCTATGTTCACCGTTGATGTAACCGGTCAGAGCAAGCTGAACCTGTCCTGGGATACCAAGTTCAACAAGGAATTCGCTGCTAACTACGACTATGCTAACATCGACTTCCTGACCTTCTCTGGTTCTCCCAAGTTCAACAAGAACGGCGACTTCTACATCTTTGCTGATGAGGATGCCTTCATCTATGGCGTAGGCGAGGACAACCTGGCTGTTGCTCTGGATGCTGAGTGGGATGCTGATTACGATGCTTGGAAGATCAGAACCCGCGAGCTGACCAGCTACGCTATCTCTGATGTAGAGCTGGACGAAGTTACCAAGACTGAGGACAACACCTCCTCCAGCACCACCGATGGTGGCAAGGAGAACCCTGACACTGGTAGATAAATCCTGACGGATTTATCCACACAGCGAGTTTTGCTTCGCAAAACGTCGTGGTCTAAGGTGACCTGTATCTCTGCGAATTTTGAGCTGACGCTCAAAATATCGTGGCTATATCCGGTGGCTTTATCCACACAGTGAGCGATTTGCTTTGCAAATCGCTCGTGATTCAGGGGATCTTTCGTCCTGATCAATCAGATGATCTGATCCTTAAATGGAATGTTGCAGATCTGTACAGTCGAACAGCCCTGTACCGGGGAGGGAGTTTTCCCTCCCCTCCATTTTATCGGAAAACAGGCGCTCTGCCTGTTTTTCCCTGGGGGAAGAATCCCTTTCTCCAGGGAAAAGCATACAAAGCCAATATGCCCGGAACATTTGAGCAAGTGTCTTTCGGGTTTATCATATTGGAAGAAACAAGGAAGTCTCCGTCGAATAATTTTATCTGCCGGCTCTCTCCAACTTTTGGCTGTCAGATGAAATTGACTTCCGGTTCGTTTCTTTTTCTCCTAAAAATGGCCTCACAGGATTTTTCCTGTGGGGCCGCTTTTTTGCAATAATTCTGCCGGAATCCAGCACTGTTAATACGGAATGCAGCCGGGGTAGAGAAATCCCGGCTTTTTGGAACACAGGAGGATTTCAGCAATGAGAAAATGGATTTCCGCTGCAGCGGTAGGGATGGCTTTGATGGCATTGGTATCCTGTGGGAAATCAGATCATTTTGACCCCAATACCTTGGAACAATCCACTGTGGGAGAACTCAGTTCCGATGTGACCATGCGTCTTTCTCAGGAGGAGTTCCGGTCGGTGCCCAGTGAACTGAGCCTGGTGATCACCAACCACACCGGGGAAGAATATACCTATGGTTCGGAATATCGCCTGGAAGTATACCTGGATGACCAGTGGTATATTCTGCCGGCAGAGGAGGAACTCTATTTCACCTCCATTGGGGTAATGCTTCAGCCGGATGGAATCAACAGTGAAAATATTGCGCCGGAGGAATACCGGGAACATCTGCCTGCGGGACATTATCGGGTTGTCAAGGAATTCTATGGTGCAGGCGGTGAGATCACAGCAGCGGCAGAATTTTCCATTTCGGAATAAATACACAGAAAACGGTCCTGTTCCATACAGAACAGGACCGTTTTTTAGTACGGATTTATATATATAAGCCAGCCGGCTCAAACGGAACCGGCTGGCTGAACAGAACCCACCAGACAGGCTCCCGGATCATGGACCGATCCAGTTACTTGCCAGAGAGTTCACCAATACATTTCGAGCAGACGAGTTTGCCCTTGAATTCCCGGACATCATCGGCTTCCCCACAGAAAATGCAGGAAGGAGAATACTTTTTCAGTACAATCTGATTCCCGTCCACAAAAATTTCGATGGAATCCCGTTCGTTGATGTCCAGAGTGCGACGGAGCTCAATGGGAAGTACAATACGTCCCAGATCATCCACCTTGCGGACAATACCAGTAGATTTCATAGATTTCACCCTTTCCAGTACGCGGATACCAATGGAAAAATTCCGCGTATACGATCTGACAGTTTTTGCGATTTACAGATTTAAGTATACAGATTCTTACAAATACTGTCAACCAAAGTATATGAATAGAGTTTGAAAGTTTATCAGGGGAATATTGAAGTTTTTGAAAACATATAGATAAGCATCGTTCTTTTTTGGAGGATCTATGAGAGGAGGTGCCGGGGAAACACAATGATGTCCGTATTGTTTGCCGGTATGACTGCCTTTGCTCTGGGCTGCGCCCTGCTGCAGGGGAACCTTTCTGCCCTTTCGGACGCCCTTCTAACCGGCGGCAGTGACGCGGTTTCGCTCATGCTGCGGCTGGTGGGCGGACTCTGCCTCTGGTCGGGTGCCATGGAGGTGGCAGTCCAGAGCGGCCTGACCCGGGCACTGAGTCAGGCTCTGCTGCCCATTACCCGGCGGCTTTTCCCTGATCTTCCCCCGGACAGCCCTGCCATGGGCGCCATCTCCATGAACCTCACTGCCGATCTGCTGGGGCTGGGAGAGGCAGCAGTCCCCTCGGGTCTGGAAGCCATGCGGGAAATGGAGCAGCTCCAGGACCCGGGATCGGACGCCAGCGGCAGTATGATCCGGTTTGTGGTGCTGAATACCGCCTCCTTCCAGCTGCTCCCGGCGACCATCGCTCTGCTGCGGGCCCAGCATGGGTCGGCAGCGCCGCTGGAGATCCTGCCGGCAGTGTGGCTGACTTCGCTGCTCTCGGTGAGCTGCGGCCTTCTGGCTGCCGCTCTGCTGGAACGGAGGGAATCCCATGGCCGCTGACCTGCTGCTTCCGCTCCTGTTCTGCGGAATCCTCTGCTGGGGCGCTGTGCAGGGGGTGGATGTGTTTGCCGCCTTCCGCACCGGCGCTGCCAGGGGGCTCACTGCCGCCGGTGAGATCCTGCCCTCCCTGATTGCCTTAGTAACGGCAGTTGCCATGCTCCGGGCTTCCGGAGCGCTGGAGCTGCTCTGCACCGCCTTTGCCCCGGCGGCGGAACAGCTGGGGCTCCCGGGAGAACTGCTGCCCATGGCGCTGCTGCGTCCGGTTTCGGGCAGCGGAGCACTGGCGCTCTTTGAGGATATTCTCACCCGGTTCGGCCCGGACAGTTTCATCGGGCGCACCGCCAGTGTACTCATGGGCTCCACCGAAACCACCTTCTACACCATCGCCCTGTATTTCGGCGCCACAAAGGTGCGCAATACCCGGCACTGTCTGCCCGCGGCTCTGCTGGCAGACCTGGCGGGGATCTGTCTGAGTGCCGCCGCTGTGGGACTGTTCCTGGGGCGGTGAGGCCGATTTGTAACACAGCGGGTTTTGTGATAAAATAACCGGGTGAGTTTTTTGACCCAAAGGAGTGCAATAAAAGCGTGCTGACAGCCATTGGAACACAGACCATCGAAACCCCCAGGCTGATCCTGCGGCGGTTTGCCAAAGGGGACGGGAAAAGTGCCTTCCGCAACTGGTGCAGTGATGCCAGTGTAACCACCTATCTCAAATGGAGTGCCCACAGCTATCCGCTCATCACCGAACAGGTGGTGGCACGCTGGGCACGGCAATACCATGATCCCTACTGTCTGCACTGGGCGATCACCCGCAAGAGCCATGGCGATGTCATCGGCGGGGTGAGCCTGACGGTCAAGGACCTTATGGACGAGCGTGCGGAACTGGGATACAGTCTGGGTTCTGCCTTCTGGCAGCAGGGGTATGGCAGCGAAGCAGTCCAGGCGGTACTGGACTACGGATTCGACCGGGTGGGACTGCACCGCATCGAAGCCTTCTGCGACTGTCAGAACCAGGCGTCTGCCGGACTGCTGCGCCATCTGGGATTCCGGCAGGAGGGTCTGCACCGGGGTATGTGCCGCCTTGCCAACGGGCAGTTTGTGGACTGCCTGAGCTTCGGTCTTTGTGCAGATGAGCGTCCGGAGTCCGAATTTGCAGGGGATTTCTGTATAGACTGATCTGCATATTCCCGCAGCCTTCTGATTAAAGATCGAAAAGCATTATCTGAATATGAAAACAGCCGGTTCCCATCATACGGGACCGGCTGTTTTGCTGTCAGACACAGAGAGTAATATTAAATCCGATTTTTACAGAATGTAGATAGCCACCACCAGGTAGTGCAGCAGGGACCCTAGCAGCACAAAGCAGTGGAACAGCTCATGGAAGCCGAAGGCCCGGAAGAGATCCGGCTTTTTGAGGCCGTAGATCACGCCGCCGATGGTGTAGCTTACGCCGCCGGCTGCCAGCAGGACAATGGCGCCGGTGGGAATCCGGGTGAGGGGGCCGAGGTCAAAGAGGATCGACCAGCCCATGAGCAGATAGATGGCAGTGGACACCCATCGGGGCAAAAACCAGAACACCTTGACGCCGATGCCCACAGCGGCAACGATCCACAGGATCAGGCTGAACACCAGGGCCTCCTTTTTGGGATAGAAGGACATGAGCATGGGGGTGTAGCTGCCGGCGATGAGCACATAGATCATGGCATGGTCCAGTTTGCGCAGGTGGTTGATGTGTGCCGGGGTTCCCTGGCTGAAATGGTAGACACAGCTGGTGGTATAGAGGGCCAGGGTGGAGCAGCAGAAGATCAGTGCAGCCAGCAGGTGCAGGGGATCGCCGGAGCCTTTGACAAAATAGAGCAGTACCGACAGGGGCAGTCCGATGAGGGACAGTAGAACCCCCAGAAAATGGGTATAGCTGCTCATGGGCTCCCGGGCGGATTGAAATGAATGGTACCAGAGCATTGACCGTTCTCCTTTCCGAATATCTGTGGATATTATAACTCTGTTATGTAGTTTTGTAAACTACTTATTGCGTTTTTTAATCTGATTTGATATAATGAACCCAGTAAGCCGGACAGGCAGCAGAAAAAAGACAGCCTGTCCGGGGACCGATCAGAAGAAAGCATAACAGGAAGGAGCGGAAAAAAGATGTCGGAACAGGAACTGCTGGAACAGCTGCGGGCGGGAATGGACACCACGCCGCTGCATACCGGAGATTTGCCGCCGCTGGATCTCTATATGGATCAGGTACTGGCAATGCTGGAGGAGCGTTTTCAGTCCGGAGCCCGGCAGCCGGGGGAGAAAACCATCACCAAGACCATCATCAACAACTATTCCAAGGCCCGGCTGCTGCAGAAGCCGGTGGGGAAGAAGTATACCCCCGAGCATCTGCTGGTGATCACCCTGATCCAGACCCTCAAGCAGAGTCTGTCGCTGGAGGACGTAGGACGGCTGTTTGCCGCCTGTCCGGAGTTTTCCGGGGAGGGACGGTACGACGCCGCGGCAGTCCACGCCCGGTATGAGGATTTTGAGCGCATGAAGCTCAGCCAGGAAAAGCTGGCAGAGGCTATCCAGGAGAACATGAAGGACTGCCAGGCAGAGGATCTGTTCTCCCAGGTGCTGTACCTTGCCAATCTGTCCGGGGCGCTGAGTCTCACAGCACGGCGGCTCATCGATACCCTGCCCCAGCCGGAAAAGCCCGGACGGAGCAAAAAACAGCCCGCAGCTCCCAAGTCAGCCGCAGGCATATAAAAAGAACCCCGGAGGAATCGTCCTCCGGGGCTTTTTGCATGGATGGGGAGAATTATTCAGCCAGCAGGCGCAGGGTCTGGTAGAGCAGACGCACGCCATAGCCGGTGGCGCCGGTCTCCCAGCCGGGGAACTCGCTCTCCAGGAAGGCGGGGCCGGCGATGTCCAGATGGGCAAAGTGCCGTCCCTCGGCAAACTCCCGGATCAGCAGTCCGGCTGCAATGGTGCCGCCGCCCTTGCCGCCGGTGTGACGGTAGTCGGCAATGGTGGAGGTCTTCATCGGCTCCAGGAACAGTTCATCGGCCGGCATCTGCCACACCTTTTCGCCGCAGGCTGCCGAGGCCTTCTGGATCATCTCGGTGAGCACCTTGCTGTCGCTGATGAGGGCGGCATATCGGTAGCCCAGCGAAACCACCTGTCCGCCGGTGAGGGTGGCGATGTCGATGACGGCGAAGGCATTTTCCTTCTGAACCGCATAGGTCACGGCATCGATGAGGGTCAGACGGCCTTCGGCATCGGTGTTGATGACCTCCACAGTCTTGCCGGACATGGTGCGCAGCACATCGCCGGGCAGATAGGCATTGCCCGATACCCGGTTTTCGCAGGCAGCCACCACCGCGGTGACATTGGCCTTGATGCCTGCCCGGGCAATGGCGAGCACAGCGCCGATCACAGCTGCCGCGCCGCCCATATCCGACTTCATGGTGGACATGCTCTCGTCGTCCTTGATGTCATAGCCGCCGGTGTCGAAGGTGATGCCCTTGCCCACCAGTGCCACAGTGCTGTCGTTCTCCGGGTCGCCCTGATAGCGCAGCACGATCAGACGGGGCGGGTTGACACTGCCCCGGGCCACTGCCAGGAAGCTGCCCATCCCCATCTTCTCGATCTCGAATTCATCGAAAATCTCATACTTGACGCCGCACAGTTCTGCCTGGGCCGCAGCCTTCTGCGCCAGCACCACCGGGGTCATGTCCGAACCGGGGGTATTCACCAGATCCCGGGCCAGGTTGGTGCATTCGCCCAGCATCTTGCCGTTCTGCACCGCAGCCGAGTAATCCCGCTCGGAATAGACGGTAAAACGCACCTTGGGGGACTTTTCGGTCTTGTAGAGATCAAAGCGGTAGGCGCCGATCATCAGACCCTGACAGATCAGCGAAACTTCCTCATCGGTGAAGTCGGTTCCCACCGGGACAAAGATGTTCTGGGAGTGCATCTCCACAGCGGTGCGCACCGCTTCTGCCACGGTGTTTACCAGCTTGAAATGGTCGTGGCGGCAGTCGAGGTTGGCAAAGACAATATTCTTGAGCCCTTCCTCAAAGGCCAGGACAAAGCCCTGGACAGTGCCGGGCTTGTGATCCATCAGCTCCTGACGGCTCACAGCGGTGTAAAGCGCCCGGACCGATGGAATCCGGCAGAGGGGATTTTCCCCTACCACCGGAGTGATCTGGGCGTCCATTCCCTCCAGCGACGGTGTATTGACAAATTTGATACTCATGCTTTCCCTCCTCATGGTGCGGTATCCTGTGTCCAGTATAGCATTTTGGAGGGCTGGGCTGCAATCGTTCCGGGGTGGGTTTGAGGAAAATTTTCTCAGTCCCCGGACAGGACGTCCCACCAGTCGGAAAAGACCAGCGGGCGGGTGTCCGCTGTGAGGACGCCGAACCGGTATCCCCTGGCCTTGTAAGCCCGGATAATCTGCCGGACGGCCTCGGGAGTGGTGGTGAAGGGGTGGCTGTCATGGAGGAGGATCACCGGCGAGGACTGCCCCTCGCCGCGCTCCAGGGAGTTCCGGGCGATCTCCTCCGGCGGCAGCGGCACCGGCTGTCCCTCCCCGCCGTCGTCCCCGGAGGTGACGGTCCAGTCAAAGACGGTGTACCCGTCCCGGCTCAGCCCGGTGAGGATCTCCCGGAGCACCCGGGGATCGGCCTGGGCGTTCAGACTGCCGCCGGGCAGACGCACCAGCGTTTCATAGGGAATGCCCAGCTCCCGCAGCCCCGCTTCCAGCTCCCGGAGATCCTCCCGGTAGGACCGGGCGCTTTCATAGAGCCGGTCATAGTCGTGAACAGAACAGTGCAGCGCCACCCGGCTGCCGTTTTCACAGAGGGCGGCATAGGCATCGGAATAGTCCTCCCGCTCCGCCAGCGTTACAAAAAAGGTAGCGGGAACCTCTTCCTCCCGCAGGACGCTGAGAATGGCTTCGGTATTGCGGCTGGGGCCGTCATCAAAGGTGAGGTAGACGGTCCGGGGCTCCAGGGGGACTCCCGCAGGTTCAGCGGCAGGCCGGACCGGAGCAGCCGCCTGCATGATGGCTCCCAGTGTCAGCATGGCGGCGACTGCCAGCAGCCGGGAGCGCAGTTTCCGGCAAGGATTCATGGGGTATCATCTCCTGTCCTCCCATTCTATGGGGAAGCGCCGGAAAAATGAACTGTCTGCCGGGTAGCAAAAAAGCCGGGTCATCGGGACCCGGCGGGGATCAGCCCATAGGGGGCGGAAGCAGGATGGTGACCGGCGGCAGGAACAGCACCCAGGGGGCGGTGAGCAGCAGGAAGCTCCATCGGAACCGGCGTCCGGTGCCGGGGAGGGCGTACCACTCCATCAGGCGGTCTCCCAGCCAGAAGGAGAGGCAGAATCCGGGCAGGGCGGCAAGGGCTGAACCGGGGAACCCGAAGAAGAAGTCAAACCGGCTCAGCGGGATCAGGAGCAGGAGGAGGGTGCAGCCTGCCGCCCCCACATGGCAGACCCAGGCCAGCACCCCCAGCCGCAGCCATGGACGCCGGGGCAGGACAGGGGGAAGGCTGTTCCGGTCGAACCGGGAGGCTGCCAGATAGAGCAGGCTGCTCCAGAGGGTCAGCGCCGGGAACAGGAGAATCCAGCACAGCGGATAGAGCAGGAAAAACCAGATGGGAAGGGGGAGTTCATTCATACAGGACACCTCCGGACCGGATTTCGGGAAAGACGGATATAACGAAAAAAGCACGGTTTATAACCGTGCTTTTTCTTTGCTGTGGTTGCCCGACTAGGATTCGAACCCAGACAAACAGAGTCAGAGTCTGTCGTGCTACCTTTACACAATCGGGCATCGCTTACTGACAGCTTTATCATTATAGCAACATATTCCTGATTTGTCAACAGCTTTTTTCAAAAAAACCAAAAAGTTTTTTCAGGGCTTTGGAGCATGCCCCGGACCCCGCTGGAATATACATGAAAACAGCCAAATAAAACAGCGGAGGAGTCTGCTACGGGACTATCACACAGGAGGAATGGGAAAGATGAACTGTTATGAACCGGAAGGCCGGAAGATTGCCGGCACTGCCAATCAGCGGTATTGCGGATCGCTTGAGGGACTTCGGGAGGCCATGGCAGAGGGGGTGATCCTCGAGGGCTGGGGTGCCCGGATCAGCGGAGCACGCCCGGATCTGCTGGTGGACCTCGGAGGCATCCAGGGGGTGATCCCCCATGACGAGGGTGCACTGGGCATGGAGGACGGCTCCACCCGGGATATTGCGCTGCTCACCCGGGTGGGCAAACCGGTGTGCTTTGTGGTCACCGGTTTTGAGGAGCTGGCGGACGGTACCCTGCGTCCGGTGCTGAGCCGCCGTCAGGCCCAGCAGCGCTGCCAGGAGGAATATCTGGACACCCTGATGCCCGGGGACATCATCAGCGCCCGGGTGACCCATCTGGAGCCCTTCGGCTGCTTTGTGGACATCGGCTGCGGGATTGCGTCGCTGCTTCCCATTGACGCCATCTCGGTATCCCGGATCGCCCATCCGTCCGACCGCTTCCGGGTGGGTGAGGAGATCCGGGTGGTGGTCCGGGGCCGGGACGAGAAGAACCGCATCACCCTGACCCATCGGGAGCTGCTGGGTACCTGGGAGGAGAATGCCGCCGCCTTCTGTGCCGGGGACACAGTGCCGGGGATTGTGCGGTCGGTGGAGGACTATGGCATCTTCATCGAGCTCACCCCCAACCTGGCGGGCCTGGCGGAGCCCCGTCCGGGGGTATATCCGGGGCAGCGGGCCACAGTGACCATCAAGAGCCTCAATCCCGCCCGCATGAAGGTGAAGCTGATCCTCATCGACAGCTTTGACCAGCCGGGCGCGCCCCGGGAGATGAGCTACTTTGTCCAGGGCGATCACATCGACCGGTGGGAATATTCCCCGGCGGCCTGTGCCCGGAAGATTGTCACCGACTTCAGTGCTGTCAGGGCACAATAAAGCCAGCAGCAGAAAAACAGCCGGACCATCAGGCCCGGCTGTTTTTCTATGATAAGGGAGAAATTATTCAGCGTAGTTATCGAAGTAACCCTGGATCAGAATGATGGGGGTACCCTTGTCACCGCTGCCGGAGGTCAGGTCGCACAGCGAACCGATCAGGTCGGTCAGACGGCGGGGAGTGGTGCCTTCCGAAGCCATATCACCGGTGAGGTCGTGATCCTTGGCACGGATGGAGTTCTGAATGGCTTCCTTCAGAGCATCGCCGCTCAGGTCAGCGAAGTCGTTGTCAGCCAGATACTTGAGCTTCAGCTCGTTGGGACGGCCTTCCAGACCGGAGGTGTATGCAGGGGATACCACCGGGTCAGCCAGCTCCCAGATGCCGCCTACCGGGTCCTTGAAGGCGCCGTCGCCGTATACCATGGCTTCCACATGGGCGCCGGTGGCTTCAGTGATGCCCTTCTGGATCTTCAGGACTACATCCTGGCACTCTCTGGGGAAGAGCTTGACAGTGGTTTCAGTGGCCTTGTTGGAGCCCAGCAGGCCATACTTCTCATTGCAGCCGCTGCCGTTTACCGGAGCGGTGAGAATATCGTCCAGACCGCATACCAGCTCAGCACCGGCAGCACGCAGACGGCGCTTGGTACGGGCACGGGAGTGAATATCGCAGTTGAGGACATACTTGGTGTGCTTGAGGATCTCACGGGGATCGTTGGCAAAGATAACCTCGACCTCAGCGCCCTCGGCACGGATCAGATCGGAGTAGTAAGCTACATAGTCCACACCGGTGAAGGGGTGTTTGTTCTCGCCGAACAGCTCACGGTACCGGGCCAGATCCAGAACATCGGTCCAGGGATCGATACCCTTCTCATCCAGGGCGTCCAGGCTTACCAGGGGGTTGCCCACCTCATCGGAGGGATAGCTGAACATCAGTACGATCTTGCTGCCGCCCAGAGCAGCGCCCTTGGCAATACCGCTCAGGCAGACACTGAACCGGTTCCGGCTCAGGATGGGGAAGATGAGTCCGATGGTGTTGCTGCCATACTTCTGATGCACATCAGCGGCAATATCATCGATGGAAGCGTAGTTGCCCTGAGCACGGGCTACAACGGCCTCGGTAACAGCGATGACATCCCGGTCGTGCAGGGTGATGTTTTCAGCCTTGACTGCGTCCAGAACCGAGTCGATCACGATCTGGGCAATATCATCGCCCTGACGGATAATGGGTGCGCGAACGCCGCGGGAAACGGTACCAATGGTCCTCTGCATAGCGGTAAACTCCTTTTTTATCAGTAACAGATTCTTTTACAAACGAATGAAATGGCTGTTTTCGCCAATGTTTATTATACCCAACGGAATAGCATAAGTAAAATATATATATTTGATATTTGATATAATCTGATATTATAATGAAAGAGGACAGCCCCTATCTATTGGGGCCAGGGATTTTGGCGGCAACGATAGGTAGAAAAACCACAAGAAATGGGGACTGCCATCATGACAGTATACAGGTTGTTGTGGTGGAACAGGGGGTTGTGGAACCAAAATCCCTTTGATAAAATAGAATTGCAGGGGAAAATTCCCCATCCAAAGACTGGCTCCCAGCCGTCCGTGCGAAAACACAGGGCGGTTTTTTTGAGCCGGAATGGATCAATTTCTGAAATTACGGAGGTCGTTTATGGAGAAAAACAAGGTTGCGTTTATTTCGGATCTGATGCTTGCCGCAGTGGCACTGATCTGGGGACTGGGTTTCCCGGTGACCCAGATGGCCATTGATGCCCAGCTCAGTTCCGGGCTGATCGTAGCGCTGCGCTTCCTCATTGCGGCAGCGGTTATGGGGATCATCTTCCGGCGGGAAGTGCGTACCATCACCCCGCGGGATGCCCTGCTGGGCTGTGTAGCCGGGCTGATCCTGGGCATGGCGTTCCTGCTGCAGGTCATGGGGCAGAGCATGACCACCCCTTCCAATTCGGCCTTCCTCACATCGCTCAATGTCATTATTGTGCCGTTTCTGAGCTGGGGATTCTTCCATCAGCGTCCCACCCGCAAAATGCTGCTGGTGGCCCTGGGATGCCTGGTGGGTGCCCTGGTGCTCACCCTCTCCCCGGGCGAAGGACTGCAGCTGGGCTTCGGCGATCTGCTGGTGCTGTGCTGTGCCGTGGCATTCTCGCTGCACATCTCCTACCTGGGCTGGGTTGCCGGACGCATCGAGGTGAAAAAGCTCACCTTCCTGCAGATGCTCACCGCCGGCTGTCTGGGCGGGCTCTATACCCTCGCCTTTGAACTGCCTCAGATCGCCGAGGCGGATTTCGCTGCCGGCTGGATGCCCATCCTCTATATGGGACTGCTCAGCACCGCCTTTGCCTTCTTTGCCCAGACCTATGCCCAGAAGCATACCTCTCCGGCCCGGGCGGCTGTGATCCTCGGCTGCGAGGGACTGCTGGGCAGCATCTTCTCGGTGCTGCTGGGATATGAGCCGCTTACCGTCAACCTGGTGGTGGGCGGAGCCATCATCTTCCTCTCTCTGCTGGTGATGGAAGTGAATCCCGCCGCGCTGCTGCGCCGCCGCACCGCCGAATAAGCAATAAAAAAAGACACCCGACCGGGTGTCTTTTTTTATTGCCGTCTTACAGGAAGAAGCAGTTGTCATGCCGTCCGCCTGCAACCTTGCCCAGGAAGCCGGTGAGCATCTGGGTCATGGGAGCAGCCAGGGAGCGGGCATTCTCCGGGCAGACTACGGTGCAGCGCATGCAGTGGATGCAGCGGTTGGCATCGGTGGTGTTGGGAGCGTCTGCCGGGATTGCGCCAACCGGGCATTCGGCAGCGCAGCGTCCGCACTTGATGCAGGCCTCGGATACCACCGGCGCCCAGGGCTTGTTTTCGGACTCCTTGTAGGGACGGTTGCCCGGAACTTCGGGGGTGGAATCATCGCCCTTTTCCAGCTTTGCCAGCACCTGACCGGCAAAGGCAGCCAGTTCCTTCTGGTCCTGGGCATCGGGACGGCCTGCACCGATGGAGCGCACCATCGAGTGCTCGGCGATGGGAGCAGCTGAAGCGATCACCTTGAAGCCAGCGGCGGCAGCGGCGTCGTTGAGTTCCAGCAGTGCGTCATCAAAGTCCCGGTTGCCGAATACAGCCAGGGTAACAGCCTTGGCATTGCCGCCCTGGAAGGCCCGGAGCTGCTCCAGTGCATAGGCGGGAATCCGTCCGCCGAATACCGGCATGGCAATGAGGACAGTATCCTCCGCAGTGAAGGTGCGGGGAGTGACCGGACGGAGCAGATCGACGGTTTCCACCGATTCAGCCAGAGCCGAGGCAGTGAAGCCGGCAGCCTTGGCAGTACCGCCGGTGGGGCTGAAGCAGAGCACAGTGAGTTTGTTGAGCATAATTGATTCCTCCTGCAAGATGAATTGATGTAAATTTATTTATTACATCTTATGGCTGAAGTATAGCACAGGCTGAATGTAATGTCAATGGTTACATCAAAACAGTTTACAAATTTCCGATAAGAGTTTACAAATTTCCGATAAGATGGTATCTTGTAATCAGAGGTGAAACACCATGCGCATCTGTACCAAATGTTCCATTGCGCTGCACTGTCTGATCTGCATTGCGGTATTTGACGGGCGGCGGATGACCAGCACCGGACTGGCAGCCAGCACCGGCAGCAATCCGGTGGTGATCCGCAATCTGTTCGGCGCCCTGCAGAAGGCAGGGATTCTGTCGGTGGCCCGGGGAACCGGCGGCGCAGTCCTGCTCCGCAGTCCGGAGAAGATCACAGTGTGGGATGTGTATGCAGCCCTGGAATTGGACGAAAAACATGAGCTCCTGGGTATGCACCCCAATCCCTCCCCCCAGTGTCCGGTGGGGAGCCGGATTCGCTCGGTGCTCCAGGAGCCCTATGATGAGATCTTCACTGCCATGCAGAAAAAGATGCAGGAGATCACCCTGCAGGATCTGCTGGACCGCTGGAAGGAACAGGCAGGCGGGAGTTTTCCTCCCGCGCTGTAAGCCTTTCGTCACAGCCGGATCGCAGCCCAAAAGAAAAGAGCCCTCCCACCATCGGGAAGGGCTCTTTTTTGTGTGCAGGGTCAGCGATCGGTCTTTTCCGGATCTTCCTCAGGCTGGGCTGCTTCCAGTTCGGCTTCGGTTTCCTCCGCCAGCTCCACGGTTTCAGCGGCAACCTCCGGGGAAGTTTCCTCAGCTGCGGCCTCTGCGGCAGCTTCCAGGGCAGCATTGGCTTCGGCAGCAGCCTTGGCCTCATCTTCCTCTGCCTGGAGCCGTTCAGCTTCCGCGATCATCTCCCGGTACTGACGGTCTGCCTCGTCCCGCTTGCGCATATCCCGGCGCAGCTTCCAGACCAGGTAGATCGCCAGAAGAATGGCAATGACCAGAAGGCCGGGTTCTGCAATGAGATGGTCCCGCTCAAACAGCGGCAGAGCCTGCTGCTGACGCTCATATTCCGTGCGCAGCAGGGTGGCGGCCGGACTGGCCAGAGCGGTGGATACGGACAGTGCGACGGTGGAAACAGCAGCCAGCGCACCGGTCAGAAATTTCTGCATGATGATTCCTCCAAAAGGCAAAAAAGTTTCGTAATACTCATTATATTAGCATGGTTTTCCGGTTTTGTCACTTGTTTTGACGAAAAGAACCGCTGTATTCCGGGGAAAAAAGAACCTTTCTGCCCCTGTTCAAGTCGGTTGGCAATAGTGTATAATGAGGGCAGAATGCCGCCGGGACTGCCCGGCGCGGACTATTACAATCTCCAGGGGAATTTTCCCCGGAACAGGAGCGTGAAGGATATGAAGCTGATCTCATGGAATGTCAATGGCATCCGGGCCTGTCTGGACAAGGGATTTCTGGACTTCTTCCGACAGGAGGACGCGGACTTTTTCTGCATCCAGGAAACCAAGATGCAGCCCGGTCAGGCTGAAGTGGATACCCCCGGCTATCATCAGTACTGGAACAGTGCCGAGCGCAAGGGCTATTCGGGTACCGCTGTCTTTGCCAAGCGGGAGCCGGTTTCGGTGCGGTACGGCCTGGGCATCGAGGAGCATGACAAGGAGGGCCGGGTTATCACCCTGGAGTACCCGGAGTTCTGGCTGGTGACCGTCTACACCCCCAACTCCCAGGCGGAACTGGCCCGGCTGGACTACCGCTGCCAGTGGGAGGATGTGTTCCGGGACTATCTCGGACAGCTCAAGGCGGAAAAGCCGGTGATCGTCTGCGGCGACCTCAATGTGGCGCACAGGGAGATCGACCTGAAGAACCCCAAGACCAATACCAAGAATGCCGGTTTCACACCGGAGGAGCGCCAGAAGATGACCGAACTGCTGGACAGCGGCTTTGTGGACAGCTTCCGGAAGCTCTATCCCGATGCCGAGGGGATTTACAGTTGGTGGAGCTACCGGTTCAAGGCCCGGGAAAAGAATGCCGGGTGGCGCATCGACTACTTCCTGGTATCCGAGGACGCCGGGGAAAAGATCACCGGGGCAAAAATCTACACCGATGTATTCGGCAGTGACCACTGCCCGGTGGGACTGGAGATCGACCTGTGATGCAGTATACAACCGAACGCCTGCGGCTGCGTCCGCTGGGCATGGAGGATACCGATGCGGTCTGGGAGCTGGTGTCGGACGAGGCCATCGGCGGACAGCTCTACTGTGGGGTGCAGCGCACCCGCAGCCAGTCCTCGCCCACGTCATACACGATTTGGTCTCCATTCAGCTCCGGGCTCTGCCCTGCCGCTTCGGCGGCTGCGCCCTGCACGGTCACGGTGTCCCACTGCCGGAACAGCTTGCCCAGCCCTCCCGCCGTGATACGGCAGTATTCCAGCGGGATGGCTGTCCAGCTGCCGGAGTTTTTGCTGTACATCTCCAGCGTGCTGTCGTACCGCCACGGATGGTCGGCATCCTCTACCTTTAAAAACAGCTGCCCGTCTGCCGGTTCGGCGGGCTCCTCCCGGCCAAAGGCCTCCACCTGATAGGTCTTGCCTGCGGCATCACAGG
>ERZ857521.2688-NODE-2688-length-16382-cov-4.865866_pt1 | contig 16382 bp, 8 predicted proteins | sample MGYA00519701_ERZ857521 | MGnify/ENA primary metagenome ERZ857521 (study PRJEB31778, sample SAMEA3449346) | human gut metagenome | biome: human gut; feature: human-associated habitat; material: faeces | place: United Kingdom | collected 2010/2012 ...
TATTTGCGACATTTATAGATTAAAACCTGCAAGTTGAACTTGCGAAACTTGAATTACTAATATTCAAATGATTATGGCACAAGAAAAGATTACGCAAACCGCCGGTCGTACCCAACTGGGCGAATTTGCGCCTAAATTTGCGGAACTGAATGATGACGTCCTCTTCGGGGAAGTCTGGAACCGTCCGGGCCTCAGTCCGCACGACCGTAGTATGATTACCATAGCTACACTCATTGGAAAGGGTATCATTGATTCTTCGCTCACGCACCATTTGCAATTTGCCAAAAGCAATGGCGTAACCCGTACCGAGATCTCAGAAATCCTCACCCACATCGCATTTTATGCCGGATGGCCTAATGCCTGGGGAGCGTTCCGTCTGGCAAAAGATGTCTGGGCGGATGATGTAACAGAAGATAATGGCAAAGCTGCTTTCCAGCGGGAGATGATTTTTCCGATCGGAGAGCCGAACACGGCATACGCCAAGTACTTCATCGGGAACAGCTATCTGGCCCGTGTATCTACCGAACAGATTCCTTTCTCGAATGTAACCTTCGAACCCCGATGCCGGAATAACTGGCACATTCACCATGCCACCAAAGGCGGAGGCCAAATGCTGGTTTGTGTAGCCGGAAAAGGCTGGTATCAAGAAGAGGGCAAACCGGCCGTTCAGATGCTTCCGGGTGATGTAATCCATATCCCGGCAAATGTAAAACATTGGCATGGAGCTGCGGCTGATAGTTGGTTCGCTCACTTGGCTTTTGAGATTCCCGGTGAGAATGCGTCCAACGAATGGCTGGAGCCGGTATCGGACGAAGAATATGATAAATTGAAATAAAGCCTTTGAGTTTATGAGTTTTACACTTCACGTAAAACTCATAAACTCAAAACTTGCACTTTATTTCTTCACCTGATAGGTCTGATGGATAGCCTTGTCAAATTCAGCCCAATGCTCATCCGTCATATTCGATGGAATAAACAGAGCCACACCGGCTGCTCCGGCCTCCATAGAACCCCGTACTGCCTCAGCTATCTCGGAAGGGATCAATCCGTGTCCTTCGGGATCTTTGATGTTAGCCTTGTTCTTCCAATCCTTACAGATGAACAAGCCACTATATATCGGCTTCTGTCCGTTTACCGATGCAACCTCTTCCCGGGTAATTTCACCTACCCAAGAGGCCGGTTCCAAATAGAAATCGTTATAGTTCATCGGGAAGAAAGCATCGATATTCCATTTATTCCATTCCTGACGCACCAACTTCTTAGCATAAGATTCAGGGCCAGGGAACACCGCCGCACTGATCTTCTTGCCTTTAGCATGAACCGCATCGGCTATCTTTCCGACCAAATTCGTGATAACATGATAACGGAACTCTTTCCATTCCTGACAAGTTGACGGATCTTCTACGGCTTTGATATCAATGCCTGTAGCCTCTTTAAAATCAGCCACGCACTTATCACAATAACAATAGTCGGCCGTAGGATATTCCTCATTCATCACCAAGCCATACTTATCCCACAAACCACGGGCCAAGATGACATCGACATACCGGATATAATCCAAGTGTACATAATCCACCTCCGGAATATCAGCAATTTTCCCATACTCTGTAACCAAATAATTAATCACATCCGGATTATTCGGACACATACATTTGTAATACGGGACGTATGCCTGAACGGTATAGGCCGATTCTCCTTTACGATTCACGGCATACCACGTAGAATCCGCATCCCCTTTCAACATACTCGGAATCCATGCATGATATTCCAATCCGTTGTCATGAGCTATTTTAGCGGCTCTTGCATGTTTCTCCACATTAAATCCGCCGGCATTATAACACATACCGTCCAGACCATGTGATTTCCACTTCTTAAAATCCGAGTTGATCGACTCAGCCGAAACATTTTCGCCTTCACCTTGCCAGCCATACACCGGAATCTTGGTGGTCGGCTCGTTCGAACAAGAGACCATGCCTATGGCCAAGGCCACAACTGCTGTCAATAAAGTTTTTGTCTTCATAAATTTAGTTTTGTTATTTAATTGTTAATATCCGAATATCTCTTCCTGGCTCAACTTCTGGATATTTCCATATTTGGACAACCCCTTCATATCCAAATCTTTCTCATCCCCCAAGACCACATAGACGAAAGTACGACCTTTCACCCATTTCTCTTGGAATGCCTTGATCTGGTCGAGTGTCATGCTCTGCGCCTGCTCGAACAACGCTTTACGTTGGTCTACCGGCAAGCCCAAATCCTGCGCGTTCAAATAAGCCCAAAGGACATTCTCACCCGTAATACGATCCGTACGCAAACGGGTTATCAAGGACTCTTTCGCCAAATTAAACGCACGCTCCGACTCCGGCATATTGTTGATGATCTCATTGAACGCCTCAATGGCATCCAGCATCTTATCATTCTGCGTAGCGATAAATGTCTGATAGAAATACGGATATTTCAACTTAGACGGAGAGACCAGATAGGCACCAGCCGAATAAGCCAACGCACGCGATTCACGCATCTCCTGGAATACAATCGAGTTCATACCGCCACCGAAATATTCGTTATACATATTCAATGTAGGCTCGATAGCAACATCAAATTTCTCTCCGCGATTGGAGATAGAAGCCAAGTAAATTTGTTTTGCGTCATATTGGGCAAAATAAACCTTGTTTTCAGGTGTTTCCAGCATCTGGAAATCGGGAGCTTCCGGTACCGGGGTCAGTTTATCCGGCACTTGGTGATACTTGTTGATGATTTCAACCAATGCTTCCGGCTTTTCCGGGCCATAATACAATATCTTATGCTCAAAGGTATTGATTTTATGAATACGGTCTACCAGTTCCTGCGGGTTCATCTGTTGCAACTCAGCCGATGAAAGCACGTGAGTAACCGGTGAATTGGGTCCCCATACGGCATACTGGATCAGATGGCTGAAGTTCGAACTTTGATTCAATTTCGCATCCGCACGGCTCTTCAGGATATCGTTCGCCAAATTCGCATAGGCTTCCTGATTAACCTGAGCATCGGCCAGCAGCTCCTCAAACAAAGCCATAGCCTGAGGCATATTCTCGCGCAATCCGCTCAACGTAACGTAAGTACGGCTACTTCCGGGATAAACACCGAAATGACAAGCCAGTTTATAAAATTCCAGATTGATTTCCTGCAAGCTCTTCTTGGAAGTGCCCAAATAAGAGAGATAATCAAACGCTGTTCCCATTGCCTTATCGTTGTTGGTTCCCATTTCGAAAACATACATCAACGAGAACAAATCATTGGATGTATTTTCCTTATACAATACCGGGATATCCGACTTCGCCTTCAATTGTTGCATATCCTTCGAAAAATCAAGGAAAACAGGTTCGATAGGCGCTACTTTTGAAGCCTGAATCTCACGCAAGAACGCGCTGGAGCTATCCCGGTTCATCACGATAGGCGTGATTTCCGGTTTATCCATTTTCTTCTCGTTCGGATCCTTGCCCTGTTTCTTATAGACTACCACATAATTATCTCCGAAATATTGGTTTGCGAAATCTACGATGTCTTGTTTGGTGATTTGACTCAGCTGGTCAATCTGGTTAACCATATCCGTCCATTCATCTCCATCAATAAAAGCCGACACAAACATATCCGCACGGCTGCTATTGTCCTCTAACTGCTGCATATAGCCCAGCTTATAATTATTGATGGTAGCCTGCAAAAGGTCATCGTCAAACTCACCCTTCTTCAGTTTATCCACTTCGGCCAGGAAAAGATCCTTTACTTCGTCCAAGGTCTGTCCCTGTTTCGGACCTCCGGCTATCATATAGGTATTATAGTCGGACAATCCTAAATCACCCGAATAGCAATAAAGCACCTTCTGTTGTTGGGTCAGATCCACATCCAGCAATCCAGCCTTGCCATTATATAACATGGCACTGGCCAGCGACATCAGATTATCCGACTGGATATCACTCGGGATACGCCAAGCAAGCGCCACGCTCTCCGCATCCGGTCCCAGCACCTCCTTCGTTACCGGAGCGGTAATCGGATTGGCTTTAGGTTCAGGACGAGCCGGTAAGTTCTCGTTCGGCTTCATCTCACCGAAATACTTCTGGATAATCGCGATCGTCTTATCCGGATCCAAATCGCCGGACATACAGATAGCGATATTATTCGGCACATACCAAGTCTTGAAATATTCCTTGATATTGGTGATAGACGGATTCTTCAATTGTTCCTGCGTACCCAATACGGTCTGCGTCCCGTAAGGATAGTCCGGATACAATCCTTGAAGCACAGCTTCATACATCTTGCGTCCGTCTTGCGTCAGAGACATGTTTTTCTCCTCATAGACCGTCTCCAATTCCGTATGGAATCCACGGATCACCGCATGCTGAAAACGGTCAGATTGAATCTTTGCCCAATTTTCCACTTCGTTCGAAGGAATGTCCTCCACATAAACCGTCTGGTCAAAACCGGTATAAGCATTGGTCCCGTTCGCTCCGATAGCCGCCATCAGTTTATCGTACTCATTCGGTATCGCCAATTTAGATGCCTCATAAGAAACGCTGTCAATCTGATGATAAATCACTTTCCGCTCAGCCTCGTCTGTCGTTTTACGGTAAACTTCAAAAAGCCGTTCGATTTCATCCAGCATCTGCTTCTCGGCTTCATAATTTGTCGTGCCGAACTTTTGCGTTCCCTTAAACATGATATGTTCAAAGTAGTGCGCCAAACCCGTGGTTTCGGCAGGGTCATTCTTTCCGCCCACGCGAACGGCTATATAAGTCTGAATCCTCGGGGTTTCTTTATTTACAGTAAGGTAAACTTTCAAGCCGTTATCCAACGTATAGATACGGGCTTTCATCGGATCGTTCGGAACCGATTCATACGGGACTGAAGAGCCTCCGCTGGGTGTACAAGCTCCTAAAAAGAGAAGAGCAAAACATCCTAAAGTGTAAAAAATCTTACGCATAACTTTTATTTTAAAGTTTTGAATTACAAATATCTTAAAAAATAATATATGAATCCGCTTTTTCCGGCATGAATTTATAAAAAAAATGACAGAGCTCCATCCTTCTCTCCCAACAAAAGGTTTATTGAGGAAAAGCATAAGAGACACTTTTCGTCCGTTCAAATCCGGAAAATCCTCCTATAAGACGAAACTTTTGTCCAATTCTTCCTATTTGACAAATAATATAGTCCTCATCTTAAATTAATTCCGATATTTGCAAAAAGCTTTTTAAAGAGAGAAAGGAACTCCGGCCACCGGGAACGAAACTATCGCTCCACAAAGTGACCTGAAAGTCTATTCGGGTAAGGGGAGTCTCCGTATCGAATGCCCGAAAACAGGGAATTTATCGGTATACACCCTGTCCGGACGCATGGTCTATTCTGCCTCTACAGAGGGAGACCAAGTCATTTCCGGATTAAGTCAAGGCATTTACCTGATAACCCTGCAGAGCTCTCAAGGGACCGATACGGTAAAAGTACAAGTGAATTAAAATTTCAAATTCACTTGCATCACATAGGTACGTGGTGCCGCAACGGCCATGGGGCGCGTGCTGTATTCCTTATTAAACAGGTTATTGATCATGAACTGTAAGGAAGCGGCTTGCGTAATCCGGAAACCGGCGCGAAGGTCTACGGTACAATAATCCGTGTTCTGCCGTTCCCAATACGTATGCAGTGTCTCTCCGCCGATATTTCCGAAGATAATATCACGCACATAGTCCATAATCTCCGGTTGAGCTTTCGGACGTTCGTCTACCATAATATAATCTACCGCCAAGGTCTTGCTTTTCCAAATAATATTCGTGCCGAGGCTGAGGCGTTTCCAATGAAAATCCAGCACGGTCTTGAAGGTGTGCTTCTGGCGGTACTTCAAATATTTGGAGGTATTCGATTTTTCCTTCATCTGAAGCGGATCGGTATAAGTCGCTTCCAGCTCGTTCTTTTCTTTATAATTCACATCTTCAGGTTCCAGATAGATATACCCTAAATTATACGTGAGCGATGCATCCGGATTGAACTCGTAAACTCCATTCGTACTGATTTCCGTACCATAAATCCGAGCTTTCGACACATTATAAAACTGTGCGCCAATCCCCGGCATCTCTCCCCGAAGCGCCATACCGATTACATCCCCTACTCCGTTGATCGGTTCAAAAGTGGTATTGTTGAAGAAACCGAAGCGGAATTCAATCATATCCGAATATTGCGTATAAAATCCGGCCACATCCAAGAAACCTTTCAGATTCCCGAACTTATATCCCTGCTTGAATCCGATTTCCGCATTCATACCCTTCTCGGCTTTCAGGTCTGCGTTCGGATAAACCCCCACACCACCAATATCCTTACGCGCATACTTCTCGGTCAAGGAAGGATAACGGTATCCTTGTCCTACACTGGCACGGAGGAAACTATAATCAGCCAACTGATAATTCAGTCCGGCACGGAAGATAGGCCGTACCGGTATGTTTGTTCCGAACACCTTCGTTTCCGCTTCCCGCAGATAATCGTCTACCCGGTAATATTCCGCACGCATTCCGGCCGACACACTCAGCCGGTCAAAGAAGCGTTGGTCATACTGCAGAAAGAAAGCGGCATTATCACTTTCATGTGTCCCGGTAGTTTTCGATACACTCTTCATGTGCTCATAAGTAACGCCGGTCGTTATCTGCGTTCCGCTATCCCATTTCTTGGTAAACTGGTAATCCAGATAGTACGTATAGTTCTTATCAATAGAGGTAGGCTCCTCTTTTCCGTCCGCTGCTTGCGAAAGCCATGGAATCAAGTCGGATTCATCTTTCGGTAATCCGTGTTGCATCACCCAAGCCAGCAAGTCGCAATAGTCGGCGGTCGTAGCCGTAGGGAAAAGAGTATTCAACAAGCCTACTGCCCCATCCACTGCTCCGTTCAGATTGCCTTGCAATATCGGAGAAAGGATAGGTTGCAGGGAACTGTAATCCCCCCCTTGAAGCTCTTGTACCCAATTGCCGATAGCTCCGACATCTGTCCCCATATTTCCTAAAATATCCAAAATGCTTTGCCGACTCGAACTGCCTTGTATAATATTGTCACCCCGATAATAAAAACGCGCTTTCAAACGATGCGAAGTCTGATTGTTCGGATTGGTATAATTAAAGAAAGGATCGATATAAAAGGTATTCCCCTCACGTCCCATGTTGGCGAAAGGAGAAGGCCGGTAGGCTTCGACAGGCGAACGCCAGATAAAGAAATCGGCATATTGATCGCTCAGGTAATTCAGGTTGAAACCGTAGTTCATCAATTTGCCCTCTTTCAGCGGATGATGGTAGGTCATATTCCCACCCGCACGGAAACGCTTGTTATATCCCTGCTCACGATAGCCTTCATCTGTAAAGATATTCATTCCGGCCGATACATCGAAATTCCCGATTCGCCGTGCATGAGAGAAATCGACTCCTTCATACAAAGGATTCCGAATACCGGAAAATATACTTTTGCGCAGGAATGGTTCTACTTCATACTTTTCCTCTTTCCAAAACGATTTGCTGCTCCATTGATAACTGTCTTGAGCCGGATTTCCATAGATGCCCACATAAGCACGGGCTGTCGTGGATGGCGTCAGACTCGGGCGCTTGGTACGGATATTGATTACCCCGTTCAAGGCGGAAGAGCCATAAAGCACCGAAGAGGCTCCTTTCATCACCTCTACCTGGTCTATATTCTCCATCGGGATGATGTTCCAATTGATCACACCGTTCCCGGAACTCAAGGCGTTCATGCCGTCAATCAATACCGCCGAACGGGAACCCACGCCATACATCCAGCCGTTACCTCCGCGGATAGAGGGCTGTTTGTCATTGATATCCACACCGGGCATGGTATTCAAGGTCGCGCTCAAGTCAGTCGGTGCCTGCCGTTCGATATCTGCTGCTTTCAGCAAATCCAAAGAGACAGTCACATCACTCAGCTTCTGCTCGAACCTCCCGGCACTGATTACCACATCGCCCAACAGCGTAGACACGGTCTGCATATAGATATTCAATTCCCGGACATCTTTTCCTTCCAGTACCAACGGCACGGATTCATTCTCATAGCCGATATAGCTGAACAGCACATCCACGCCTCCCGCCGGAAGCTGTAATTCATAGGAACCATCGGCCCCGGAAATCGTCCCGTCGGTCTCTCCGTTTATTTTTTTATAGGATATATTGACACCTGTCAGCGGTTCGTGTGTCTCTTTGTCAAACACAACGCCTTTCAAAGTCTGCCCAAAAGTCAGTTGGGCCATGAAGAGGAATATGCCTAAAAGAAGTCCTTGTCTTTTCATAAAAACTAACATAAACTTACAAACTTAACCTGCTTCAAAGGTACGAATAGTAAACAAACGAATCAACAATACTTTCATTTTATACCATTCTTATAGAAAAAAAGCCCCGTAATCTTTTCCGGATTACGGAGCTTCCTTTTAATCAATCCTGCTTTTGCTCTTCGCAGAGCTACCAACAGGCCATATTTTACACTATTATTAATACTACTGTCTGCTTTCCTCTTCGCAGAATACTTGGTGCAGACCTAACTAAATAATTTAATTATGAACTAATTTCTTTCTACTGGAAGTTCGAAGTTGGAAGTTAGAAGGAAACATGCTATTTCTAACTTCTAACTCCTAACTTCTAAATTCCAATTATTTACTTCACTGCAACTTTGAAGCTTTCACCGTCAACCGATACCACTACGATACCAGCCGGAGCAGCGATAGTCTCATTGTCAGAGTTCAGTACTTCGTTAGCTACAACCTTACCTAAGATCGTGCTTACTACTACGTTCTTGCCTTCTGCACCCTTAACGATTACAGCACCGTTGGTAGCGACTACTGATACGGTAGCTTCAGCAGCATTTTCAATCGTTTCATTTGCAGTCGGGATTTCAGAAGTCTCTTCCAAATCGAATACCCAAGCTTCAGAAGCCTGCGGAGTTACAACCGGAACACCGTTCTGATATTTGATGTAACCACGAACATCGTTATCATGATCCAAATCACCGTCTACATCCGGAGCCGTTTTGTACAAAGTTTCAATAGTGAATGCATCGCGTTCAGCATCTACATACTTGAATGCAAATGTGCAAACTTTGTCAAATGGATTATCTTTCAAATTAATCGTATCGTTTGTAGAAGCGATAATCAACGAATCACCGATGTGCTTAGCCTGAACAAAGCCTAAACGATAGTACGGAGTTTCCTCATCTATATAATATTCATGAACGAACTTGTTGTCTGCAAACTTAACGCCAGCAGCTGTAGCAGCCTGTGCAGAGTCAACTAAGTTAACCAAGTAACGTCCTTGGATATACGGTCTGTCTTGAACAGCATCAGCACAATGACCACCATGTTCGTCTCTCCAAGCCTGCGTATTATGTTCCGGATTCAACGGGCAAGTCCAACCATCGTCAACGATTTCTGCATCAACAGCCAACATGTACTGCGGACGATAAGTATTAGAATAGTAAGCAGTATCAGCCAACATAGCAGCATGCATATCTGCATATTCCGGATCATTGATATTTTCCATACCCAAGAAACCTTCATGATGTTCGCCTACATTTAGCAAGTCACCCTTTTCATACAATACATAACTGTTGTCATCGTTGCGGAATACTTTGATAGTATCCAAAACACCTGTGTTCGAGAAGTCGCCACGATACTGCTGTGCATCTGCGTCAACAATAACGAACAAGTCGTTTTCTACATTGTTATATGCAGCGTCCGACTTAACCAAACGAGCGGTATTGTGTGCACTATACAATTTAGCAGCCTTTTCACCTACAACCTTATTGGTTGTTGCATCAATGTAACCAAATGCCTTATCTTCTACTTCAAAGTACTTATCTGTACCCTTATAAGTAGCAGTAACATTCAGCAAGATGTTATACAGATTTTCACCTTTCTCTTTGAATACATACTTTTCAGCTTTGTAGTTCTTAACATCAGCCTCATCAATCAACATATATTGATTGTTCTGCTGATCATAGTAAAGAACCTCTTCTGTACTTGCTTCTTCTACATTGTATTGATACAACTTAACAATATCTGTCTTCGGTTCCCACTCTGTTGTACTGTTAGCTTTCCAAGCAGAATAGCTACCGCGGAGCTGAGCTTCCATATTGTTGTCACCTGTACCAAATGCTTCGCGTGTGAAACGGAATTCAACCGCATCAGCCTTATCCGTAGAGAATGACAATACACCATTAGCTTCCTTGGTTAAATAAACCGTATCGGTTTCATTGTTGGCTACACGAGGAATACCAATCCAGAAAGCTTTCTGTTTTAATTGATCATCTGTCAAAGAAGCCAAGTAACCATCTGTTGTTCCGTCTGGAGTAGGATTGCCTTGTGCTACGATCGTATATTCGTCCGTACCACTAGTATATGTATAATCTGTATCTGTATAGCGCCAGCCGCTCGGAGTGAAAGTCTTACCGGATTCACGGTTGCGGAAGCAATTAGCGTCCTCATCCCACATCCACAGACCTTCTGCGCCTTGAGCATAGATTTCGGATGCTTGCAGCCATTGGTTATCACCGCTCAATCCATAGTCCGGAGACAAAATACGACCGTTCTTATAGATATTCCATAACTTACCGATGAAGTCCTCTGTATTTACGGCATTGCTTGCACCGAACTTAACGTAAGTATTCGCAGCATTGCTGGATGCAGCCAATGTATATTCTGCATAAGTTGTTTCAGAATCTGCGTTAACAGTCAAACGATTTACTTTTGTTCCGTCAGCTTTGTTTACAACAGATACAACAACTTCATGCTTTGTTCCAGTAGCTTCTACGGCAACAATTTCAATAGGATCACCTTTTACTGTTGAAGGTGCAGAGAACAAGAATTTGTCAGCCAAGATATTACTGTCGGCACCTTTTGCTACTTCTGCATTATATTCCTTAGTGCTCAACACATCAAAACGATATCCTTCAGACAATGAGCTAGAAACTTCCTCCCATTTGCTCTTTGTCAATACAACACGCTGAGATAAATTAGCATCCTTATAGATAGCGAAACCATTATTTACATCACCGTCTCCTACATACAAATCACCTTCGAAAGCATTGTCCCCTTCGTAAGAAGCATATTCGTACCATTCGTTATCCTCGATAGCTCCATCCTTGTCTGTATCCTCCTGATAACCAATTTGGATTCCGAATTTGCCGTCCAAAATATTTTCCAACTGATCTTTTGTGTAAGTAACAGGAGCTACCGGCTGTAAGTTATAATACCAAGAATCCGTTTGTGCTGCCATCACACTATTTGGCCCACCATAACCTTGATTATTTGCATTAATCCAAATCAATCTTCTATAGCCTGTAGTCGCATCGCAAATGAAAGTATTATAAGTAACATCGTTACTTTCAACACTAAATACTTCACCAGATTCTACATTTATCAACTGATAGCCCACTAAATCATTAGCCAAATCTACTTTCTTGACAGTCCACATAGCAGACTCAGTTGCATCACTTGTAGAAACCCATCCCTTAGTAGCGTTAGCATCTAAAACACCGCTATTGGGAGTAGACGAAGAAGAAATATCTGTCCGACTATCCACATAAACATAATAATACTGATTTTCCAGATTAGCAGCATCTTTTGCAACATCTGCGAACGATTCTGCAAAAGCCGGTACTGTTAATCCACCAGCGAGCAGGAAGCCCGCGCAAAGTGTAAGTACTTTTTTGTTCATAACTTAAAATTTAATTGTTAATAAAATAGAGTTTAAAAATATCCACAATCAAATTTTACAGAGAAGGTAGAGAACTACCCACGTTATGAACCAAGCATAAAAAAACGCGGGCTTGTTGTCTATTATTAAACTAAGGCATCGGCAAACGCCCATCAGACATAATAGAACAAAGCCCGCGCTTGTACGATATTAATACGATACACCTATTATATAGGCTATCTCACATAGTCCGTACCAGCGCAAGCATTTACTGTCCATTATTCCGTCTGATTAAAAATTTTGCCGATTTTTAGTTTGGAATAATCTCCGTAAAATGCTTACAATATATCATTGTGATTCCCTATCGCAGAACGCTATCCGCTGCGGAATCACTGCAAAGGTAAGGAGGAAAAATGAATATGCAAGAGAAAACCGATAATTTTTTCCAAATCTAGGGGTTTTCTATACAAAAGGGGCAGGTTTACAGGTCAAAACCTATATCTTCCTTCAATACAAAGAACACGAAGGGCACAAAGAATATAGCTACTCCTTTGTGCCCTTTGCGTATCTCATATTATATGCAATACTATAATTGCTGTATTTCTGCTTCAGATAGACCGGTTGCTTGGGCAATCACATCCATCGAAACGCCCAGCTGCTTCAAGTTCCGTGCTGTTTCTATCTTCCCTTCAGTCTTACCTTTCTCCATACCTTTTTCCATACCTTCTTGTATTGCTGCCTCCATGGTGTTATGATAATCCCAATAATTCATCAGGGCACGTTGATAAGCCTCGTGTTCTTTTTGGCTCAAAGAAGCCACATCGGCCACTTCCAGCAACTTATCCCATACCGCTCGTTTTGCTTTGAAAGGCATTCGCTTTAATATTCTCATATTCTTGATTAGGTATAACCAACGTTCAAAATCATTTTCACATTCATCCGCTTCTTTGGTGAATCGAGGCATCTCCAAATAGATTTGTCGCAACTTGGGATTAAAGACTTTGTGCGTCTTCATGTCCATTAAGGCGACATCCGTACGCAGCCCGGAACTCTCCGGCATCGTGAAGTCCATAAAGAAGATTCCGTAAACCGGCTGGAGATGGTAATACCACTCCTTGCCCTTCTCCCCTTGGGCTACGATGGCTCGGCTTTGATAATACAAGCTCCTCGATAGGAAGAAACTCTGCCGTGCCGTCTGCATCTCCACGATGAATCGCGTTCCGTCATCGCTTTCGCAATACAGGTCAAACACCACCAGCCGTTCTTCCTCTGTTTCCGGCTGTATTTCCGGGTTATGAATGGTCAGGTCAGCTATGTGACGCTCGCCATCCAACAATAGATTCAGGAAATCAATGGTCAATTCCTTGTTGATTTCCTGACCGAATATCCGTTTGAAACCGAAATCGGTAAACGGATTGATAAATTCCCTTTCTTTCATGTCAAGAGTTTTTATGGATTAATACTCTGGCAAATATAGATATTTGTTCTGAGGAAAGCAATAATTACCCCAATAAATACACAAAGATAATTCCAAGAACTTATCTTGCACAAATAATCTAATCATAACACGCTCTTTGCAAAGCTACGGGCGTTCTTTCTTCTTTGCCGTAGAAAGCATTCCACATGCCGCAAATATATCTTCCCCTCGTGAAGCTCGGATGGTACAGGTAACGCCCCGCTCGTTCAAGATATCCCGGAAAGCTTCCATCTTGCTGATGTCGGATGTTTGTAAAGGAACGTTCGGGATAGCGTGAAAACGAATCAGGTTCACCCGGCAAGGGATATCTTTCAACAATCCGGCTAAGGCCTTCGCATGGCGTGGCGAATCATTCACCCCTTTAAACACGATATATTCGAACGAAACCCGCCGTTGGTGAGTAAAATCATATCGGCGTATCAAATCCAAAACACCAAGCATCGGGAACGCTTTCTCAACAGGCATCAGAGAAAGCCGCTCGTCCGGGAAAGGCGAATGAAGACTTACCGCCAAATGGCAATCGCTCTCATCCAAGAACCGTTTCAGCCCTTTGGCACCGATAGTCGATACCGTAATACGCTTCGGACTCCAGGCATACCCGTAGGGAGCCGTCAATATTTCAAGCACGTTAAACAGTTCATCAGTATTATCCAAAGGCTCGCCCATCCCCATAAAGACCAGATTGGTCAATTCGTCATGCTCCGGCAGAGCCTGTATCTGATTCAGAATCTCATTAGCGGAAAGATTCTTGGTAAATCCCTGCTTACCGGTCATGCAAAAAAGACAATTCATTTTACATCCGACTTGAGAAGAGACACATAGCGTAGCCCGATCATCAGTTGGAATATAAACCGATTCCACAAAGTTTCCCTCTCCGGCCGGATAGAGATACTTGATAGTCCCGTCTACCGACTTCTGGAAATCGACCGGAGCGACCATTCCGACCTCATATTTCTCGGATAATGCTTGTCGTTTGGCGGCCGCAATATTGGTCATCTCCTCTATTGTCTTGATTTTTTTCTTGTAAAGCCAGTCTGCCATCTGCTTGGCGGCATAAGCGGGCATTCCGATTTCGGAAGCCACACCTTTCAACTCGGCCAATGTCATGCCCAAAAGAGGTATCTTGTCGCTCATTCCTGTTATTCCTTTCTTCTTTGATAAGTTATTGTTTCCCGGCACGTTGCTTCAATACCGTCTCGATGACCTGCTTCAGCTCGGCCTCATCACTTTTCGGACAAACCAACAAGACATCCTGCGTATCAGCCACAACATAATCGTTCAGTCCCGCCAGCACCAAGAGTTTGTCCGGATGGTCCTCTTTTACCAATGTGTTATGCGTATCAAAGTAAAGTGCGTCTCCGCCTATCCGTGCGTTCGAGTCGGCATCTTTATCCAAATGATCATAAAGAGACCCCCACGTTCCGATGTCGCTCCAACCAAAATCCCCGTCTATTACTGCCACATTATCCGCCTGCTCCATAACGGCATAATCAATCGAGATACTCCGACTCTGCTCGTAAGTGAGATTCACCGCATCCCCTTCCGCTTCTGTCCCATAAGGAAGAGACCGGAATGCTTCGGCTATATCCGGGACATATTGCTCCAAGGCGGAACAAATAGAACGTACCGCCCAGACAAACATACCGGAATTCCAGACATATTCGCCCGAATTCAAGAAAGATACCGCTGTTTTCAAATCCGGCTTTTCCTTGAATGCCTGTACAGGAACAATCTCATTCCGGAGCTTCGCCTTTTGGATATATCCATATCCGGTAGCGGGATAGGTCGGTTTGATGCCTACCGTCACCAGTTCCGGATGTTGCTCCGCATACCCCACCGCCTTTTTCATCACCTCCACAAATTCGGTTTCCTGATGGATATAATGGTCGGATGGCGTAACAATCATCACTGCATCCGGATCTTGTGCGGCAATCCGAAACGAGGCATACGCCACACAAGGCGCGGTATTCCGTCGGCAAGGTTCCGTCAGAATCTGGTTGTCCGTCAACATCGGGAGCTGCTCTTTTACCAGCTCCTTATACGTTTCCCCCGTTACCACCAGGAAGTTCTCTGATGGGATAAAACGGGCAAAGCGCTCGTATGTCATCTGAATAAATGTCTTTCCGATTCCCAAGGCATCAATGAACTGCTTCGGTTTTGCCGAACGGCTCAAAGGCCAGAAGCGCGACCCCACTCCACCAGCCATAATAACGCAATAATAATGAGAAGCCATAGCTATTTCTTTTTTATTCCAATTCTATTTTATAAAAAGCCTCCTGTTTTTTATCCGGTTTCACGGGATGAAACTCGAATTTCTCCCCATGAAACTTTTGTTTCATGCCTTGAAACTCTTAGGGAGTCAGGTACCATGCATACAAACGCTGCACCCCTTCCTCAATTTCCACCTGATGGTGCCAGCCCAAAGCGTGCAATTTCGTCACATCAGTCAGCTTTCGCATCGTTCCGTCCGGCTTGGAGGCATCGAAACAGATTTCCCCCTCAAAGCCAACCGTCTGCTTGATCAGAGAAGCCAGTCCGGCTATCGTAATTTCTTTCCCGGTACCGATGTTGATATGGCAATTCCGGATCTCTCTCGTCCCTTGCGGATAGGTATCCTTAAAATCAACCTGTTCCATAATAAAGACCGTGGCATCGGCCATCTCTTCACTCCAAAGGAACTCACGCAGGGGGCGTCCTGTACCCCATAACTCTACCCGATCGGGATAAATACCATATCGGGACAAAATCTGCTGGATTTCAGACTCCGAAGCCGTACCGTCCACATGATTTACCGGCCGGCGGCTCAAATCCCGGCGCACAGCCTCCCAATCTCCCGTATGCAAGCTCTTCGCCAAATAAATCTTGCGCAACATAGCCGGAAGGACATGGCTGTTCTCCAAATGAAAATTATCGTTCGGCCCATACAGGTTGGTGGGCATTACGGCAATATAATTCGTCCCATATTGCAGATTGAAACTCTCGCAAAGCTTCAATCCGGCTATTTTGGCGATAGCATACGGTTCGTTGGTATATTCCAAAGGCGAGGTCAGAAGCGATTCCTCCTTAATGGGCTGCTCCGCCTCACGCGGATAGATGCAGGTACTTCCTAAGAATACCAGCTTCTTCACATCGTGCCGGAAACTTTCGCCAATGACATTTTGCTGAATCTGAAGATTCTGATAAATAAAGTCGGCCCGGTACAAACTATT
>ERZ857521.2692-NODE-2692-length-16367-cov-4.794385_pt1 | contig 16367 bp, 11 predicted proteins | sample MGYA00519701_ERZ857521 | MGnify/ENA primary metagenome ERZ857521 (study PRJEB31778, sample SAMEA3449346) | human gut metagenome | biome: human gut; feature: human-associated habitat; material: faeces | place: United Kingdom | collected 2010/2012 ...
AAGCAAGATATTTCATCTGTCGTGTTGATTAAGAAGCTTTTTCTAAATTGCCCCTCAAATGTAATAAAAATTTCAAACTCCGCCATCGCTTCGCGCAAGACGGTGTGTCAAAATATAAATACCGAACAAATTCACGAAAATGTATTCGTTTTATGCCTTTCAGCTAAAAAAGAGGCTGTGTCTATTTCGACACAGCCTCTCAAAGGTTTTCATCTATTTATACCTAAAAAACGAAGTTAGTTATTTTATTGCCATCCCGGAGTAGTCTGTTCCAATACAGGACTTGCATTCAACTGATTCTGCGGAATCGGGAAATAGGTTCTTTCCACTCCGTCATTCGGATCCTCGTTCTTGTTCCACCACGATTCGCCATATTTACCCCAACGGATCAGGTCCGGACGGCGGCGGCGTTCGCCAATGAACTCACGTCCCAATTCGTCCAAGAATTCACCATCAGTCAGCATTTCCGGATTCTGTACATAGCTGTATTTACTCCATTCCTCGGGAGGATAATTTCTGACGCGCACATAGTCCAACAGTTCGGCTGCCTTGGCCTTGTTGCCTTCGCGATAGTAGCACTCTGCCGCTGCATAATACATCTCAGCCAAACGCATTTCCGGAGTTGACTGTGAACGGAACAGACCGTCATGGTCAGGCAGGTACGGGAATTTGTTGAAACGAATACCCGAGTTCTCCTCACCGGTGATCACCTGCGAACCTTTAGCGATGACATCCGGATCGTTGCAGACATAGTAACCGCGTTCTGCCACCTCAATCATATACTGTCTCTTACGAGCTGTATATTCATCGTTGCTTTCGCCCGAACGCTGCTTCAACTCAGCCTGTTCCGAAAAGCGGCCCACCTGATCTACAAATACCAGTGGAGCACCGGCCCACTCTTCCGTACCGTTCACATACACATCCGTATAGCCATACTGCTGCGCAGCGTCATACGTCATCTGTGCTCCCTGCAAGAAGAATCCTTCATAACCGCCGTTCGGGTCAGTCGTACGGAACGGCTGCTTACGGTAGTCGCAATCGGCATATTTCTCGAACGGATTACCCAATCCGCTTTCAAACTGGTAAATGTTGCCTTGGAAGTCTCTCGACGGCTGCAGCAAGATACCGTTGTTACCACCACCGTCACTACCCAAGGTCTGTGCTGCAGTATAGTGCATCACGTCCGCCCACATGGTCTGCTGTTCCAGACGACCGCGGTCATGCCAGAATTCGAACAAGTTCTCCGGTGACTCATAGTCGTTGATACCCGAACGGAACGGGTCGCGGTAGTCATTCTGGTTAATACTGTAGGTACCATACTTGCCGGCAATGATATCCTCGGCCCATTGCTTGCAGTCCGCATAACGATCCTGTCCGATCCATACTTCCGAGTTCAAGTACAGGCGAACCAGCAGACCGGCAGCAGGACCTTGTGTCCAACGACCCAGACGTTTCTCTTTCGGCAAAGAAGGCAATACCTCCTTGATTTCCGATTCGATGAAATTGTACACATCCTGTGCGGAGCTCTGCGCTACAATTTCCTCAGCTCCCTGCTGTTCGGTCGCGATAGGTACCTGACGGAAGAAATCCAGCAGGAACATATAATACCATGCACGCAATACGCGCAACTCACCAAAGTAAGCCGCCTTGTCCTCGTCAGAAACGCCGATAGCAGCGAAGTCCAGCGTATTCATATCACGCAATACGGTATTGATCTGGCTGATACACTGATAAGAAGCCACCCATGCACCATTAATCTGAGCCTGGATGTAGTTCCAGTTATGTTCATGCAGACGAATCCACTGTCCGTCATCATATCCGTGACGACCCTTCTGGGTCCATACGAAATGGTCGGCAGTCAATTCCTGCAATTTCCAGATATCCCCGCGCCATGTCACGTTATCACTATGTTCATAGCAACGTACAACAGCCGATTCTACCGATTGCGGGTCAATATAATAATTATCTTTCGTCAGCTCCGAATAAATGTTTTCTGTCAAGTCCGTGCAAGAAGCCAACGCCATTGCTCCCAGTACGCCGGCAGCACATAATAGTGATTTAAACTTTTTCATATATTTGATTCTTAGATTCGATTAATAACTGATTTGTACTCCAAATGTCAGGTTTCTTGCCATCGGATAGACATCCATACCGCCGATACCTGGCCACAAGCCTGTCGTATTGACCGTTGTCGGGTCAACACCGGTGTACTTCGTCAACGTAAATACATTCTTCAGCGTACCATACACACGCAAGTTAGAGATCCACTTCGTTTTCAGCTTCGGTGTCCAACCTACCGTGATGTTGTCCAGACGCAGGTAGTTACCATTCTGCAGGAAGTAGTCGCAAATCACCTTCGCACCCTTGATATGTGCATTCTCCTCGTAAGCAGAAGCCAGCTTGTTGTCTACCGCAATCACCTGCAAGCCGTAGTACATTTCATACTGGTTCATGATCTTATAACGGAAACGTCCGCGGAAGAAGAACGAGAAGTCGAAGTTTTTCCATGTAAAGGTGTTACCCCATGACAATTCCCACTTCGGAACACCGGTGCCGTCCAGATAGACCTTATCCTGCTCGTTACCGTCTGTACCCAATTTAGTCGTACCGCCTTCCTGGCCGCCTTCCCAAATCAAGATTTCGCCGTTTTCGTTAACTCCGGCATAGCGGAAGCCATAGAAAGAACCGATAGGCGTACCGTCCTGCAAACGCTGAGCGGAACCCGGGTTACCCGGAGATGGGAAACCGTCGCCATCGATATAACCTAATTGATACTTCTCGTTCGAGAACGATTTCAGTTTGGACTGCGTATATGATAACATTACATTGGTCGAATAGCTAAAGTCTTTGGTCTGCACAGCATCCCAGTTTGCCTGCAACTCAAAACCTTTTGAAGTCGTTGTACCTACATTGGCCGTAATGGTCTCATGCAGATAGGGAGGCAATGGAACGCGATAATCACCGATTACATCTTTTCCGTCACGGATAAAGAGATCTAAACTACCTGACAAGCGCGAATTGAACAGGGTATAGTCGATACCTAAGTTGTAAGAAATCTGCTTTTCCCAACCTAAGTCGTAGTTCGGGTTGTTGCCAGGACCATATCCTTTGATCCAACCGAAACGGTCGCTGTAGTAATCACCGTAACCGGTGTACTTAGCCAAAGAGATGTACTTGTCAAATCCTGAACGGCCGGTTACACCGTAAGAGAAACGCACCTTCAAATCGTCAACCACCGGACTGCTCTCGAACACCGGCAATTTGGAGATACGCCACGCAGCAGATGCAGCCGGGAAGAGTCCCCACTTGTTGTCCGCACCGAACTTCGTGTTACCTTCATAACGCAACGAACCGGTAAACAGGAACAAATCGTTGTAGTTGTAGTTGATACGTCCCAAGAAGGCGATGGTCTTTTCCTGATTCTTGTTAGACTCCATACCTAAACGGCCATCCACCTTTTCATAGTCACCGGCACCCAAGTTATTGGTCAGGAAGGCATCAGTCGGGAAGTTGCGGTTTTCAGCCTTTACCTTTTCGTAATTGAATTCCTGATAAGAGTAACCACCCATGATCTTGGTATTGTGTTTGCCGATAGTAAACTCATAGTTACCCAACCATTCCAACGTCCAGTCGGTCCAGTTCTCTTGCGTGATGGCAGCATGACCATGATAACCGCCATCGATACATTCACGGAAAGTCGAGTATTTATAATCCTGCTCTTTCTTGTTGTGTCCCTGACGACCCAGCTTCAATTCCGTATTCAGGTTATCCAAAATATTGAACTTGATGTTGAAGTCTACCATCGAATATTCTTGCAACGCGCCACGGTCGCGCTCTGTCAGGTTCTTGATCGGGTTATAAGAATAACCGCCGGAACCATAGAAAGCATCCATTTCATCCACGCTGTAAGTCGGGTTCAACTGCACAGCCTGTTTGAACGAACCGTAATCGGTATAATCCTCATCTGCGATACGGTAAGAGATGTTACCGCCTACCTCCAGACGGTCTTCCAAAGTGATATGCTTGAAGTTGGCACGCAGACCATACTCTTTACGTTTGGATTCGATATCCAAACCATTCTTCTGACGGAAATTGGCCGAAATACGGAAAATGGTGGATTCGCTACCACCCGCCAAAGCGATGTTGTGGTTATGACCGAAATTGTTGTGATTAATCAGCTCGTCATACCAGTCAGTACGGTAACCGTGGTCTACGGCACCCGTTACATGCTCCAGATAAGAATCCGGATCCAGGATGTCCGGCTTGCTGGCCACGAAGTCATGTTCTACATAGCCGTCATACGTAATAGTGGTCTTACCGGAATGTCCCTGCTTGGTAGTTACGAGGATGACACCGTTCGCACCGCGCGAACCGTAGATAGCCGCTGCCGAACCGTCTTTCAATACCGTAATAGATTCGATATCCTGCTGAGCAATGTTACGCAAGTCACCACCCGGCATACCATCGATAACGACCAGCGGGCTGTTGCCGGCTTTTAAGGAAGAGGCACCGCGCACCTGGATGCTGGAGCTGGCGTTCGGGTCGGATGCAGCCGTACTTGAGACAGTTACACCGGCTACCTTACCGTCAATCATCTGCATGGCGTCGTTTACGGCACCCGGAAGGAAATCTTTACTTTTTACACTGGTAACAGCCGTAGTCAGGTCTTTCTTTACCGAAGAACCGTAACCCACTACAACCACTTCATCCAAACTTTGAGAATCTTCACGCAAAGTGATACTTACGGTTGGGCCGTCTACAATCACTTCCTGCGTTTCAAAACCGATGTAAGAAACCACCAGAACGGCATCTTCCGGACAGTCTTCAATCACAAATTTACCGTCCAAATCCGTGATGGTTCCATTTTGTGTACCTTTCACCAATACATTGGCTCCAATTACGGGCATACCGGTTTGGTCAACAATTGTTCCCGATACTTTGGAGTCTTGATACACCGCGTTAACTTCTAAAGAAACACCACTGTTTCCTGATGGGGTATCTGCTGCTAAAGCCGGAAAAGCCGGAAAGAGCAATCCGAGTAGGGCTAATTTACCCCCCCCCGTGTTAAAAAATGATAAACTTCTTCTCATAACTTTACTTTTAGATTTAATACCAACGTGTTAAACAAAGCTTCTGATTCGCACCATAGGTCCGCTCTCAACTCTTAAATTTAACTTTCGCTGCAAAAATACAACACTTAGTTGGAAAAATTAAACATTTTGATATTTTATTTTATATGTTTTACAGCATAGTTTTTTAACAGCCTTTTCACAAACAGGATGCAGCGTTAGACCGAAAGGATGCATCGCAAAAGACTTTCCGGAAAAAGCATGTACCCTTTCCGGAAAAAGGATGCATGCTTTTCCCGGAAAGGTAGTATGCTTTTATGGGAAAGGTAGGCATAAATCCGTAAGAAGCTGCATAAAATATTTTCCGAGGAAATTCAAAAATAACTTCTGAGTTACTCATTTTTAATTGTTAATTAAATCGGAATATTCCTTTTGCTTTGCACCGTGAATATTTTTTACTACTTTTGGCAGACAATTACAAAAACAACGCAAACATGGTATACAGATTTTTACTTTTATCAGATGAAGCAGATGACTTCAAGCGGGAAATCCAAATAGACTCCGAAGCTACATTTCTGGATTTGCAGAATATTATTTTAGATTCGGTAGGTTATACAAAAGATCAAATGACCTCTTTCTTTATTTGTGATGACGATTGGAGCAAAAAGACTGAGATTACATTGGTCGATATGGATACATCATCCGATGTAGACAGCTACATTATGGAAAGCACACATCTGGATGAATTGTTACAAGACGAACATCAGAAACTTATGTTCGTATTTGACTACATAACAGAACGCGCCTTCTTCATGGAATTACGCGAAATCATTCCGAACAAGGACTTGAAAGAAGCTATTTGCACGAAATCAAAAGGGGACGCGCCGGTACAAATCATGCCGTTGGATGAATTTGACAACAAACTGAATGCCTCTTCTTCTGACTTAGACGCGGATTTCTATGGTGATTCCGAATACAACCTGGACGAATTAGACCAAGATGGCTTTGAAGGCCTGGGGGGCGGAATTATGGATAATCCGTATGATGATGATAGATATTGATGTTAGTAGTTAGGGTTGGTTCAAAGTATGCAACATACCTTAATTATTATATTAGGCCCTACCGGAGTCGGAAAGACGGAGTTGTGTTTGCGCATTGCCGAACGATTGGGCTCTCCTATCCTATCTGCCGATTCCCGGCAGCTTTACAAAGATCTCCCTATCGGAACCGCAGCACCGACACCAGAGCAGCAAGCGCGGGTGAAGCATTATATGGTAGGGACACTGGGACTGGAAGACTATTACAGTGCCAGCCAGTTTGAGACCGATGTGCTTTCTCTGTTGAACCAGCTCTTCCCCACGCATCCGACCCTGCTCATGACCGGCGGGAGCATGATGTATATCGATGCCGTTACCAAAGGTATTGACGACATTCCTACGGTACGGACAGATATCCGGGAAGCTCTTTGGAAAGAATATGCCGAGAAAGGACTTGCTCCTATCCTTGAAGAGCTCAAGCAAGCCGACCCGAAACATTACGAGGAAGTAGACCAGCAAAACTACAAACGGGTGATCCATGCCGTAGAAATATGCAGACAGACCGGATTGCCTTATTCTTCTTTTCGGACTCAAAAAAGGAAAGAACGTCCTTTCCGTATTCTCCAAATCGGACTCAGACGGGAAAGAGAGGAACTATACGACCGCATCAACCGACGGGTAGACCAGATGATAACCAACGGACTGATAGAAGAGGCACGCCGCGTCTATCCTTTCCGCCAATTAAATTCATTGAATACGGTAGGATATAAAGAATTGTTCAACTACTTTGACGGGGAATGGAGCCTGGATTTCGCAATCGAGAAAATCAAACGAAACAGTCGGGTTTATGCCCGCAAGCAGATGACTTGGTTCAAACGCGATCCGGAAATCACGTGGTTTCATCCGGAACAAGAAACGGAAATTTTGACCTTTATCAAAGAGAATGCCGATGTAACGGGTTTGTAACTATCCAGTAACGGAATTGAATTACTTTTGAAAACAAGGCGTTATAAGTACCGTGTACTTTTGCAGACGAAATAAATACACAATTAATGAAACGCTTTGTTTTATCAGCAGCAAGCATTCTTTTATCTATTATCCCTATTGGGGCAGCGACTTATAAGGGTTACGTTAAAGATGCAAAAACCGGTGAAGAATTGATTGGAGCCACCGTCTTCATCAAGGAATATCCGAATATTGGCTCAACGACAGGATTAGACGGTTCATTCGTAATTGATAATGTACCGAACGCAGATAAAATAACCATTGTTTGTAGCTATATCAGCTATCAGACTATGGAAAAGGTTATTTCCGCCACTACCACCGAACTGATTAATTTTGATCTTCCGGCGGACACAAAATTGTTGGACGAAGTTACCGTTATCGCGCATAACCCCGGACGGACGGAAGCCGGAGCACGAGGCATTGAGAAACAGGCTATGAACGTTGTCAATGTCATGAGTGCCAAAGCTATCGAACTTTCTCCGGATATTACGGTAGCGAATGTCATCCAGCGTATGTCCGGCGTAACTATCGAACGAAACAGTAGCGGCGAAGGACAATATGCCATTCTTCGAGGTATGGACAAACGTTATAACTATACCTTAATCAATGGCGTCAAGATTCCAAGTCCGGATAACAAAAACCGATTTGTGCCACTGGACATTTTCCCTTCTGAGATGCTGGACCGTCTGGAGGTTACCAAATCACTTACGGCGAATATGGAAGGAGACGGTATCGGAGGTGCGGTCAACCTGATTATGAAAGATGCACCTACAGAACGTCAATTCACGGCAAATATCTCTACCGGCTACAATGCTATGTACTTCGGAAGAGATTTCCAGTCGTTTAATCATGGAGCCATCGCAAAAAAATCGCCTTATGAGGCCATGGGAAAACCGGAAGACTACCAAGTTACGGCTGATAACTTTACCACAGAGAATCTGCACATGAAATGGAAGCGCCCGATGCCGGACTTAACAGCAGGACTTTCTTATGGTGACCGCTTCTTCAACAACAAACTGGGAGTCATGTTGGCGGGTAGCTATCTGAATACCTACCGTGGAAAAGAAAGCCAGCTCTATTACCAACCGGGTACATCGCATAATGGCATTGAATATCGCAATTATTCCGCGCAACAGACCCGTATCGGGGCACATGCCAAATTAGATTACCACATCACTCCGCAACATAAGCTGACTTGGTATAACGGCTATATGGATATGAGTGAGGCTGAAGTACGTGACGGACAAGACGATAAAGAACGGGCAGTCCGCATGAAATACAACCACCAATACATCATCAACTCGACATTAAAGGGAGAACACTATTTCTTGGAAGATAATGTCCTTAAATTGAACTGGTCGGCTGTACTTTCCAAGGCATACAGCGAGACTCCGGATAATGCGGAAATTTTCCTTCAAGGGTCTCATGTATCCACATCCGGCGCCGCAACCCGACGGTGGGAACATAACTCCGATAGAGACAAAGCCGGGTACATCGACCTGAGTTATAAATGGAAACTGATGAACGGTTCCGCTTTCGATTTCTCGGTCGGCGGTATGTACCGAGGCAAAAAGCGTGACAGTTTCTTCAATGAATATACATTCGACTCGGCAACGGGAGCAAGGGATCCGCAGTATTTAGGCGAAGACTGGAATAATTTTGATGAGATACAGCTCACACCCCGCCGGTACGGCAACATCGGAGATCCCTTGAACTATGATGCTACAGAAAAGGTAGGAGCCGGCTACGGCATGGCGAAATATACATTTGACAAATGGGAATTGATTGCCGGAGTACGCGTCGAGCATACCGATCAAGGCTATGTACTGAAATTCCCCCGCGATGTCGATCCGGAAGGCCAGCAGAAATATACGGATGTACTTCCGAGTTTCCATGCCAAGTACAATGTACATAAGAATGCGAACCTGCGTCTTTCGTATGCACGTGCCATTAACCGCCCGAGTTTCTTCGAGATTGTCCCATACAGCATTATCAACGAAGATTACAAAGAAAAAGGTAATCCGGACTTGAAACACACCGTTGCCGACAATATTGACCTGCGGTATGAGTTTTTCCCGAAATCTTCCGAGCAGTTCATGATCGGATTGTTCTACAAGAACATCCAAGACCCGATCGAATATGGTCTGATCAATGAAGGACAAGATACCTATTACCAGCCTATGAATTTCGGCGATGCCAAAAACCTCGGTGTAGAAGTTGATATCATGAAATACTTCAACTGGTTCGGCATCAAAGCCAATTACACCTACACACACTCCAAGGTTACCACCGACAAGCGCATCATGGAAGGTTCTGAAGTGCGGACGATGCAACAAACCCGCCCGCTATTCGGTCAAGCCGCTCACGTGGCCAACCTTTCTCTTTTGTTCAAAGACACAAATCACGGTTGGGAAGGACAATTGGCGGGAAGCTACACCGGAAAACGGTTGAGTGATATCTCCAACTGGTATGACGATGATATCTGGGAAGCCGGTTATTTCCAACTGGATGCCTCTATTGAAAAGAGTTTCGACTGCGGTGTGAGTATCTTCGCCAAGGCGTCCAATCTATTAGACGTACCCTTGCTGCGCTATATCCAGAAAGGTCCGCGTACAGAAAATATCACCGAGTACGAACGTCACGATGGAAATGTCATTGAGCGCAAAGAATGGCACGGACAGAGCATCATGATAGGCGTACGATACAAATTATAAAACAACCATTTTAAACAAATACAAATATGAAATTCAAAAATTATTTACTAATGGGTGCGGCTATGCTCGCCACAGTTACTTGTTTCACAGCATGTGAAGACGATGATCCAGAAAATGGAGGAACAGAACAACCGACTCCGGAACCAGAACCGGAACCCACTCCTGATCCTGAAGAACCTACTGATCCATGGGCAAACGCAGATGTGGTTACCTGGCCGGGCGACACAATTGTCAATCTGAGCGACCATTTTGTTGTTCCTGAAGGCAAGTCTTTGGTCATTGAGGCCGGAGCTCAAGTTATATTCAGTACAAGCGGCGTAGGAGCCAACCATGTGCCTATCGAATTTACGGTAGATGGTAATTTATATTGCGAAGGTACGGAGGATGCACCGGTATTGTTCTCTGTTCCTGAAGCAGAACGTACAGAAGCCAATATCTTTGCCGGTCTTTGGGGAGGTATCGTAGCTTCAGAAAGCTGTGGCGAAATGCTTATCGACCATACCATCATTGAATATACAGGAGGACAGGTCGTAGAGGGTTCTCCAGCAGCTACAGCGGGTGTTTATACAGCCGGTGATGATGCTTATCCACAGATTACAACCAATAACATCGATGGTAAATATGTCATCACCAATTCCATCATCCGTTACGGCTGGTCTGACGGCATTTACATGATGGGCGGTCAAGGCATCATTGCCAACAACTTCTTCGCTGCCAACGGCGAAACCGGTGCGGAGGCTGTCAATGTAAAAGCCGGATGCAAGGTTGATGTTGCCGGTAACGTGATGTTCAGCCCGAATACAAATGGCTTGAAGTTATCCAGCTCCGGCCAAAGTGAAAACCGCGGACAAGCACTGGTTCAGGCTTACAACAATACAATCATCAACTCAGGCTGGAGACGTGACGGTGAAAAGGGCGGTTGCATCTATGTAGAAAAGAATATCCTGGCAAACGTATTCAATAACTTGATTGTAAACTGTAAGTTCCGTGCCATGACTCCGAGCTTCACCATTCCTAACGACCCGGAAGAAGGATATGACGACAGCTCTGTTATTGATTACAACTATTATGCTTCAGGCAGCCAGCAAAGTGAGATCATCTTTGAAGAGGAATCGGGTGTAGCGTATGCTTGGCAAGGCTATAACTTCGAGCACGAAGATTATAATGTAGGCGTTGTAGACGCAAACAGTGTCATCGCAACAGAAGAAAATAGCCAAGACCCGCAGTTTGTAAACTTCGACATCAATGCTGTTCCGTTAACACAATACACGTATGACGAGGCTTGGGACTTCCATTTGAATGCAGGTTCTCCGGCATTGAACGGATATAATGGCTCTGACTCTTGGAGTGCGCCTTATTTCTCGGCAACAGGTCTGACTGTCAACGGTGAGACATATACCTCTCCTGCGGTACAAGCTCACTATGGTGCATACGGCATAAATTAATTAGGAAATGAATAGACGATCATATCTGCAAGCTTTGTCGGCTCTATTTGCTACAGTTACTCTCGGAAGTTGTGCTGGCACAACTTCCGACAAAGAGGAGCGTCGCGCCGCAAAAGCAGACAAGGCCAATACAATTCATCCGAATCCTGCCACCGGATTCGAGGTGCCTTCCCTCCCGGAAGACAACCTCAACTTTTACCTGGTCAGCGACCTTGGCCGCAATGGGTATTACGAACAGAAACCGATTGCTGAACTGATGGGAAAACTGGCTGAGAAAATCGACATCGAATTTGTAGTAGCCGCCGGAGACACGCATCACTTCAACGGCATTGCCAGTACACAGGATCCGCTGTGGATGACCAACTACGAACTCATTTACAGTCACCCAGACCTGATGATCGACTGGTTTGCCATCAACGGAAACCACGAATACCGCGGCAATACGCAAGCGGTACAGGATTACAGCAAGGTCAGCCGCCGCTGGATCGCTCCGGCACGTTATTATACTAAGACTTTCGAGGCAGGAGAACAGGAATCCTTGGAAATCTTTTTCATTGATACTACGCCACTCATTGAGCGTTATCGCGGAAAAGATAAATATGCGGATGCCGGGAAGCAGAGTATCGAAGAGCAAATAAAGTGGTTAGACAAGGCATTAGCCGCTTCCCAAGCGAAATGGAAGCTGGTAGTCGGACACCATCCGTTATATGCCTACACCGACAAATCGGAAAGCGAACGCACGGATATGCGCAAGCACGTGGAAGCTTTGTTAAACAAATATCAGGTTGATATGTATCTGTGCGGACATATCCACAACTTCCAGCATATCAAACCGGCTGGAAGCAAAGTGGAATATTTGGTCAACTCGTCCGGTTCGCTGGCGCGTAAGGTAAAAGAGATAGAAGGTACGGTTTTCTGCAGCTCAGATGCCGGATTCACGTTATTCTCTGTCAACGACAACGAACTCTCGTTCTTTTTGATAAACGGAAAAGGAGAAATCATTTATCAGTACAAAATAAACAAATAATAGTTCTTCTCCATGACTTCACACAGCCTGTGTACCCCCTTTGGGTATATGGGCTTTTTTTATAGAATCCACTCCCTCACCGCTTGTCAACACGTCAAAAAAACGTTTCACCCATAAACGATTTATTTTATCCTATACGGAACATCCTGCTAAAAAAGCTTCATGATCTCGGCTGCCCTACAGGCCTCGATAGAATTGGAGACAGACAACTTGCTCAGGATATTTTGCCGATGACGGTTAACCGTATTTATACTGATATGCAGTTCGGAAGCGATTTCTTTGCTGCGCATTCCTTTACGGATCAATTCCAGAATTTCTTTTTCACGTTCCGACAGAATAGAGTTGGTCTCCTGCTTGAGAGAAAGCGTCTCTATTTCGCCACGCTCCATGTGAGTTATCGTAGGACTGATATCCAATGCAGAATGCTGATTGGCAGACAGTTCATATAAGCATAAAATCAACCAGACCTTTCCATCGGGCGTATTTTGCATAATCTGCACCAGATTATCCACGTACTGATATTCTCCCTGCGCGTTTAACATGCGCAAGCGGCAACGTCCACGATACTTCAACCGCTCAGACGCAGGTAGTGCAAAAGTCTTTTGAAAAAACTTATATTCCAGCAAACGTTTTTCCACCAAATCTTCCGGATGAATCCGACAATAGATATAATCCTCATCCATCGAATCTATAGATTGTTTCTTCATTTCTTCAGACTTTAGACCCAAGAAATTAGCATCCGGAGAAACAGCAATACGGCTTGTCCGGTCAGACACATCTGAAATCACAGCACACCCTCCACTGATCAAGACCAACGAACGGACAAAAGCATACTGCTTGTCCCGGACAGTATAGTCCAGTCGTGCTACATCTATCAAATGGGAAGTATAAACTTCATCTATTTCTCTTTTTAAAACATCCATAAGCCGTATTATGGTTAAAAATCAGTATTGCCACATTCTTTCCGGCACACTAATTTTGCATACACAAAAGTATAAATAATTCTATATATATGGTACAACAAAAAATCTACTTGGCTGCCCTGTCGCTTCTTGCGGCCGGCACCATACAGGCTCAGAGCCTTGAAAAAATGCAATGGTTGAACGAATCGCCGAAATGGGAAATTAAGGATAAAAATACATTCGTGATGGACATTCCCGCCAAGACTGACTTTTGGCGCATAGCTCATTATGGATTTACAGTAGATGACGGACCTTTCTATTACGCCACCTACGGAGGTGAGTTTGAAGCAAAAGTAAAAATAACCGGGAAATACAAGACGACTTTCGACCAAATGGGAATGATGATCCGCATTGATCACGAGAATTGGATCAAAGCCGGTGTGGAATATGTGGACGGGAAACAAAACGTAAGTGCTGTTGTAACACACGGGACCAGCGATTGGAGCGTAGTCCGGCTTAACGATGCACCGAAATCCATTTGGATTAAAGCCGTACGCCGGTTGGACGCAGTAAAAATCTTCTATTCGCTGGACGATAAAGAATACATCATGATGCGCACCTGCTGGTTGCAGGACAACTGTCCGGTAATGGTTGGCTTGATGGGGGCTTGTCCGGATGGAGAAGGTTTTACAGCTATATTCGAGGATTTCAAAGTAACGCCACTCCCTGACCAACGTCGGCTGGAATGGGCGGAAAAACAAAAAGAATGAACAACGTAATCAATTAGTTCGTACCTTTGCCCTTGGTTTAAGAAGCTGTTTTGAATTTACTTCAGCTTTTTTCCAAAGAAAATCCAAACAGCTTCTTATAAGCAAACAAAATAAAAGAATAAAGAACTAAAGGAAGGAATAAAAAGATGTCACGCAGAAAAATAAACAATTGGCGGCCCATTAAAGGTCAGCCTTTGACAGAGCTGGATAAGCGTATCCTTTACCTTCAGAACAAAGGGCATTTGGTTCCGACACGCGACCTGATAAAGACACCGGAACAGATTGAAGGCATCCGGCGAAGCGGTATTGTAAATACCGGAGTTTTAGATCTGGTGGAAAAGGAAATCAAGGAAGGAATGTCGACTGCCCAAATCGACAAACTGGTCTATGATTATACCGTAGACCACGGAGCCATCCCCGCACCGCTCAATTACGAAGGCTTTCCGAAAAGTGTCTGCACCTCTATCAACGAGGTGGTCTGCCACGGCATACCCAGCGAAAAAGAGATTCTACGCGATGGGGATATAATCAATGTAGATGTTTCAACCATTCTGGACGGATATTATTCCGATGCATCCCGGATGTTTATGATCGGGAATGTATCTCCGGCAAAACGGCGTTTGGTAGAAGTGACCAAAGAATGCCTGAAAATCGGAATGGAAGCTGCACAGCCTTTCGGATTCGTAGGCGATATCGGCCATGCCATTCAGAAACATGCCGAGAAGAATGGCTATTCGGTGGTGAGAGACTTGTGCGGACATGGCGTAGGGCTGGAGTTTCACGAAGAGCCTGAGGTGTGCCACTTCGGACGAAAAGGGACCGGAATGTTACTTGTTCCGGGAATGGTCTTTACGATTGAGCCGATGATCAATATGGGACGTTATGACGTCTATATTGATTCGGATGACGGCTGGACAGTACTGACGGATGACGGACTTCCTTCTGCACAATGGGAACACACTTTCGTGATGACCGAACAGGGATTGGAAATTCTAACTTATTAACCCAAATCGGTCATTAGACTTTGGGTAGATTGCCCCCTTATGTCTTGCGGATTGCTTTTCGGCTTGCAGAAGGCGTAGCGGGCTACGTCAAGGCAAGGCGGAATGAAAACGAGTTGGCAAGACTCCAGTTTGGCCTTTATCTGAAGCCTTGTCAACTCGTTCCCCCACCTTGCCTATACCCTCGATATTCGCCCGGACCGACTCCGATAAGTTTCTTAAATAAAAAAGAGAAATATTGTACACTCGGAAAGCCCAAACGAAAAGCGACAGAAGCCGGTGTATTGTCCGGATCCATAAGCAGATGTTTCGCCATACTCAATTGCTTACAACGGATATACTCCGTAATATCTTTCCCGGTCTCAAACTTCAAGAGGTCATTGAAATACGCGACCGAAAGATTCAAGGACGCGGCAAAATATTCGGCTTGTGGCAATTTTCCGTTTTGCAATTTTCCCGAAGAGATATAATTGTTTGTCATCTCAGCCAATCGTTTGAGAATGGTCTTGTTTTTGTTTTCCCGCGTGATGAACTGACGCTCATAAAAGCGGGAGCAATAATCCAGCATCAGCTCAATATGCCGCGAAAGGATAGTTCCGGTATGCTTGTCAATCGGATGATGCAACTCCTCTTCGATATTTTCCAGACAACAAGTGATGGTAGCTGTTTCACGCTGCGACAAATGCAACGCTTCCTCTTTGCGGTAATGAAAAAAAGTATAGTCGCTGATATGCGTCTTTAAGGTTGTCCGGAACAACAAGTCAGGATGAAAAGCCAGCAGCCAGCCTTTGTCGGGCAAGGTATTCTCTTTGCTCATCCGGAAGATTTCTCCGGGCGTCAGAAACACCATTGTCGCATTGGTGAAGTCATAATATTTCCGTCCGCAACAGCAGCATCCATCTGGGCACTCCTCTATCAGCAGAATAGCATAAAACTCAAACTTTACAGACTCCTGCTCCAACCTCGGGTTCTCCAAATCGATAATACTGGCTTGCGGATGCCATGTTTTCGTACCTAAGCAACGATTGCATTCGTAAACAGTCTTTATGTCTAAAGTAGTCTCTTTCATTGATTGAATCATGCCTTTATCATACGTATCCACGTTGTTTAAGTCAAGTTCCTTTCCCATTATTCAAGCGTTGTTCGATTTATATGCAAAAGTACTTCTTTATTTACGCACCATATAACCCAAATTACAGAATAAAGTATCTGTTTTACAGAATGCAGACTTAGAGGCTTTTTTCCGTAATTCAGGTAGCATTATCTGTAATCTATGTAATTCACTATTGAACATTTTTTCCGAATTTTGTACCATCCAATAGTTCGTTAAAAATTAGCCAAGCCTAAGCGGCTCTGGCAGTAAATAAAATGAGTTCTTTGAAAAGTCTGTCAATTAA
>ERZ857521.2699-NODE-2699-length-16343-cov-4.909504_pt1 | contig 16343 bp, 15 predicted proteins | sample MGYA00519701_ERZ857521 | MGnify/ENA primary metagenome ERZ857521 (study PRJEB31778, sample SAMEA3449346) | human gut metagenome | biome: human gut; feature: human-associated habitat; material: faeces | place: United Kingdom | collected 2010/2012 ...
CGTGCCTACAAAGCCCAGCTCCTCCGCCAAGCTCTGGCGGATGCCAAAGACCACCGGGGTAATGGAGATGGACTGGGCGTGCTTTACCCGGTACTGGGTGTCTCCGGCGGTGAGCCACAGGCTGCTGGCCGGCCACACCGCATCATAGTCCACCGTTTCCCCCTGGAGGGTTCGCATGATATCCAGGGAGCCCTGGTACTCCATCTCGATGTTCACGCCCCGTTCCCGGGCGAAGTCATCCAGGATACCCTCCAGCTCCTGGTTCTCCGAGCCGGAGAGGATGCGCAGCGTCACATCTCCGCCGTAGTGGAAAGCCTGCTCTCCACTGGCGGGATCGCTGGCGGAGACTGCACTGTCAGACGGCGTCGGACCGCAGGCTGTCAGAATCAATGCCAATGCCAGGATACATACAGATAAAACCGCGCGTTTCATAGCAGCAGATCCTTCCTTTTCAGATGTGGTGCGCAGGCAGCGCAAGCCCATGCGCGGAATATATAAAATAATCCTAATCTACCATATCACAGCCGGCTTGTGCCCACTACCGCGGCGCAGTAAAATGCGTGTAAAATTTGTGCATCATCCTGGAAAATGAACGCATCCCCCATGTGCGGGCATGGGGGATGCGTTCATCCGTCTGGAAAATAGTCCTTTTTCATCCGGTGCAGCGACTGGAGACGCTGCGTACCTTCGTCTCCCAACCGTTCCGCCACAGCGACTGCCAGAGCATCCAGCAGGGCGGCGGGAGCTGCCATAGAGTGATACTCCTTCTCTGTCCCCCGGTAGGCAAAGAGGCTGATGTCCGCCCGCTCCTCCGCGGGCAGGCAGGTGCGGCCCACAAAGGCCAAGGTCCGATAGCCGGCGGACCGGCTGTGCTCCAGGAGGATGCGGCCCTCCCGGGAGAGCTTGGAGAAGCTGAACAGCACCACCAGATCGTTCTCCGCCGCTTGCGCGAGTCCTTCCAGCAGTTCAGAACCGCCGGAGGGAAGGAGAGACACCTGTAAGCCCAGCCGCCGCAGGCGGAAATGGAGCAGCTGTGCCATGGAAGCGGAGGCGTTTTTTCCGTGAAGAAACACCCGCCGGGCAGAACAGAGAGCCTCCACCGCCCGGTCAAATTCCCCGGCGGAGAGCTGTTGTATGGTCTTCTCCAAGTATGCCCGCTGCCGCTCCAGCCAGGCTTGGGGGGAGAAATGATCCCCCTGACTGAGCGTGGCCGTCAGCTTTACCGCCGGGCCGGGAGACTGCTCCAGCACCAGAGATTTCAGCGCCTTGAAGTCCCGGCAGCCCACATGGCGGGCGAAGCGGGAGACCGTGGCGTCGGAGAGCTCCAGCCGCTGGGCCAGTTGGCCGATGGAAGAAAACAGGAAAGCATCCGTGTTGGTGTTGATATAGTCCAGGATCTTCTGCTCCGCCCGGGTCAGTTCCCCGGCCGGGGTGGGAAGGTGCAGGTCCATGACAACCCCCTCATTCTTTCAAAATTGCTTGCAGCGCGCTGTGGAGCCGCCCATTGGAGGCCAGCAGAGGCCCACCCTCCGCCAGAGAGAGGGGGGCGCCGCCAGGAGCGGTAACCTGTCCCCCGGCCTCCGCCACGATGCGCATTCCAGCGGCGTAGTCCCAGGGCTGGAGAGACAGCTCCACATAGCCCTCCAGCCGTCCGCAGGCCACATCGCACAGTTCCAGGCTGGCACAGCCCGTCCGCCGGATGTCCTGGCACCGGTCATACAGCGCCCGCATCTGCCGGAAAGCCGCATCCGCCAGCTCCCGCCGGCCGGGAACGGTGCCCGCAGACAGGAGGCTGTCCGCCAGCCGGGAGACGGCGCTGACCTGGATGGAAACCCCGTTTCGGAATGCTCCGCCGCCCCGGCGGGCGGTGAAACACTCCTCCATATAAGGATTGTATACCACACCGAAGACGATTTGTCCACCCTCCGCTAAGGCCAGGGAAATCGCACTGTGCTGGAATTGATGGATCAGGTTGGTGGTGCCGTCCACCGGATCCAGGATCCAGCAGGGGCGGCTCCAGTCCAGCCCCGTATTGTCCTGCTCCTCTCCCATAAACTGGACATCCGGGGCCAGGGCGGTCAGACGCTTCCGCAGAAACGCCTGTACCGCCACGTCCACATTGGTCACATAGTCCGTTTCGCCCTTGGAGCGGATGCTCTGAACGGCGGCGGGATCGGTCAGCAGTTCCCCCGCCTCCAATACCGTCTGGACGGCCCCCTCCGCCAGGGAATCCGTCAGGGCGGTCATGCGGTGGCCTCCCGGGTCAGAATGGCCACGTAGTCGCCTCCCAGGGCATGGATCTCCTTCAAGGACCGCTTCAGCAGACAGGCGGTGCGCACCTGGAAGGCGGCGGTGTCGGATAGATCGATGGCGTAGCGGCCGGCTGTCATCTCCCCATAGAGGGCGGGGACGGTGTCCACCTCCCGTTCAAAGACCGTGGTGACGCAGCCGTACTGCACCGCCTGATGGGTGTCGCTGCCGGACACCACAGGGATCTCCAGCTCTTTCCCCAGAGCGTAGGTGAGCCGCTCCGTCCGATCCCGGTTCAGCGCCAGGTCCTTGCCGTTCAGATCCAGGAACCTCAGCCGCCGAAGCTGCTCCTGAGGCAACTCGGGCACATGGCCGCCGGCGCGGAAGGGGTGGCCGCAGCCCACTACCACCGGGTATTGGTCGAACAGATCCATGAGCTGGGCGAAAGGCATAAAATTTCCCTTCTCCTTGTGGGGCTCCAGCCGCCGGTTCAGCTCCAGAATGGCCTCCAGCGGCCCGATGGACAGGATATGACCGCCCTCCGCCACATCCGTCTCCATGCCGGGGAAGACGCGCAGGCCGTTCTCCAGCTCCAGGGTGTCCCCGATCCTTCGGCTCACCGAGGCGATGTAGCCGTACACATCGGCAAACTGGAGGGTGTTGAAGTGCTCCGTCAAGCACAGGGCGTCCAGGCCGGCCCGTTTGGCCTCGCCGAAGAGCCAGTCTGTGTAGGCGGTGGAAAACGGGAGCTTTTTGGCCAGTTTCCCATGGGTGTGAAAATCCAGGCGCAAGAGAAATGACCTTCTTTCTTACAGCAGTGTGGAGATCAGGACGGCCACCGCCACCACCAGGAAGGAGATGGCCAGGAACAGTCCATCGTTATAAGTGACCTTCAGGGCGGCCAGCTTGATCTTTTTCACGGACTTGTTCACCGCCGCATACCGGTAGCCCCGCAGCTCCAGGGCCTCCACCGTGGTGCGGGAGCGCTTGGCGGTGTTGAGCATCAGAGGGTAGAAGGACTGCATGATGATCTTCACCTGATAGACCAGGTACTTCACCTTGCCCCCGAAGGTCTCGTGGGCGGGGGGATTGCCCCGCAGCCGGTAGGAGAGCAGCACGTTCTGGAATTCCTCCATCAGCATGGGCAGCATCCGGTAGGCGTAGGAAATGGAAAAGCTCAACCGCTCCGGGCAGCCGTACCACATCAGGCCGTTGGACAGCTTGTCCGGGTCCAGCCCGGAGAATACCGTCACCGAGGCCAGGGAGATGGTGGCCACCTTCAGGGTGAGGATCAGCAGGGGCGCCACTGCGGAGGCGTCGCCTCCGAACAGCAGCGTCACGATAAAGAGATACCCTGTCTGAGAGAACACCCCCAGGGCAAAGAGGAACAGCACCAGCCCCGCCACTCTCGCCAGGAGGGTGGTGGCCATCACCAGCAGGAAGCACCCCAGCAGGAAGGGAATGTCGCTCACGAACCAGGGCACCAGGCCGAAGAACAGATACCAGGCCAGCAGGATTCGGGGGTCCAGGCCGGCGATCACGGTGTCATCGTTGCCATAGGCGTTCTTCAGCACCTGATTGCGCAGGAAGTCCATGGAGAGCTTATCCAGGATGCTCTCCGAGAGTTTTGCGGTCAATTTTTCCACAGCGGTCACGCCTCCTGAAAAGACGATAGGAACTCGTCGATGGTATAGCACAGGGCTCGCCTGTCTAAAGCCTGCCCCATGGTGAAGATCTCCGGCGGGCGGATGCCTACCTGCTCCACCAGGTCGGCCCGGGCAAAGATCTCGTCCCGGGGCCCGTCCGCCACCACACGCCCGCCCCGCAGCACAATGATCCGCTCCGCCCACTGACACACCAGTTGCATGTCGTGGGTGGCGATGATGGCGGTCTGGATGATGTCCTTCATATCCGAGAGCACCGCCATGATCTCCCGCCGGGTGGCGATGTCCAGATTGGCGGTGGGCTCATCCAGCAGCAGGATGCCCGGGTTCAGGGCGATGCCGATGGCCAAACTGGCCCGGCGCATCTGGCCGCCGGACATGAGGCGGCCGTCCCGGTCCGCCAGCTCTGTCAGCCGGAACCGCTCCAGCAGCTCCGCGGTGCGCTTCTCCCACTCCGGGACCTTCCGCACCTCCATGGCATAGGCGATGTCGGCCCGGATGGAGTCCTTGATGAACATCTCCTCCGGATTCTGGTAGACCAGGGAGATCTGCCGGGACAGATCCTCAGCCTTTTTGTCTCCGATGGCCTCCCCAAACAGGGACACCGTGCCGGCATTGGGCTTCAGCAGGCCCACCATCAGCTTCATCAGGGTGGACTTGCCCGCCCCGTTGGAGCCGATGAGGGCCACCTTCTCCCCCTTGCGGATGTCCAGATCCAGCCCGTCAAAGACGGTGTGGGGCTCCCCCTTCACCGAGCGGTAGGAGAGGGACACGTTCTGAACGGACACGGCGCTTTCACCGCCGGGAGCGGCGGGCGCCGGCTTTTCCCGGGGGATGTATCGCAGGCCGGCAAAAGCCTTCTCTCCGTCCGCCACCGTGGTGGGCAGAGGGACATTCGCCGGGAGAATACCGCCCTTCCGCAGGCCGTAGGCCGCCTGGGTCACCTGGGGCGGGAAGATGTTGCAGGCCTCCAGCTCCTCCACCCGCTGGAGGGCCTCCTCCGTGGGCAGCATCCACCGCACCTGTCCGTCCTTCATCAGCATCACGTGCTTGCAGAAGTCGGCGATGTACTCGGTGTGGTGCTCAATGACGAGGATGGTCTTGCCGTGGTTCTCGTTCAAATCCCGGAGGACCGCATAGATCCGGTCGGCGTGCATGGGGTCCAGCTGGGCGATGGGCTCGTCCAGGATCAGGATGTCCGGCTGGAGGGACACCGCGCCGGCCAGGGCCAGCAGGTGGGTCTGACCGCCGGAGAGCTGCCAGACGTACTCCTCCTCCCGGCCCTCCAGACCGCACTGCTTCAACGCGGCTCTGCCCCGCTCCAGGTAATCGGGAAAGGCGTAGTTCAGGCAGGAGTAAGAGGCGTCGTCCAGCACGGTGGGCCGGACGATCTGGTTTTCAAAGTCCTGATACACATAGCCCACCTTTTGGGCCAGGACGCCCACGTCGTACTCCAGCGTGTTCAGGCCGCACACCCGGACGCTCCCTTCCATGGTCCCCGTGATGAAGTGGGGGATCAGGCCGTTGAGGGCCTTGCACAAAGTGGACTTCCCGCAGCCGTTGTTGCCAACGACCGCCAGGAAGTCCCCTTTGGGAATTTGGAGGCTGATGTCCCGGAGTGTGGGCTGAGGGACGCCTGGGTAGGTGTAGGTCAGGCCGCCGATCTCAACCGCGTTCATCTCAGTTCACCGCGGACTTTTTCCCTGCGTTCTTCTTGATGACCAGCAGGGCGATGATGGCCACCGCGGCGGCGGCTACCATACCCACAGCCAGGGCGGTGCCGCTCTCGGCCCACTCGGCCTCCCAGTCGATGAGGGACATGCCGGCGGTGGCGGCCAGCTCGGCCGCGATGGCGCACGCAAAGCCGACGGCGCACACGATCAGAGCCTTGGGGCTGATGCCGCTGACGGCGCTCTCCGGGGTGCGGGGGGCCATGCCCAGCAGGGGCTCGATCTTGCCGTACAGCTTGGGCACCAGGTACAGGGTGGGCAGCAGGCAGAACAGGATCCCGGAGAACAGCAGGTCGTTGAGGAAGGCAAAGCCCTCGGTGGCGAACACGCTCTCAGGAAGGCCGGCCACGGCCTCGAAGTCCTCCACCGCCAGCTGGACCTTCAGAATGTCCACCACGGTGCCCATCAGCAGCTGGGCTGCGGTGCCGGTGATGGCGGCCACGCCCACCATGGCGCGGTTCTTCGGGTTTTTCACCAGCCGGCCGGCGATGTACACGCCGATGGTGACGGTGAGGAACTTCTCCAGCTCACCCAGGCCGCCGAACTGTCCCAGCATGATCTCGCTGAACACCAGCTCGCCGGTGGCGGCGCCCAGGGCGGCGGACAGGGGGTCGAACAGCATGGCCAGGGTCAGGGGAATGAACAGGAAGTACTCCACGGAGAACTCCACGACCCCCACCTGGAACTTGGGGATCAGCTCCGTGAACAGGGTGGCCAGCCCGTACAGGGACATGGACAGGACAAAGATCATCAGCTTCTGAGACTGGGTAGCAGTCTGCTTCTGTGTGATACTCATATCAGATTTCCTCCCTATGATGGTATCGGTTTCTCGCTCACACAGGCACAGTGTACCACTGGGATGTAAATTCTTCTTCCAGAGCCCTGTAAAATGTAAATAAATTTTCTTTCACGCCGTGTTATGAAAGTTCCGAATTCATTTACATCCGCACCGCCGCGTCCAGGGCCAGGGGGGAGCGCTGGCACTCGTCGGGGAGCATGGTCAGCTGGGCGCACAGGGGGCTGCCCCTCATGCGGGCGCTGGCGTAGGTCAATCCGTTGCTCCGGGTGTCCAGCAGGGGGTGGTCAATCTGGGCCGGGTCCCCCAGCAGCACCACCTTGGTGCCCTTCCCCACCCGGGTGATGATGCCCTTGACCTGCCGGGGGGTGAGGTTCTGGGCCTCGTCGATGACGAGCCAGGTGTCGGTGATGGACCGGCCCCGTATGAAGTTCATGGCCTCGGCGGTGATGACGCCGGTGTCGAAGAAATAGTCGATGCGCCCCCGGAGCTCCTCCTCGCTGCGCCGCTCCTTTTTCTTTCCCTCCAGATCCAGCAGGATCTCCAGATTGTCCACGATAGGCCGCATGAGGGGGGAGATCTTCTCCTGCTCACTGCCCGGGAGGAAGCCGATGTCCGCGTCAAACTGGGCGTTGGGGCGGCACACCAGAATCTTCCGGTAGGGCCGCTCCTCCGCCTCCAGCACCTGCTCCAGTCCGGCGGCCAGTGCGTAAAAGGTCTTGGCGGTGCCCGCCGGCCCCTGGAAGATGGCCAGGGGCGCCTCCTCCGCCGGCAGCAGCAGGGCCTCCTGCATAAATTGCTGGCCTACGCTCCGGGGCTTGACGCCGAATGGGCGGACGCCGCCAAAGCGCAGGGCGGTCACCCTTTCCTCATGAAAGCGGCCCAGCATGGTCTTTTTCGGCTCGGTATCCGAGCGCAGAAGGACGAACTGATTCTCGGTCAAGGAAACCGGCTTCCGCTCCCCCGCACCGTCCACGGTATAGAGCTCCTCCGCTGGCGCCCCTTTTTTCTTAAAGGTCGTAAGCAGACCGTCCGGGATATAGACCTCCGTCCGCCCGGTGTAGGGCTGGGCGCCGTCCGGTAGCCGGTCAGTGGTGAAGTCCTCCGCTGGCACCCCCATCATCTGGGCCCGGATGCGGGCGACCATGTCCCGGCTCACCAGCGTCACCGGCGTCCCCTCGTCCATGAGGCCCCGGCACACCTTCAGCACCCTTCCCGCCCAGCTACCGGGCTCTATCCCCTGGGGGAGGGCCGCGTCCACATGGTTGACCTCCAGGCGCACGGTGCCTCCACTGGGCAGGATCACGCTTTTTACCAAGTCGCCCCGGAGCCGCAGGTCCTCCAGGAAGCGGAGGGCCTGCCGGGCGTTGTTTCCCGCCTCGCCGTCGGCCCCCTTCAGAGTGTCCAGCTCCTCCAGTACCGCCAGAGGCAGCACGATGTGGTTGTCCTCGAAGGACTCCAGGGCGTAGGGGGCCTGGAGGAGGACATTGGCGTCCAGCACATAGGTCTTCTGCATACGTTGCGCCTGCCTTTCTGTTTTTTCATGCTTGGGAGCGGTGCCCGGAAAAACAGCGCCGGTTCGCCCCACAAGGGCGCAAACCGGCGCTGATCATGCTCTGTTGACTTTGATCGGACTTTTTGCAACTGTGCTCCATACTGCCGCTCCCAACCGATGCCTGCCACATCCGTATCCAGTATAGCAAACGTCGCTCACGGTGCGCGACGGTGTTTCCATGAAGAGACCGCTAAATCTATGTGAAGCGCGCCGCCTGCGGGCCAGGTATCGTTCCGGCCCGCAGGCGGTTACAAAGAATTTACATGCCGCTACTTTCGGATTTTACAATGCTGGGATTACACTAATCTAAATTGGGAGGATACCCGGCTCCCTGTCCAAAACAAAATCGCAGGAGGAAACAGCATGAGAAAAGCAAGAAGGCCGGCGGCCATTGCCCTGGCCCTCGCTCTGGCGCTCCAGCTGGGCGCCGCAGTGCCGGCGGCAGCGGCGGACATCACCGCCACCGCCGGATATGAAAACGGTAATTCTCCCCTGAACCTGACCCAGATCGCCCGGTACACCTCCGGCCAGTTCAACGTGGACGGCGGCGTCATGGAGATCGTGGCCTATAACCGGGCCAACAGCTTTGCCTACGCCATCAACGGCCAGAGCGGCCTGCTGGCGGCCATTTCTCTGGAAAATCTCGCCGCCGGGAGCTCCGTCGCCCGGCTCAGCGGCACAGACATTGACGTGAAGGCCCTGGTAGAGGCGGCGGACAGCTCCTTCCGCTATGGAGACATGACCTCCGTGGCCATCTCTCCGGACAGCGCCACCCTGGCCGCCGCCCTTCAGGCGGAGGGGTACAACGACGCCGGCCGGGTGGCCCTGTTCACCTGTAATGCCGACGGCACCCTCACCCTGAAAGGGCTGGTGGAGACCGGCGTGCAGCCAGACATGGTGACCTTTGCCGACAACGACACCGTCCTCACCGCCGACGAGGGAGAGCCCCGGGAGGGGTACGGCGACGGGATCGCCGACCCCAGAGGCTCGGTCACCGTGGTGGCCGTGTCTGCTCTCACCAGTGAGGTGGTGGGCTTTGACGCCTTTGACGGCCGGCGGGACGAGCTAGCGGCCTCCGGCGTGGTGTTGAAGAAGGGCGTGAACCCCTCCACCGACCTGGAGCCAGAGTACATCGCCGTCTCTGGCGGCAAGGCCTATATCACCCTGCAGGAGAACAACGCCATCGCGGTGCTGGATCTGACCTCCCGTACCTTTGACGGGATCTACTCCGCGGGCTTTGAGGACTACGGCGTCACCCCCGTCGACATCGACAAGAAGGACGACGCCTACGCTCCCAAGACCTACGGCGGCCTCATGGGCATCCGGATGCCCGATGCCATCGCCGCCTTCCAGGCGGAGGGCAAAACCTATCTGGTCACCGCCAACGAGGGGGACGCCCGGGAGTGGGGGAACGAGGATCTGGGCACCTTTTACCTCAATGAGGACGAGCGGGACTTCGGTGACGAGGGCGTGACCTCCCCCACTGGGGCCATCACAGCGGAGAACTCCGGCCTCACCGGCAAGGTGGTTTTTTTCAAGAGCGGGGATTTTGACGGTCTGGATACCGGTAAGGACTACCTCTTCGGCGGCCGCACCTTCACCCTCTATGAGGCCGGTGCGGACGGCCTGACCGAGGTGTTTACCAGCGGGGACGACTTCGAGGCCCTCACCGCCCAGTACCTGCCCGACTACTACAACTGCTCCAACGACAACGCCGTGGTGGACGACCGCTCCGGCAAGAAGGGACCGGAGGCGGAGAGCGTCACCGTGGGCACCGTGGACGGCCGCACCTATGCCTTTGTGGCTCTGGAGCGCACCGGCGGCGTCATGGTCTATGACGTGACCGAGCCCGCCTCCGCTCAGTATGTCAACTACATCAACACCCGGGACTTTGCCTCCGTGGTGGAGGGCTCCGAGGAATACGAGGACGGGGAGCTGGACAAGTGGGTCACCGGCGGCGACGTGGCCCCCGAGGGCCTGCTGTTTCTGGACGCCTCCGTCAGCCCCACCGGCGAGGCCCTGCTGCTGGCCGCCTGCGAGGTGTCCGGCACAGTGGCCGTCTATCAGGTGGGCGGCGCGGCCCTGTCCGTCCTGCCCTTCACCGATGTGGAGGCCCGGGACGTCCAGGCGGTGCGCTATGTCTGTGTCAGCGGCCTGATGGCCGGCATCAGCGCGGATCGTTTTGATCCCAATGGAACGCTGACCCGGGGCGAGGCGGTCGCGACCCTGTGGGCGCTGGAGGGCCGCCCGGTGGTAAACTACCTGATGACCTTCTCCGACGTGGATCCGGCGGCCTCCTATGGTGAGGCTGTCCGCTGGGCCGCCTCTCAGGGGATCGCCGGCGGCTACGGCGGCGGCCTGTTCGGCCCGGACGATCCCATCACCCGGGAGCAGCTGGCGGTCATGCTCTATCGCTACGCCAGGCATGAGGGCTATGACACCGCCCAGGGCGGCATGGCTATTCGTGAGTTTGGAGACTTCGCCCAGATCTCCGGTTACGCCCTGGAGGCCATGACCTGGGTGGTGGAGGCCGGGGTGCTCACCGGGCTCGACGGCGCCCTGGCCCCCGGCCAGGCGGCCACTCGAGTACAGACTGCCCAGGCTCTGCTGGCCCTGTCCCAAATCGCCGAATAACCAGGCGCATGGAGGGGCGAAGGCCATGAAGAGCTTGGATAAGGAACGCCGGAAGCTGGAGAAGGCCGGATTTACCGGCCAGACGCTGGAGCGGGCCATGGAACTGCTGGAGCGGACGAATGCGTCCATTCTGGCCGAGCTCCTGGTCAAGATGGTGACCAGGCAGGAAAAAACGCCGTCCATGGCGCTGCACGAGGCGGAGATCAAAATGCGGGAACTGGAGACCAAACTGGGGCTCTCACCCAAGGAACCGTCCTAAAAAAGAACAAAATGAAGTAACGGGGAGTAGGCATATGTGCCTTCTCCCCGTTGCTTTTCTGTGCCAGCCAGTCTCCTGCCAGCCGGCATTCCAATCGAAGAACCGTGGGGCAATTGTAAATTCATACTTCATGCCGTCCAGCAGCGGTTCCCTCTCTTAGATTGCTTGCGGCGGCTCCACACCCAAAAGGGCAAAGACGACCAGAGCCAAAATCCAGGGCAGGAAGATGACCGGCAGAAGAAGCAGTCCCTTGTGGTTCTGATAGTGGTATTCATCACAGGAAAAGAGTTTACAGGGATCGTTGATGTAGTAGAGATACAGATACAGGGGCGGCGTGGACGAGTGCTTGAAATAGGCAGTGTACCTACGCTCCTCGCCTTGGAGCGTATAACGGTAGGTAGCGTGCCAGTTGTAGTGGCCCACATCCCCGGATGGCCATTTCTTCACGATCGACGCTTTGATGATGTGGTTTCGGCTCCTGGCGATGTCCCGTTTGCGCTCCCAGCTCATACCGTGGGAGAGTCTCCCATACAGCGGGACCGCGACAAAATACCCTCCGATCAGGACGGCAAATACCAGCGCCCATTTGAGCCAGTTGACGGGATCGTCTGTAAACATATGGATCAGTGCCTCTCGGATGCTCATATAGGACACTCCCTTACCTGTTTTCCCTTGGACGGTATAGTATTCCGGGGTCTCCGCAGGACAGATGCCTGTTTCCGGTACCTGCAGCCAAATCCGCATGTTGCAGCAGGCTGTGGGCATCAATCCCGCAGGTCAGCGTTCCAGTCGAAGATCCGCCCTGTCTGCGGATCGATTTCAAACTCATATTCCATGCCATCCAGGAACAGCTCTCCCTCGTAGCGGCCCCGGCCGTCGCCGGACTCCTCCCAGATGTTTACGTCCGCCGCGCTGGCGCCGGGGATCTTGCCGGCCACGATGGAAGCGGCCTCTTCCGCCGTGACGGGGGAGCCGCCCAGGGCGTCCAGCCACTCCTCGTCCACCTCGTAGTCCGCCCCCACGATGCGTCCGTCGGCCATGGCCACCTCAAAGTCGTAGTCGCCGTAGTCCGTCTCGAACTCGATGTCGTAGAGGGGGATGCCGTTGTCGCTGTCGGTCTCGGTTTTGACGTTGTATGCGTCCCCCTCCGGCACCCCGGCGTTGGCCAGAGCGATGGCCAGGGCCTCCTCCCGGCTGATCTCCCCGGCGGCGACTCCCCTCTCCGGGTCGGGGACACAGGCGGCGTCTGCCCCTGGCCGGCGGGCGTTTCCGGAACGGAGGACGCCGGGGGAGTCTGGCCGCCGGAGGGAGCTGTCCCGCCGGGTGCGGTATCGCCCGCCTGTCCGCCGCAGCCGGTCAGGCAGGCCAGCAAAAGCGCCGCTGTCAAACCGAAAGAAATGATCTGTTTCATCCTGCGCACCCCTCTCTGCTTTTGTGTCCCTATCCTATCACAGAGGGCTTCGATACACAACCCATCCAAGGGAACGCAAGACCGCCTCACCCGTTTCTTTACATATATATGACAAAGATTTGACATCCAGACGGTCGCGCTTCCGCTTCGCAGCCGCTAAACTTTACAATAGCGTTTTCTACTCTTTGAAATTTTCTGCTGTGACCCCGAAAATCCGGCGGCGTGTCCGTATCCTTCTGCCGGAGGGGGATGGAGGGATGGCAATGGTGCGCACAGAGCACGACATCGTTTCCCAGGTGCAATCGGCCAAGACGGATCCAGAGGCGGCGGACGCCCTGATCCGCCAGTATATGGGCTTTATCCGCTCGGAGACGGTGAAGTTTCTTCATACCGCCCCGGAAAACGGCCATGAGGACGAACTGAGCATCGCCATGCTGGCCTTCTATGAGGCGGTGCTGGCCTATGAGAAGAGCCGGGGCGCCTTTCTGCCCTACGCCGCCCGGGCCATCAAAAACCGGCTCATCGACCACTACCGGGCGGAGAAGCGCCACGGCAATGTGATCTCCCTCCACACCCCCCTGGGCGGGGAGGAGGACAGCGGCGAACTGCTGGACACCATCCCCGACACCGTGGACCACACGGAGGACTATGTGGTGCGCACCACCAGCCGGCGGGAGATCCAGGAGTTTTCCGAGAAGCTGGCCCAGTTCGGCCTGACCTTTTCCGACGTGGCGGATAACTGCCCCCGGCAGGAGCGCACCTTCGCCGCCTGCCGCCGGGTGCTGGACTTTGCCCGGGCCCAGCCGGAGCTGCTGAAACGGGTGGAGGACACGGGCAAGTTGCCTATGAACGAGCTGGCCGCCGGCTCCGGCACCGACAAGAAGACCATGGAGCGGCACCGGAAGTACCTGGTGGCCATCCTGCTGGCCTTCACCAACGGCTATGAGATCATCCGGGGCCACCTGTGCCAGGTGGGCCCCAAGAGAGGGGGCGACGAGGCGTGAACTATCTGGTCATGGAGGTGCACCCGGCTTACGCGGTGGTGCTGGACGAGGAGGGCCGCTTTTTGAAGGCCGCCAACCTACGCTATCAGGTGGGGGACACGGTGCGGGACATCGTGGAGCTGCGGCGCCCCAAGGAAAAACGCCCCGCCCTGTGGAAGCCCCTGTCCGGCGTTGCCGGCCTGGCCGCCTGTCTGTGCATCGTGTTCTTTGGCTACTACCAGCCCAACTTCGTTCCCTACGGCGCCCTGCGCATCCAGATCAACCCGGACGTGGAGCTCACCCTCAGCCGCACCGACCGGGTGCTGGAGCTGGAGGGGCTCAATGAGGACGGCCAGAGCCTGATTGCGGGCTACGAATACAGCGGCAAGGACCGGGAGGACGTGACCGGGGAGCTGGTGGAGCGGGCCATCGATATGGGCTACCTCTCCGGCGGGGAGACGGTGTCCATCACGGTCACCAGCGCCGACGCCGACTGGCAGGCCCGGGAGGAACAGGCGGCCCGGGAGGATCTGGAGGAGCGGTACGGGGAGACCATCGTGATCCAAATCGGCCCCGCGCCGGAGGAGGAACCGGCCACCGAGGTGGTGATCCCGGTGGCACCGCCCAGCCCCACGCCGTCCCCCACCTCGGACCTCACGCCGGAGCCTGTGCCGGAGCCCACGCCGGCGCCCTCCGCGCCCCCTGTCCCCTCTGCCGACCCGGGGATCACGGACTACGATGACACGGACTACGGCCCCAACGCCGACGGGGTCACCGATTATGAGGATACGGATTACGGTCCTTACAGCGACGGCGTCACCGACTATGAGCCTCCCGACGACGACCCTTATGTGGACGGTGACACTGACTATGAGGACCGGGATGACGGCGATGACCGGGACGACGACTGGGATGATGACGACAATGATGACGACGGCGGCGATGACGGAGAGCGGGATGACGACGATTAACGCAGAAAAATTTCCGCCGCGGCCCCGGTTTTGGAGACCGGCCGCCGTATCCTCCCTGTGTCAGCCGAAGAAGAGGAAAAAGTTTTTCCCAGGCCCCGGTTTTTCGGCAACGGCTCCGTAATCTAAAATCAGAACACAAAACTGAAACACCATTTTCTAAGGAGATGAAAGACATGAAACAGAACATCCGCACCAAATGGTTTGCCCTGACCCTGACCGCCGCCCTGGCCCTGACCACTCTGACCGCCTGCGGGAACGGCGCCGGCACGGCGTCCCTCCCCGAGACCCCCGGCACCAGCGCCCCCCTCCTGGAAGAGAGCGGCGGCGTGGCCGGCACCGTCCTCCTGAGCGTGAACCCGGAGATCGAGATGGACTATAACGACGTGGGCAACGTGGTGGCCCTCACCGGCCGCAACCAAGAGGCCCAGACCCTGCTGGCCTCCTACACCGGCTACCAGGGCCGGCCCTGCACCCAGGTCGTGGGGGAGCTGGTGGACGAGATTAACACCCTGGGCTACTTCGACGCCACCGTGGGCGGCCACGAGAAGAACATCATCCTAAAGCTGGAGCGGGGCTCTGCCTACCCCAGTGACCAGTTCCTGCACGAGCTGGCCGAGGCGGTGCGGCTGGTGGTGGAGACCGACCAAATCGGCTCCCAGGCCGTGACCCTGGACCAGGACGACTACGACGACGCCTACGGGGACAAGGGATACATCAACGCCTCCGCCGCCCAGAGCATCCTCTCCACCCAGCTGGGCCGGGACGATCTGCAGTTTGTGGAGAAGGAGTACGACCTGGACGACGGGGAGTACGAGGTGGAGTTCGTCCTGGACGGCGTGGAGTACGAGTATGAGGTGAACGCCTACACCGGCAAGGTCACCGAGATGGACGCGGAGATCCAGGACTATGACGACACCGACTATGGTCCGGGCAGCGATGGGATCACCGATTACGGTATCACCGACTACGATGACACGGACTACGGCCCCAACAATGATGGCGTTACCGATTACGACGATACCGACTACGGCCCCAACGCCGACGGGATCACCGATTACGACGACACGGATTACGGCCCCAACGCCGACGGGATCACCGACTACGACGACACGGATTACGGCCCCAACGCCGACGGCATCACCGACTACGACGATACCGACTACGGCCCCAACGCGGATGGCATCACCGACTACGACGACTGGGGCGATGACGACGACTGGTACGGCGACCCCACCGGCGAGGACCACTGGGACGACGATGACGACGGCTGGGACGACACGGACTACGACGACCGGGACGACGATGACGACTGGGACGACGATTGGGACGACTGAGCCCTTCCGCCTGCGCCACGAGGTCAAGCACCAGCTCTCTCCCCAGGAGGATCTGGTGCTCGCCTCCCGGTTGCGGAAGCTCTTTCCCCGGGACGGCCACGCCGGACCGGACGGCTCCTACCGGGTGACCAGCCTGTATTTCGACACCCCCTACGATACCGCCCTCCGGGAGAAGCTGGACGGGGTGGACCGGCGGGAGAAGTTCCGCCTGCGATACTACGGGGAGCGCCCGGATTTTCTCAAGCTGGAGAAAAAATTTAAGGTGAATGGCCTGTGCGGCAAGCGATCCGCCCACCTGACCTTGGAGGAGGCGGAGCGGCTACTCTCCGGGGAGGACGCCTTCCTTCTGGAGCGGGGTGAGCCCCTGCTGTCGGAGCTGTACCACAAGCTCCATGGGACGCTGTTGCGGCCCAGGACGGTGGTGTGCTATGACCGGGAGGCCTTCCTGTACGCCCCCGGAAATGTCCGAGTGACCCTGGATCGGAACCTGCGCACCTGCGGGGACAGCGCCGGCTTCCTGTCCCCCGGTTTGTTCCCTCTGAAACCTCTGGACGCTTTGACGGTACTGGAGGTCAAGTACGACGCCTTTCTCCCCGACCTGGTGCGCCTGGCCGTCCAAACCCCGAATCGCCGGGCGGCGGCCTGTTCCAAATACGCCCTGTGCCGGCGGTTCGACTGAGAACGAAGAAAAGAGGAGTGGTTGCCATGCCCACGTTCACCTTTCAGGACATCTTCAAATCCAGCTTTCTGGAGCGG
>ERZ857521.2701-NODE-2701-length-16332-cov-2.912576_pt1 | contig 16332 bp, 9 predicted proteins | sample MGYA00519701_ERZ857521 | MGnify/ENA primary metagenome ERZ857521 (study PRJEB31778, sample SAMEA3449346) | human gut metagenome | biome: human gut; feature: human-associated habitat; material: faeces | place: United Kingdom | collected 2010/2012 ...
TCGGGACCAAAAGGTCGCAGGTTCAAATCCTGTCACCTCGACCAATGAAACCCGCAATCCACAAGGGATTGCGGGTTTTCTGATGTCCTTTATTCTTCCCTCTGGTTCCCCCTTTTTCCCGTCTATGACTAACATAGTGACTAACTCGGTGACTAACCGTTTTTTCCCCAAAACAGGTCCTCATAGTCCTGTTTTTACGTGATCCCATGTAGTTTCATGTGCCATTTCCTGGCGGCATCATGCCCCGCAGAATGCGCGCTCTTGAGCAGCTCCAGCTTCTCCTCGTCGCTCATGGCGTCCCATCGCGCGCCTTTCCTGACCAGATAATCCTGATACCCCATCTTGTACTGTGCCATCCAGTTCTCCATGTCTTCCACGCCCACCTCGTAGGTAACACCTTTAGACGTGTAGCTGGTGTTGGGGTGAGGAAGTGCGGAATCGTTCCCCGTAGCCTCCCATACTTCCGTTGCCCGCTGCATGTACATCTGATCGCTGTCTGCCTTGAAGACCTGATCCAGCTTGTCCATCGCTGTGGGAATCGTCAGATAGGCGCCTTCGTAAAGGGCGTTGGTTGCGATGTTCAAACCTGCCACGTACTTCTCATTGTAGGCTGCCGCAGCCTCGTTGGCCTCCAATGCCACCTCGATCATTTCCCGGCGTACATCGCTGGTCAACGTATATTTCTGCTCAGGAGTAAGCGTATCGTTGGCGTTGATCTCATCAATACGGTCATAGCCATCTGACAGGAATGTCTTGGCATCCGCGATAATCCCACCTTCGTGTATCAGGTCGTAGGCCTCCTGATAGGCGGCTTTCCGTTCGTCCTCGCTCAGCCCGCGCCGAAGCATGTTTGCCGGACGGTTATTCTTGGCTGCATCCGTCACTTGGGTAAGGAAAGCAGCGTTGTCGTATACACTGCCTACCACATCATTGCTGATAAGCGGGTCCGATGTGAAACGCTTCTGAACAGCGGCAATCGTTGCCTCCAATCCTCCCAGACCTCCCGCTTCATCTCTGGAAATAGCAGGAACCACCATCTGACCCAGAAAGCCGGAATACTGTTCAGCAAGGTATTGGATGTTCAGCGGAGACATGTTCAGCGCGCGCCCGGCAGCCACAAACAGACCGGGCGTTTCTTCGGTGTACTGGGTGGAAGCATCCCAATCACCCATGTAGCTGGGCACGATACGGCTACCGTACCAGTTCTTGTTTCGGGTCACGGCAAGCAGCGGTTCAAAAATCGTACCATTGCCGAAGGGGTTGAGATTGTCCACAACGGTATTTGCAATCGCTGCAACGTCGATCACCATTTCATCTGTTGTCCCGTTCCAGATGGCATCGGTCACGGCTCCGTGAATGGCGTATGTCAGCGGGTCCTGAGCCAGAGGAATGCGGATCAGCGGCTGCTGTCCCAGCACATCCTTTGCGAAGTTCGGGAAGTACAGATGCTGGGCTTTCAGATCATCGCTCATCATGGCGAAGGCCTCTTTCTCCTCGTCATCGGAGAACTTCAGCATGATGGCTGCGCTGATCGCGCTGGCCAGGGCTGTGTTGATAACCGTTTTGGCAAAGCGCTGGGGTGCGCGTCCCCGCTCCGCCTCCGTCAGGCTGCGACCTGTGCGATACACACCCTGCGTACTGGCCCCAAGGAATGGGACAAGTTGCTTGAGCACGCTCGCCGTACCGCTGTTGCCCATGCGCGCAAAGTCCACGGTAACGTCCTGCGCGGCCAGAAAAGCCTCCATCTTGCCTTCTGAGGTGCTCTTGTCGTGTTTTCCATATCTGTACTCTGCAAAACGGCTGGTCTGTTCAATGACCTCGTTCAGCCTGGACAGTGTGACCGTGTCCCATACCTTCTGGCCTGCCCACTTCACGGCATTCGCCATAGAGGAAGTGTTGTATCCCTTGTACAGAGCCGAACGGTAGGCATTTGCGCCTTTTTTTGTGCCGGCCTCGATACGGGTCCAGCCGCCGCCGCCCAGCGCCACGTAATCCTGGTATTCTCCGCTCTTTGTCCATACATCGTAGGCGGCCCTCATCCATTTCATAAATCCGCTGCCATAGTTGCTTGCCCAGGAACCGTAGTTGACCGAGTTCTGAAAGTCACGCATGAAATTCCGTACCGCGAACACAGGGTTGCTGCCCGTGGTCAACATGCTCATGGCCCTCGTGACCTTCCCCAGTGTGGACCACAGTTTATTGCTGCTTCCGCTTCCATCCCGCTGGGAGGACAGCAGCTTGTACAGCTCAGGGTCAAACATTTCGTAGTAGCCAACACTTCCGTCCGACCGCTGCACAGTGATGACATTGGCCATGTTGGCTGCGCTCTGCGGCACCCATTGGATCTGGTGGGTACCGATCAGATCGATCACCTGCTGGAATACATCGGCGTCCGTGTTCCCGGACAGCAGCTGCGCAATCTGGTTCTGCAGCCTGCTCACATCCACGCTTACCTGATGCATGTCCGGAGTGATCTCACGTCCAAAGGCACCAAGCCCCTCATTCTGGCGATAGGCGCTATCCCATGCCAGCGCCGCGTTGTTTGCGCTCACCATCGTGACCACGCTATCCACCATGCTTACAAAGCTGTCCATGGGGTTGATGATGTCCTCCGTACTGCCGGAGGCCCGCCTGATGCGATAGGTCTTACTGCTTCCCCCGCGTCTTCCACCGTTTTTTACACGGTATGTTGGAACATAATGCGGATACATCGCGTTCATTTTGTCAAAGTCGGCCTGGCTCAGATAGCCGGTATCCACCAGGAATGCCCGCAAAAATTCTTTGCGGAACGCCTGAAACTCCTTCTCCGCTGCAGCCACCTCCGGGTGGTTCTGCTGCACGTCGTCGATCAACCGCTGCCGCTGGTCCGCCGGAACGCCAACCGTATCGAACACAGGTTTTCCCTGTGCATCGCGGTCGAGAGAGTGAAGCGCCAGCATATACTCGTTCAGCAGCTCTGCATCTTTGGCTTTCAGACCCACCCTTTCAAAACGGCTGGCCAGGCTCTCACCGGTCACATTCCAGTTTGCGTCCGTCAGGTTTTCCGTAAGAATGGCATAGGCCCTGCGGCTGGCAAAGTTTTTCATCAATGCATTGGCGCGTACATCCTGATTGAGTGGAATGTTGTTGTTGCCGCTTTCTTTGCGGATACTGGCATTTACGGGTTCCGCCGCAGCAGTATCGTCTATGTGCTGGGAGATCATCGCCCTCAGCTGATCGCGGATGCTTCCGGGCTTTGTGGCCTTGTTTTTATCCACAATGGTTGCGCCGATGCGGTCATTGACCGTGGCATTCAGCCAGATCCGAAGTTGTCTGGCTGCATTGTGTACCGTCTTTTGCAGCCCCGCCTGACGAAGCCTCGCCTCGAATTGGTCTACAAAGGCGTCTCCTGCAAATTGACGGGCCAGCGTCTCGCTTTCCATGTACCGCCAGCCAAATTCTGCGAAAGCCTCTCCCGGCAGTTCCGCAGGGGTGTAGTTGGCGGCGAAAACGGGGTCAAGGTTGTTCACCATGTCCTGGGTGCCGGTCATGTTTAGACGGTCAGCCAGGTTGTGGAACACCTCGTGCATGGTCACGGTGTAGTTGCCTGCCTGTCTGGAGCGCACGGCAATGTACCGGGCACGGGCCTCGTAGTAGCCCGCAACGGCCTGGGGTACACGGTTCATGCGCTTGGTGCCCACGGCGTTGCCCAGCCCCAGGGCTTTCACCAGGTCTTTAGCGATCTTGGCGGGGCTGCTCTTGGGCGTACCCTTGGGGGTAGAAGAAACACCCTGCGGCTGTTGCTGCTGGGTGTTCATGCTATATTTCAGGGTGCTTCCAGCTTGGCTCTGGGGGTCGGCTGCTGCTTGGCTCTGTGCGCTTCCGCCCATGCCTTGGCCCTCGCTTCTTCTTGGGCCGCCATCTCCGGGTTCTTGAACTCCCACGGGTCCTCGTTCATAAAGGTCTTGTAGTGCGCTCCCTTCGACGAATCGGGGGTGCTGCCCGAGGGGGACATCGTTGTTCCATTTCGAGTATCCATCAATGCTGCCTCCATTCTTCATCGCTTCATAGGTCGCTTCCACGCCTCCGTTGTTCACGCTGAACAGGTGGGTGGGGGTGATGTATCTGCCGTTGGAGAGGAATCGGTTCAATCCACGGCCAACGGCCTTGCTGCCATCCAGCTCCATGTAGTGCAGGTTCACGGAGTACCCGGCCTCAATGTAGGGCTTTATGGTCTTTTCCACGGAGCTTTGCTTGCCGCCCACGATGGGAAGCACAACATTGTCCCCCAGCGCAATGGCTCGGGCTTGCATCTGCTTCCACACAAAGCGGCTTTCGTTATGCAAATATCCGCTGTTCAGTCCACCGCCAAACTCCGGCAGCCGTGCCTTCACATCATCGCTGTCCAGCACACGGCTTCCAAACTTCTGGCTGATGGGGTCAACCAATGCACTGCTCTTACCGGCAGCGGGGGGCCCGATAACAACATCCAGCCGTTTCTCCTGCTTTACAGGCCCAGTATACTGCGCTTTTCCATTGCTGTCAAACACCGCGCTGCCACGGGCCAGCAGCTCGTCCAGCACGTCCTCCTGCAAAGAGGCCCGCTCCGGCCCGATGTGTTCTGCGTACTCCGCAGGGCTCCAGTTCTCGGCTTCATCCGGCAGAGAGCTTCCCTCCAGCTGGTGGGCCTCGGCCCATTGTACCTCGGGGGTCGCCATGACGGTGGCTTCATCCACCATCTGCCCAGCCGCCAGCCGCTTGGTGATTCCCTGCATCTGCTGGCTGATGGGTTCACCGGTGAGAGCGAAGCTCCCTGCCTTGTAGTAGCGGATGTCGGGGTTGGTCTTACCTAGCTTCCCAGTGTTGTACTTGCTTTTGAAGCTGGTGGGGCTGAAAGTCATGATAACGGTACCGGGTTTTCTTCCCGAGTGGTTATCATAGAGATAATCCAGCGTATTGCGAACGATGCAGGCATCATAACCGTTTTTAGCAGCCCATTCGCCCCAGTCACGGTTTTTCATGGTGGCGGTGTAATCATTGCCGTTTTTATCCTTAACCGTAGCGTGCGTACGCGTATAAGGAGCGCCGTTTCCGTCGATCACCAGCGGATTTTTAACGCTGACATACCCTTCATACAAACCTGACCGCCTGACGCCCCCATACTCTTTGTTGAATCTGTTCAACTCGTTTTCCCGGTAAAAATCACCCGTAACGCCCGCCGTCTCCGCCGTTATCCCTACGGCCTGGTAGCCCCATTGACCACCCTGCTGAACCTCCTGCAGCTTGAACCCTTCGGCCTGCATGGCCTTTGCTGCAGTTTCCCAATTTACAATGTCATATGTAGATATGATATGGGTACTGCCAGAGGCATAGCTTTTGGCAATGGATAGGTCCGGTGTATAGAAGTTGATGACCTGACCGCTTTTTCCTCCTGCTTTGTGCTCCATGTAGAGCTTTGAACCAGTGCCGCGGTAAATGATGCGAGGGGTTCCATCCGGATTGGTGAGATCTCCTGAGGGGTCGTTGAACCACTTCTGGAAGTTTGCGGTATTCGTGCGCAGGTTTCGCAGGGGTTTGGGCTTCCCGTGGTACTGCGAGTCCTGCCAATCCTTCAGTGATATTTTGGGTTCAGTTTTAGCGGTTTCGGAAGTTCCTTCTTCACTTTTCACTTGTGTTTCTGCAGATTCCGAAGACTGAGGTGTTTCAGTTATCTGAACCTGCTCGGCCAGTTTCTGTTCGTTCTGTTCGTAGATATCGGCAAGATAGTCACTGTCCGAAGCGTTTTCCGGTGTGGTATCCCACGCGCTGATGGTGCTGCCATCCGCCATCACATAGGTGGCTTGGTTATTCATATCCGGCGCAAAGCCGATCACCTGCACCACCTCACCAGTGGCGTCAATCTGTACCGGCACACTATGCGGGAGAGGAACTGTAGGATGGGGAACCTTTGCACCAACAAGACTCGCCATGTTGCCGTTGGAAACGGCATCCATGAATCCCGGGGCAGCGGTAAAACCGGGCGCAAACAGGGCTTCAGATATTACACTTCCGTCTGTAGTTGTGAAATATGTGTATCCGCCGGTGTCATACAAGTGCGCGCCAGTGAGTCCCACGGTTCCGCCATCCTTCAGATCGACCTGAATGATTTTTCCAAAAGGCGCTGTAGGATTCAGCAGCGAAATGGCCTCCTGATACTTCTGCTCCTCTGCCAGCTGAGCGGCCTGCCCGGTGACAGCCAACACTTCCTCCTGCGCCTGCTGTCGGATCCTGCGCATTGTGCTGTCACGCATCTGGTCCAAAGTGGTCTTTGCTCCCTGCATGGCGGTTTCCGCGTTACTCAGGCTCTGCTCGTACTCAGCAACCACCTTGGCTGCGCCCTCCGCATCCTTGATGGCCTGCTGGACGGCACCACGCATCGTCTGATTGCCCGGGTCAGCGGAAAACTGTGCATAAGCGCTCTGCAGGTTTTCAGCTGCCACTGTCTGCTGCCGCCGGGCCTGTTGCAGCGCCGCTTGGGCGTTATCCCGGTTTTGCCTTGCCTGCCCCAAGGCCATTTCGTAGCTGGCGATCCCCTCCAGCCCTCCATCCGCCACGATAGCCGCAACGCGGGTTGCCACCCGGTTATTCGTCACCGTCTGCTCCACCTGCTGCATGATCGCCGGGTCCTGCATATCGGCTTCAGCGGCGGACGTCAGCATTGCAATACTTTCCGGGCTCATGGCATTGTTGTCCGCTATCTCGCCAAGCACCTGCTGCGCCTGCCCCGACGCAAGGGCCGCCACGGCCAGAGCACTTTGAGCCTGTTCGACCGGAATGCCGTTTTCCGCTGCCGTCAGCAGCACGTTTTGTGTCACTGTCGCCGCTTTGACGGCTCCAAGTCGCGACACCATATGCTGCGCCGCAACCCCGGCCATGCTGTTGCTCCCGTCAGAACTTTGCTGCAGCACTGCGCCGATGGTAGCCGTCACGCTCGCTTCATCTGTCGTAGTTGTTGCCATGGTCAGGGCCGCCATCTGTCGGGACAAAATGCCGTTTTGCTGCGCTGCGTTCTCTGTCTCGATCGCGTCCGGTGAAAAGGTATTGGTCATGAAGGGGAAGTCGGCTTCCCCGAGCGTAGTGCTTTCCGCGTCAACAGGAGTGCCTTTGCTCCCCTCGTTAGCAGGCAAGGTGCTCTCTCCTGTGCTCCGGTTCAAAGCGCCCACTGCGTATCCTGCGCCTGTGCTTACACCGCTTGACACAAAGCCCGTCAGGCCAGCGTAAAGCATTTCCTTTGCAGCGTCCTTCCAGGACTGCCACAAGGCTGTCTCCGGGTCCATCCCATTCGTGATGTACTCCTGCTCGACCGCCCTTCGATTGCTGAGCATGCCCATAATCGCCTCGTCCGATACCGCGGACAAAAACTCGCTGGCGGTCTCACCGATGCCCTCCTCCAGACCGTCTTTAAGCAGCGCACGCAAAAAGCCCTTTGCGGCTTCCGCAGTCTCTCCTTTTTTGAAAGCCGCTCGGATGTTGCCCACCGTGATCGCTTCGGACAGCGTTTCCGCCAGGAATGTTGCCCCGCCCATCATCAGCGCCTGGGTGTCGTCCGCGCCCCGCAGCTTCGCATCCCGTATGGCGCTGCCGGCGGCCTGAACGCCCATCGGGGAGGCGGCGAGAAGGTTCCTGGAGATGGCCGAAAGCCCGGATACCGCTTCCCCGCCGCCAATTCCGGCCAGACCTCCTACCAGATAGGAATTTACCAAGCTGTCTCCTGCAGCCGTTACGGCGTCATACCCCAGGTTTGCAAGGAACGAACCAACGCTTCCCTCGCCCAGGGCGGCGGTGATGCCCTCCTTGACGGTCCCGCGAATGCCGCCCACCATCTGTGTAGGACCGAATGCATTGTTGTACGGGTTGATCTCCCGTCCGTTGATGGCCGCCCCCACAGAATAAACGGTTCCTGCTATCTGCATAGGCGATGCGATCACGGACAGGATGCTGGATGCGACTGGCATATTCCGTGCCAGGTCCGAAGAAACCGTATCGGTCAGCTGCGCATTTCGCACTTCCACCACGCCGTAGGTGGGGTCTGTCATGTAGTCATAGTATTCCCTGGCCGCGTCGGCGCCCTCTTTCCCGTACAGGTATAAAAAGGTCTTTCGCTCCTGATCGGTCATAAGGCTCATCCCGGTTGGCGGCCTGTCCGTCAGGGGTTTGTCCCCCACAAGCTGCGCCGCATAATACGCCAGATCGCTGTCGGACCAATCGGTAGACAGGGAAAGGCTGAAGGCGGGCCTGTCTACGTTCGCCATGGCCCTCGCCACCACGCTGTCAAAGTCCGCGTTGCCCTGCAGCAGGAAGTACTCCGCAGCCTTCGTCTCCCGTTCAAGCCGCGCACGCTCGCGCATCATGTTGTCCAGATAGCGTTGATCGACCACCGCCCCGCTGCTTTCTATCCAGTCAAGGGCATAGTCGATCTGCGAGATGGCGTCCCGGTTCGCCTGACTTCCCATCTGAGCGGCCCGGGCCACCTGGTCATAGCTGTTCCCTTCCTGCAATGCGGCCGTGTACAAGTCTTCCGCCATCCACTGCGTAGGCTTGTATTCTGCGCCAAACTCGTATACAAAATCCAGAGCAGCTTTTGTGGAGGAAGCGTCCCCTTTTTCCAGCCCTGCCAGCTCCGCCATGCGGTCAGCCACGGCATAGCCGTCGTCGATCTGCTGCATCGTCTTTCTGCTGTTCTCGTACGCGCCGGCATGAGTTTGCAGGTAAGCGTTCCCGCTGGTGATGACATCCTCCAGTTCCTCCACCCGGGCCACCATGCGCTCCTGTTCTTCCGGAGTATAGTCTTTTCTTTCGGTCGTTTCTCCCTCCGACCCGATGGACTGTGCGAAGAGCTCGCCCTTGGCGGTAAGCGATGCGCCCATCGCTCCGGGGATCGGGTCGAGAAATTCTCCTGTGTCAACGTTGTACGCGCCTGTGAAACGGTACTGGGTCGTGCCCTCCACGCGCTCGGCGTAAAGCTCCCAGTTGCTGCCGTCCACCACCGCCGTCGTGTGGTACCGGTCCTGAAGCGGCGCGCCCGCCTGGTCCGCGTTCTCGTCACGGCTGTGCAGGTCCTGTTGCACCCACAGCTGTCCATTGATCGTGTCCAGCTCTGCCTGTGCCGCCTGAACGCTTTGCTGCATGCTCTCGTAGGGTGCGACGACCGCCTTGGCGTCCAGATAATTCTCCGCCGCGTAACTGTCTGCCCGTTCCAGGCAGTATGCATACCCTCCCTGTGGGTCGGTCACGCCCTCGTTGATCGCGCGGTTGATCTCGAGCAGATAGTCCCCAAAATTGCTGCTGTATGCAGTCTGGAAAACGCTCTTTTCTTCCTCAGTACCTTGGTCCATGATCGTGCCTGCGCCCGCGTTGATCGCATTGTCGCGAGACTTTTCCAAGGCGATGTCGCTTTCCGCGTGGGGCAGGGGTATACCCAGCGTATCTCCCAGCTGCTCGGTATACGCCCCGCCCTGCATGGCGGTATTCACCTGTTCGCAGCGCCGGCGCACCTCCGCCTCCACGTCCTCCCAGCGGTAGTCTACTGCACGCGTGGTTGCAATCAGGTTTCCGCTTTTGCGGCTCTCATCCATTTTCTTGAGTGTTGGGCAGTCATCCAGCAGCCCGGAAAGAATGACATCCGGATCCGAAGAATACTTCATCCACTCGTCCACCGAGTCCCACAAACTTTTTAGCTCTTCTTCCGCCTGAAGCGTAGTCTGCTCCGCGTCATACACCTTTTGATACATCTGCCTCGCGGTCGCATCGTTTCCGCCCAGGTAGCTGCGGTTACTATCCAGCCAGTCGGGTGAAAATTCCGAAACTCCAAAGTAAAGCGCCGCGTCATCCAGTGTGCTTCCTGTCGAATACGGACTGTACTCGGCACTTGTGGGATCCAGTCTCGCAGCCAGGGAGGCATCCTCACGCCACGAGTTTCCCTGCCCCAAAGCGGCTTTCACGCTGTCCACCAGCGGGTCACCGGTGCTATCGTTGCGGGCTCCCCAGATCACGCCATACAGCGCATCCTGGCTGTACCCCACCGGACGGTTCAGCGCAAGCGGAGTGCCTTTCTTGCGGCCTTCATCCATTCTAACAAGCGTTGGGTAGTCCGCCCAGTTGATCTTCGCCAGTATCTCCTCATCGCTGTAGTTGCGGTCCGCGCGTCTAGCCCAGTAGCGGACTTCCTCCTGCAGGGCCGCCCATTCGGTTTCGGCGTTTTCTGTATCAGGTTCAGCGCTCAGCCCCTTGTAGTACCAATACGCAGCATCGTTTTCCGGAGTGGACTGACTGGACGGCGCGAGCGGGGTTCCCGAGGTTCCTGTGCGGTAGCTGCCCACCAGAACTTTGTTTTGCTCCAGCCAGTCTTTTGTGATGCCCCCGCTCATGTTAAACCCAAGCTCGGCCAGCGAAGACGTCGCCGGGTTCGTGGCGACCCTGTACGGGTTGTAAATCGGGCTGGCCGGATCATTTTGAAAGGTCTGAAAGGTGTTCCATAGTTGCTCTCCTCTGGAGAAATCTTGCTGGGAAACGGTATAGATACGAGCTAGGATTTCGGAGGAGGTTGGCTGATCGTTCTTGTACCACTTATCCTGTTTTTCTTCTTGAAACATCATCCTCTGCCGTGCGCTTTGTGTCTGTGGCAGTTTGACCGTAGTTTGTGCTACGCTGGATTGAATAGTCTGGGCTATATCAGATGCTTGTTCTCTCTTGCGAGCCTCTCCTGCAAGTTTTGCTGCATTGCTGATATATCTTTTCAGGTCATTAAAGGCCATAAGCTGCCTCCTTTATTTGGACTTTTTCTTTAATCCTACGCCCACCAGCGCTCCGAGCATCGCTCCCGTCGCCACGCCCGTCGCCGCGCCTGTGACGCGAGTCCCTGCGCTTAGCGCGCCTATAAAGTCCGAAAAGCTCCCGGTATTGGTTCCATTGTCTGAAGCAACAGATTTTTTCGTGCCGCTTCCTCCGCTACCTGATTTTCGACTAGCAGACACTTGGTCATTATACTGACGCACACTCTCTTCGAATTCACGCTCCCACTGCTTGTCGGCAATCGTATCCCGCTGTTCCTGATAGATCAGCTGATAGATCTGCTGGGCCAGAGAGTTGTTGTACTGCTGTGCTTCCGTTGCGCGCTGGTACTCCTGATCTTCCAGCTCCCGAATGCGGTTGAGCACATCCGCTGCCTGACTGGCTGTGTACTGACTGAGCTGCTGCGCCAACTGCTGCGCGAGCAAGGTACGCTGTTCATCAATATCGCCTTCAGCAGCGGCCTGTTGGTCGGAAATACTCTGCTGAGCTTCCGCTGATTTGGTATTTATGTTGGCCAAAGTCTGGCTGTTATAGCTGCTGCGCTGCATCCCGCGGGAAAGTGCCAACCGATCAGCGGAAGAATACGCACTGGCATAATCCCGGGCGCTCTGTTCGCGCTGTTTATCATATGTCGCTTTCAGCCCTTCCCTGCGCTGCTGCAATGCCAGATCGCTGGCATCCTTTTGCTGTTGGGCGGCCAGACGGAGCTGGTCATAGTAACTTTTATACTCCCCTTCTGCCTGAGCCTTGATCTGTTCATCGGTCTTCGGGGTGTACTGGATCGATTGGAGCTTGTCCTGCAGCTCCTGCAAACTCTTGCTTGCCATCTGAGCACCTCCTCACGAAAAAAGCGGAGGAAGCCTTCCACTTCCTCCGCATCACTTACATCGTTTCTCCACATTCGGGAGGTTTCTCCGGCTCACCAATCCCATACACATCCTTTTCCCCCGCGGCGATCATGGCCATGTCCAGCTGCTTCCACGCGGCCTTGAGCGCGTCGATCACCTGCTGGCTGTCAGTGTAAAATCCCCGCTCTGCCATCTTTTCCAGCGCCAGTTTCCACTTGTCCTCCCCGCAGTATCGCCCCAGCAGCGCCTCAACAGCCTCCACCACAATTTTTGCTGCGTCGGTTAGGTCACGCTGTTCAAGCCACGGGCGTACATATTTCACCCATACGCGCCCCAGCAGCGCCGACACCGCCGTGCCGATCACTCCGATCACGGCCACCACCAGCGCCGTCCAGTCGATGGACGCGGCAACCTCCGGCATGGTAGCAATCTCTTCCGCCATGGCCAGCGCCGGAAGCAGCGCCAACGCCATCAGCAGGCATGCCCAACAAAGCATTTTCTTCATGGTATCTCCTCACTTTCTTCTCTTTGTGGCGGCTTGTCCGCAAGCCGCAAGATTTCTTCTTCGTAGTGTTCCGATAAATGATTTCGCCCACGCGCCCGATAGGATGCGTGCATCTTGCACAGCATTTCCTTCTTTGCCCCAGGACACCACCCGCGCGAGGTGTAGAAGTCCTGCGCCTGGCTAAGCCTTTCATATTGAAGATCGCCGATATCATCGGATAAGCCGTCCAGCACCGTGGTGATCTTCTCAAGCGATTGACGCAGCTCCGCCCGAAAGGCTTTCTGTTCTTTGACGGCCTCTGCTTTTTTGGCCTTTCTGGCCTTGATCCGTTTTTTCACCGGCGTAAAAAAAACAAGCCCCAGCAGGGCAAGGATCGCGGATATGGACCCGGCCACCTATCCGGCATTATCCAAAAACTGCATGCCCGTCACCCCCTCTCATTCTCATACTCCAGATATTGCGCCATCATGTAGGCCCGGCGCGTGTAGCCATCGGTACAGATCGCGCGGATCAGCGCCCAGCCGTCCCGCTCGCGCTCCACCTGCACCCGCGCGCCCGCGTTCACCAGCCAGTAAAGGGTTTCCTCCGCGCTGGCCGATTTGCGCAGCTTCACCGGCCCGCCATCAGGCGATACGACCACGGCATACCGTTTTACGCTCGTGGCAGGTGTTCCGGCGGTCAATTCGTCAGACATATCCATGCCGCCATCCGCTACATCGCCGCTGTCCGCCCCCTGATCCACCCCCAGCCCGGCCTCATTGCCGTAGTCGATCTCCTGGAACCACATCGCGTGGGTCCAGCCGTTGGCCAGCGTGCTCCCGGCCACGCGGCCCATCGTGGCGCTGGAGTGCACCACGTCGCAGCTGCGGGCATTTCCGTTTTTATCGACATCGGTCAGGGCGTTCTCGCCCACGTACAGGCCCACATGGCTGAAATCGCCCAGGCCGTCGCCCGCGTAACGCGCTGGCAGGTTGGCCTCTGTTTCCTCGCGGATGAGCACGCCCGCGCCCGGCACGAGGCGGCCCTGCGCCCGCGCCTGCGCCAGCGTGCCCAGCCATGCCGCGCGGCGGGCCATGTCGTTGCTGCCCCGGTAGGACATGGCCCCGCCTGCTTGCTTTACGCAGTGCTCTACAAAAGCCTGGCAGTCCATTTCGTCGTAGGTGTAGCCAACACTGACCGCCTGTATCGCATCGGCGGCTACATCTTTGCTTTTTGGTTTCATACCTTTTCTCCTTTGTTAATATTCAAAATGCAGATGATAGTTTCCCGCCGGTATCGTATTTCCCCAGGGAGCAAGAGAGCTCGTACCCCGGCAGCAATACGACAGGCCGGACCCTATGGCATGGACAGCCACCCATAACTGCCCCATGATTCTCCCCGATGCCGTATACCCGTCCGGGAAAGTCATGAAATACAGCGAAGCGGGAATCTCCTGCTTGACCGTGAACACCCCGTTCACAACGATGATTCCATTCGATTTTTTAGTGAAACGCACGCCGTCGGCGGTATTTAACTGGGTTGCGTACTCTTCCTCATAGGTTGGCTCCGCATATGCGGAATATGCTGAACCGGCTTTCGATATGACTTCCATATCGGCAGGAATCACCCCGTTCATACCGCTGCCTCCTTTCGGACGGCATAGCCTATGCCACGCGCTTCCAGCGGGCCACGGCCAGAGACGGCTGCATGTTGTTGTGGGCCTGTCCGGCACCGCGCGTCTGTGTCGCAGTTACATAGTAAGCCAGATCGTCCGCTGACGTGGTTAGTTTGGTGGTAAGCGCCATGTCTGGTGCAAAGGTTCCGTTTCCACTGCCCGGATATGGATTCCCATCCTTTGAATAGGCGATGGTGTGATTGTGCGTAGGCATTTCTGCCTCCGTCAGCGTATGCGACGCCTCGCCGCCCGCCCATCCCACAGGATGGCTTGCGTCCGATGCTATCAGCGCCCGTCCGTCCACGATGCGCTGCCACTGCGTTCCGCAGCCAACGGCGGTGTTGGGGTCCTTTTCTATGGCAAAGTCGATGATGATACCCACCGGATACACCCGGTCGATAATGGCGCGCATCACCGTACTGATCGTACCAGTCATGCGCGCCACCGCCTAACGATAGGGGTGTAGCTACAAGGGGTAGCGTACCCCCCCCCAGATGGAAGGTGCTGTAAATCATGGTTGTATCCTCCTTATCACGCCGTCCTACGCCACATGTAAACGGCGATGTACGGCGGCATGTTGTTATGGGCAACGCTGCTGCCAGCGCTTTTCGTGTTGCGATATACGGATTCATCTGTGGAAAGTTCGTTTTCTTGCGTGTACCCTAATGCTGCATTCATCCCAGGAATATAGACTGGTGTATTAAGTCCATTTTTCACACCCCACAGAAACGCATTGCCATACAAGGGATGACTATGGCCCGGCATCTCACTTGTCGTTAGCTTGTGAGTCGCTTCGCCGCCCGTGCTGCCTGCCGGATAGCTGGCGCTGTCCGCGCCGATCAGCATCCGGCCATTAGCGACGCGCTCCCACGTCCCACCGAACAGTGTAGCCGGGCTGGTAGCCTGCAAGGACATGTAGATGCTTCCCACCGGCCACGCGGCTAGTTTTGCAGCTTTGACAATCGGCGCAAATAGCGCCGCGAGCCTGCCTGTCATCCGGCATCACCGTCCACCTGTGTCCATCCGCTCACGCCCGGCTCCCACACGTTGGCATCCAGATCGCTCACCCATTCGGTGCCATTGTGCATCACATGGCTGCCCTTGGCATACGCGTCATGCGCCCCCGTGGGCTGCACCCACTCCGGCACGGCCTCCGGGTCATCAGCGCTGATACCCATGGGCGTCCAAAGCGCACGGGATATATCCGGCGTCCATCCAGCCTGCGACGTGTACGCCTGCGCGCAGCGGTACAGCGCGCCGTCATAGGCCACGATGTCGTCCACGGAATAGGCCACGCTGCCGCCGTCCCACGCGTCAAACAGCGGCGCGCAGGCTGCCAGCTCGTCCGCCGTCATGGCGTCCGCATCTGCTGCCACAGTGCGCCGCGCAGCCACGCGCGCAGCCCCCAGCAGTGCCTCCTGCCCGTCGATGCGCTTGCCCAGCGCCGTACTCTGCGCCTCGATCGCCGCGCCCAGCTCCCGGCTCTGCTGCTCGATCTGCTGGCCCAGCTTTTCAGCAGCTCCAACCTCCATGGGGTCCACGCACAGTACCGCCTCCATGGCCGCGTGTTCCGCGTCCATCCGCAGGCTGGCCAGCCCCCGCACAGCATACAGCGCCATTGTCATATCGTCCGCGTCTACCTCGCGCAACTCGTCCGCCATGCCCAGCAACTCCGCCGCGCTGTCCAGCGTGTCGTCCCAGGCGTCCGCCGCCCAGCGCAGGCACAGCCTGCCGCCGCTCATGGTCAGCGCCGCGTCCTCGATCAGCCAATCGCCGATTTTGATTCTCGCCACCTTACTGCACCTCCGTTAAAATCATGTATCCCGCCAGCTCCCCGGCGGGTTTCACCGCCGTGCTTAATGCTATGCTTCCCGCGCTGGTCGCCCAGTCGATGTCGGCCAGCTGGTTGGCCCGCGTCGCCGCCGTCAGCACACACTCAACCACTGCCGTGTTGGCAGTTGCGCTGGCCTCGCTGATCGCGCAGGTGTACGGCCCGCTGCCAGCCCATCCGCTTAAGGGCAGGCTGAAAGACAGCATGCGCGGCGCGGCAGCGTCCGCACCATCCGCACCATCCGCTCCGGGTTCTCCCGGAGATCCATCCTTCCCCGGCGGCCCCTGTATCTTGCCCTGGTCCTCCCACCCTGTGCCTGTCCACCTGTACACGTTGTAGGGCGCAGCAGCGCCCACATTGTACTGATCTCCCACATCAGGCGACGGTACCGCAGCTTCCAGCTCCGCCACAGTTCCATAGGCCGTTCCCTTGATGGTATAGCCCGGCCCCTGCGGCCCACGCTCTGTCTGGATGGCCACATGCAGCGCGCCGCTCTCCGGGTCCCGTGTCACCGACGCCTCCACGCCAGCGCCGTACTCCACGACGCTTTCGCTGATCGTCAGCCCCTCGATGCTATCTGCCGCGGCATTCGCCCGGCCCGCCGCAGCATCCGCCTCCCCGGCGCTGGCCTCCGCACCCTGCGCCGCTTCGTCCGCAAGCGCGGCCTTCGCCTCGGCCTCCTGTG
>ERZ857521.2708-NODE-2708-length-16278-cov-2.893978_pt1 | contig 16278 bp, 9 predicted proteins | sample MGYA00519701_ERZ857521 | MGnify/ENA primary metagenome ERZ857521 (study PRJEB31778, sample SAMEA3449346) | human gut metagenome | biome: human gut; feature: human-associated habitat; material: faeces | place: United Kingdom | collected 2010/2012 ...
GGGCGCGAAAGCGCCGGCGTCATCCAGCAGCGTCCACACCTCGCCGGAGGGGGTGCACAGGCCGCAGACGCGGCCGTTCCACACGAACAGACGGTCCATGCGGATCTGGCCTTCCTCGGTTTCCGGAACATCGGTATAGTACTGGGTGTTAAGAACCTCACCCAGCACAGTCGGCTCGTTCTGATCCACGGGACGGGTAGCAAAGACGCCGCTTTGGTAGAGCAGGTACAGGGGGCTCCCCACGTTGGTGGCAGCGGTGACGGCGTCATCATCGTCCACGGCGATGGATACGCCGCCAACGGCTGCGCTCACAGCCATGCCCGCCGCCCATCCGGGCAAGGAGCATAAAAGCAGCGTCAGCGCCAGAAGCAGGGAAAGGGCTTTCCGAGTCATGTTACATATCCTCCAGCATCATCATTCTCACCCGCTGATCCATTTCGCGGATGTAGGTATCCAAATCGATGGCATGGTCCAGGTACTGGCTGGTGAGCGTCCCCAGCTCGCCGCTGGAATCGGAGTTGGTCAGCGGCGTCTGGGGCGTGACGTACAGGTAGGGAGCCACCTGCTCGCGGTACGCCTGAATCATTTCCTCCGTCACGCTCATGCGCTGGTTCTCCAGCTCGTCCAGGAAGCCCTGAATCTGCTCCCGGTTGTCGCGCAGGGAAGCCTTCTCGCTCTCATCCGCCTTTTCGATGCGGCTGTCCAGATCCTGCAGGCTTTCCTCGTAGCTCTGCTTCTGGACCTCGTAATAGCTGTTGGGCACGGGGTCGTTCTGGTCGGGGAAGAACATGATGTTTTCCGTTTCCGCCTCGTAATGCCCGGCATACGCGGTCAGATAGGCGGCCGCCTGATCGATGCGCGTGCTGCGGGGATTGACGATCATCACGGTCATGCTCACGGGCACAATGGGCTCCGTCTCGCCGTCCAGGCTGAGAATCAGGGGCTGGTTGACACTGCCGTATCCGCTCTGGCCCATCGAGCGGGGCGTGGCCTCGGCATACGAGGTGAAAAGCTGCTGCTTTTCATAGAACTCATTGGCGTCATCGCCTTCCCAGACCTTGTCCCCCTTGACCTCGTAGGGGTCCAGCTCGGTAAAGTCGATGGCCTCCAGCGCCTGCATGAGCTTTCGGAACAGCGGGGTGTCAAAACTGATGCTGCCGGTATCCCGCAGCTGCGCCGCCACATACTGCTTGCAGATCATCTGGAACAGGGGCCTGCGCATATTGAGGTCCATCAGGGCCACGTCGGCGTTTTCCTCGCCGTAATCATAATAGAAATTCGCCGCAAAGTCCAGGAATTCCAGCCAAGTGGTGGGCAGATCGTCCTGGGTGAGCCCCAGCTTTTCCATGGTGTCGGCATTGACACCCATGCCGCTGGTATAGAGCGAAACAGGCAGGCCGTAGAGCTTGCCGTCGCGCATGACCGACTCGGTAAAGCGCGCATCCATGCGCCCGGCCACGGCCATCAGCTCCGGATAGCCGCTCAGGTCCGCGGCATACCCCTTGTCGATCAGGCGCGCCACGGGATTGGCGTCCGTGTTCAGGCTGAACACATCTATGCTGCCGGTGCCGCTGACCATGGCAGTGGTGAGCTCTTCCATGGTCTGCGGGTAATTGCTGGCGAGCGTCACGTTCAGCTCGGGATGCTCGGCCACCACAGCCATATGCTTCATGGTCCCGCCCTCGTTGGCGATGGTCAGCGCGCCCGCCGCCAGCTCCGGCGTATCCAGCCGGCGCACATAGGCGCCGTCTCCGTTGGCATAGACGATCATCCCACCCGAAAGCGCCGCAAAGGTCGTGTCCGACCCGGACCAGGCGTTCACCGGCAGATAGGCGCTGACGCGGGACTCGCCCGTGGCCAGGGGCACGGCATAGATCGTCGCGTCGCCGCAGTAATAGGCGGTATCGCTTTCCCGGTCGTAGGTCAGATTGTTCAGATAGCTGCCATTCAGGGTGGCCACGGGGGTCGTTCCGCCCGTGGCAGGATCATAGACGGCCATCTGCGTCATGGGTGCTTCCATGTCTTCCGGGCCCGGCACAGGCTGTACCAGCGCCAGATACTTTCCATCCTTGTAGGCGCACAGCGCACGCAGCGTGCTGTCCACCCCCTGCTGTGCGATCAGCTTGCCGGTATCCAGCGCGTAGCGCTCTACAAGCAGGCTGCTTTCTCCCTGGCCATAGTTCTCAGCCAGGCGCACCACTTCGCCGTCCTGCATGAACATGGAATTGACATAGCTGCCGTAATAAATGCCGTCTTCGGACGGCTCTTCCTCCACGGCCTCCAGCGTGCACAGGGGCTGAACTGCCGCGCTGCCCGCGCCGTCCACCAGCCGCATCACCTGACGGCTGCTCTCGTCGAAGCCGTAGAGGCATTCGCCGTCGGCCAGCAGGCGGGTGACCACCGGCGTGGTGGCATCCGTGCTTTCATTCCGATAGCTGCGCAGCCCTTCCAGCACGGTTTCCGGCTCGTTCATTCCGGCGCTCCAGCGTTCCAGCCAGACCTGCCCATCGTTCGAGCCGCCATACAGGTTGCTCACAAGCAGGTACAGGTTTGCGCCCACAACCTGTCCGGACCGGACCGTCCATGCATCGGCATCGGTATAATCGGTCATGACATGCAGGTTGATATCTACGGCCTCGGCCAACGCCGCTGAAAAGAGCAGGCACAGGCACAGCGCGGTGCACATCAGATGTTTCCACAGGTGCTTCATGGTATTTCCCCCTTTTTTCCGGCAAGCCGGACAAAATCACCGGCGCTTTTCCTTCCCGCAGACTGTTTCATGCGTGGGAGGATATACGCCCATTGCATAGGACGAATGACACTGCGGAATTGTTCCATGTTTGTCAAATTTAACACGGAACGGATGTGCATGCCGGATCAGGGCTGGTAATAGTTAGCCATATGCTTGACTCTGCCGTTGCTGTCCAGGTCATATTCCAGCACCCAGACCTTGCTGGTGGAAATCTGGCAACTGTAGCGCACGGTGCGGGTGCCGTCGTCGTTGACCAGCACCTGCCCCACGTTGGGATATTCGTAATACAGGCCGCGCGTACCGTTGGGGGCCTCCACCTGTCCAAAGTCCTTGTAGACGGAGACGATCTCGCTTTCCGTGCTGCCAAAGCCCACCCCGCGCGGCGGCGTGCCGATTTCGCTGTTCATGTCCACGCGCACCAGCTGCCAGGCGCTGTTTTCCAGGATAAACACGGCATAGCCCCAATTGTATTGCAAATGCCGCGCCGAGTTGGTCAGGTTCAGGTAGGTGGTTTCCAGCTCCTGGGACGGGTTGCCGAAGGCGGCCTTGAACTCATCAATGGAGGTTTTATTCAGCGTAAAGCTGCCAAAGGTGTCGCTTTCCCCGTACATGTCCAGCGGGTAGGGGGAGACGTTGAACTTATAACCCACCTCCAGCGTGGGGCTCATCTTCCCGTACTGGTTGACGCATACGGCTTTGAGCGTCACGCGGCCGGAGGGCAGCTTGATGGGGGTGCCGTCATAGACCGGGCTTTCCTCTGTGGGGGTGGAGCCATCGATGGTGTAGTAATACACATAATGGCTTTCGATCTCCGCCTGCTCGGCCTTGGTCAGCCCCGCCTTCTGGGTTTCGCTCAGGTTTCCGGGACGGAGGCTGACCTCGCGCAGGGTTTTGTAGGTATTGGGCGCCAGATTGCATTTAGGCGCGGGCGGCGTGGGATAATAGAAGGTGTAGGACACGCTGATCGGATCGCTGACCAGATCTCCGCTGACCGCCACTGCGCGCAGCGTGATTGCGCCCTCTTTGGGAATGATGCTGCCATTCTCGCAGAGAATGCCGTCCTCCGGCAGCACCGCGTCGTCGTCCACGGTATAGTACACATCGTAGCCCTGAGGTGAGGTGAGGGAGATGTCCTGCTCCATGGCGCTGATCTCGTAGCGCCCGGCGGTGAGGCTCACCTCCGGCATGGCGGGAAGAAAGTCCTCCCGCTGCTGGCGGAAGTTTTCACGGTCGGTGTTTTCGTAGGCCAGGAGCATCATGTCCGCCGCTTCCGGGCCGCGGTCCTGCTCCAGGTACATGCTGATGAGCGCCGTGTAGGCCTCGCTGCGGAAGGGGCTGACCTCCTGCGCGAGCCTTAGATACACCGCCTCGGCCTGATCGTCCTGCGCGTCCAGTTCATAGGCGTTGGCCAGCAGCAGCAGGCCGTCGTAGTTCTCCGGATCAATCACGTCGCTGATGCGCAGGCAGACGATCGCCATCTGCACGTCGCCCACGTCCAGGTAATCCTGACCGGCCATGCGGTAGGCCTGCGCGGGCACGCCGCTCCACTGATCGATCAGCTCCTGACGCTCCTCCTGTACCAGGGGATCGTCCGTGTTCTGTGAAAGGGCGAACATGCCCTCGATAGCGGCCATGGCGTTGCGGCGCGCGGTGGCTCGCTGGCCGCTGTCGCTGCGGCTCATGTAGAGCATATAGCCCGCGCCCGCCAATACGGCCGCCAGCGTGAGCGCCACGCCGATCAGCATCCAGTTGATATTGTGCCTGCGAACCGGATGCACCCGGCCATGGCCTGTTTTCAGCGCAGGCGCGCGTCCGCGCGCGTTGACCGGCACTCCGCGCCGCGTATCGGGGCGGCTGCTGCCGCGCTCGGTCTGAAAGGTCGCGGCCGGCTTGCGGCGAGGGACATGCCTCACCTCCTCCACAGGCAGGGCGGACAGGTCGTAGTCGCCGTATTCTTTGGAGCGGTTGGCCCCGGATGGCAGCGTGGGCGCCGTAGCGCTGACCCTGCCCTGACGGATGGCGCGCACCCCCGTATCCTGAAAGGCGGAACCGCCATAGCGGCCCAGATAGGTGCCGCAGTTTTCGCAGGTAAGCGACCCGTCGGGCATGGAATGTCCGCAGCGTTCACAGATCATGAGAAATGCCTCCTTTCGGCGGCGGGACGCTTACACGCCCGCGCGGTTGTTGACCGGGCGGTCGTTGATAAACAGCTCGAAATGCTGGCCCAGAAACTCTGCCGCCTTCTCGCACATCAGGATGCGGGGCAGGTAGATGCTCAGATACTCCAGCACGCTGGAGGACTCGTCCATCTTGAGCTCCTGGCGGATGATCTTATGCTTGCGGTCCACGATGACGCTGTTTTCCTGAATGGCAAAGTTGACGCGGTCATGGATATCGCCCACATCCGGTCGGCCGTTGCGCACGCGGCTCTTGTGCGCGTCCGACTTATCGGCGATGGCCAGGGCGGCGGATACCGCGCTGGACACCGTGCCGCTCTGCTCCTCATGGTTGCCCACGGCGGTGATGATAATCATCACGTCTTCGATATCCATGCCGATTTCCCGCAGCAGGGGAAAGAGCAAAATAGCGCCGTTTGGGCCGTGATCGTGGCGGTTGACGCTGTTGCCCACGTCGTGTACCCAGCCGGCGATGGCGGCCAGTTCCACCTCGCGCTCGCTGTATCCCAGGCTTTTCAAAATGCCGCTTGCCGTGCGGCTCACATAGCCCAGGTGCCGGGGGCCGTGATCGGTATAGCCAAGCGTTTCCAGATAGCGGTTCCCCGCCCGGACCAGCGCCTTGATGCTTTCGTTCTGTTTGATTTCCTGAAGGGTAATCATGTATGCCTCCTTTGCAAAGCCGTCTTTGCCGGTCAGTTCTGCGCCCTTTGCAGCCTTTTGAAGGCCTGATAGGTAGGATCGTGCGTCCAGTCGCGCACGGGAGCCTCGCTGCCCAGCCGTTCAATGGCGCTGCGGATTTCGATAAAGTCGGTGTAGGTCACATCATCGCCCTCGGCTACGTCCAGCAGGGCTTCCAGCGCGTGATCGTCATCCAGCTTGGCCAGGTAGCCAGCGTAGAGGGCACGCTTGTCCTTGGTGGTTTTGAACTGCTCCAGCGCAAAGCGGAACACATCCTCGTCGCCGGGATAATCGGCCAGCACGTCCAATAGCGCTTCCTTGCCCTCCTCGCCGGCGGCCAGAAAAGCCACCTTCGCCGGGCCGCGCACGCCCTCGCCCATCTGTCGCAGGCTTTCCAGGGCGTTGTCGAGGATATCCTCCTCATCGTCGCGCTCCACCTGCCAGCGAATAAAATCCACCATGGGCAGCGTGCTGTCGATCTGCCTCAGCAGCTCGATGGCGTCCATGCGCGCCTCGCAGGGGGCGCTTTTATCCTTGGCCAGCGCCATCAGTGCCGCCTCGTCTCCCAGCTCCGCCAGACGATCCAGCAGCGGATCAGGCACAGGAACCCCTTCCCTGATGTATCCGCAGAGCAATGCGCACAGCTGCGCACTGTCGGAAAAGCGGTCGAAGTATTCCCCCGGCGTGCAGCCTTCCAGCCAGTCGGCAGGGGTGTTCAGCCAGCGCAGGTACACATCGGGCACCTCGTCCTCCATATCCTCCGGACGGCGGAAGCGGTGGCGGTTTTCCTCAATCCACTTGTTCAAAACCTCGGTAAACCGGGCGTCAAAATCAATAATGTTCATGCGTATTATCCTCCTTGAGGCCGCGCAGCATATGCAGGGCGCTTTTCAGAGCGTGTGCATCCTGCGCATTGAGGCGCATCGTATCGATGCGCTGGGGTGGTAGTCCTCTTTCGCAGCGGTAGCGAATGCTCAGCGCCAGCGGCCACACCTTGCGGCGGTCCGCGATCAGGCGAAAACGCTCGCTTTCACTCATCCGCCTGACCCGTGCCAGCGCCCACGGCATAAAGCTGCCGTCCTGCGCAAGCGCAGCGGCGCGGTTGAGGCATCGGGTAATCATGCGCTGATAGAAGCTGGCCGTCTGAGGCGGAGGCTGAGTGGGGTCCACATAGCCCAGTCGCCCATCCTGCCACACGGCATAGGGCGCGGGCGCACCCATGGAGACGAGCATCGCCATCGCTACCCGCTTGGTGAGCGACCCGCGTGGGTCGGCCAGCAGCACCTGTCGGAGCAGGCGCTGCGCATCCTCCGGCGGCATGGCCGCGCACACGGAGGGAAGCAGCTTTGCCGGCCAGTCCGTAGGCAGGGCCAGCATATAAAGGAAACGCGCCCGCAGCTTCGCATCCGCAGCCATGGCGGCGGCCAGCGCTCCGGGGCCTTCCCGCACGGCCTGAGTCACCGGCTTGAGACACCGGTTCAGCTCCTCTTCGTTCAGCGAACCATAATAGGATACGCTCGCCGCCTCGGCCCGAACCTGCTCGGGGGTCAGCGCGCGGGTTTCCATATCCATCACACGGTTGAACAGCACCTCGCCGGGCACGTCATCCGGGTCCAGTTCACGGCACAGGTGAATGGAGCGGCTCGCCTCCTCCAGCCTGCCCAGCTTGAGCAGACACACCGCCAGGTCATACAGGACGGGATAGCGGCCTGAGCACCGCTTCAGGCTGCGCGATAGCATGGCGTACGCGGCCTCATGCGCTCCCAGCTGCTCGGAGGCCAGGCACACCAGCAGCTCATCCGCCGGTGTCGAGGCGCAGACCGCCGCGCGGGTCAAGGCGGAAGCCGCTTCCCCCGCTCTGCCCAGCCTTCCCAGAAGGCACGCCGCCGAGGCGGACAGCTGTGCGTCATACGGACGCAGACGAAGGGCGCGGCGCACATACCGGAGGGCCTCCTGCGGCCTGCCGGCCCGCTCATGCCACAGGGCGGCCAGTTCGTCCCGGCGGGCATAGGGCGCCTGAAAGGGGGCCCGCCTTGCGCGCTGGAGGGCGCGGGATGCGCCGTCCATATCGCCGCGCGCCATGCGCGACAAAATCATATGCATCAGCCCGTTCAGCCGGGCGCGCCGCTTGACGGGAGGCTCCCAATAGGCCTCTTCCATTTCGTACACGTCGCCATCCCATGGCGCGGGCACGGTCTGTCCGTCATCCGGCGCATTGAAATAGAGCGAGAAGGCGTCAAGCCCCTCCTGACGGTGCCCCAGGGCGATCATATTCTGGCCGATCAGCCCGTAGAGCGCCACGCGCGAAGGATCATACGCCAAAGCCGCAAACGCCTCGCGGTTGCTGGCCTCGTAGCAGTGCAGCTGCCTGAGGGTGAGCGCGTAGCTGGCCGGGCCGGCCGCGTAGCCGGGGTCGGTACGGGCGGCATGGCGCTCCAGCACCGCCGCGCGGCGCAGATCTCCCGCCTGCTTGCATTTTTCCGCCCGCCGCAGCCAGTAGGGCGCCGGGCGCTGAAAGGTATCCATGTGGATGCTGGTCATTGCTTCCTCTCCGCCCCGCCTTTGCGCGGGGCAAGCCGAATGCTCATGCCTGCGCCTGATTGAGCAGGCGCAACAGGTCCTGCTGGGTGAATCGCTCGGTCTTTTTGCAGAAATGACAGGTCAGCTCCGCGCCGTCCTGCTCATCCTGGATCATGCGGCCTAGCTCCTCGCGGCCCATGGCGATGAGCGCCTTTTCCATACGCGCCCGCGAGCAGTTGCACCGGTAGCACATTGGCGTCCGGGCAAGCACCACGGGCCGGAGGCCCTCAAACCACTTCTCCATGAGCGCCTCCATGGGCTCGTGGCACAGTTCGCGGCTGACATCAGCCATCATCGGGCTGCGCAGCTCGAGCTGGCTGATAATATCGTCCGTACAACCCGGCAGGGGCTGCAGGAGCACCCCGCCGGCCGACAGCACCACCTCGCCGCTGACCAGCACGCCCAGGCTCTGGAGCGTGGGCGTCTGCTCGCTGACGACATAGTAGTTGGCAAAATCTTCGGCAATCTCGCCGGATACCAGGGGTACCTGCCCTACATAGGGGCTTTTCATGCCCATGTCGCGCACTACGCTCATGCGCCCCTCGCATCCCACGGCGCGTCCCACATCCAGTTTCCCATTGGGTTTGAGCGGCATTTCCAGGCCCGGCACATCCACGCAGCCGCGCACGCTGTCGTGATCCGCGACGCAGACGATGCGGCCCAGCGGGCCTCCGCCGTCAATGGTCACGGTCACGCTGGCCTGGTCCGCCTTGAGCATCGCGCCCATCATGGCAGTGCCCATCAGCGTACGGCCCAGGGCTGCCGTGGCCACCGGGCTGGTCAGATGGATGGCCGCTGCCTCGGCCACGGTATGGGTGGCGGTGAGAAGCAGGCCCCTGACCATACCATCCATCAGGGTAATATGCAGCAGTTGGTCCTTTTGTTCCATATGCGTTTCCTTCTTCCGTTTGTCCGTTATGCCTGCGGCACCTCGGTCATGCGTTCGCCCACAGTGGGAGGCGCTTCTTCGGTCAGCGGCTTGCGCGCCGCCAGAAACCAGCGCACGGCGTGAGGTTCCGGCGGAGAGAGCTTTTTATCGCCATAGAGCCGGATATCGGTAAAGCCCACGGCCTCCATCAGCTCGGTCAGCAGCTGTGCGCTGTGCGCATATTGCCGCTGCTGCTCGCCGATGCGCAGGTAGGTTTCATCCTTCTGCCTCACGAAGATGGCCAGGTTCAAATCCACATATCCCTGTGCACGGTTGTACCGGTTCTGCCACAGGTAGGCGATCTCCGGAGTTTCATCTCCGATGAAGTGATTGCCCAGCACATGCTCCAGCTTATAGGGCGTGCTCAGGTCCACAAACAGCGCGCCGCCCTCGCGCACGCTCAGAAACGCCGCACGGAAGAAATCCGTCAGCTCGCTGGCGTCCTTGAGGTAGTTCAGGCCGTCATTGGTGCATAGTACGGCGTCCATGCACCGGTGCAGATGCAGCCGGCGCATGTCCTGCCTGACGAAAGGAATCATCGCGCCGGTGCGGCGCGCCTTCTGTGATGCCTCGAACAGCATGTCGGGCGAGAGATCCACGCCTGTCATCTGATAGCCCATCTTGCTCAGCGCAATGGTGATGCTGCCCGTACCGCACGCGCATTCGCATACCTTTCCGCGGGGAACGCCATAGCGCTCCATCAGCTCGTGATAGAACCGCGCCCAGGCCAGGTAATCCACGTCGGCCATGAGCCTGTCATATACGGATGCAAATGCGGTGTACATGCGTGTGTATCGCTCCTTCTAAGGCTTTCGTCTGTGGCTTTGACCGATGAGCCCGCCGATGCGGCCCGTTTCCTTGGCGCTCAGTCCCGCCCAGCCTACCTGGCGCACGCGGTCCAACAGGCCCAGTTCCCGCGCCAGCTCGTACTTCATGCGCTCCTCGCGGGTCAGCCTTGTCAGCGCGTCGCGCCGGATGGCGCCGGTCAACAGCTCGTCCTTTTTGCCCATGTCTTTCCCTCCCTTGCGTGGGTAGGTTGTGACAAAGGCATGTTCCTCATTCGCCGGCTTCTCCGCCGTCGTCCTCTTCATCCTCGTCGTCCTGGGCGTTGTAGAGTCCGCGGCCCACCTGGGCGCCTTCGATGTTGGGGTTGATATAGCGGTCAAACACTGCATTGGAATAGCTGGCCCCCACAAAGCGGCTCAGGCCGAAGCCGATGACGATGTAATAGACCGCAAGCCCCATCAGGGCATACTGCATATAGGGCGTAAAGAGCGCAACCAGTGCCGCGATCACCCACGGCAGCAGGGAAAGCAGCTTCAGCCCTACTGTGATGGGAAGGCGGCCGATGGTCATGATCAGGCTGTTGCGCAGGACATTGCGGTAGTTCAGCTTATACGTTACAATCTGCGGATAGATATACATCAGCGAGCACAGCCACAGGACTCCGATCATGATGCAGATCACCTGCGGGATCATAAACAGCAGGTTGGTGTTGGCCATTTCGCCGTAGAAGGTAACGCACACGTACATCAAAAGCGGCACCATGCCGGTGATGAACCCCGTCAGCAGGCCATATTTCCAGTTGCCTTTGACCGTGTCGATGAAATCCGACCAGATAAACGCATGCTCGTCGCGCGCCCAGTTGCGCGTGACATAGGCCACGCCCGTCGTAAACGGGCCCGTCAGCGCCAGGCAGGGCACCAGCAGCAGCAGCGTTTGCATGATAATGGTGCTCATGCCCTGGGTGTAGCTCTGCGTCATCTCTGCAAGGGCCTCGGCCGTGATCTCGCCGGCCTCCAGCTGCATCTGCGCGTCTGCCACGTTGGCCAGCCCCGCGTACCACAAAAGCAGCCCCCGGCCGATGACGAAGATGGCCGGAAGCCACGCCAACGCGTACATCAAATTGAGGCGGATGAGGCCGGACAGGCGCACGCGCAGCATTTCCCAAAACAGCTGCCACCGCGTCTGGGGAAGGTCCTCTTTGGTATAATCGCCCTTGCCGCTTTTGCCGTAGTAATAGCGGTTCATCATTTTTCCAAACATGTCGCTTCCTCCGTCAAGCATAAGGATACAGCATGCATTATAGCACACGCAGTTGAGCGCGTCAAAACAGGCGCGTCCCCCAGGGGAGCTCATCTGCAAAGTTTACAGCTTCTTCATAAAGCAAAAGGACCGCCGCACCCGCACCGGCTGGCGCGGGGCGGCGGTCCGTCCACACAGGGTTAGATGCTGCAGGGCACCGCATTGCTGGAAAACAGCTTTTGCTGCGTCTGCTGCCCGGCCACGCCATCAATGGACAGGCCGTTGAGCTCCTGGAATACCATCACCGCATTTTGCGTCACGGTGTCATAGGTGCCGGAGATGTCGCCGTCGTAGTACTTCAGTTCGTACAGGGCATATTGCAGGCGTTTGACCGCGCTGCCGGTGGAACCCACATCCAGCTTGGAATAGCTGCCGCTTTCCGACGTGCCGCCATAGAGCAGACGCTGGGTGGTGGGGCCGGCCATGCCGGTCACCCGCAGGCCTGCCGCACGCTGGTATGCCTCCACGGCCGCCTCCGTTCCGCTGCCGTAGCTGCCGTCCACGCTGCCGCTGTAGTAGCCCGTCGCCTGCAACGCGCTCTGCAGCGCCGTTACATTGGAGGAGCTGGAGCCCGTAGTGATGGTGGTGTAGCCGTTGGACGACGCGGTCTTTCCGTAGTTGTCGGGGCTGGAGCTGCTGCCGGAGGACGAGCCGCCGGAGGAGCCTCCGTTCAAAGCGGCATAGATGGCGTTGAGCGTGGCCTTGCCCGCAATGCCGTCGGCCTTGAGGCCGCTGGATTGCTGGAAGGCCGTGACCGCGGCGGTGGTTCCGCTGCCATAGTCTCCATCGACGCTGCCGGTATAATACCCCAGCGTCTTCAGGTTCTGCTGCAGGGACCGGACCGCGCTGCCGGTGTTGCCCTCCCTGAGCGATCCAAGGTGGCCGACCACGCTGGAAGCCTTTTTCGCCGACTCGGAATACAGCTTGGTCAGCGTCGTGGGTCCGGCGATGCCGTCGGCATAGATGGAGTTGCGCTCCTGGAAAGCAATGACCGCAGCCTGCGTGGTTTCGGCGAACTCGCCGTCAGCGGTTCCGCTAAGATAGCCCAGCACGATCAGGCGATTCTGCAGGATCTTGACCTGGCTGCCCGAGGAGCCCAGCTGCAGATAGATATCCGTCTTGCCGTTGGTATAGGACGAACTGGTAGAGGAGCTGCTGCTGGAAGAGCTGCTCGAACTGCTGGAAGAGCTGGAGGAGCTTGAGGAGCTGGAAGAGGTGGTGGTCTTTTTCTTGGCGCTGCTGGAATAGAGCTTCTCAATGGTACGGGTACCGGCCTTGCCGTCCACGGAGAGGCCGTTGGCAGCCTGGAAATCACGCACTGCCTGCTCGGTGGCGGCGCCGAAGTCGCCATCTGCGCTTCCGGTCAGATACCCCAGGTCCTTCAGCCGCTGCTGGAGGCGCTTGACGTCGCTGCCGGTAGAGCCCATCTTGAGCGTGCTGCTGCCGGAGGAGGTGCTGGAGGGCGTAGCCGTGGCGCTGGGCGCATTGGTAGGCGCCGTCGTGGGAGGCAGCGTGGCCGTACCGATCTGCGGAGCGCTGGTCGCGCCACTGATGGGCGCACTGGTGGGGCTGACGTTGCTGGGCGGGTTGGTCGCCGTGTCATTGCCAAAATCCCATGCGCTCCAGTCCACCTCATTGCTGGTGGGCGCGGGCGTAGGCGTGGGCGTCACACTGGGCGTAGGCGTCACGACGGTATCGAAAGTCTGCCCGCCGTCGCCCACGGTCAGCCCGTTGTTGCTGTCCACAACGCGGTCGGGTTCCATATAGCAGGCGCTCAGAACCACACAGGCGGCAAGCAGCAGCGCCGCAACAGCCGCCCGCTTCAGCCGCGCATGGCGGCTCCTGTCCGTGGCATGGGGATGCTTCACAATCAACACTCCGTTTCCTCAAGGAAGTCGAAAAGGAAATGTTACAAACCTCTTACACCTGTACAAAGGGCGGACGCCCTTTGCATCAAGCATATTGTACAGGGAAAATACGGGAAAATCAACCCCGAATATTTCACGCTGCATAGAATTAACGATTCATTCATGCCTTTCGTTCCCTCGAATTTGAAATAATTTTGTCATATTTCAGCAGCCCTTCGTCATATTTGACGAACGCTTCTCCCAGCCGCAGGGAATAGAGCGCCCATTCTTTCACCGGCCAGGGGGTCCCCGCCAGCAGCGCCTGCCGATAGTAGGAAATCTGCCTGCCATAGCGCTGCCACAGCTCGTCCGCAGCGGCCACGCGGTCCGTTTTGAAATCCACCAGCACCCATGCGCCATCTTCCAGAAAACACAGGTCGATCACGCCCTGAAGCAGCGTGGGAAACGGCTCCTCCACATGCAGGTTGAAGCTCCACTCCCGGCGCACCATGGAAGCCGCGAGCATCCGCTGACCCAGGGGACCGGTCAGAAAGCGCGCAGCCATCCGCACATCCGCCAGTTCAGCTTCCGCAGGGGTCATCACACGTTTTTCCACCAGCCGGGCCAATTCGCTTTTAATATGGAAGAAAAGCGCTTTTTCGTTCCCCTTCGCCGCCCGCGCGCCCTCTAAATCCATCAGTCCCAGCAGCCGGTGCGTCTGTACGCCCCGTAGCAGTCCTTCTTCCTCGCGGGGAGGCTCCAGAAAGGCCGGCATGGCCGGCAGCGAAGCCAGCAGCCGGGGACGGGGCCCCTCATAGGGAAGGCGCTTGAGCTGTTCCTCCTCCTCTTCGGCGGCTTCGCTCAAGGTTTGCGCACCGTCCAGCGCGCGGCACAACGCGGTAACGCCCAGCTTGAGGGGACGGGGTGCCGTCCGCTTCTCATCCTCCGCCCTGGCGGCCACGGGCCAATCCATCCCGGAGATCTGCGGAGCGGGGAGGCTTTCGCCGCCACTCTGCCCCTGTACCTCCGGTAGCGGAAAGGGCAGTGTGGCGCTCTGGCGGGCCAAATGTCTTGTGATGACTGGCTCCATGTGGAAAACGATGCGCCAGGGAGCACTTTTCTGTGGAAAACTTGTGGATATTGTGGGGAACTCCAGATTGATCCCTGTTTCCCTCATATCGAATGTGGAAAGCTGTCCTTCCCGTTCCACGGTCACACTGTCGCAGGGCTGCGCCGATTGCAGCAGCCAGTCCAGCATGCTGTGCGCCTCCCGGACCCCATAGACCCCTCCGGATCGTCCCGTCCGGGCAGCATCCGGGTTCTTCATGCTGCCCACCAGCACCAGGCGCACCTTGGGCCGTGTCATGGCCACATAGAGCACACGAGCCCGCTCCGCCCGCTCGGCGCTGCGCTCCCTCAGCGCAATCGCGCCCTGCAGGAGCGTCGTGCGGCGGGTGCGCGCCCGCTCATTGACATACCCCAGGCCGAAGCCAATTTCGCCATGCAGGCTAAGGGTGCGCGTCTGTGTGCGCCGCAGCAGAGGACCTCCCAGCCCCATTACATACACCGTGGGAAATTCCAGTCCCTTGGATTTGTGGATGGTCATCACACGCACCACATCCTCCCAGGGATTCATCACGGCGGGGCTCTGTTCCCCCCCGCCGCCGCCATCTGCCCGCACGGCTTCCACAAATCCATGCAGGCCGTCCGTGTGGCTCTGCTCATAGGCATCGGCCCGGTGACAGAGCATGCGCAGATTTGCCTGCCGCAGCTTTCCGCCAGGCTGTGCGCCGTAATGTGCATAAAGTCCGCTGCGCTTGAGAAAACTCCACAGGTATTCGGCCAGCGGCATGCTGCGCGCATAAAACCGCTCGGCCTCCAGCGCGTCCAGCACGGCGCGGCAACGAGCGTCAAGAGGCGCGCCGGCCTCGTGGGCCGCCGCCTGCAGCGCGCTGAGGAAGCTGGCCTCCCGCTGAGGACGCAGCAGCCGGATGGCTGCCAGTTCTCGCTCCGAAAGCTCAAAGAGCGGGCTGCGCAGCTCGCTGAGCAGCGCCACATCATTGGCCAGATTATCCAGCAGCGCCAGGTGCTGAAGCACCTGATCCACCTCGTCGGATGTCATGGGATCGCCGCCGCCTTCGCAGTACACGGGAATGCCCATACGGCCGAGCACCAGCTCCACCTTGTCGGCCACGTTCTTGCCCACGGGCAGGAGAATGGCGATGTCACGATAGTGGAGAGGTGCGCCGGGGCGTCCCTGAGCGTCGGGGACCGGCTCGCCCACCGTTGCGAGGATGTCGCGCGCGATGAGTTCCGCCTCGGCCAGGACCATATCCTGCGGCCTCCGCCCCTGGGCGTTGAGCACGTGCAGCTCGGTTGCCGGGTCTCCCTCGGAGGGTACGCCAGGATACAGCCGTGCGTCGGCATCGTAGTCAATTTCGGTGACACGGCGGTCCATCACGTGCGAAAACACGCGGTTTACCGCATCCAGCACCCCGGTCCGGCTGCGGAAATTCAGGTTCAGCACCACCCGGCGGCATGGCGCGTCCTCCCGGGGAGAAAAGCGTTGCAGCTTGCCCAGGAACAGGCCCGGCTCTGCCAGGCGGAACCGGTAAATACTCTGCTTTACATCGCCCACATAAAAATAGGTCTGGCCCTTGCCGCGCTTAAGGGCGTTGAGGATGGCCTCCTGCAGGGCGCTCACGTCCTGATACTCGTCCACGAACACCGCATCGAACCGCTGCGCCTGCTGGCCGCGCAGGTCCGGATCGCGCAGCACGGCCAACGTCATATGTTCAAGATCGCCGAAATCGATGCATGCCTCGCTGAGCTTTCGCGCCTGAAAGCGGTCGTGAAAGCGGCGCACCGCTTTGGCCAGCCCACGCGTGGCCGGCCCCATGGCCTGCATATCCGCCACGCCCTGTTCAAAATCCGCGGGCAGCAGCTTTTTCAGGTCATCCGCCAGGTCCTTGATCCGGTTACGCAGATCCTTAAAGTCTCCCGCCAGGCGTTCCTCGTCTCCGGTCGCGGGCTTGAAGCGCCCCAGGGTGGCAAACTTCAGGGTTCCCAGCGCCCCGCACAGGGCGCTCATCCCTTTATCACAGGCCGTTCGCAGCCCATCGAGGCTTCCCCTGTCGCTTTGCAGGGTCCGCACATAGGGCGGGGGAAACGCCGGATTTGCACGCATCGCGTCCGCCTGCCGCCAGAGGGGGTCCATTCCTTCCAGAATCA
>ERZ857521.2709-NODE-2709-length-16267-cov-4.398964_pt1 | contig 16267 bp, 12 predicted proteins | sample MGYA00519701_ERZ857521 | MGnify/ENA primary metagenome ERZ857521 (study PRJEB31778, sample SAMEA3449346) | human gut metagenome | biome: human gut; feature: human-associated habitat; material: faeces | place: United Kingdom | collected 2010/2012 ...
ATACGGCAAATGCTGTACTGATGATTGACAAGATCAGGAACAGGACGGTTAAAGCAGCATGACATGATTTTACTGAAAGAATCAGAAGAGGGCATCTGGTCTCTTCCGGATCATCATGCCTTGTCAGATAGAATTATGGGAGAAAACAACGAAAAACTACAATAAAGATAGCATATAAAGTGATTATGCGCTATCATCTTCATATGCCATCTTATTTTTGGAGGACATTTACTGAATATCCCACTCGTAATTCGAAATTTATAATTGACTACCTTCCTTCTCTTTGCCATTCTCTTGGCAAAAATGACAATAAAAATGAATACGGTATAATGGGCAATCTGTTTCATCGTTTTTGGGATGAGGGCTTCAGTCATTTACAGGAGTAAACTCCTTTGCCCTCACCCTTAGTATCTTGTATCTTGCCCATTCTGGCACACATCGTCTCGCATAGCGATGCTGAAGTTTTCCCGCTGATAAAGTCAGGTTTACGATCGGCTGATCTGCAACCCTTTGCAGGAGAGGTTCATTTCGACTAACCGAGCGTTGGGGTTCTGTTTATCTTGTGCAAGCACTTGCCGGATGCGGAATGCGGCATCGGGGGCTTTGGCCACGATGTACAGATAACCGCCCCCTCCGGCTCCAGGGAGCTTATAGCCCAAGGCATACTCCTGAATGCGATGAATGATAGCCTCGATGGCCGGCGGATTGGTCCCCGAATCCAATGCTTTATTTTGTTCCCAAGTCTTCCCGACCAATCTGCCGAACAGTTCGAAATTACCCAGTTGGATTGCCTCATACATATCCAGCGCATGTTGTTTCATCTCCGTCAGGATATCCAAATGGCTCTTGTTGTTCAGGAACATGCCTTGGACAATCTCGGCCAATATATGCTTGGCGGTCCGTGTAATTCCTGTGTAATAAAGGATATGGCAAGACTGATAGCTCGGATCGGTGAAGAGATATTCCGGAAGCCAGCGCACTTGTGGACTTTGGTTGAATCCTTCACCTGTTTGTAGCAACTTTAATCCGTGTAAGATACCCCCATATTGGTCTTGCCATCCTCCTCCGGTGGTCAGTAATTGTTCCAGAATTAGAGTTCGATTTCCGATTTCGTTCTTGTCCCAGCCTAATCCACAAAAGTCGGAGATGGCCCCCAGGACAGTTGCTGCCAGAATAGAACTTGTACCCAGTCCCGAACCGGCTGGGATAGCCGCTAGGAGCGTAATCTCCAGGCCATAGCCGAACGCTTTCAATTCTTCTTCCAGCGAATGGAACTTCTCGACTGAGAAGCGAGGTAAAAAACCGGCCAGAGCTAATGCCGCTTTCGGGATAGAAAAGGGTGACCCCACTTTATTGAAATCCGATAGTTCTTCCCAGGTGCGGATCACCTCCATAGCCCCCAAATCGATAGAACGTAAGGTAATCTGATAGTTTTTGGAAGGCTTGATATAGACTTGTAAAGGCGGTTGGCCATTCAATTCGATAGCTACATTGACTACATTTCCTCCTGCAAAGAGGCAGTAAGGAGGCGTGTCGGTCCACCCTCCGGCTAGGTCTATGCGTACCGGGCTTCTTCCCCATACGATTTGGTCGGGATATACGTTGATATGAGGCCTTTGTTTATTCTCCTCGACGGTACGGGTTAGCCCTTGGCTCAACAAGGCGAAAGCCTGCTGTTGCTCGTCCGCGAACTCTTTTCCGGTCAGCTGGAAGATGCGTGCTCGGAGCGCGTGGTTATGGATACGCTTCATGAGCGGTTCGCTTTCCGCTAGCGGTTCCGGAGCCTCTACCTGCAATCGGGCAAACTCACGGGCAGCATCGTTCAGGTCCAGCTGGTAAAATACGCTTTTGCTATGATTTTTGGCCAGCATGTGCCAATTGTTCCGACGGAATACCTCCCGTTGTCTGAACAGGCGGGCGAGGTTGGCTTGGTCGGAAAGTTGGTTGGCCGATACCTTGGGTGCGCGAAGCCAGATTTCTTTCCCTTTTTTCAGGTCGGGTTCGGAAATCATCCAGCGCATGACGAGTCCCAGTTCATCTATCGAGGTACAGATAGGAAACAAAGCCGCTTCCTGTAAGTCCTCGAACGGGACTAATCGGAGGTCGCGTTCACGTGCCCACTCCTTAACAGATTTGCCCATCCAGTGCGTGTCATCGTCCTCGCTTTTCCCTTTAAACAGGTCATGGAATCCATAAGGACGTGCGGCATAGTTGGTTTCCCCTAAAGGTACAACATCCACGCAGACACCTTGAGGCAGATCCAGTGCCCAGTCATTTTGCGGCACACCGGTTATAAGGTGGTGGCTATGCAGTTTCCAATGAGTGTTGATATAGCTGTTCTCGATCCATAACTCCGAATTTTCGGAGGTCAGATGCGGCTCTATCCATGCGTTTTGCACGAACATGGCGGGATGTGGCTTGACCTTTCGTTGCATGATGGCCCGTTGATCGCGCACCAGATTCTGAATGGCCAGTGTAGAAGATATCAGTTCCTGGCTTGTCCCGTAATGGTAAAATTCTCCGTGGGGCAAAGGTAGGATAGCAACCGATAGCTTGTTCAGTGCTTCGTCCTTGATCCTTGGATTCTTACCCAAAGCCAGCCCGAAGTCTGCATAGAGGTCATAATAATTCCAATTCCGGTTATCGGCAGATCGGGAATGTTGTGCCAAAAGGCTTACCGCCTTATCGCTCAATAGCCAGATGCCAATGTCCATTAGGAATAAATGCGTCTCCGATAGGCTTCCCAGCTCTTCTAGAGAGGGCTTCTGGAGCATGAAGTCTAAAGTATCCGGTGATTTCCTTTCCGAAACGAATACCCCGTGATGAGTAGCCAGATTCGGATCCACCCAAAGTCCGTAGCAGACCACATCGGCATCCGGAATGTTGTGCAAAGCCTCGTTGTTGCGGATGTATACATCACCGCTGGCTATTAATGTCCGCAGGTTTTCCGGCGCTTTTTCCATAATCGTCCGGTATAACGGGAGTTGCAAAGACAGCAGGTCTTGCGAGAGGTGTTGGCCGCGTGCCCAGCGGAAGACTGGGACTGGGGTAAGGATTTTGCCCGAAGGGGCGTATGCTGGTAGGCGCCGGCTTTGTCCTCCGGCATGTAGCAGGATGCGTTTCTCGTGCGATAGCCACTCTTCGAATCGTAACGCCGGAGCCTCATGTTGACGGCATTGTTCCAATAACCAAGTAGTTCCTCCACCGGAACCCAAACGGGCTCCAATCGGGTCTGACGTGCAAAACCAAGACTCCCGGTCTACGTGTTCTATCTCGTGAAAACAATTCACCAGATTGGGGGGCAATGATAATAATATCTTCATTTTACGTTTTATGTCTTTATATTCTGAAAGCAAAATTAGCTATAAATCGTGAGTTATGTTTATATTTGTATGGTTAAATTGGTAGTTGGAAAAAATGAAAAAGTACTTATTTGCATTTATGGCAGCTTGTCTGATCCTGCCGGGAGTTGCCCAGGATAAATTCGACACATTCTTTGAGAAAAAAAGTCTGAGGATAGATTTTGCGTTGAGCGGAAACGCGGAGGAGCAATCGGCCGCTATCGAACAGTTGCGTGAGGAACCGGTTTGGGGCGGACCGTTGGTCAATTTGGTGGATCCGTTCAGGTATGGCGGATATTGTGTGCAGGTTTATGACAAGGCCAGTGGCGAACTGATTTATTCCAAGGGATTCAATACTTTGTTCGAGGAGTGGAGGACCACCGTGCAGGCCCGTGAGGAAACGCAATCGTGGAGCAATAGTATATCCATTCCTTATCCTAAAAAAGATATTGTCTTTGAATTGGCGGCACGAGATAAGAAAGATATGCAGTTTCATCCGTTGTTGAAAATGGATATCCGGCCAAGCAGTATTTTTATTGACAGAGGTCGGTTGAAGGCGAACCGGGTCACGCAATTGATGGATCAGGGTGATTCGAACAAGAAGGTGGATCTGGTTTTTCTGGCCGAAGGATATACAGCGGAGGAGCAGGAAAAATTTGTAGCCGATGCCCGCCGTTTTATGGAGGCTCTCTTCCGGACACCTCCCTTCTCCGAACATAAATCGGATTTTAATGTATGGGCGGTCGGTGCAATCTCAGAAGATTCGGGAACAGACCTCTCCGGTGAGAATATCTTCAAGAATACAGCTCTGAATAGTGGCTTTTATACGTTTGGCATAGACCGCTATCTGACCACGCGCGACATGAAATCCATTCGGGATGCCGTGTGGAATGTCCCTACGGATGCTATTTATATCTTGATTAATACGGACAAATACGGTGGAGGAGGGATGTATAACTTTTATGCGTGCGGTACGGCCGATCATCCCCAGACTCCGGTTATCTTTACGCACGAATTCGGGCATAGCTTTGCCGGATTAGCCGATGAGTATTTCTCCTCGGAGGTGGCTTATAATGATTTTTACAATCTGAAGCAAGAGCCTTGGGAACCGAACATCACCACCTTGGTGAATTTTGATTCGAAATGGAAAGATTTGATTCCCGCTCATACCCCCATCCCCACACCAACCGATTCCGCATATACCGATAAATGCGGGGTATTCGAAGGAGGAGGATATATATCCAAAGGAATTTATCGCCCGATGAACCATTGCATGATGCGCGATTACGCCCCCTTCTGCCCCGCTTGCACTCGCGCTATCGAACGTATGATCCGCTATTATTGCGATGAGGGGGAGTGAGAAGAAACATGAACTTACGCTAATTATACTTTACTTTATGGAGAAGAGAAACATCTTAGTTATTCTATTAATATTATTCTGTATGTCTATATTTTCTTGTAGGAAACGCCCCGTATCTCAGTACGATATAAACTTCCTGCCTACTGGTGATAGTGTTTATTTCGCAGCACAGGAAAAATTGTATAATGATCCTTTGATGTCCCGTAAAATGTTGAAGGAAGCGTTGGATACCCGCTTGGTTAAGGATAGCATTGACTGGTATATTCTGTATAGCCTTTATATTAAAACCTATCTGGTAACTTCGGAGTTTGATTCCGTAATTCCGCTTTGTCGGAAGACAGAGCTGTTTTGTGAACGACAGGAAATGCTGACTCCTTACCATTATTATCTGCTTACGGATATTAACAATAATATAGGTAATCGATATGCAATAGTCAGTCAGAATGATTCTGCACTGAAATATTTTAAGCGAATGCTGACTTATGGCAAAAAGACGCATAATCGTAAAGTGAAGAAATCTGCTTATACGAATCTTGCGGATATATATGTTCGGAGCGGGGAGTATGATTTGGGTGCATGGAACTATTGCCAAGCATTGTATATTGCCGATTCATTGAATTTGCCGGAATTGGAAGTTAATGATATTTATACTGGATTAGGACAGACTTATATGGAATTACGTGACTTCGAACGATCTCACTATTATTACGATTTGGCTTATGGCATGTTTGATCAGTTTGATTTGAATCGGAAGTTCGTCTTTCTTACCAATTATGGGAATGTCTATTATTTTGAGAAAAATTATCGGAAAGCACTCCAGTTGTTCAAGCGTGCGTATGAATTGGTTAAAAGTTCATCTGAATATGTTTATGCTCAGAATATCTGCCGACTGAATATGGGAGAATGTTACTTGCTTATTGGGGAGTTGGATTCAGCTAGCCTGAATCTGAAGGAATGTTATACTTATTTTAAACAGATAGGCAATACTTCCGGACTTTATCATACGGAGACCCAGCTTTTTGAGCTGGCTTTGCGAAAAGGAAATATAGATGACGCTTCTGATCGATTGAATGCTATCACCGGGAATCTTTATGCCGAACCAACACTGGTTGGGATCCGAAAAAGGTATTTGCAGCATTATTATGAAGAGATTGGCGATTATGACAAAGCGTATCAGTATCTGAAAGAGTGCACGCAAATGGATGATTCCATTCGTAATGATCAGATAAAAATGCGGGTAAAGGAGACCGAATTGCGTTATCAGCAGGATACAACATTAATGAAACAGCATCTTTTCATCCAAGAGCAACAGAACAGCATGCAATCTTTGGAATTGAGTGTTTGTATATGGATTTTGATCTGTGTACTTCTTTTTATATCAGTCCTTTTTGTTTATTTCTACCAAAAGAAGCAAAAGGAATTGCTTTTCGTGGAAACAAGAAACCGAATTATTGGTTTAAGGATGGAAAATATTCGTAATCGTGTCTCTCCGCATTTCATCTTCAATACCTTAAATAGGATTATGAGTCGTTATAAGGAAACGGATGCTAATTATCAGGAGTTATATAATTTGATTAAGATTATGCGTCTTAATTTGCGTTTGACAGAAAAATTGAGTATTACTCTTGCGGAAGAAATGGATTTTGTTCGGACTTATCTTTCCCTTGAAAAAAAGCATTTTGATTTGTCTCTTCAGGTAGCTATTCATATTGATCCGAATATAAATCCCGAGACAGTGGAGCTTCCTTCCATGATGATTCAGATTCCGGTTGAGAATGCTATGAAACATGGTTTGCGGCAAAAGACGGGCGAGAAGAGGCTGCTCATCTCTGTGCTACGGGAAGCAAGAGGTGTGGTAATTCGGATAGAAGATAATGGTATCGGATTTCGAGTACAGGCTGAAAAACAAGATGAGCAAAGTACTGGGACAGGATTACGGGTATTAAACCAGACCATTCAGTTGCTTAATTTGCATAATAAAGAGGCTATTGCGCTCCTAGTTAAAAGGAATCCATACGGAACTGTTGAGTATCCGGGTTGCTTGGTGCAAATTTCATTGCCGGATGATTATTCTTATACTTTGCCTTAAGAAATTGGTCTATTTGGTTGCGATTTATAACCGAATAACCTCAGAAAAAGAATAGATATTCATTTTTTTAGTGAATCCGCATAGTCCTGCTTGTCTAATAATCGCTAAATTTGTATAAAAGAGATTGAATATGAAGAACGAATATAAGATAGTAATTATTGATGACGATGAATTAGCAGTAGATAACCTGTCTTTTGAACTGAAGGCGTTCTCGAATTTTAGAATAGAAGGAAGTGCTAAGAATGCAGCAGGCGGGCGGAAGTTGATCTTCAAGACAATGCCGGATTTGGTTTTTTTGGATGTTGAATTACCGGATATGCAAGGTTCTGAATTGTTGCATTTAATTCGGAATGAAATAACATGGAATATGCAAATCATTTTCTATACGGCTTATAATAAATATATGCTTGATGCCATACGTGGTGCAGCGTTTGATTATTTATTAAAGCCAATAGATAAGAATGAATTAGCCAAGATGCTGAAACGTTTTGTGGAGAAAGCGGAAGAACAGCGTATGCAGCCCATTCCTTTTCATGTCCAGCTACGAAGTCTTTTACCTTTGGAGCGAACTTTTATTATACCTTCACCTACCAATGATTTGCAGTTTCTTCGCCCGGAAAATATAGGCTTTTTTAAGTATAATTCATCCAGGAAGCAATGGGAAGCCTATTTGAATAATGCTTCTGCGCCAGCACCTATCCGGAAAAATATTTCGGCAGAACAGATATTGACGAGTTCGCCATCTTTTATTCAGATACATCAATCCTATATTATCAACATTAATTACTTGATTATGATCAGAGAAAAAAAATGTGTGTTTTATCCTCCGTTTGATCATATTCGTGATCTTCAAGTATCCAAACTCTATTTGAAGAAGTTGCAGGATAAATTCCTTATGCTGTAAGTTTTATGTAATCAAGGGTACAGGCAGAGTCTTTTTAGATATACTTGTACCCTTGTTTTTGTTCTTTTAGAAATTGTATCCTAAGGAAATCTGACAGCTGCGGTTCTTTATGTTTCCTCCGGATATGACGTTGACAAGTCCTAAATCATAAGCCACACCTACGCGCACTTGGTGAAATAAGAATCCCGTACCAAAGGTCAGACCGGCATCAAATCGTTTGAATCCGAAATCACCATCTTCCCATACATTTGTCGTACTCTCATATCCATATCCGATATCCACCGATGATTTGCCGAAGATTCCACAGGCGAGATAAGGACCAGCATTGACATACCAGCGGATATTATCTGTAATGTTTGTTTTGAATCCTAATAAAATAGGAAGTTCTAAATAGTTGAGTGTAATCTTCGCATTTCCATTAGAAGTTTGGCTACCTTTACTTAGCAGAGAAAGCCCACTCTCGATAAAGAAATAATCGCTACAGTCTGCATCTACCACAAATCCGACATTATATCCTATACGGGTAGATCCGCCATAGTTGAAATCATCTCCCACAATGTTGTTGAAGTTGATTCCGGCTTTGATACCTATTTCTACACCCTTTTCGCGATAGATTGAGGCACCTGTTGAATAATTTTGTGCTTGGGTTGAAAAAATAATGCTACTCAATACGAGTGATGACATAAAAAGAAAAAACTTTCTCATGACTTTTAAATTTAATATTGTTAGATGTTTATTTGCCAAATAATCTTTGTTTTAAAGATTCGTTTTTGGTGCTTTGCTTAACCATCAGACTAATGATCCGTTGTCCTTTTTGGAGGCGGATAACGCCAGATCGATCCATTTTGGTTTTATTTTTATCGCATTCCAGCTGTAACAAATTGTCGCTTTCTTTCGATGTTTTGCACCAATTCGGATAGGATTCGACTTCCCATCCACTGCTATTCTTATGAACCGTATATTCTATTCCCAGTGACCGTTTCCCTCCGTTTCGAAGAAAAGAAATGGTATCTGAGTTGGAACCGGTTAAGATTCGGAAGTTTTCCATGTCTTGTACAATCCGGAGAGTCTCTTTCTTTGTTTCAGCATGTAGCGTAATGGTAGCCCGGCGTTGCTCTGCAGTGTTATTGGGTGTCAGTGTCAGATAGACGGCATTTTTATCGGTTCGGAGGTTGCACCATTCTGGTATAGTAGACTGATTGACGGTCCAATCCACATTTGCCGAGACTTCCACTCGTTTTTCCTGATCATTAGCGGTAAAGTAAATATCATTTTCACTTACCGAGAACTGAAGTTCGCTCCTTTCTTGAGTGATTTTAACAAGTTGTTGTCCGTTACTCCATTTTAAAGTTACCGTTTGAGAACGGCGTACCGGAGTGGAGTTCGGTTCAACCGATATTGTTAATCCGCCATCTTCTTTTTGGGCATTGCACCAATCGTGGCTTCCTGTGAAGCTCCATGCTTGCCGGCTTTTGATAGGGAGTATTTGTGTACCTCCCGAAGCGGGGAACGTCAGTTCCTCTTCGTTAGTGATCCGTGCGTTTTGCCGGGCATAATAGTGGAGAATTTGTTGGCATTCAGCCAGTTGTGTGTCGCAATTCCGGATGCCCTCTTGGTCGCGGTTCACTTCGTAACATAATTTGGCGGATTCGAACTTTCGTACTGCCTGTTTGACGGCCGATTGAGTCCGTTTCTTTAAGAAAGCCATTCCTTCTTCATACGTTCCGTTGCAATCTTGGGCGAGGGCAGGGGCATTGAGCAGGCAAAGTGCCAACAATGTGTATATACTTTTCTTATAGGATATTCGCATAGGTCTCATTTAATTGTTTAATTGGTTAATGGAATCTTGCCGGGCTTCGAATTCCTGCAGCACAGGCGAGTCCGGCTTCAGTTTTACGGCGCGTTGGTAGAATTGGCGTGCCATGTCATACGCCTGTATCTCTTCTGCTTTGGCTGCAGAGGTAATGATGAACTCGAATACCTCGTCTATCTTCCGGAGCAGGCTATCTTTGCGGACGGAGATATCGACCCGTTCCGGGAAATCATTTTCGTATTGCTCCTCTAACCGGAGGGCATTTTCGTAGTATCTGAGTGCATCTTTATAAAGCAGCTCGTAGTCCATGCCCTTGCTTTCGTTACCCAGCACTGTCAGGCTGTCTCCCAATTGGATGTATTGGAGATACTGCCCGTATGCCTCCTTGATAATCCTTTCTTGGATTTGCTGTTGCTGTTCTTCGATCTGCTTTTGCTCTATCGCACTTCTTACCCAAAATATACCGATGATAAGGAGCAGCAACGGGATACCTGCCTTCCAAAGCAGCGGGAGATAGCGCCGCAGTTGTTTGGCATTCGGGCGGACACTTTCGATGAACGAACTCGGTATCTCGGCTGGAGCTTCGGCAGGTTCGGGTATTTGGGACTCCGATGCCGACTCTTCAGCTTGCGGTCCCTCAACAGGCTTCGGTTTCGATTCGGACGGAGCTGGATGCGGCGTTACTTTTCCAGTGTTCCGGTGGGGTAATTCGGGTGTCTCGCCATTCATATGCTGTTCGCAGTAGAGCCGGATTTCTGTGGCAGAGGGTCGTGCCCATGTCTCTTTTTCCATGCAAGCCCCGACGATGCGTTTCAGTGCGTCTGACCAATTCCCCTCCAGTTCCGGGACCTCTGCGCCATGCTGCAGGAGCAGTCCGCCATGTTCGCCAAAGGGAACCATCCCGGTCAGCAGTTCGTAGAGCGTCGCTCCCAACGAGAAGATATCGCTCGCTTTGATGGGCAAAGGATATTTACTGAAACGTTCCGGTCCCATATAGGCTAATGTGCCGACCGACCCTTCATTCTTCAGTATACTTTTGCGCAGTGTGTTCCGCGCTTTGATACTGATACCAAAGTCGGTTAGGAGGTAGCGCCCTGAGTGGTCGAGCAAGATATTGTCCGGCTTGATGTCTTGATGAATAACCGGAGGTTCTTGACTATGGAGGTATTCCAATCCACATGCTATATCATGCAGGAACCGCCAGGCACTTTGTTCGTCCAGTTGGCCAATGATATTAGCCGCTGATCCCAGTTCACAGTAGGGTAATACCAAGTAGGGCATCCGTTCGAATGTATCATAATAGGTTGGCTTTAGAAGGTTGCTATGGTTAAGGTTGAATACGAGTGAAAACTCTGAAGAGAAGAGCTGCACGCCCCGTTCATCCATACCTCCTCCTGGTGCGTACACTTTCAGGGCCACTTCTAGGTCTGTCAGTGTATCTTCGGCCAGCCAAACTTCCGAGAACCCACCGCGACCCAGTAATTGTTTCAATCGGTAGCGGTGTGCGAATAGTTTGTTTTCTTCTAATTGCATATTTCTATTTACCAATTTGTTCGTACCATTGAATTATTTTCTGTTTCCATGTGTTAACCGGTTCTTTACTTAGGAAAAACCAAAGTAATCCCCCTATCAGGAGCATGCAAAATAGGCCAAACAGCCATATGTGCGGATTTAACTTTCGTAGCTTTTTCTTTTCAGCGAAAGTTGAAAGTGTCTCTTGCTGTGCCGGTGCGTTTTCAGAATGTTCGGTAGGGGCGATTTGACAGAGTAATATCGTTACGTTATCATACCCACCTGCTTCAAGCGTCTGGTTCAGCAGGGCTTTTAGGCAGGTATCTGTTCGTGAAACTGTTTTTTGCATCAGAGATTCGATTTCTTCATCGCGTAACATGGCATTTAGTCCATCGGTGCAAAACAGAAGCGTTTCGCCTTCGTGCAATACGATGCGGACAAAATCTGGTTCGGCTTTCTTCTGTGGATTTCCTAAACTGCGTGTAATGATGTTGTTGTCGGGATGATCGAATGCATATTCGGGCAGGAGCCGGCCGCTGTCAATCAGCTCCTGTACATAAGAATGATCTTTCGTTACCTGCTGAAGTCCTGAAACAGCATCGAAGCGATATGCTCTGCTGTCGCCACACCATGCGATGTTTGCGTAGCTGTCTAACAGCCATGCGACCACTATTGTTGTACCTATCGACTTGCCGTTGTAGGCTTCCCGACTTTGTGTTTTGATTCGTCGGTCTGCTTCCACGATAGCTTCACATAAATAGGCGCGTATATGGCTTTCATCCTGCACTGTTTCATCGGTGATCCGTTCTGGCATGAAGAACTCTTTCACTGTATCAACTGCGATTTTTGAGGCTACTTCCCCGGCATCCAGTCCACCCATTCCATCAGCCACAATCAGCATGGCGCCTTTCTGTTCCAGAGGAAAAAGGTGCTGATTATCTTGAGGAAGTATCCATTTGCCCGTTGACAAGTCCGTACTAACAAGGAAATTATCTTCATTGTTGGTACGGACACAGCCTACGTGAGTAAGGGCTCCCGTTGTAAAACTGAGTTTGTATTTATTAGTATCATTCATTATCTTTAGAGTTTTTGCCTCCTTTTCGAAGTAAATTATCGTTTTAACGTACAGACGAAATGGGAACAACAATGCCGCGCATGCCTTCTGTTACGTTCGATACCACGCCGACAACTTCATATTCTCCGTTCTCGGAGATTGCAAATACCGGTGCACCAGAACCTCCTACTTCGAAACTGGTATTGGTTGTCAGAATATCGCCCCGATTTAATCCGCTTCCGGCTGTTTTTGCGCTACCATAGATGGGGCCGGAGGCAGAACTGATGCCAACTTGGCCTGGGAATCCCAAAATAGTCAGATCGACAGCTCTTCCCATTAGACGTGATTTATCTGGATTAAACTTCAAGCCCGAACGCTGAGAGGTTTGCATGTATGCCCAGTCTTTTCCACCTGTTTCCGGAGCAATGAGGATTCGTGCTCCTCTAACTAACCCACCCAACGGACCGCGTAATACCGTCAGTTTGTCTGCACTACGGTCAACCACGAAATCTTCGCTGGTAAACGTCAACGAACTACCGTTGGATGCATGTGCTGTGAAGTAAGCCACAACGCGTTCGTTGTTACATACGGCTTTGTTGAGCGGATGCAACTCCTCATTCAGTAGGTTTCCATTGACTTGGAACAACCATTGTTCGATGATACGTCGAGAGGTAACGAAACGTCCGTCTTCTAGCATAAAGCCAGTGCCTGCCCAGCGGCGTATGATATCAAATTGTTCCACATGTCCATTCTTATGTGTCCATTCGATCTTGTCGAGTTGGATATAATAAATGTATGGGAAGCAACTCTCTTGCGTAGTCATCCCATTAATGAAGTTCGCTGAAGCGACCGATTGTGAGACAGGATTACCCGAGTGGGCAGGGGCGGTAACAGTTGAGGAAGGGCTGCTTACTGTAGCAGGGGTACTGCTTACCCTTGTGCTCGCATCGTTAGCGATGTCGATAGCATTTTCGGCAGTTTCTTTAGCCCCTTTAGCTTGTCCGGCAGCATATCCCGCATTGCGTTTTGCCTGTTCTGCTTCTTCTTGGGCTCTTCGTGCGGTCTCTTCGGCTTCCTTAATTTTTACAGCAGCAGAATCCAATTCCCCTCCATAGTGAGCGAGGGCTTCGTCATGCTTGTTGGAGGTTTCTATATATTGCCGATGGCTGATGACGCCCCAGCTGACTAGTCCGACAATAATTAACAGGGAGAGGATGGAGCCCCATGCCACCATTTGCTTGTATGGACGTAAAGCCTGCTGACGGAAAAGGCTGAATCGTTCTGTAAAGTTGATGTTCTTGATCATGCTCTTGTCTCCTTGCGGGATGATGAAGCCCAATCGTGGCCCGTTGGAGGATAACTGAATTTCATCACCGTTTTGCAGATACCATTCATCGGCAACGGGTCGTCCGTTCAAGAGTGTAGGGTTGGTTTTCGAGAGATGCACTAATTTCCAGGCAGATCCGTCACGTATGATTGCGGCATGACGCCGGCTGACTGAAGTGAACGAGTCATCAAACCGGATTTGACAGCGTGGGTCACGCCCTAATTCGACTTGGTCAACGATGATTTTTTGAGTTTCACCTGTGTGGTGATATTTCGAAGATGAGCGGTATTCCAAAATATAATACTGCCGATGTGAGCCGCCCATTAAAGCACCGACTCCAGCGCCGACTGAACCTGAAAAGGAACGTCTGTAGGGTTCTGTGTTTCTTTGTCCCATGTTTTTTCTATTTAAGTTGTTTATAATTATATTCTTTCTACTCGCAAGGTGATATCCCCCAATGTAAGGATATCTCCCGGTTGTAATTCGTGTCCATTGGCATACACCGGTAGGGAATTGAGATAAGTCCCATTAACAGATGCTTTCCAATATCCACCCTTTGTTCCGGTCACCCATTGCCCATCCCGAACAAACCAGCGGCCTTGCAGATCGGTTTCCAAGGTACAATGCCGTCGGGAGAGGCGGGGATATTCTCCATCGCGTAGACAAAGGCTGTTGCCCCTATCCCGTCCGATGGTGATGATCCGTTTGGTCCCTTGTAGCAAATCCTTCAGCCGGAAGACTTGCCCGTAGTCCATACCCTGCATGACCCGCAAGCACAACACACCGTTGCTGTGCCGGTAGGCCGGTAGGGGAGGAATACTCTTGGCCGATGCTGGCAATCGCTCCAATACGGCACGTGCCGATTGCAGACGTTGTCTGAAATCCGGAATAAGACACCTCTCGATGACCATTTCCCACTTCCGCCCTTTTTCGCTGTGTTGCAAAAGAGAACGGTTCCATTGATTGTTCTTGCCGTTCCGTTGGTAAATCACTAGGTCGTTTGGGTCTTCCAACTTTCCGAACGGAAGTTCGCCTGTCAGGAGTTGGAACATCATGACGCCGAATGAAAAGATGTCGGTCGTAGGTAACACCGTTGCATTGCCACGCACCCGATTCACTTGTTCCGGTGGCATATACGCATACGTGCCGAACAGTTGTTGGGGCCTGCCTAAAATATTCCGTTCAGTCATACGTCGGTTGCGATCGCCACAGATGCCAAAGTCCGTAAGAACCGCTGTTCCATCCTCTTTAATCAACACATTTTCCGGTTTTAAGTCGCGGTGTACTTTCCCGTTCCGATGCAAGGCATCCAGTCCAAGCAAGACTTCTTGTCCAATCTGTGCCAAGTCTACGGTATGCCGTTCCATGTATTGAAGGAGATTCCCGTTCGGGCAATATTCCATCACGATAAAAGGATTACCCCGTTCACGGCCATGCGTAACGGAATGAACCAGAAATCGACTTTGAATCAGTCCGGTTTCAAACTCCATGATAAAGCGTTCCATCAGAGGCTTCCGCAGTTCAGGTACGATTTCCCATAGTTTCAAAAGTTTTAACGCATAAGTTTTGCCTTCAAAGTTTGAAACCTTGAACACTTTCCCGAAAGCTCCTTCTCCCAGTAGGGCATCTACCCGGTAATAGGAGCCGATAGACTGCCCGATTCCGAAATCGCACCTGCTGACGCTTGCTTCAGTCATTTTGTTTGTTCGGATTGCCCGTTGAATTCGAAGCGACGATTCCCTAATACGATAATATCCCCAGCTTGGAGTTCGATTTGGTCTGCCCGGTATACGAATGTAGTCTGGTGCTCACTCCGGTCTTGCAAATACCATTTCCCCTCTTCGAAAATCAAAGCCGCTTGTTCTTTCGAGGTAATTGTCATGTTCCCGGCCTCTGTGTTATCGCGGTTCAATGTAATTTCTTCACCCGAAAAGGAGAGTGCCGTAAGTGGTGCTTCCTCCGGATTGTTTGGAATTGGCGTTAACGTACAAGTAGGTGCATTCGCCTGAATTTCCCAAGGCGTAACCGTCTTTCGTCCGAACACAGGACGTGCCGGACGTTTTGGCTCCGGTTGCAGACTGAATCCGCAATGCGAACAATAGAGTCCCCCTTCTTGATTTTCATGGTTGCATTTAGGACAAATTCGTTTTGGTGTCACTTGGAGGTGTGCTGCATGCTCTGTATGTCCACAATTCGGGCAGACAGGCATATCCGGTAGAAGCGGATACCCACAATTCGGACACGTTATACCTTCCTCATTCCGTTCGCGAACCGTAGCACGCAACTCCTGATAAGCATTATTCTCATTTACAGTTCGCCGTGAATAGGCCTCCGCATAGCTACGTCCCACCTTGTTCGATAATGGAGAATTACATTTCTCGCAATATTGCTGACCGTCCGGGTTTTCCCAGCCACAATTCGTACATCTCATAAAATCCTATATATTTGTCTTGTTTTCATTTAGAAGCTGCATAAAACATTCTTCTGAAGAAATGCAAAACAGTTTCTTATATTTTATACAAAAGAAGAGAATAAGGAGTAGAAATAAAAACAAGATAAAGCGAATACATGGAATAATCGGATGAAAAAGGATTCTATTCATTCAAAACAAGTAGCTATCCGGGAATAAATAAGCTGGGAGACTATGAACCTTTACTGTAACTGGATAAGAAGAATGTGGTTTGCTAAGCATATATGTCAGAAGGTATGGACAAACCGTATAAAAATAGTTTAGGCTGTAACACCTGTCATACAGGATATTACAGCCTAAATCAATGCTTAAGTATTCTTAGAGATTATCCTTCTACCGCCGCCTGCGCCTCTTTAATACTTTTCTGACTAACAATGCGTTAGAAAGTTTTCGTATG
>ERZ857521.2712-NODE-2712-length-16233-cov-4.850229_pt1 | contig 16233 bp, 15 predicted proteins | sample MGYA00519701_ERZ857521 | MGnify/ENA primary metagenome ERZ857521 (study PRJEB31778, sample SAMEA3449346) | human gut metagenome | biome: human gut; feature: human-associated habitat; material: faeces | place: United Kingdom | collected 2010/2012 ...
TTCCCTTCTCAACAATTCCTTTTTTGAGTCTATTATATGTTGCAGTTCGATCATGATTAAACCTTTGATTTACAGCTATAAAGGTACTAAAACAATCGCAAAACCGCAAGTAAATAAACATATTAATTATCTGATTTTTTAATACTTTAACTATAGGATTCTCAAGAATCAGAACCACATCTTTCCAGTCAATCCGATAAACAGTATCCGCCCCGTTCCGCTCCACTTTCATAAACTGGTAGCCCGCGACAAACTTCTTTTCGAACAGGCTGTATGAACGGTTATCAAATGAAAACATACGGACTATTCTCCGGTTGCGCGACATGACAATAAAGACATCCCCATCACAGGGTTCCCGGTGAAGCCGTTCACGGATGATGGACAGCACACGGCTGTGCTTACAACGCATATCGGTAAAGTCACGCACATAATAAAAATGATTCAGACCGGTGACACTCAGCATAGACCCTCCAATTTCTCTATCATCCGGACTAAATCCTGATAGCTTAAGTTCTTTTGGGATAAGTGTAATCCATTACTTATACGAATGTCAATCCATATGCGAACGGGATTGTCATCACTGCTTTTTGATACAGGTTTAGATTCATCGCCAGTCTTGTTTTGTACCTCATGGCTAATCATAGGAGCACCATCAACCTGAACTTCAACCACTTTTTTTCGAGTATCCTTAAACCATTTCTGGAAAATGTTATAAGGAACTTTGTTCTTGACACAAAACGACTGGAGAGATTCCCCATGAGGCAATGCCTCACTCTGGTACTGAAAGTAAAACCTTTCAAGATCTTCACTGCTATACATATTGTTTTAATTTTAGTTCGCAGCGAAGGTATGCTTTTCTATTAATAGCCACTTTTTGACTGCTTACCTCCATATTGCTTTAGTAGAATATTCTCTAAACCTTTTGCCTTAATGAACTCGCGCACCTTTACTTTATCTGCATAGTCAGCATATTTCAAGAAATCCTTTGAAAGCATTGAAGCAAGAATGCGCTCAGAGAGATCCTTAGGGTGATTAAAATTTGGAAAATGTCCACGATTACAGTAATAGCGAAGTGTATAATTCATTCGCTAGCCAAAAAAATTAGCGATAAAATCCGCTATCTTCGAATTCAACTGGCTTCTCCAGTTTCCCTTGTCTTGTACTACTGACATAACTTATTTATTTTTATACATTCTATAAAACTTATATGCACAAGGAAGTACCTCTATTAGAAGATTTTCAATGAAATCCCAACTATACAACATTAAAAATCGAATTTTATTTGCAAAAAAAACGATTTTATTATTTAATAATTTTCTCTTTGCATGATTCATTGTAACATCTTTTAATAATAAATCCATCTTACGCTGCCAATGAGGGAAACTTAACTCATCTACAAACGTTCTATAAGTTTGATCATAAATTGTAGAATAGTTTTCATGATTATCAATAATATCAAATATCCTTTTTGAAAACAACTCTACATGAGAGTGACTTATAATAAAACCATTCACCGAATCTTTTATGATTTCTTTATTTGCTATATCATAATCAGCAACAATTGGGATACAACCCGTTCTAAAAGCTTCCAATAAAGCCATAGGAAATCCCTCTCTACGAGAAGGAGCAAAGAAAATATTGCATTTCGATATAATTCTTACTGCCTCTTGTTGGGGGATACGTCCTGTAAATATCACTCTTTTATCATTAATTAATTCATTTTCTAAGATATCTTGAACAGATTTAAAAGGTTGCAATTTCTTCAATGGAGGTGTTAAATTCCCCATCCAATAAAATTTAAAATTCTTATCAGATTTCAATAGCTTTATTAATACATTCAAAGCAATCTCTGGATTTTTCGAAGGAGCCGTTCCTCCAGCAAAAACAATAGATAGTTCTTTTGATTGTTTTTTCTCAGTACATATTAGCTCTGAATTCGGAAAATTTGCAACTGAATTAAAAACAACATGGATCTTTTGTTTATTAACATCAAAACGATTTCGCAAATACGATTTACAATTCTCAGATAATGCAATTATACCGTCTAAATATTTATGGTTAAACGCAGCATTATCACTATCCATGGTTCTCAAAGAGTGACTTACAGAAATAATTCTAGAAGAATCACACATGTACGGAGCTAATATGGACATAACATGAGAATTACTATTAATAATTACATCATACCTTTCAGCATTCAACTTATCCACCAAATCCCTACAATCAGAATAATTATATACATTGATTTTTGATGTAGAAAATACTTTTGAATACCCATTATATGATTTAATATTTTCGTCTACCAATAAATGCATATCATTATCTTTCCCATATAATAAACATAATTCTCTATTATAAGATGGAATACCAGAATTTGGCGTAACAGAGGATGTTGCTAATAATATTTTCATAAAATAAAAATCTAAATAACTATTTATAATCAACTATTTATAATATACTCTATATCCACTTATAATTTGCTTATATTTTATAAAAACAAAATTATCCTTATAAATAGACAAGAGTACCAATTGTAAAGCAAAATTATTTTAACACTCTACCTATATTAATCGATTTCTAATTAATTTAGCTGGATTCCCTCCAATTATTGAATATTCAGGAAAGTCCTTAGTTAAAACAGACGCCATTGCTATGATAGAACCATCTGCAATTGTCCTACCTGAAGTTATATGAACATCTCTACCAATCCAAACATCATTTCCTATCCTAGTAATTTTTTTTTCTGTCATTCCTTGTTTACACATAGGTATTGTCGTATTTGTTGTATTATGATTAACATCAAGAATAAAACAATTTGGCCCCATCATAACATAATCTCCTATAATCGTTCCATTTGGGATATGCGCATTTATCCCAATACCAGAAAAATCTCCTATCTCAATGTCAATTCCAGTAGCAAAATGAGCCTTACGTTCAATATTAACGTGTTCCCCACATTTTTTAAATATTTTTTTACACAAAAAATAACGAACTAGACCTCCTATATTTAAGCAAGTATTTGAAGAAGGCAGATATTGTGCAAAACCATAATATAATATTAAACATATAACTTGTGATAATTTAATTTTCTTCCCTTTAAGTCTCATTTTACATACAATTTACTAAATCTACAAACTGTTGAGCTACACGCTCGATTGTATATTTTCCCAAAAAAGGCAGTATATGCATTTGAGAATAATCTCCTCCATAAAATTTTAAAAAAGTAGATGGATCCGAAAAATCATTCTCTATATCTAAAATTGGGCGTCCAGCAATACCATAATCTATCAATTTACTGGGAGTTTGAACACTAGAAGGATTTGTAATATTAATAAGGAAATCAGCCTTACTACATTCCCATACAACATCTTTCCGCCCTTTACCTATAATATATTCTATCTGACCATTTGATTCTATTACATATTTATCCTCTAAAGGCTTTCGCATCATCATAATAAACTTATATGGCTTATTAAATGTCAGTAGATAATCCATAAACAAATGAGGATCACGAATACCTGGATAGACAGTACCCATAAAAAGAAATGTAGGGATATTATTTCTTTTATATTCAGCAATAGGTGTTTTAGAAAAATTAAAACCTTGGGGAATCACACGAAGCTTATTCCAATATTGTTCATAATACCCTTTGTAACTTTCTTCCGTTGGGACAGCTATAAAATCACACAAAGAACACCACAAATCCTCAAATCGCTTCATATATTTTGGAGCTTTTATAAAAGGATTAAGCATGAAAGGATCTCCACAATCGCAAATCCATGTTTTGGGAAAAATTTTGGGATATTTTTTTTTTGCTCTTGCAGCACCAGAATGAATGGAATGAGGATATGCTATTGTTATTAACATATCCATATTAGGATTATCTTGAATTATTTTTTCAATAGAAAAATGAAATTCACACTGAGGCCACATCAACAGACGATGAAAATAGTGATACATAAATTTATCAAAAATATTATATCGACATGTACCATCATTTGCGGATGTTGCAAAGATAGGATTTATATCACACATTTTTACACCTGTTCTCTTTTCATACTCTGAATAATCATATTTCCCATGGACTGTATAAAGTATTACTACATGTCCCATTTTTGCTAGCTGTTCTGACAATTCTGTAGTACGAAATGCCCGCGGCCCCTGAGCAGGATAGGCATGATTTGATATGATTAATATTTTCATAAAAATAAATATATAAATACTATAATTGGTGCTGGGAAAATATACAAATATGGTTCGGTCACACTACTCATATGTCGGTACCAATAAAGTAAAGAGTAGGCATATAGAAACGGCATAAGTATAAAAATTCTGTCATATTTTTTTAAGATATTGTAGTTTTGCGCCCAAACTATAGTTAAAAAAGGGATGACCATTGATTGAAAACGTCCCATTGAAGGAATGCTAGAAAGGATATTTGTTATTGCAGCTAAACCTAGTACAATAGATAATAGATACCCAGCATTCTTATTTGCGTTGATATACCTACGATTTAATATAAGCAAATAGAACAAACAAATCTGAAAATACTGGGGTAACGCCATAAGGAAATCTGCATATGCTTTGCCGTATTCACTTATTCCGCTCATCCTTTTTAATGCCATTTCAGACTCTGTGTACGACCATATCAGATTCTGCATAAACTTAGGCAGTAAATAAGAATAATCATTTAATATGTTTAAATAAGAAACTGCTGATACAAAAGAAGAGGCAATAAAAAATATAATTGTAATGCTTTGAAATCTACTTATTCCCCAAGCACAACTTAATATACCTATCCAAATTACAGAAGCTCCATGAACTAATGGCATTAGTAGCAATAATGGAATTATTTTATATCTCTTCTCAACAAAAATACTGAGAGTTACATATACACCTATCCAAGCAGAAGTCCAAAAACGAACTCCATTTATATTAAAAATAGGATTACTATAGCAAAACATAAAAAGTAATGCATAAAACACTATATCATTAGATACTCTCGTAGATCTCAAAAAGATTTTCAATGACTTCACATAGAAAAAACCAAAAACAGCTGCATAGATAAGGTAAGTCCAATGATAATTATCAGAAAATCGACCTACAAGAAAATTAACTGTTAAAGTATAAATATCCTTGATATTTGACTCAAAAGTAAAATAGTCATTTATTTCAAACAGATATTGAGACAAACTATAATTGTGTTCTATCATAAAATCCTCAACATACCTATATGAATCAGCCGTTTCATTCTGAGTACAAAAGCCTATTCCAAAAATTAGAAACCACAAATACAATGTAGTATGCGAGATTCCATCTCTTATATTTTTCAATGAAATAATTGCTGAAAGAAATGGATTCAGTATAAATAATAGAATTTTATTACCTAATCTTATATTTTTAATTGCCATCATTTTAAGGCTAAAATTTATAGATAAACATCAGTAAATGACACTCCTAAAATTTATCAGACATAAATTACTAACCTAAGGAAGTATTTTTAATATTGGTAACAATTTTGGTTTGTTACTAAACAAACTAATAAATATATCCTTATAAGTAATCTTACCAACCCAACATAATATATAATAATTAAACATGTATATACCCAAGCTTAAAAACAATGCAATAAATTTATTTATTTCAACTATTTGAATAAATAAAAATGGTGGTATAGAAGCTAATATAGCTATAAACAACAACATAAACATAGGTTTAAATGGGATTAACTCCATAATTGTTTTTTTAGCATAAGTAGCAATTACCATCATCATTAACCAAACTTTCGTAAATTGACACAACTCAGATGTTATCGCAACATAAATAACTGAATCACAGTAGTGACATACTATATATTCTGCTGTCACTATTAAAAAAGCAATAGCCATATGTACATTAGCATAAGTTTTTGTTTTACCAATAGCAAGAATTATAGGATATACGGGAATTATATGAGTTAAGCTACTAATATTCTTTATAATGAAAAACATTGAAGATTGTGCATAAATATCACCATACATACATGTCATTATGGTTTTCGCAAAAAATATGCAAAAAATCAATATAGGAAACAAAATTTTTGCAGACTTTAATAATGCAGACAACCATATTCTTAAAGACTCTTCATTAAATCCATTTCCTCTATCAATTCTAGAAATTAAAGGTAGAAGAATAGCAGAAATAGATCCTAATATCATACCAGTAAAAGGAATCTCCATAAAACCATTAGAAAAATCTGCAAAAACCTGATTACCATAATACCGACTTATAAAAAATTGGTTTGATGAAGATATAATAATACCCCATAAAGATGCATAAAGAAGAGGTAATGAAAATTTAAAGATTTCTTTATATGAGAGATTAGACTTTTGATGATTTTCATTTTTTACAGGCCATGATTTCAAATATAGAGCAAAGAAGAATGTAAATAATGATGCTATGTCAAAACCAACAATTGCATGTATATAATTCCCCGAAAATAGTATCACTGGTAAAATGATAAAAGCGATTGTAAGTATTCTTGTAAAAATAACATAATAAGCCAAATATTTTGTCCTCTTAAATGAAGCATAAATAGCATCCAGTCCCATAGTAGGTAAAAGGAAAAATGGTGTAGGTGAAAATACAATAAGAGCTTTTTTTAAATCAGGATTATTCATTAAAGAAGAAATTGTACCTGCACCCCAAAATAAAACCAAAGAGAATATTAAACCAAGAATAAAAAATATATTTGTTATTTTTAAGATAACATCACGTGAATAATTCAATGAATATTTGGGGAGAAAAAATGCATATGCTTTAGGAAGTCCTAAAGTAAAAACAGCCAGTAAAGAGTTATAAATGTACATTACTTGTTTATAAGTCCCATAATCTGCCTTATCAAGAAAACGACTTAAAATCATAGGACTAATAATTCCAACTATAAATGAAAAAAAACTACCAACCGCAACCCATGCAGCTTGTTTTGTATTTGAGGTTTGCTCTTTTAACATTCTATTTTTTATTTTCTAAACATCTAAATATTTACTTTTCATCGACTCAAATTTTGATTTTGGTATATATCCATAATATTCATATTTTTCATGCCATGGAACAAATTTCTCTTTATCTAAAAATTTAACAGGTTTTGCTGGTACTCCAGCTAACACACAAAAACCTTCAGGAAAACTTTTTGTCACAACAGCACCAGCTGCAACTATAGTCCTAGGCCCAAGTGTAACTCCAGCAGTTATTACACTATTCATACCAACCCAACAATAATCACCGATAACAACAGGTGCCATATGAGACTTACGATGATCATACAAATCATGGTTCGCACTTAAAATTCCGACATTTGGTGCTATTCGAACATAATTGCCAAAATAAATTGTCCCTGCACCCTGAATATAACATCCAGAGCGAGCTATTGACGAATTACAACCCACATAAATTTTCCTTGGATTAGAAATTGTGCATGTTGGATGTATTGGATAATATACTCCTAATTTATTACATTTCCCAGTTAACCGAAATCTTACATAATTCAAGTATGACTGATTATGAATATTTGATTGCTTAGATCTAGCATATGAAGAATAAAATGGTATAAATATTCTAATAAGCATTCGTATGATATTCATCATAAAATTAAATTATAATAAAATGTTACTCCTTTTAATATTATAAGTAGACAATATATAGAATAAGGTTTTAGAATACTAATTTTCAATAGTCCTGTACCTTATTCTATATAAACTCTAGTATATACAAGAATATAATCTTAAAATAAGGATATTTAAAAATATCAAATTCTAAAATATATTATTCTTTATATTTATTATAGCACATGAATAGGAGAGTACAAAAAGGTAGACTCTCCTATATGAATATTAATTCAAATATTATATATGATATACCCCCTCCAACGGACAAATATTACAACAATCAAGGATAACTTTACCTTTAAGTTTATCCCAATTCTGTTTAATATGATCATGTTTTACTAAAATCACAACCATGTCCATATCAGCGAGAAAATCATCAAAATTTTCATACTGATTTTCTGCAATCTTATGATTTTCAAGGAATGGATCATAACAACGAAGCGGACGTGCTAAATGACGCTCTTGAGCTTCAAGCATCTGTAATGCGGGTGACTCACGATAGTCATCAACATTTTCTTTGTAAGTAAGGCCATAAAGTCCCACTTTCCGGTTATCAGTGATATTATTCTCTTTCATGATTTCATAAATACGATTAAGTACAAATGTTGGCTGAGAATCATTAGTTTTCATTGACTCATCAATAACTTTTGCAAGTTGGGGATAATCTCCCACAAGAAACCATGGGTCCACAGAAATGCAATGTCCTCCCACACCCGGACCTGGCTGAAGAATATTTACACGTGGGTGCATATTACAAATACGGATAATTTCATAAACATCCATATTGTCATGACGACAGATACGAGCTAATTCATTAGCAAACGCTATATTAACTGCACGAAAAGTATTCTCAACGACTTTAGTCATTTCTGCAGTACGAATATCTGTTACTATAATTTCTCCCTGACAGAAGCTTGCATAATAATTCTTCACTTTTTCACCTATTTCACGAGAATCTGCCCCTATTGTTCGATTATTGTGAAGAAGTTCATAAACCATATTCCCCGGAATAATACGCTCTGGTGCATGAACTAAATGTATATCTTCACCTATTTTAAAGTTATTTTCTTCAATTACCGGACGTATGAATTTATCAATAGTACCAGGACTGACAGTAGATTCGATAACTATAGTTGCTCCTTTAGGACATACTTTCATCACTTCCTTAACTGCCGCTACAACATAACACGCATCTACTTTCTTTGAAAACTTATTATATGGAGTAGGAACAGAAACGATATACATATCTGTTTTCTGATATTCTGTAGTAAACTTAATACCAGCCTTGAGAGCATTTTGGAATAACTCATCTAAACCTTTCTCCTTAAATGTTGTATGACCAGCATTTAATGTATCAACCAACTGTTTATTATAATCTGTACCCATAACTTCTACGCCATGAGAAGCCATCATGAGGGCTGTTGGCAAACCTATATATCCTAATCCAATTACATTAATCATAATATATATTTCTAATTTATATCAATTATTATCTTACTTTATAATATTTAAATTCTTAATCTGTAAGTATATCTGCAATCCTTACACATGCATTACCATCACCATAAGGATTTACAGCCTTACTCATTTTTTCGTAAGCATCTACATCTTCAAGGAGGATACTAACTTCAGCCATAATCTTATCATAGTCAGTACCTACAAGATGAACCGTACCAGATTCAAGAGCCTCTGGACGTTCAGTAGTATCACGCATCACAAGAACGGGCTTTCCAAGACCTGGAGCCTCTTCTTGAATGCCACCAGAGTCAGTAAGTACAATTGTAGCCTTTGACATAAGATGTACGAACTCGAGATACTGAAGAGGTTCAATAAAAAAGAAATTGGGACGAGTCAAATCCTCACCAAACACCTCATGAATAGGCTTTCGCACATTGGGATTGAGATGCATAGGATATACAAAATCAACCTGTGGGTACTTCTCTGAAAGATCTTTCATAGCTGTTACCATACGGATAAAGCCTTCACCAAAATTCTCTCTTCTATGTCCTGTAATGAGGACAAGTTTCTTTCCTTCAGCAAGACGAGTAACATCATAACCTGCAGAGGCTAGTACATTATCTTGTTTCTTGGCTAGAGCCGTATCAACTTTTAACTTATTAACAACCATGTGAAGAGCATCAATCACTGTATTTCCTGTTACATAAATATGACCATGAACCTTCTCTTCAAGAAGGTTCTTTTCAGAAAGCGATGTTGGTGCAAAATTATATGTCGCAATACGTCCTGTAATCTGACGATTCATTTCCTCAGGCCAAGGACTATAAATATTATGCGTACGAAGACCTGCTTCAACATGCCCTACAGGAATCTGAGCATAAAATGCAGCAAGAGCACCGGCTGTAGAAGTAGTGGTATCCCCATGTACAAGTACTATATCTGGACGGCATACTTTAAATAAATCACGAAGCCCTGTAAGTACACGAGTAGTTACATCCGTGAGATCCTGACCTGGCTTCATGATATCGAGGTCATAATCAGGTTTTATCTCAAAAATCTCAAGAACCTGGTCAAGCATTTCTCGATGCTGTCCTGTCACACATACAATGGTTTCAAATTCATCATTTCTCTTTTGGAACTCCTTTACAAGAGGACACATTTTTATAGCCTCCGGCCGTGTTCCAAAAACTAACATGACTTTCTTCTTCATATAATTTTATTTAGTATATTCTTACTACTTTGTGGTACAACCTTATATAACAATTGGAATTGAACTATTTTAATATTAAATGATTTCAAAATCCATCCTTCCTCCAAACCATCTTATTCACAACCCCTGTATAAGACTGGATAATCTTAACCACTTTGGTAGAGACATTCTCTTCCAAATAATCCGGAACCGGAATACCGTAATCGCCGTTCTGATTCATCGTAATGGCAGTATCAACAGCTTGTAATAACGAGGTAGTATCAATCCCAGCCAAGATGAAACAGGCTTTATCCAAGGCCTCCGGGCGTTCGGTAGAGGTACGGATGCAGATTGCCGGGAAGGGATGGCCTACCGATGTAAAGAACGAGCTTTCTTCCGGCAGGGTTCCGGAATCGGATACCACGGCAAAGGCATTCATTTGCAAACAATTGTAATCATGGAAGCCTAAGGGTTCATGCTGGATCACACGGGGATCCAACTGAAAGCCGGAAGCAGCCAAACGGTTACGTGAACGGGGATGGCAACTGTAAAGAATCGGCATATCGTATTTCTCTGCCATCCGGTTGATCGCCGTAAACAGGGAAGTAAAGTTCTTTTCGGTATCGATATTTTCTTCCCGATGGGCACTCAACAAAATGTATTTGCCTTTCTCCAATCCCAACCGCTGGTGAACATCGGATGCTTCGATCTCTGCCAAGTTCTCATGCAGTACCTCTGCCATCGGTGAACCAGTCACATAGGTACGTTCCTTCGGCAGTCCACAATCTGCCAGATAACGGCGTGCATGTTCGGAATACGCCAGGTTCACATCCGAGATAATATCGACTATCCGACGGTTCGTTTCTTCCGGCAGGCATTCATCCTTACAACGGTTTCCGGCTTCCATGTGGAAGATCGGGATATGCAGACGTTTAGCCGCAATCACACTCAGACAGGAATTGGTATCACCCAACACCAACACGGCATCCGGCTTCGTAGCCACCATCAGCTTGTAGCTGGCATTAATAATATTACCACAGGTAGCCCCCAGGTCATCCCCCACGGCATTCATATAGACTTCCGGATCTTTCAACTTCAAATCCCGGAAGAAGATACCGTTCAGGTTATAATCGTAATTCTGCCCGGTATGTGCCAGAATCACATCAAAGTACTTACGTGTCTTATTAATAACCGCCGCCAGACGAATAATCTCCGGCCGTGTACCCACAATGATCAACAGTTTTAACTTACCATTGTTGGCGAAATGTATATCTGAATAGTCTGTTTTCATTTTTTCTTTTTTTTGTGGTGATGTGGTTATGTGGTGATATGGTTAGATGGTTAGATGGTTAATACTTATAACCAAGTAACCTTATAACCCTATAACCTAATAGTAACCTTATAACCCTATAACCAAGTAGTAACCTAATAACCTCGTAACCCTATAACCTAATAACCTCAATAACTACACTTTATCAAAATAAGTATCCGGCCTGTTCTTGTCAAAAATCTCGTTACAATACATCACTGTAACCAGATTCTCGGTTTCAGACAGGTTGATGATGTTGTGGGTATAACCCGGAAGCATGATGACACTTTGGATCTTGTCGCCACTGACTTCATAATTCAGGATTTCATCGGTTCCCTCCTTACGGAGCTGGATCAGACCGTGACCGGAAACGACGATGAACTGTTCCCATTTGGTGTGATGCCAGTGTTGTCCTTTGGTGATACCCGGTTTGGAAATGTTGATGGATACCTGACCACAGTTCAGGGTATGTACCAATTCGGTGAAGCTACCCCGGTCGTCTACATTCATATTCAAGTCGAAGATGGCCTTTTCTTTGGGCAGATAGCTCAAATAGGTACTGAACAGCCTTTTGGCAAAGCTGTCGGCAGGAATTTCCGGGATCATCAATGTCTTGGGCAGATCAGCAAACTGATAGAGCAGATCAACGATCTCCCCTAACTTCACATGATGGGTCACCGGAGCGGCACAATAACGGCCATCAGCCTGCATGACGGTATTCACCCCGTCAAACTCGCAATGATGTTCTTTCCCCTGCAGGGCATCGATCATCTCTTCTACCAGATCATCGATATACAGCAGTTCCAGTTCCACATTCGGATCGTTTACCTGAATGGGCAGGTCGTGAGCGATGTTATGACAGAAGGTAGCTACCGCCGAGTTGTAATTGGGGCGGCACCATTTCCCGTACAGATTCGGGAAGCGATACACCAATACCTTGGCTCCTGTCTCCCGGCCATAAGTGAAGAACAGTTCTTCTCCCGCCTTCTTGCTTTTTCCATATTCGGAAGTACCGAAACGGCCTGCCAACGTAGCCTGGATGGATGAAGAAAGCATCACCGGGCAAGTATTTCCGTGTTTCTTCAATGTATCCAGCAAGGTAGAAGCAAAGCCGAAGTTTCCTTCCATAAACTCGCTCTGCTCTTTCGGCCGGTTTACGCCTGCCAGATTGAATACGAAGTCGCAATCACGGCAGTAGGTATCCAGTTCTTCGGTAGTAGAATCGATATCGTATTCATATACCGCCTCTATGGTTAAATCGCCATAGCAACGGGCTTTTCCGTCTTTTATATTTTTCAACTGAGCGCATAGGTTTTTTCCAACAAAGCCTTTAGCGCCGGTGACGAGAACTTTCATTTTTTTCAGTTTATCGTATGTGATATGGTTAGATGGTTATGAGGTTATGGGGTGATATGGTTAGATGATTATGTGGTTAATACTTATAACCTTATAAACTAATAAACTTATAAACTAATAACCTACTCTATACCCTGTTTACTAAAACTATACTTCAATCCGTTTAACATTTTGGCTATTAAATGAACATCCCTCTTTACTGCAATCATATCATTAGAAGAGATATAACCCAGATCCAAAGCCAATAGTAATTGACAATAAACTTCCATTAAAGAAGCATAGGCAATCTCAATAAACCGAATCTTTTCTTTTAAAGACAAACGCCCACTGCCTTCAGCAATATTAGAAGGAACTGAAATAACAGCTCTTCTTAATTGATCACATAATGCAAATTTCTCATACGGAGGAAATTGATCTAACAATCTGTATGTTGAAAGCACAAATTTTCGAGATTCTTTCCAAACATTCAAATTTTCAAAAGAGAAGCATTCATTTTTCATAGCCATAAAGTTTTGGAGCAAAAGTAATGATTTTTTGGTTATGTGGTGTATGTTTTGTTGGTGATATGGTTACGTGGTTAGATGGTTATATGGTTAAATGTTTTTTGGTTATGTGGTGATACGGTTAGATGGTTATAACCTCATAATCTAATAACCTTATAACCTTATAACCCAGTAACCTCATAACCAGATACCCCAATAACCTCATAACCTAGCAACCAGCTTCCCTTATATTACTCCGACCTAATCTCCTTCCCTTTCGCTCTTTCCTGCAAGCCCAGGTCTTCACGAATGAAGTTGAGTTTGAGAAGAAGCTTCTTCATGCCCTCTACATCCAGGCGAGCGGTGTTGTGAGAATGATAATCTTCGATATGAGAGACCTCCTCACTACCTTCGATGAAGTATTTGTCGTAATTCAGGTCGCGGTTATCACAGGGGATACGGTAATAACCACCCATATCGATGGCTTTTGCCATCTCCTCACGGGTAACCAATGTCTCGTAAAGCTTTTCACCGTGACGGGTACCGATAATCTTCACTTCGGTTTCTCCATATTTCGGGTTAATTTGGGCGTAGGTCTCTTTCAATGCCTGTGCCAGGACCTCCAAGGTGGCAGCCGGGGCCTTTTGGACGAACAGGTCGCCGTTTTCACCGTGGGTGAAAGCATATACGACCAAGTCGACGGCATCATCCAATGTCATCATGAAACGGGTCATGTTCGGGTCGGTGATGGTGATCGGTTTGCCATCCATCATCTGTTCCACCCACAAAGGAATGACGGAACCGCGGCTGGCCATCACGTTACCGTAACGGGTACAGCAGATCGTTGTTTTCGCGTCTTTTCCCAACGAACGACCCTGGGCAATAGCCACCTTCTCCATCATCGCCTTGGAGATACCCATCGCATTGATCGGATAGGCCGCCTTGTCGGTAGAGAGGACAACCACATTCTTAACCCCATGGGCGATAGCGGAAAGAAGCACATTATTGGTTCCCTCCACATTGGTCCGGACCGCCTCCATCGGGAAGAACTCACAAGAGGGGACCTGTTTCAGGGCAGCGGCTGAGAATACGTAATCGACACCGTTCATGGCAAAATCAACAGCTTCGCGCTGACGGACATTACCGATATAAAACTTTACCTTATGGGCAACATCCGGACGCTGCGCCTGCAGATGATGACGCATATCGTCCTGTTTCTTTTCGTCACGTGACAAAATACGGATCTCCTCGATATCGGAATCCAGAAATCTTCTCAAAACGGCATTTCCAAATGAGCCGGTTCCCCCTGTGATCAGAAGGGTTTTGTCTTTAAATACTGACATAATATATTTTGTTGTTTTTAATCTCTTCTAAAAATATCCCTTGTATAGACCTTATCTTGTACATCATCCAGACAGGTATCATAGCGGTTAGCGATGATGGCATGACTAAGCGACTTAAATTTCTCCAAATCATTGACCACCCGACTTCCAAAGAAAGTGGTTCCATCCTGCAAGGTGGGTTCATAAACAATGACTTCAGCCCCTTTCGCCTTGATCCGTTTCATCACCCCTTGAATAGAGCTTTGACGGAAATTATCGGAATTACTCTTCATCGTCAACCGATAGACCCCTACGATAACTTGCTTTTCTTTCGCTGCATCCCAACTACTGTTGGCTTCGTAGTAACCGGCTAACTCCAATACCCGATCGGCAATAAAGTCTTTTCGTGTCCGGTTACTTTCTACAATAGCCGTCATCATGTTCTGCGGCACGTTCTGATAATTGGCTAACAATTGTTTGGTATCTTTGGGCAGGCAATACCCACCATAACCGAAACTCGGGTTGTTGTAATGGCTTCCGATACGAGGGTCCAGTCCGATGCCTTCGATAATGGCAGCTGCATCCAGACCTTTCACTTCGGCGTAGGTATCCAACTCATTGAAATAGCTGACGCGCAGTGCCAGGTAGGTATTGGCAAACAGCTTCACGGCTTCGGCTTCTTTCAAGCCCATAAACAGGGTAGGGATATTCTCCTTAATGGCCCCCTGTTGCAACAAACCGGCGAAGGTATGGGCAGCTTCTTCCAAACGGGGTAGATTGGCGATAGCCTGAATTGCTTTGTTCTCTTCGTCGAACTTAGCCAGTAGTTTCGGGATTCCTACAATAATCCGACTGGGATACAGGTTGTCATACAAAGCCTTGCTTTCCCGTAAGAATTCCGGAGAGAAAAGCAGGTTGAAATGTTTGCCCTGCAAAGCCGGATCAGTGGCAAAGCGAGTCTGGTATTTCACATACAAGCTCCGGCAATAACCGACCGGAATGGTACTCTTAATGACCATTACCGCATCCGGATTGATCTGTAATACCAGATCGATGACTGCTTCTACAGCCGATGTATCGAAGAAGTTCTTCTGCGGATCGTAATTGGTAGGAGCGGCGATCACCACGAAATCGGCTCCCTGATAGGCTTCTTCTGCATCTAATGTGGCTTTCAAATTCAATGCCTTTTCGGCAAAATACTTTTCAATATATTCATCCTGAATAGGAGACTGACGGCGATTGACCATATCCACTTTTTCCGGGATAATATCGATGGCCATCACCTGATTGTGCTGGGCTAACAAGGTGGCTATACTCAAACCTACATAGCCTGTACCTGCTACTGCTATTTTCATATTTTGTTTTTTATAGATTTAGAAGCTGTTTGGAATTTATTCCAGCTTTTTGTAAAGAATATTTTCGAGGATTTTTATTTGTTCTTATGAGGAGCATAGCGGGCTATGTGACGAAT
>ERZ857521.2713-NODE-2713-length-16229-cov-4.727155_pt1 | contig 16229 bp, 14 predicted proteins | sample MGYA00519701_ERZ857521 | MGnify/ENA primary metagenome ERZ857521 (study PRJEB31778, sample SAMEA3449346) | human gut metagenome | biome: human gut; feature: human-associated habitat; material: faeces | place: United Kingdom | collected 2010/2012 ...
AATTTAGAAAAAGCTGCATAACTATTTTCCGAAGAAATTCAAAACAGCTTCTAAATAAAGAATCCCGTCGGGTATGGCGAGATTCTTTATTGAAAAACTGTTTTTTCTTTTTCTAAAGTGATCTATAAGTTGTTGAAAATCACTTCAAAATGGAAATTCAGCTGTTTCCAATGGTTCAAAGATACTAATTTGAAAGCAAATCACAACTATGGCCTCCAACTGTTCTGGAGTAATGAAGCTGTTTCCAATGGTTCAAAGATACTAATTTGAAAGCAAATCACAACTCTATACCGAAATTTGCGAACGGGGGTGTGCTGTTTCCAATGGTTCAAAGATACTAATTTGAAAGCAAATCACAACTGTCTTTGTATTCCTTAGTTGGCTTGGTGGCTGTTTCCAATGGTTCAAAGATACTAATTTGAAAGCAAATCACAACGGGTAGACATCGTAAGTCACGACCTTATCTGCTGTTTCCAATGGTTCAAAGATACTAATTTGAAAGCAAATCACAACTCCGGATTTAGGGAATGGATTGTTATAGTAGCTGTTTCCAATGGTTCAAAGATACTAATTTGAAAGCAAATCACAACTGGATTTGAAAGTAGAATCAAACAAAGACAGCTGTTTCCAATGGTTCAAAGATACTAATTTGAAAGCAAATCACAACCGTCTGTGCCGCCTTAGCCGAGAGCGTGGCGCTGTTTCCAATGGTTCAAAGATACTAATTTGAAAGCAAATCACAACTAAATAGCTGATTAGAATGTTTCCCCCTGCGCTGTTTCCAATGGTTCAAAGATACTAATTTGAAAGCAAATCACAACGCAAATACACGGTTAACACGTTTAATTTGGCTGTTTCCAATGGTTCAAAGATACTAATTTGAAAGCAAATCACAACTCTGTTGCAATCGTTACAAACTCACTCTTTGCTGTTTCCAATGGTTCAAAGATACTAATTTGAAAGCAAATCACAACTCTGCCCGCGCAAGAAATCGCTGGCGTATGGCTGTTTCCAATGGTTCAAAGATACTAATTTGAAAGCAAATCACAACACAGCTTGACACGCCTTCTGTAGCCCTTGGGCTGTTTCCAATGGTTCAAAGATACTAATTTGAAAGCAAATCACAACAGGATATAAAGAAATAGGCTAAAAAATCACGGATTTTTCGTTTAAAGTAGCAATGACCGAGATGCCAAACGTGATTGGAGAGGGCGGCTCAGTTGCCCCTTAATGTCATCTTAAATGAAAGAGCCGTGCTCCAAAGAACAGATAATTTTTGAAAAGGCGATGATATGCCATAAAAAAGAGTAATTTTGTGGTAAAAACTTGGTTGGAGTAAAATAATACATGTATTTCAAAGATATTGTAGGACAGGAAGAGATTAAACAACACCTGATTCAGTCGGCTCGATCAGGAGTAGTGCCCCATGCACAGCTATTTACGGAAAAGGGAGGGACGGGAGCCTTTGCTTTGGCGCTCGCTTACGCGCGTTACCTGAATTGTACGCACCGGAGCGAGACGGATAGTTGCGGGCATTGCCCGTCTTGTGTGAAGTATGACGCGCTGGCGCATCCGGATCTGCATTTTGTTTTCCCGATTGTAGCCAAGAAGGAGCGGAAAAAGGATATATGTGATGATTACCTTCCGGAATGGCGTGAGTTCTTGCACGAACATATCTATTTTTCGTTAGACGATTGGTTGGATTATATCGATGCCGGTAATAGTCAGGCACTGATATACTCGAAAGAGAGTGATGAGATTGTCCATAAGCTAAGCCTGAAAATATATGAGGCGGAATACCGGGTACTGATTGTCTGGCTGCCGGAAAAACTGCACCCTACCTGTGCCAATAAACTTCTGAAGATGGTGGAAGAGCCCCCGGCACATACCGTTATCCTGATGGTATCGGAGGCACCGGAGCTGGTGCTTGGAACGATTGTTTCCCGCACGCAGCGGCTGAACATACACGGAATTCATCCGGACGACATCACCCGGGCGATGCAGACCGGCTACGGCCTTTCGCCGGAAGACGCCAAGTACATAGCGCATCTGGCCAATGGCAGTTACCTCCGTGCCCTTGAAGCCATCAGCGTCAATGAGGAGACGCAGTTCTTTTTGGAGCAGTTCAAGGCCATCATGCGCAATTCCTGGACCCGGAATGTGAAAGCCATGAAAGCGCAGGCGGATCAGCTTGCGGCTATCGGACGGGAGAAGCAGAAGAATTTCTTAGCTTATTGCCAGCGGCTGATCCGGGAAAACTTTATCTGTTGTTTTCATACGCCGGAATTGAATTATATGAACCGGGAAGAGGCGCAGTTCGCGACCAAATTTTCCCCCTTCGTGAACGAACGCAATGTGATAGATCTGATGGATGAGTTGGCGAAAGCGGAGCTGCATATTACGCAAAACGTCAACGCCAAAATGGTATTTTTCGACTTGGCTCTCCAAATCACGGTCCTGATCAAGAGATGATACCAGCTTTTTATAAAGAATGTTTTCGAGGATTTTTATTTGTTCTTATGAGGAGCATAGCGGGCTATGTGACGAATAAGAACGGGGAAAAAGACCGGAAACCAATTTAGAAAAAGCTGTATAACTATTTTCCGAAGAAATTCAAAACAGCTTCTAAGATGACTTAAAAAGAAAGCGTCTCTTCTTTCAGGTCGCAGTCCTGATCAAGAGATGATTCCGGTTGGTTTCGGAGCTTTTCCCGGTATAGCTTGGGCGACATGCCGATGGCCCGTTTCACATATTTGCCGAAGAAAGAGATATTCGGAAATTCCAGTTCGTTGCAGATCTCCTTGATGGACTTGTTGGTCTTTTTCAGCAGGTACAGGATGTCTTTGATGACATATTTGTCTATAAGGTCAGAGGCAGGTTTGCCCGTAAATTCTTTGCATACGGCCGATAAGTATTTGGGCGTGATGCAAAGGCGTTCCGCATAGGTGGAGACAGACCGGTCCTTGGGATAGTCGGAAGTCAGCATCATGATAAAATCTTTAAACAGCTTTTCTCCGGATGAGTATTTCGGAGGTGTTATCGATACGAAACGTTCCAGAACATCATGAAATTCGTATAAAAAGGCTTGCAGCAACGCATCGACAAGCTCCTTTTGATGGTGTCCGGGTTTGCCGATGAGCTTGGAGCGCATCAAGTCGTAATACAGGCAGAATAGGGACACTTCGTCCGGATTCAGATGCAGAACGGGTGATTCTTCTAAAAAATGAAGAATGTTCCATGTGTTATTGGAAATCATGCCGAGTTGCCCTACATATTCCGGTGACATACAGATACATCGGTATTTGATATCGACACTTACCATGCTTTGCTCGATAATAATGTTGGGATGGCAGATCAGCAAATCGTTTACGCCGATATGGAACGTCTCTCCATCCAGATAGAGTGATGCTTTCCCTTTCAGGCAGAGGACGATAACAATAACCTCAGTCTTTACGGGTCCGGGCTCTTTTAGATTCTGAAGTTCATCAATGAAAGCAATGCGATTGTCGCTATATACCTTAATATTCCTCTCGCGAATATCGTTCATAGCCTCGTATGAAGTTTTCTTTTCCATATTTCTTATCAATCATGTTTTTCGGATTGTCCGGACAAATCTACGATAATCTTTAGGATTTAGTTCTTCCGTTTTTTTAGTTTTTGAGTTTATTAGTTTTTGTTATAGGTGTTTTTTTAGAAGCTGTTTGGAATTTCTTCCAGCTTCTCATAAACTTGTGAACTTACAAACTTACTTCTGGAAATTAATGTTATATTTGCCGAAAATATAGATGCAGGAAAATGGAAAAGCAGGGGACAATATTGGTTGTTGATGATAATAAAGCGATTCTGACGGCGGTGAAGCTGTTACTGCGGACTTGTTTTGAAAAGGTCATTACGATTCATACACCGAACTTGATCAAGCAGAATATGCAGGAGAATGCAGTAGATGTGGTGTTGCTTGACATGAATTTTAGCGCAGGTATCAATAACGGCAACGAGGGGCTGTACTGGTTGGGGGAGATTAAGAAGAATTATCCGGCGGTACAGGTTGTCTTGTTTACCGCTTACGCGGATATCGAGTTGGCCGTCAAAGGTATGAAAGAGGGAGCGAACAACTTTGTCGTCAAGCCGTGGGAGAATCAGAAATTGATTGATACATTGGTGGCTGCTTACCGGCAGAAGGTCCCGTTGCATAGCAGTAAGAAATCGGCTGGTTCGGCACAAGGGCGAAGCGGCATGTTTTGGGGGGAGAGTCCGGTGATGCAACGTTTGCGCGCGTTGGTGGAGAAGGTGGCCCAGACAGATGCCAATGTCTTGATTACAGGAGAGAATGGCACCGGTAAGGAGATGCTGGCGCGTGAGCTTCATGCGCTTTCTCTCCGGCGGGAAGAACCCATGGTGGCTGTAGATATGGGAGCGATTACCGAAACACTGTTTGAAAGCGAGTTGTTCGGTTATGTGAAGGGCGCTTTTACCGATGCGCGGACTGACCGTGCCGGTAAGTTTGAGGCTGCCAATAACGGTACGCTGTTTTTGGATGAAATCGGGAACTTGTCTTATCATTTGCAGGCCAAGTTGCTGACGGTGTTGCAGCGGCGCAGTGTCGTACGGGTGGGAAGCAATACTCCGATTCCGGTGAACATCCGTTTGATTTGTGCGACTAACCGTAACCTGCAAGAGATGGTGCAGCGTGAAGAGTTCCGTGAGGATTTGCTTTACCGCATCAACACCATTCATCTGGAGATTCCGCCGCTTCGTGAACGTAAAGAGGATATCCTTCCTTTGGCAAACATATTTTTGGGGAAATATGGTGCTTTGTATAATAAAACTGCCTTGCGGTTGAGTGAAGATGCCATAGCATTGTTGCAAAAGCAGCCGTGGTTGGGAAATATCCGCGAACTGGAGCATGTCATCGAAAAGGCCGTGATTATCTGTGATGGTCCTGTGCTGGAAGGGTTCTACTTCGAATTTCCGGAGGTAAAGAAGGAAGCACCGGCTAAGTCGTCCAAGATCCAGACTCTGGAAGAAATGGAATATGCGATGATTAAGAATGCTATGGAAAAATATGAGGGAAATCTTTCGTTGGTGGCGAGCCAGTTAGGCATTTCCCGTCAGACCCTTTATAACAAGCTGAAACGTTATGGGCTTTAAGCGTCCTCTATACAGTCTGACTGTCCATCTGCTATTGCTGGCAGTGGCGTGTGTCTTAGCGACATGGGGCACGCTGGAAGAAAAGTGGGCTATGGTACCCTGTATGCTCGTCGTCATTGTGCTGATTCTTATCCGGATTCGTAAGCTTTATTCCCTGAATACACAGAAGATAGCCTTTATGTTTGATGCGATCAATAATAATGACTATGCTTTTAAGTATGCAACGGAAGGACATTCAATGGAGGATAAGCTGGTGAGCGATTCGCTGAACCGCATCACTCAGATTCTTTTCCAGGCCAAAGCCGAGGCCGTTCAGCGGGAGAAGTATTATGAGTTGATCATGAATTCGGTGAAAACGGGAATTATTGTCATAGACGATGCCGGCAATATTTACCAGTGCAACCAGGGGGCTTTGCGCCTTTTGGGAATATCTATCTTTACCCATGTGAAACAGTTAGGCAAGATTGATGAACGGCTGGAGTCCCTGATCTCGACTATTCGTCCGGGCGATAAGGAGCAGATTTCTTTTTCGAACGAACGCGGGAAAGTCAATCTTTCTTTGCGGGTGTCGGAGATGCAGTTGAAAGAACGGCATGTGCGTATCATTGCTTTGAACGATATCCACAACGAGATGGACGAGAAAGAGATTGATTCCTGGATTCGGCTTACCCGCGTGCTGACGCATGAAATTATGAACTCTATCACCCCGATTACCTCATTGAGCGATACGCTGCTTTCGTTGCATGAGCAGATGGACGAGGATGTCCGGGACGGACTGGAGGTGATCAGCAGTACAGGAAAAGGACTGATCTCTTTTGTGGAGTCTTATCGGAAGTTTACGCATATCCCGACCCCGAAGCCCTCTTTGTTTTACGTGAATCATTTCGCTGAGCGCATGGTGCAGCTGGCGCGTTTTCATAATCCTTGTCCGAATATCGATATAAGGACGGATATCCGGCCGGACGATTTGATTCTGTATGCGGATGAGAATCTGATTTCGCAAGTGGTCTTGAATCTTCTGAAGAACGCGGTGCAGGCTATCGGGACGGAACAGGCTGATGCTTGGATTCTGTTTAAGGCCTATAGCAATGAAGAAGAGAATGTGGTCATTGAGATAAGTAACAACGGGCCGTTGATTCCACCGGAAGAGGCCGAGCATATATTTGTTCCTTTCTTCACCACCAAGGAGAAGGGGAGTGGAATAGGACTTTCTATCTCCCGGCAGATTATGCGTCTTTCCGGAGGAAGTCTGGAACTTAAATCTACGCCGTCTACTCAATATACCACGTTTATATTGACATTCGTTTAGAAGCTGTTTTGAAATTTTTAAATGGAGTTTTATGAGATTATTGGATAAGTTGAAATTGAATCATCACCCTCGGTCCGGAGCCTTGGATTTGTTGAAGTATATCGGTCCGGGACTGTTGGTGACAGTCGGGTTTATTGATCCCGGCAACTGGGCAACCAATTTGGCTGCGGGGTCTGAATTTGGCTATGCCTTGTTGTGGGTAGTTACCTTCTCCTCAATTATGCTGATTATCATACAGCATAATGTAGCTCATTTGGGAATTGTTACTGGATTGTGTCTGGCCGAAGCGACTACGAAATATTTGCCCAAGAAGCTGAGTCGTCCGATTTTGATTTCTGCCATGCTGGCAAGCATATCTACTTCGTTGGCTGAGATATTAGGAGGGGCGATCGCTTTGCGGATGTTGTTTGGCATTCCGATTTATGTCGGCGCGGTGATTGTCACGTTGGCGTGCCTGTTGATGCTTTTCAGCAATACATATAGTAAGATAGAGCGTTGGATTATTACATTCGTGTCGATAATCGGTCTGTCGTTTCTGTATGAACTGATGCTGGTCGATGTGGATTGGCATGCGGCGGCCGTAGGATGGTTGAAACCTTCATTTCCGGAAAATTCGATGCTGATTATCATGGGGGTATTGGGTGCAGTCGTTATGCCGCATAATCTGTTTCTGCATTCGGAGGTTATCCAGAGCCGAAGTTGGAATTTGGAAGATGAGAAGGTTATCCAAAAACAACTCAAATATGAATTTTATGATACCCTCCTGTCGATGGTCATAGGCTGGGGAATCAATTCGGCCATGGTTATTTTGGCGGCCTCTTCTTTTTTCCGGGAGAAGGTTGTCGTGGAAGAATTGGATCAGGCCCAGCAATTGCTGGTTCCGTTGGTCGGTAACAATGCCGGTGTCATTTTTGCGGCAGCCTTGTTGCTGGCGGGTGTCTCTTCGACCATCACTTCTGGCATTGCCGGAGCCTCTATCTTTGCCGGAATCTTTGGCGAGGCTTACCATCACAAAGATATTCACTCGAAGATCGGAGTCCTTTGTTCTTTTATACCGGCGTTGTTGCTTATATTTTTGGTGGGTGATCCTTTCTGGGGGCTGATAATCTCGCAGATGGTATTAAGTGTTCAGTTGCCGATAACGATTTTTACGCAAGTGTATCTTACTTCCAACCGACAAGTAATGGGGAAGTTTGTCAATAGCCGGCTTACAAATGGAGTATTGCTGCTGTTAGGTGTTATTGTTACCGCATTGAATGTGGGGCTGTTGGTTAGTAGCTGGTAAAGGGATGGATAAGAAGTTGGAAGTTGATAGAATTACATTTCCCAACTTCCAACTTCTAATTTCCGATTTTACATTTCCCGAATCCAAATATTGCGGAAGCTGATAGGCTCGCTCGGATCACCGTGGCTTTGCAGGATAATCGGGCCGGCTCCATGAGCTTTCACTTGCGGGAATCCGATGTATTCCGTTGTACCGAGGATGGTCGTGTTATTCTGCAATACAACGCCATTCTGGATAACAGTTACAGTCGGACGAGTGCGATAACTTCCGTCTTTCTTGAAAGTAGGAGCTGTATAGATGATGTCATATACGTTCCATTCACCCGGTTTACGCATAGCATTTGCTAATGGGGTAGTCTGTTTGTAGACGCTACCGGTCTGTCCGTTTACATACGTTTTGTTGTTGTAGCAATCCAGGATTTGGATTTCATACATGCCTTGCATGAAAACTCCGCTGTTACCTCTGGCCTGACTTTCTCCGGTGATGTTTTCAGGAACCCGCCATTCGATGTGCAATTGATAACTTTCAAATTTCTGCTTCGTCTGGATATCCCCTTTTGTTTTATCAACGGTGAATACGCCATCTTTTACAGTCCATTCAGCCGGACCTCCTTTGACACTTTCCCATTGCGACAGGTCTTTGCCGTCGAATAAGACGATTGCATCAGACGGAGCGGTAAATCCACCATCATTCAATACAACTCCCGGAGTTACTACCGGCGGAACTGGTTCATAAAATTCAGACATTTCAGGCTTGATGCCTGCATAACCTGTCCATTGAGCGTTAGCACTAACACACATTGCCATAGCACATGTTGCTAAAGCCAATTTTACTGTAAGTTTTTTTCTGTTCATGGTCTATATTTGCTTTTATGGTTATAGATTGCCGCAAAATTAAATTTTTTTTGTTAAAAAGAAAACTATCATACTTTTAATTTTCTTAAAAGATTCCTCAGGCGAAAGTCTGAGGTCATTTATTGGAGTTCTCCGGTCCTCCTTTATGTTCGAACAATCTTTTTTCCGCCAACTGTTCATATTTTGTCCCGGGGCGGCCATAGTTGCAATAAGGATAGATGCTGATTCCTCCGCGTGGCGTGAATATACCGGTGACTTCAATATACTTGGGGTCCATCAGTTGAATCAAGTCCTTCATAATCTTGTTGACACAATCTTCGTGGAAGTCCCCGTGGTTGCGGAAGCTGAACAGGTAAAGCTTCAGACTTTTGCTTTCTACCATTTTTATATCCGGAATGTAGTCGATGTAAATTGTAGCGAAGTCTGGCTGTCCGGTGATTGGGCACAGGCTGGTGAACTCAGGGCAATTGAAGTGCACCCAATAATCATTTTCCGGATGTCTGTTGGTGAATGCTTCCAATACCTCCGGTGCATAGTCCTGGCGGTAAACCGTGTTGTTGCCCAATAGATGCAGTTCGTTCTCCTCTTTTCTTGTGTCCATCTTTTCAATCTTTCTTTTTTGTTGACAAATATTTTTCCAATCCGGCTTTCCGAAGTTTGCAGGCCGGGCAATGGCCGCAGCCATCGGCCAAGATACCGTTATAGCACGTCAATGTCTGGGTGCGGACCAAGTCAAAAACGCCCAATTCGTCAGCTAAAGCCCATACTTCGCTTTTATCCCGGTCCATCAAGGGGGTATGGATAACAAACTGGTCGTCCATCGCCAAATTTAAAGTGACGTTCAATGAGCGGATAAAAGTATCCCGGCAATCCGGATAACCACTATAATCTGCTTCCGAAACCCCTGTTACAATATGGTGGATTCCTTTGCTTCGCGCCAATATGGCCACGAAAGTGAGAAATACCATGTTGCGTCCGGGAACAAAGGTGTTCGGATATCTGTCGGCCGGTTTGTCTTCGTCCATCCGGATTGCATTGTTTACCAACGAACAATTCGGATCCAACTGACTGATCAGCGACACATCCAGTAAATGAAACGGGACTTGGGCTTCGGCCGCGATTTTGCGGGCGACTTCTGTTTCTAAAGAATGTTTTTGTCCGTACGTGAAGCAGACCGCTTCTACGTGTGCGAAATGCTTCTTCGCCCAAAAGAGGCAGGTCGTTGAATCCTGACCGCCTGAGAAGCAAACCATTGCAGCATTTTTTTTCTTCATAAAATTCTTGTTTTTAATAGGTGGTTAAGCAAGCACACCGGAAAGGCTTTTCCCTTTCCGGGGGCAAAGATAGCAAATTTGTTAAATATTCGCCCGGAATGAAAAAAAGTTTCCAAATATTTGCATTTGTGGTTTTAGAGCCCTATCTTGTGCTATTCATAGGATTTAAATCAGGAAAAGATGAAAAATGCAAACATATTCAAGGTTTTACCGAATCACTTGTCGCCTCGTCCGGGACGTCTGTTAATTTCTGAGCCTTTGTTAAGCGATGTATATTTTCAGCGTTCGGTGGTCTTGCTGGTGGAGCATTCCGCAGATAGTGGTTCAATAGGGTTTATATTGAACAAAAAGACGATATTGACGATGAGGGATGTCGTGCCTGAATTTGAGAAGCTACCTGAAATTTCCATCTATTTTGGTGGTCCGGTAGCCGCCAATCGCCTCTTTTTTATCCATTCCTTAGGTGATTTGATTGTCCCAAATACGTTGAAAATCAACGATAATCTTTATTTTGACGGGGATTTTGAAGCTCTGAAATCCTACATATTGTCCGGCTTTGATATTACCGGAAAGGTGAAGTTCTTTATGGGATATTCCGGGTGGGAGAATCATCAGCTCTCTAAGGAAATCCAATCCCATTCATGGGTTGTAGGGCATTCGGATGATGAGCATGTCCTTTCCGGGAATGGAGATGCCTATTGGAAATCATCTGTCATCAATTTAGGTGGCGACTATAAGAGATTGTGGAAGTATTACCCTAAAGAAACTTATCTGAATTGATTTTCTGTACTAAGGCTACATCTGTGTACCCGTTCTGAGTAAGCAGCCATTCTTTGAAGGTCCCGTGACAAACAAAGCCTGACCTGTCGAATAATTTCAGAGAAGCCTTGTTGTCAATGGGGATATAAGCATATAATTGGTGTATTTTAAGGAATGAAAAAGCATATTCCTGTAGGAGTTGCAAGGCCATAAATCCTAAGCCTTGACGTTGGAATGGCATGTCGATGAGAATACCTACCGCAGCCCTTCGGTGATGAGGGTCGAAATCAAATAAATCGGCCAGCCCTATAGGGGTACGTGTTCCGATTTGTTCAATCATGAACCGGACTTGATGAATCTCGTAAATATCCCGATGCGATTCGGCGATGTATTCACGGATAATGAATTTGGAAAAGGGGGCAAGCGTGCTTCCGTATTGCCAGATATCGGCATTGTTTTCCCACCGGTAGAGTGTATCCAGATCTTCCGGCTCTAAGGCCCGCAACTGAATGTCCTGATTACGCAATAGTGTCATTTCCCCGGAGATATTAATCGGTTGTTGCAGGTATTATAAATATGGTAGACCATCCGCTTGTCCGGCATGATGTCCATCAGGAGAAACATTTGTTCGAACCGGGTATCGGGATAGACAAACACGATGTCCGAGAAACGGTTCATTTGATTTTTCCGGCAAACGGCTGCGGTGATGCGTACTTCGTTCAAGTTCCACAGGTTGATATGTTCGCATTTGGGAAAGTGTGAGATAACGGCTTTCTTGACTTCGGCGAATGATTCTTTACGGCAGACGATAAGCAACCGGCGATGCTTGACGTTGCGTGACCTTTTACCGAACAGATTGGTGAACGAAGCCAGTGCGGCTCTCAACAAGACCGCGGTTTTGATAGAGGCATAAAGCAGAGGAGATGCCTCCGGATAGTGCTTCTTGTAAAAGATGAGCATGGCACCGTAGAAGCGTTTCAAAAAACGGTAAGAAACCTTTTGAGTACTTTCTCCCTTATAATGGAGCATCCGCTCGGGCATGTAGTAATTTTTATAGCCGGCTTGGATAAACCGATAGGAAAGGTCGATATCTTCTCCATACATGAAAAAGCTTTCGTCCAGAAGCCCGATTTTATCCAACGCCTCGTGCCGCATCAACATGAATGCACCGCACAAGACATCTACCTCGTGCTGCTCGTCCGGTGACAGATAGGGCAGGGCATAGCTGGCGTACTTCGGTGATTGGGGAAAGAGCTTGGAGAGTCCGAATAACTTGCAGAACGAAACCCACGGGGTGGGGAAAGAACGTTTGCTCTCGGCTAAGAATATCCCGTTCCCATTGAGCATCTTCAGTCCTAAAGCTCCGGCTTCCGGATGTTCGTCCATGAAATAGCAGAGACTACGCAGCGATTCCTCGCCGATTACCGTATCCGGATTCAGCATCAGTACATATTCGCCTTTACAGATACGAAAAGCCCGGTTGTTGGCTTTGGCGAATCCGGCATTCTCCGGATTCTCGATGAAGTTGACTTCCGGGAACAATGGGCGCAGGTATTCTACAGAGCCATCGGTCGACTGATTGTCTACTACATATATATCTACTTCCATGCCCCGGGTAGCAGCCCGGACCGAATACAGGCATTGTTCCAGGAAATATTTTACGTTGTAATTGACAATGACAATGGATAATTGAGTCTCGTACATAGTTCAGTCTGCTTAAAGTTTAATGGAATCGTTGAAGCTTGTCCGGTTCAGAATGGAACGTCCTAAGGTCACCTCGTCGGCATATTCTATTTCGTCTCCGATAGATACCCCCCGCGCAATCACGCTGACTTTTACCGGGTAAGCGGATAATTTGCGGTAGATGAAGAAGTTGGTTGTATCGCCCTCCATCGTTGTGCTCAAGGCCAGGATGACCTCCTTCACATCTCCGCTCGCGACACGTGCTACCAGGCTGTCTATTTGCAAATCACTGGGGCCTATTCCGTCCATAGGTGAAATGATTCCGCCCAATACATGATAAACGCCTTTGAATTGTCCGGTATTCTCGATGGCCATGACCTCTTTGATGTTCTCGACAACGCAGACCAGCGCGTGGTCACGGGCCGGATTGGCACATATCGGACACATCTCTTCATCACAAATGTTATGACACGTCCGACAATATTTTACATCCCGGCGCAATGCCACCAAGGCGTTGGCAAAGTTTTCCGTGTATGACGGTTCGCGCCTGAGCATGTACAAGGCCAGTCTCAATGCGGTCTTCCGTCCGATACCGGGAAGGGTGGCCAGTTCGTTTACGGCATTTTCTAATAAAGCGGAAGGATATTTCATGTAGTCAGAATGAAAAATAGAGAAAGAAGAATTAAAAACGAAGAGACGGTACGCGCGACAGATTCTTCATTTTTAATTCTTCATGCTATATTATTATTGTTTTCCTTCAGTAGTTACCTCTTTGTTAATCTTCTTGATTAATCCTTGAAGAACGGCACCCGGGCCTAATTCTACGAAGTGGGTAGCTCCGTCGGCAATCATCTGTTGCACAATCTGCGTCCATTTCACCGGAGCGGTGAGCTGCGCTATAAGGTTGGCCTTGATTTCTGCTGCATCGGTATGCGGCTTAGCGTCGACATCCTGATATACCGGGCAAGAAGGAACAGAGAATTCCGCGGCGTTGATGGCGGCGGCAAGCTCGTCGTGGGCAGGCTGCATCAGCGGAGAGTGGAAAGCTCCACCTACCTTCAATTTCAGAGCACGGCGCGCACCTGCTGCAAGAGCCTTTTCGCAAGCCGCGTCTATGCCCGATTCTGTACCCGAAACGACAACCTGTCCCGGACAGTTATAGTTTGCCGGAGCAACTATATCGTCGATAGAATCGCAAATCTCCTCAACCTGCTCGTTGGTCAAGCCAAGAATAGCCGCCATTGTCGACGGTTGAGCCTCGCAAGCTTTCTGCATGGCCATCGCGCGGATGGAAACCAGCTTCAAACCGTCCTCGAACGACAAAGCTCCGGCAGCCACAAGAGCGGAAAATTCGCCGAGGGAGTGACCGGCAACCATATCGGGCTTGAACTCCTCGCCCATAGTCTTCGCGAGAATCACAGAATGCAAGAAAATGGCAGGCTGGGTCACCTTCGTCTGGCGAAGGTCTTCCTCTGTCCCGGCAAACATGAGATCGGTGATACGAAATCCGAGGATTTCGTTTGCTTTTTCAAATAATTCTTTTGCTGTCGCATTGTTGTCGTAGAGGTCCTTACCCATACCTACGAACTGCGCCCCTTGTCCGGGGAATACAAATGCTTTCATTCTTCTATATGTTTAAAATTGACAATTCTTTAGCCGCCGCAAAATTACAACTTTTCCAATAATCAACAAAATAGTGTGTCAACGCCTGTGGCATTGACAGGTTAAGGGTTAGAGGGTTAATGGTTAGAACGAGTGCGACCGCTATGCGGCTATGCCGCTTTTTTCTCGACAAAGCATAAAAAAGGGTTACAGGCGCATAACCTGTAACCCTTAACCTATAACCTGTGGCAAAAGCCACAATAACCATTAACCTGTAACCACAAGCCTTCAGGCTTGTAAAACTATCGTGTTCCTCCTGCCCACCATACTTTCTCGGTGAACACATACATGCCGTCGCCGTAAAGGTCGGCCACATTCGGATTGGCAATCACGTCGCTGTTGCCATACGGATAGCGCACCGGCCAGCGGTTGTTGCCGCCCTGAGTGTTGTAGCCGTTGGTTTTCTGCACATAATCGCCGGCATTGCCGAGTGCCTCCATACGGCGGAAATCGTTGTAAGTCTCGATTTGCTCGTCGCGGCACTGCGACAGGTATTTCTGAATCATTATCTCCTTCAGCGCATTCTCGGAAAGACGGCTTGAAAGCGAAGCCACATAGTCGGCAGCCGTTCCATTGACAGCTACACCGAAGCTACCATAGTCGGCAAACGAAGCCTCAACCGCAGCAGCGAAATCTTCCGAATAGTCGCTTCCGTTGCGTGCCTCAAGCTCGGCAAGGATGAAGTAAAGCTCCGCTTTGCTCATCATATGGATAGAAGCTGACTCTCCTTCCGCAAACGAATATACATTGAGCCATGCCGGAAGGGCGAAACCTTGGCCCTCGGCATTTCCATAGACAGTGCGCGCATCCTCCAAATCGCCCGGCACGGCAACCTCGGTGGCAAGCACTACGCCCTGATAAGCCCACGGAGTCGAATAAACATCGATACGCGGGTCGTTGCGGTCGTTCATCAGGTCGGCAACGGTCTTCGACGAAGCGTTGTAGTTGCGGTCGCCCCAGAAAGCCGCCCACGGATTGCAGTTAGATGAAGCGTATGAGGTAAAGCCTGTGATTTCCGCGCCATCGAAACCAAGCTCTTTCGCCTTCTGTGCCGCTGCAAGGGCATTTGCGGCAGCATTCTGGTCCACAGCCATAAGGTGGAGATTATAGCGGGCTTTCAAAGCGTAGGCAAAAGCAATCCACTTGTCAAGTTCGCCGTTATAAAGGATGTCCTGACTGCCTGCAAAAGCCACACCGTCAGCCTTGGCCGATTCCAAATCGGCGATGGCACCGTCAAGATAGCTGAATATAGTCGTATATACGTCCTGCTGCTTGTCGACTTTCGGCTGGGTGTTCTCGGTGGCTTCCGAGCAAGGGATGTCGCCGAACAGGTCAGTCAATATGCCGTAATTGAGGGCAAGCAAAGTCTTCACCATGCCGCGCACATCGACATATTCAGGATACAAACCGCCTTCTTCTGCCTTTGCAAGGGCAAGTTTAAGGTTGTTGATGTTGTAGTATGTGCTGTTCCACTCATTGTTGCAGGTGCTTGAGCTTGCTGTCTGCGACACGTTGCGAATCTCAAGATTGTAGAACTGGTTCAGGCCCACGCCGACAAGCTGCTCCGTGAGCGACGATGCAACCCACGCAAGGTTGCCGCTCACCGTAGAGTAACCTGTGGACATTATTCCGTCGGTCAGTTGCAAAGCGGGATTAATCATCTCGTTCGCCGGGTTGTCGGGCCTCTTATTGATGTCGTCCATCACGTCCTCGCACGACGCGAGCGACAATGAAAGAAGAGCTGCTGCCAAATATATGTATTTTTTCATTTTACTCTATTTTAAATTGGTTAGAATGACAATTTTATACCGCCACCGAAACTCATTGTCTGCGGCACTGAATAATTCTCGAAGTATCCGCCTCCGTTGTTGTTGCCGAGCGACGATTCAGGGTCGAACTCAGGCAATTTCGACCATACCAGCACATTGCGGGCAAAACCATAGACGGAGATGTCGAACACGCCCATTTTCGGAAGGTCGTAGGTAAGCGTCAGGTCGCGCATCTTCAGGAAGCTCGTGTCGTAGACCGAAGTCTCAGCTATGTCGCCCACAGTCGAGTAATAAGTCTGCGCGTCGACCATTCCTGACCATTCCTCATATACAGGATTCTCGTCAGTCCCGGTGTTGATTACACCCGACACCCACACGCCGCCGTTGTCGCGCGCCTCGGCAGTGCGCTTAGTAGCTCCGAACGTATCCATCACGCCGAGCGTACCGTGATACATCTTTCCGCCTTGCTGCCAGCTCCAAGTGGTC
>ERZ857521.2719-NODE-2719-length-16214-cov-4.109846_pt1 | contig 16214 bp, 17 predicted proteins | sample MGYA00519701_ERZ857521 | MGnify/ENA primary metagenome ERZ857521 (study PRJEB31778, sample SAMEA3449346) | human gut metagenome | biome: human gut; feature: human-associated habitat; material: faeces | place: United Kingdom | collected 2010/2012 ...
TGTTGTCAGCAGCCCGTTTCACGGTCTGCGTGTAGTTCCTTGTAAACTGACCTAAAGCATAATCTATATATTGCATATCACGGACATCGTTCATTGTAGAAAAAGCATTATGCACCCAAGAGATCAGATTTCCTTGTATGTCACGGAGTAGGCCCGATGTAATTGCAATGCCTGTAAGCTTCGCTAACTGTATAGGCAAATCATCTTCAATATCATCATCATTAAAAAAGGGAGCAGGATGGTTAATGAAATCATATATAGTGGATGAGCGCTGTAAACCATCAATAATTTGATATTTATTGTTTTTTTCATCCCAATATAACAAAAGGGTTCCAAAAGGAAGACCTCTTTTTAATGTGTCGACAAATTGATCTTTTTGACTTTTGCTCCAAACAACACCGCGCTGATATGCTGGAACGACAAAAACCCCATTTGTAATACTATTGTGTATTTCTATTGCACTAAATGATGCCTGTTCCCATGTGTTCATAAAAGCACTCCCTTCCTAAGGCTACTATGTATATTACATCACATTCTTTCGTGAATATCAATTCAATGACACGATTTATGTCGTAATAATGTGGTGTAATTGTCAAATCAAATCGAAAACTACCAAAGCTGGGAATTCCTTATCTCCCGAAAATCCTCTCAATCACCGCCTCTTACCCGATCATCCAACTGATAAACTGGCAGACAGACAGCTTTTTCTCCTTGACCTGCTGTTTGCGGGGCCGGGATTCCAGGCACAACTCCTTCAATGCGGCCTGCGCCCGCCCGATTTGTTCGGGTGGTGTACCGGCCTTTTTTTATTTGGTGATGCGGTTGTACCAGAACATATACTCCCAGTTGTAGGTTTGCTCGTAGTCCTTGCCCTTGGCTCATCCATCGAACTAGTGCTTGGCGGCCTTTCGGCTGGCTTTACGGAAGCCGTCGCTGCACAAGGTGCTGCGGGCATCCGGGCCGAAGAAGATACGTCCGCACTGACTGCATCAACGCATGAGCCTCCCGGCGTCCAGGATACGCTGTCGGTAGTAACTGATGTTTTCACAGCCTTCGGTTCGGATTCCCGATCCCGTATTCCATCATAAGGCAAGGACCTGGAGTCAAATCGCACTCCTGGCTTTTTCCTTTTCTCCAAACTTGCGCCCACATCCTAGCCGATCGAAACTGTCTGGGATTTTACTTTTTATATTCACTCTTCGTTCCCCCTATCCCCACATTTCCCCTGTGTTCAGCCACTCCACCAGAGCGGCTTTGAGAATCCAGTAGCCCCGGACAGCCGGAAGCGCTCCGTCGGCAATCAGCCGGTAGACCTCCTTGCGCCCCACTCCCAGGATCTCCTGGACGTCCCCGGTGCGCAGAACCTCCGGCCAGCCCGCCAATACCTCCCGCACGGGAGTATGGTTCTGTCTCATTCACTCTCTCCTTTCAAAGAAAAAAGCCGAAGGTAATGCCTTCGGCTTTTTTAGTTTTCCGATGTCGTTTCCGCTGGTTCCTCCCCCAGCAGGGAGCCCAGCACACCAGCCGATTCCATCAGCGCTCCAGGCGCCAGGTGCGCATAGATATCCGCAGTGGTACTGAAATCGCTGTGCCCCATCCAGAGCTGCACCTGCTTCATGCTCACTCCTGCCTGCACCAGAAGGCTGGCGCAGGTGTGCCGGAGGTCATGGAACCGGATGGGCGGCAGATTGTGCTTTTTTGAGCAGCCTGCCAAAGTGCGCCGTGAGAAAATTGGGTGTGATAATCTCCCCGTCCGGCAGCAGACAGATGTATCCTTCCCATTTGCCGCACCAGCTTCTGCCGAACTTCTTCCGGTACAGTTCCTGCTGTTCCCGGGCCTGCAGGAGTACCTGCTCCACCTGGGGAATCAGCGGAAGCACCCGGTGGCTGGACTTGTTTTTCAGTTCGTCCTCCCCCACTGTGATGGTTTTTCCGTCCTCCCGGCAGGTTACTAGCTTGTGGTTGATTTCGATAGTCTTCTGCTCGAAATCCACAGCGCTCAATCGCAGGCCCAGCACCTCACTGCGCCGCAGTCCGTAATAGGCGCTGAGGAATACCGGCAGGAAAATCTCGTCCTGAGCCGATTCGTCCAGCAAGGTCTTCACCTGCTGAGCGGTGTAGGCACTCCCATGGAACTGGTTCTTCCGGGGACGGTCCACCCGGTCTGCCGGGTTGCCGGGCAGAATCTTCTGCCGGACCGCCACCGGCAGCGCCCGCTTGAGTACCGCATAGTACCGCTGTGCAGTGGTTCCGTTACAGCCTTCGGCAAAAATCCGGTCGATGAGCTGCTGGATATGGGGCGGGCGAAGCTCCGCCATGGTGATGCCCAACGCCTCAAAGTGGGGCAAAATCCGACAGTTCAGCATCTGCTCATAGCTGGTGCGGGTCGCCCGGGCCAGATTGGGACGGGCAGACTGATACCACCCCCGCAGATAGTCTGCCACCGTCTGCTGTTCCGGACGGAGAGTCTTTGCCGCCGGTGCGCTGGATTTCTTCTTTCCTCCGGATGCTGATGTCTGGGGCTTCTGCCGCTTCCGTGCCAGGAACTCCTCCCGGAAGGCCGGGTCATAGGCGAGCCGGAGCCGGGTCTCCTGGAGCATGGTCTCCGCCTGAGCCCTGAAGCGCTCCTCTGCCGGCAGGCCAGTGGTGCGCCATACCGGGGTCATCTTCCCTTCCCGCTCCACATGAATCACCATATGAAACCGCCCCTTCTGCACCTGAAGGCTTCCGGACGGGATTTTGGTCTGTGTCTGCATCTTCATTCCTCCTCTGTAAATTCCCCCTGCGGGGAGCAATTCGCGCTCCAGGGAAGCGCACTTGTCCAAATCATTCACACGCAGCCGGGGCCAGCGAATTTGCGAAACCTCAAACTGGCGGAAAATCGTGCTTCTGCACTTTTGTAAAACCACCGGAGATCACCAGACCCGCTCCCACCAGGAAGGCAATCAGGTCACACTTGGCCACTGCAATCCTTCCCCGAAGCCGGCAGGCAGGGAGCCTTCCGGTCCGCACCCAGCTGCTGACAGTGGAACGGGCATATCCCGTACAGGCCGAAACCCCGGCACTGTCCAGCAGCTCCGGAAGGGCGCTCCACCGGACGGTGAGCGCCGCAGTCAGTTCCTCCCGGCGCACACAGAGCACAGGTCTGTTCTGTTTTCCGGCGGTGGAGGAAAAACTCCCCGGCGGCGGAGAATATCGTTCGGGGTGAGCCTGGAACTTTTTCTGAAAAGACAGTGCCTCCTGTCGGGGAATCCGATACCGCCAGGTGCGGCTTCCACGGTCCTCGCAGGGCACCAGCCCCGCCTGCAGAATCCAGGCCGCCCGCCGTTTACTGATGTGCAGCAGCTTGTAAAATTCCTCCATCGTCATCATCTCCGCTGAGCCGGGACTGGACACCGCGCGCTCTCCTGCCAAAACCAAACACCTTCCTTTGCCTCTGCGCTCGGGGAAGCAGCTCTCCTTCATACCCGAAAGCCATCGGGGTTCGCCAGAGAACTGCTCCCCGCAGGGGTTTGGTGTGTGATGGTACCATAGGTTCCGCTTCTTTACAAGGCCTTTGCGGAAGTCTTTCTCATAAACTTTCGCACCGACTTCGCCGGAATCCGGTGGTGCCCGTGTACCGGAATGCTCTCCAGTTCTCCGGCGGCAATGAGCTGATAGATGGTGCTCCGCCCCACACGCAAAAAGGCGGCAGCCTGCGCCGCCGTCAGAATATCCGGGTATTTTTGCCGTTTCATCTTTCTCCCCCTCTTGACGAATCGTTGTTCTGGTGTTACGATGTAATTGATAAATACCATTTCTTCAATTACTCCTATACATACTAGACCGTGAAAAATTCAAAAACGGTACGCCACCACCATAAGGAGGAAAAAGATTGCGTAAAAATATCCAGACAGTAATTGAGGAAATGGAACGCCGGGCGCAGCTGGCGATGGAACAGCTTCCGGAAGCAGTCCGGGAGGAGATGCAGGAGTTTGACCACCAGCAGGAGCTGAGCGAACGGCGCTGGAAAAAGCACCGGGACACTCGCCCTCTCTGTGCCGGGGCTGACCACCCGGAGGAGGATTCCGCAGAGCGGGCGGCACTGGAGCCGGGCATCCGATACCGGTTCGAGTATTCCCCCGAGGAAAAGGAGCGGCTGAAAGCCATGAGCCGGGAGGAACGGCTCCGCCGGCAGGACAGCTGGAACCAGATCAAAGCCAAAACCCGGGTGAAAAGCGATGGGGTCAGCCGGCTGCTCACTGAAATTTTCAGCCAAAGCCCGGAGGATCTGGCACAGCTGATGAGCGACAGTCGCCTTACCCATGCAATCGGAACGCTGACTGGTCTGCAGCGCCAGGTGCTGTTTCTGGAGTTTGTAGAGCGGTACACCACCGGAGAGATTGCGGCGATGCTGGGCTCCTCGCCCCGGAATATCCGGGCGCGGCGGCAGACAGCACTGACCAGACTCCGGAAGGCGCTGGAAGCAGACCCTGATCCCCGATATAAAAAGGAGGAAGAATAAGATGAACCTGAATGATCAGTATACCGGAGCCTGTGCGTCCTGGGTGCGGTACAGCCGGTACGAGTTCCGGCAGTTCCCGGATGGGGTGCGGGTGATGCCGGCAGCAGACGCAGTCCCCCAGCTCTATAACCCGCTGGAGACTACCTGGGAGATGCTGGCCGAGGCCATGGAACTGGGGCGGCAGCGGCGGCAGGACCTGGCTGACATTGATGAAGCCGTGCTGCGCTTTGCGGAGCGGTATGGCTTGCTGGGAATTGCCGCTGACCTCCCCTCTGACCCGGACTTTTTCCGGAGCAGGGAGATTCTCCTGCCGGAAAACGACTTCGGCTTCACACCGGGGACAATCCCCATCGGGGAGTATCTGGACCGGTTCTTCCCGGAGGGTACCCTGCCCCGCCCGGACGACACCCTGGGAACTGCCGCCGGCCGGGAGGAGAGCTACAACCTGGTGTTTTCCCGGGGATACGGGGAACGGCTGAGCTGGATCCGGGATTACTTCGCTGGGCTGGAGCGAGTATATAGCCGTCGGAACAGCGCTAGCTCGTCCCCACTGACCCGGCCCCACACCCTGCGCTATCAGGTGACCGGCGGTGTCCAGCCAAGGCTCCAGTGGATTTTTCCCTCTCTGGAATCGGTGCTGGATCTGGCGCTGGCCCAGAGCCTCTGCGCTGAAGAACCGGTGCTGCGGGTCTGCAAGAACTGCGGCAAAATCTACTACAACCCTCACGCCCGCAGCGAGTTCTGCTCCGTCCGATGCCGCAACCAGTACAACGTCCGGGCCTGGCGCTCCCGCCAGCGGGAGAACGTCTGAGCCAGAGCCTGTCCGCTATCGGTCAAAGACAGCGTTGCCTTCGCCCCTTTTCACATACCGCCGCCCCGTGTCCCCGCCCCGGAAAACTTTGGTGACATCACAGAGCCGGGTCTGGCGGTATAACGCACTAGACCTTGCCCCTGGCAAGGTCGTGCGGCCGGGGACCCCCCGGCACCCCGTGAAGAAGTTACAGCTGAAGCCTCCGCAAAATAATTGCGGGAAATGCCGGAATGTGGTAGAGTAAAAGTATCTATAGACTGTTTTGATGAGGTCTACCCTGGAAAGCGAGAGCAAGAAATATGATGTCTGATTTCTATACAGAATGGTGCCGCCAAGAAAATATTCGCCCTCTGCCCTTGCCTAATAAAGAAAAATACTATTTTGATCTGCTTAATATTGAGCGTAGCTGGTCGGGACGAATTGGCGTAGCCATGGTTAACGCATTCATCATGGAAGCTGACCAGCAACTTATAAATGCAATTGAACTATTTGAACAAGGCTATTTTGACTGTGCTTACTATTCACTGTGATCGGCTGTTGAAACTTCTACTACCATTGTTTTCCTCGCAGATCTGCCTGATGCGGATCGAGAAAAGTATCTGGCGTTATGGCAGAATACAGCAGATTTTCCTATGCAGGGACAGATGGTAAAGCAACTTTCTCAAAAAGGTAATATTTTTACTGATATGCTGGAGAAAATGCCGAATTTCTTTTCTGACGCAAAAAACTCAGTGCGGAGTTGAACAAGTATGTGCATAAGCAAGGACCGCAGCATTTTTATATTTTACGTAATCACCCACTCAATCCAAACAAAACACAAGACGATTTTATCTTAACATTCGAGAACTACCTCGAACGCTGCATTGGAGTTGTGGCTGTGATGCGACTTGCTATCGATCCTTTCCCGCTTTTGCTGATGGATGAGGAGATCCTATACCGTTGCTTTGATTCTATGACTGAGCCATACAGCCAAGAATTTGTCGATAAATATATTGGTTCAGAACTTATCGAGCAGTATAAGCAGACAGCCATATATTCTGATACCTATGATTCATTTATGGGTGGAGAAAAGAAAATTGAAGAGACATTTGATGTTATGAAGCATCAATATATCGACTCCCAACACTTGGACAAGATTTTTCCTCAACTTCATCTTCTCTCATTGGATGATAGGATTTCTGTATTATTGGTTGCTGCAAGTAAAAAAATTGTGAAGACGTACTGCATCGGCGGTATTCTGATGTATTTCACAGATAGAAACACGAACCGGAAAGCAACATCTTGGTCTGGTTCTGATTTTGACAGGTTTGCCAAAGCGGAACAGCCTTTTAATCAAATATATGATGAAGCATATATTTCAGTATTTCAATTTGATGATATTAAATATTTCGCCGAGCATAATGTTCCATTGAGCAAAGCTGAAATCGATGGAATTATTAACTATGTATCAACGGCATTATCTAAGATAAATCGCAGCATTTCAGAATAATAGGATTCACTAAAAACAAGGTAAGCACCGACGAAATCGACATGTACTCTCTGCTTCTATTGGCAGGAGCGATACCGGAAAGGATGGACTTTCTCCTGTGGAAAAACTGATCGACATTAGCAGCTATCCAGTCATAAATGTGCTGAACTTGCTGCTTCAAGATAAATCAACAAAAAAGAATCTCATCTGGGCGACGGATACCTACGAAGAACTGGGAGAGGGGTTTACCGACAAGGTGCAGATGAGTGCCGATGTGTTGCTGCAACGCCCCGACCTTATCTGTCCCCGCATCCAAAAGTCTCAAGAAGCACAGGCACAGCGAACCCGAAAAAAAGCCGAGGTGTTCACACCTGTCTGGCTTTGCAATCAGATGAATAATCACTGTGATGATGACTGGTTTGGGTACAGCGATGTATTCAACACAGAAAATGACGACCATACGTGGACTGTGTCAGAAGGGAAGATTGAACTCCCGAAAAATAAAAAGTGGCAGCACTATGTGGATTCCCGACGGCTTGAAATTACCTGTGGCGAAGCGCCATATCTGGTTTCCCGCTATGATGTATCCACGGGAGAGCTGATCATTCCCCCGATCCGGAGGATTGGAATTCTGGACAGAAAGCTCAGGATCGTCGACGACAATACAACTACCTACGAGGAATGGCTGAAATGGACAATCCGGGCGTTTGAGGCGTCCTACGGATACGAGTATCAGGGAGACAATGTGCTGATTGCACGAATTAACCTCCTGCTGACCTTTACAGATTATTATGAAGAACGCTGGCAGCGGCGACCGGATGACAAACTGCTTCGGCAGATGGCAAACAAGATTGCCTGGAATATCTGGCAGATGGATGGGCTGAAGGGGACCGTTCCGCTTGGGAAGCCATATGAAGAGTTTAAGCAGATGACACTCTTTGAGATGTTCAACATGGAGGAGCCGGCTGAAGCAGAAGCAGTACCATGCAGGATATATGACTGGAGAAGCAAAACTTCTCTGAAATTTATGGATTTAAAGGAGGGGCAGGCTATGGGAAAAAAGTTATTTGATTATGTGATCGGAAATCCGCCGTATCAGGAAGATACAGAATCTGAGAGCACAAGAATGCCTCCTGTCTATAATTTGTTTATGGATAGCATGTATGAGTTATCGAACGTCGTTGAATTAATTACTCCGGCTAGATTTTTGTTTGATGCAGGCCAGACACCCAAGGCATGGAATAGAAAAATGTTAGCAGATCCACACCTTAAAGTCCTTCATTATGAGCAAGATGCATCGAAGGTATTTCCAAATACGGATATAAAAGGTGGCGTAGCTATATCCTATAGGAATGCACTAGAAGAGTATGAGCCAATTCGTATCTTTGTACCATTTGCAGAATTAAAGTCAATATTAAAAAAAGCTGGAGCCAAAAGTATTCAGGACAGCTTAACAGATATTGCAGAGAGTTCTAATGTTTATAATCTGAAGAACATATATGCTGATCATCCGGATTACAGTAAATATATTGGCGATGGAGGAAGACACAGCCAGTTGAAAACAAATGTTTTGAATATTAATCCTATTTTTACAGATGCTCCCACCGAAGAAGATGATTATATTGTTTACGGTTTAGTTAATGGAAAACGAGGAAAAAAATATTGCCATAGAAGATACTTAAAAGAAGTTCACAAAAGTCTTCATAAATACAAAGTACTTGTACCTAAAGCTTCTGGTTCAGGCAAGTTTGGTGATACGTTACCAGAGATGATAACGGTTCAACCCAATGTTGCATTTACTCAGACATATATTTCTATTGGTATATTTGATGAGGAATCAAATGCAGTTAATCTTTCCAAGTATCTTAAAACAAAATTTAGCCGGACGCTTTTATCTATTTTGAAAGTAACGCAAGATAATTTACCAGCTGTTTGGCGATATATCCCAAAGCAAGATTTTACCTCCAACAGCGACATTGACTGGTCAAAGTCAATCCATGAAATTGATCTCCAGCTTTATCACAAGTACGGTCTGGACCAGAAGGAGATCGAGTTTATCGAATCCCATGTAAAGGAGATGGCATAATGGCGCCGATCAAGATTCAAACTGTCACCAAGGTCGTTCCCCAGTGCTATGCCTATACCACACCCGGTGTACCGGCCCACGACGGCTGGACAAAGATTGGATTCACAGAACGCGATGTGGAAACCCGGATCAAGGAGCAGACCCATACCGTTGGTGTTGAACACAAAACCTGGTGGGCGATGCGTGCAGCCTATATGACGGAACCCTATGGAACCTTTACGGATAAGGATTTCCACGCCTATCTGAAAAAACTGGGGATTGCCCGTGAAGAAGGCACCGAATGGTTTTTCATTGAACCCAATGCTGCCCGTGGGGATTTTATTGATTTCACCCTGAACCACGGCGTAGTATCAGGGGAAGATGCGGATGCGGTGATTCCCTATAAGCTCCGTGACGAGCAGGCTTGTGCCGTTCAGAAGACCATCGACTATTTTAACTGCCATGAGAATGCAGAGTTTCTTTGGAATGCCAAGCCACGTTTTGGAAAGACGCTCTCTGCTTACGACCTGTGTATGAAGCTTGGGGCAAAGAATATTCTCATCGTGACAAATCGCCCCGCCATTGCAAATTCCTGGTATCAGGATTATGAGACTTTTTTCGGTCCGCAGTCCGGTTACTTATTTGTCAGTAATGTGGACGGAATCAAGAACCGAAAGTATGTCTACAGCCGCGAGGAATATCTGAAGAAAATCGATGAGCATACAAAGGGCTGTATCGAATTTGTGAGTTTGCAGGATCTGAAGGGATCGATCTATCTCGGCGTTGACGGACAATTTGACAAACTCTCGGAGCTCAGCGCCGATAAGGGAATCACATGGGATATCCTCATCGTCGACGAAGCCCATGAAGGTGTCGATACCTACAAGACTGATACGGCATTTAATCATATTCGGCGCAAATGGACACTGCATCTTTCCGGCACTCCGTTTAAGGCCCTGGCAAATGACAAATTCCCAGAGGAAGCCATCTTCAACTGGACATACGCTGATGAACAGAAAAAGAAACGAGATTGGGATGCTTCCAGTGAGACTGAAAATCCTTATGCCAATCTGCCAAAACTTTCCCTTTTTACCTATCAGATGTCCGATATCATTCGCGACCGTGTGAAAAAGGGCATAGAGCTTGCGGATGATGACATTGAGGAATTTGCGTTTGATCTAAATGAATTTTTCAAGACAAATGAATCCGGTAAATTTGTACACGACGCAGATGTGGATAAGTTTCTCGATGCTCTGACTCGGCAGGAGAAGTTTCCTTTTTCTACCCCGGAACTCCGTGATGAATTAAAACACACATTTTGGATCTTAAATCGTGTGGCGAGTGCAAAGGCTCTGGCAAAGAAACTAAAACTGCATCCGGTATTTAAAGACTATGAGATCATTCTGGCCGCTGGCGACGGAAAGCTGGATGACGATGATGAAAACGAAAAGTCTTTCGATAAGGTGACGAAGGCAATCTCCGAATATGACAAAACCATTACCCTGTCCGTGGGACAGCTGACGACCGGCGTGACGATTCCGGAATGGACAGCGGTGCTCATGCTCTCGAATATGTCAAGCCCCTCTCTTTATATGCAGGCGGCTTTCCGTGCACAGAATCCATGCCTGTTCACAGATTCTAAAGGCAACACCTATAGAAAAAAGAACGCCTATGTATTCGACTTTGATCCGGCTCGGACACTTACGATTTTTGAACAGTTTGCAAATGACCTGATTCCGGAAACTGCGGGAGATAAAGGTGACTTTGACAGCTGCAAACGCAATGTTAGAGAGCTTCTGAACTTTTTCCCAGTCTATGGCGAAGATGATGAGGGATCAATGATCGAGCTTGACGCAGAAAAAGTTCTCTCGATTCCCCGTCATATTCACGCAAGGGAAGTTGTGGAACGAGGTTTTATGTCTAATTTCCTGTTTGCCAATATTAGCGGTATTTTCGGTGCACCGAAGGAAATTATTGCCATCATTAACAATATGCAGCCTCTCGAGGAACCGAAGAAACTGTCATCTACAGGAGTGGATGACACAACAGCAGGTCGCCTGAACCTAAATGAAAACGGTGAGGTTGAAATCCCAAAGGAGCAGATTATCGGAACAGCAAGTAATCTCTTTGGTGATAAAATTTATGGAGAAATTGAAGGCCGACTGTCAGCCGCTGTAGAAGAAATCCAGCGGAATGTGAAAATGACTCCAAATCCCAAAAGAGACGAACTGAAGGTCCTTCGAGAGCAATTTTCAAATCCTATTGCTGATACACTAATGAAATCGGCCAAAGAACAATATGGCGATGATTTGAAAAAATCTACGCAAAATCAGCTGGAACGTAAGATTCAGGAGACTACAGATACGGTTGTCAACCGGGAATATGGTGATTATACAATCCGTGATCATCAGCTGATGAAGGATTGTGATGACAAAATACAGGAAGCACAGCGATCCGGCGCTACAATGTCAGAAATCACAAAAATTGATGAGGAGTATTCTAAACGACGCCTCCAGAGCTATCGTGATATGCTGGATAATATCAACAAAAAGCTTCACAGCGAGGAAATAATTAAGAAGGCTGCTGAGTCGATTGTTGAGACCGTAGAAACCGAGAAATTGAATGCTGAAAAAGATTCAATCGAAGGCAGTGTGCGTGATCATCTGCGTGGTTTCTCTCGCACGATTCCTGCATTCCTCATGGCCTACGGTGATGAAAGTACCACACTTGCAAACTTTGATTCGCTTGTACCAGAGGAGGTATTCTGGGAGGTTACCGTAAATCCTCAGAACGGTCAGGGCGTGACGCTGGATCAGTTCCGCATGTTGCGAGACGGAGGAGACTATACGACAGAATCCGGTGAAAAAAGGCACTTTGACGGGCACCTGTTTGATGAAGTTGTCTTTAACGATGCTGTGCAGGAGTTTATGCGGAAGCGTACTGAGCTCGCAAACTATTTCGAACCCGACCACAAAGGAGATATCTTTGATTATATTCCGCCGCAGCGAACGAATCAGATATTTACCCCTAAAAAGGTTGTAAAAGACATGGTAGACCAGCTCGAGCAGGAAAATCCGGGGTGCTTTGACGATCCCAATGCCACATTTGCGGATCTCTATATGAAATCTGGAATGTACATAACCGAAATCGTAACAAGGCTCTATCAAAGCAAACACTTGAAGGCCCTTTATCCCGATGATGTTGAAAGACTGAATCATATTTTTGCGAAACAAGTATACGGTTGTGCTCCCACTGAGATTATATACCGCATTTGTTTGCGTTACATCCTTGGATTCAGCGATAAAATACACATTGAGAAAAACAATATTCGTCTTTGTGATACTTTGGAATATGCAAAGAACGGAACGATGGAAGAAAAAATAAAAAAGCTGTTTAATCTATAATTTCCCACCAATTAGACACATCCAAAATGGCGGCAAGGAGTTCGTTCCCTGCCGCCGTTTATACATTATGCGTAAAAGATGATATTATGATTTTGCTCTGCTTCGATTACTACTCATTCTTTCCACCCGCTCTATTGGATTTTAGTCTCTCTTATAATCTATAACTTCGATTATTCATCTTCCTACATAATTGTTCTGGCTATTTCCCTCAACCTGTGGTATTGTGTCTTGCTATAAGGAGGCAAGACACATGAATAACATACTGCAATTGCTATACGACCGATTTTACACCCCTCTTCCCATGACAGAGGATCGCCAGGAAATTGAGCAGTACCACCGGTTGCTCATTGAGCGGCTGGACAAGCCGGAACGGAAGATGGTGCTGCGGATCATCGATGCCGGTGACCGGATCGCAAATGAGCTTTCACTGGACAGCTTCATCTGTGGTTTTCTCCTGGCATGGGAAATGACAAGCGAGCTGAATCATTATCAGGACAAGCGCCCTGCTTCGGAAAAATCTCCGGGGCAGGGCGCTTCTGTATATCCTGATAAGAACGAACTCTAAAAATTTTACAGCTCCAGCTCCTGCTGCTGTGTCTGATAGTTCGCCTTCAGCTCTTCCAGTACCTCGGGTGGGATGGAATCCAGAAAGTCCTGCACCTCCCGCAACTCGTAGATCAGCTCCTCCTCTTCCCGGCGCTTCCGGTCCAGGGCATAAACCGCTGTTTCCGTCTGCCGGGTCAAGGCGGATTTCTCTGCCTCTATCTGGCGGATCTGCTGGTCATAGGGCTTCAGCTTCGCCTCAAACGCATTGACCCTGGGATACCACCGCCCCAGCAGCTCCAGGATCTTTTCCCTCTGGCGTCCTGCATTGAACGGTCCAATCTTCTCCAGCTCAGCCCGGATTTCCCCCATCTCTCCGGTGAGCCGGTGCGCCTGTTTATAGAGCCAGGTGGGGACGTGTTTTCGCTTGGTCACAGCCGCAGCCTCACCCCGCTCCAGTTCCGGGAACTCTGCCGCCATATGGTCGTGAAACCTGTCCTGCCACTCTACCAGCTTTTCCCGGTTGCCGATGACCTCCTTGGCGGACAACCGGTGGTCCCTGGTCAACGGCACGAAGCAGAGGTGCATATGGGGATTGCGCTCGTCCATGTGGACCACCGCGGAAAAGATATTCTCCTCCCCGACCTCCTCCTCGAAAAATTCCAGCGCCCGTTCAAAATACCGCCGCACCCGTTCCGGAGGCAGGGCAGCCAGGTACTCCGGGCTGGCGGTGACAATGGTGTCAATGAACTTCACGCTGTCCTTGCGCACCTTGCACCGGGGATTCTGCCGCTGTGCTGCCTCAATCCGGGACTGGATTTCCCCGTAATAGCTCCTGGTCGGCTCCACCAGATGATAGTTGAGGTGGGACCGCTCCCGGTCGATGTCCGGATTGCTGGCATACTGCTCCTTTTTCCGCTCATGATGGCGCTCCAGAGCCGAAGCCGGCCCACCCTTCCTCTTTTCAAACCGCATGATTGCGTATGGCATCGTCATCTCCTCCTTTCAGCTCCGTACTCCCGGCTGTTTGCCCCTGTGTGGTGGGGAATCTCCGGTCGGGAAAATTACCCCCGCACCCTTCTGCCGCCCGTGTGCCCGCTCAGAGAGCCGCCAGAAGCGCCTCCCGTCTAAGCAAGCACTCCCGCACCTTCTTCTCCAGGTAGGCTGATGGCACCCGTATCTCTTTCCAGTCCACCTCCCGCATTTCCTCCAGCAGCTCCAATACAGCGCAGGAATCAATCGACCTGGTCAACGCCTGACAGTCCGGTTTCTGTTCCAGGCGTGAAAAAATGCCCAGCAGCATCTCCACTAGGGGAAGGCTGTCAGGCATTTCTTCTTCAAAATAGGAATATTCAATCTGCTCCTTCCACTCCTCGAAAGAATGGATAGAAAGATGATTCTGTGACATGTGAATCTGGTTTTCTGAATCTGGTTCGGGTGAATCCGGCGCATTGGCTGGGGAACAGAGTGCATCAGCCGGTGTGTCCTCTGCATGGGACGGTGGTGCAGCAATGGGCGGCGCCGCCACAACCGTATAGAGATTGGAGGTGTTGTCGCCGCAGGGATTTTTCCGCACCTCCTTACGAATCAGCCCCAGGCTCTCCAGCCGGGCCACAGCATCAATGGCCTTGCGCCTGGAACAGCTGGCTTTCCCGGCGATGGTCTGATAGGAGGGGAAACAGGTTCCCTCCTGGCTGTCCGCGTAGGCGCAGAGAACCAGATAAACCGCCAATTCGTACACCGAAAGTTGACCGCTCATCACCACCGCATAATCCACCATGACAAACGGCCGCTCCCTCCGGAACTGAAGTATCTTCTTCATACCATTCTCCTTTTCCGCAAAAGAAAAAAGCCGCCCATCGGCGGCTGACTGCGTCTTTACTAATGAGTTTACTAATGAAATCGGCTGTTCCGGTGCGAGAACTCCCACCCCTGGAAAGCCCTGTTCTGATGCCCTTTTAGGCCCATAAAACCGCATCAATAAAGGATTTTCCGGCTTCCCGGGCGGCACTCCTGTGACCCGGAACGGACCGGCGGAATCTCCCCCGTCAACGACTCGAAATCGTTTTGTCTATAGATAGGCACGTGGGTTCGAATCCCACCGTCTCCGCCACGTCGGAATGGACTGCGCTCCATTCAAAAAGCCCGGTCTTTGACCGGGCTTTTCTCATACACTCCGTCATTCCTCCTCTTTCGCAAAAGGTCACGCTTGCTGCGGCTGCTCTACCAACCTTTTGCGAGTGGGTACGGGGTCTACTGGGTTCGCCAGGGAATTGCTCCCCGCAAGGGCGATTTTCCCGCAAACGTCCCTACCTAACTGCCGAGGGTGGCTGAGTAAAGATCGGAAGTATTTTCAGTATTAACCACGGCAAGTCTGGACGCACATTGCGCTCCAGGCTCTTTTTGTTTGCAAAAGTTTGGCTGTATAGCCAGACGGTCCAATCGGTTCGCCCTTGCCAGATCAAAATCAGTCCCAAGTCGAGCCCATTGAGTTCCGCATACGCTCCTGCTAAAATTTAAGCAGAGAAGCAAAACACCTCACCAATCAAAGCCATAATCATGGCGGAGGATCAGCTATGCGTTTCAAGAATCAGGAACTCCTTACATCCGCAATCCTCTATCTGTTTCCCTGGACCGGCAGTCTGTTCGGCGGTTGGTATCTGGTCGAAGGCATCCTGCCATCCCATCGCTATGAAATCCCCGCTGCCGTCCTCACCCTTCTCTGGGCCTATGGGGCTTATCCGCTCTACTGCCGCATCGCCGCCCGGAATGGCCTTGACCCGGTGCGCATGACCGCCCTTTATATCTGCCCGGGCGTCCTCGGCGTGATGATGGCCTCAGTCTGGCTGTTCGCCCGACTGCCTTTCCTGAACGCTCTCTTTTCTGTCCTGCCGCCGTTCCTTTCCCTGATCTTCTGCATCACTCTCGGCAGTCTTTGCTGGTTTGCCCCAGTGGCCCTGTTCGTCAGCCGCCGGACCGCGTCCCAAAAGGACTGACCCCCCTTTCTGAGAACACCTCTGCCTCCTTGTCTGCCGCCATATTCCTACAAAATAAAAAGGCCGCTGGTCAGCGGCCTTTTCTCACTTTATCTTTTTTCGCTCCACACCCACAGAGTTTTGCCCCAATCCATGTCGTCCGGCGAGTCAAAACCGCACGCCACCGTGTACCCGGGCTCCGGCGTGATGGTCAGCCGGGTGCCGCCCTCGCCGTGAAGGGGTTCTTCGGTCACAGAGGCAATCCCCTCCGCCCCGGCACAGGCCGCAAGGAACTCCGCCGGCAGTCCTGGCTCTACCTTCGGCAGCAGGATCTCCCCCCGCTCCCCGGGCTGGAAAATCTCCGGCAGTACCACTTCAGTGCTTCTGGGGTATCCCTCCCAGCCGGTGGTCTCGGTCACCGCAAAGCGGAGGCCAATCCTCCCA
>ERZ857521.2722-NODE-2722-length-16185-cov-8.469436_pt1 | contig 16185 bp, 14 predicted proteins | sample MGYA00519701_ERZ857521 | MGnify/ENA primary metagenome ERZ857521 (study PRJEB31778, sample SAMEA3449346) | human gut metagenome | biome: human gut; feature: human-associated habitat; material: faeces | place: United Kingdom | collected 2010/2012 ...
CCGCGGTCTCAACCTTGGCAAGGTTGCGCTTTACCAACTAAGCTATGTCCGCATGTTTTCCACCTTGGTGGGCAACGAGTTGAAAATATACAGGAGCGTCCGCCATCGCGCAAGCCCGGCGTGTCGCGTTTTTGCGGCGCCGGACTCGCGGCAGCTCCGCACGACGGTCAGACATAGTCGTACGGCATGCGCTTTTTAACGCGCCAGAACACGATAAGCGCGATGCCGAGCAGCAGCGCGTAGAAGCCACGGTCCGTCCACAATCCGTAGACCGCGCAATACAACACCAACGCGCGTAACGTATAGAACACGATCCTGCGCATGCCGGAACGCTCCCTGGTCTCCACCGTCATGCGCGTGAAACCGCCGCCCAACGTGCGGCCGGCGCGCCTCCACGGAATGATCCCTTCGAACAGGACGAACATGACGATGGTGGCCACGGCGGAGACGGCCGCATTGACGTTGTTCGCGCGGTTCACATCGAACAGCACGCCAACCAGATAGATAAGCGCCGTGACGGACAGCGACGCCGTTTCGACAAGGAACAGGTCGATCGCGAGCGCCACGCAGCGGCGCACGAAGCCTGGCTCGGTGGTGATGGCGTCTTCGTCGATGCGCTGTTGGGGTAGGAAGTGGGCGACAATGCTTCCCATGGCGTAGCCGAGTATGCCGCCGAGGGTGTTGGTGATGAGGTCGTCGACGTCGAATAGGCGGTAGGCGCATGGATAGATGCCCCAGATGCCGGTCAGCTGGGTGGTTTCGATGAGCAGCGAGGTGAGGAACATGGCCGACAACGCCGTGGCGAATTTCCAGCGGAAGACGCGTTTCATGAAGTAGCCGAGCGGTAGGAAGAACACGACGTTCATGGCCAGTTGCATGACGCCTGTGATGCCGTCGGTTCGGATGTCGTGGATGAATTCGAATGGGTTGAGTTGTGGCCTGAGATGGTGGGCGGCGCAGTAGGTGGCCGGGTTTTCTGGCATTGGGTACATGGTGAAGCATGCGAGCGCGATGAGGTAGAGCACCACGAGATATGCGGTCAGTGCGGAGGTGAAGCGTAGCCGGTTGTCGCGGTGGTAGAGCAGTACGAGCACGGGCAGGGTGAGTAGGAGTGAGAGGAATGGCCAGATTGCGATGGCGAGCGCGAATGGCTTGCTGAAGTAGAGGACGTATGACATGGCCGGTTTCCTTTGCTGGGCATGTGGGATGCGCGTGGTGTGTGCGTGGGTTTCGTTTCCGTTGTTGGTTCAACGGTAGTACGGCTGGTCGTGTCCGTGGCATCGTCCGTCGTATTCATTCCTTGGCGTAAATGTTGGGGTGACTCATCCTCTGGTATGAGATGGCCCGGCGTGTTTCTTCGTGTCTTTTTCCTCTTGCTTTTTCCGTTGGATTGCTTGGCGTCTGATCCGCGCGGAACCGATTTCGGACATCGTCTTCGCCGTCACCGCGGGAATCCTGTTCATGGCGTTCACGCCGAAACTGCTCAGCGAATAACGGAAGCTCCCGCCTTCCACGCGGAAGGCGTGAAAGGCGGGAGCTCTTATGGGAAGACTAAGGCGGATTTTAAATCCGAGGAATAGTCACCTTTTTGGCACCGGTCATGCAATGCCAGAAATCTTCCGTCCCCGGAATAAGGTCATGCAGAACGCCTGATGTTTTTTCGACCGCTACGCTCGGTGTGCCCGGCACCGGATGGTCATCTGTTGAAGACGCGAAATCGAGTCCGATGATCCACGCATCGGCACTCTCCGCGGCACCAATCGCCTTCATTCCAGGATATTCGGCGAGAACGAGATTGATGGCATCGGCCAATATCATCTGACCCTCCTTGCAGCATTCCAGTACTGATTCGTCGGATTCGGCTTTATACGCTTTATACGCGTCAAAACGTCACCGTCCATATTCAAATACCATGAGTCGTTTGCCGATCTCGTTTGCGGAGCGGGGGAATCATTCCGCCTGTTTGACGCGTTCCATCGTAGTATCCGTTGAAGGGCGTTCTTGTTGGTCTTGGTATCCATTCCTCTTATCACGTTTCCGCTGTATGCTTTAGGGAAAGCTGTTATGTAGGAGGATCATGCGGACCACGAAAAGCAAGAAACCCATCACCGTCGTATTGGTATGCGTCGACGCCGTGGCATGCGCTGTCGGCGCGTACCGGTTCGTCTACCTGCCACTCCGGCCTGCCGATGTCAGTCATGCTCGGATCAGCATCAACGCGACGGGCAAGTTCGACGAATCCCAGATCGACGGCGCGGTGAAGGCGGACCTTGCCAGGCTGAAATCCTGGAACGGGTGCCGCGTGGATGCCGTCCGATATGACACAAAGCGTTCGGCCGCGCTGCTTGCCCTCGAGCATGACGTCACGGCTTCCGGTGGCAGTTCTTCGATTTCCACGGCCGCCGACGAATACGGGATGGACAATGTGGTCTACCTGTCCAATGACATCTCCTGCCGTGCGGGCTCGCAGAACTCGTCCCAAGATGGCTGGGGAAGCTGGTACGCGTGGAATCCCGGTTCCACGCAGGCGGAACACGGATGGATCTTCATCGACGAAGGATATTAACAAGTACGACGCAAGGACCGTCGCATCTGTCTGATCGTGGCCAGTCGGATGCGACGGTCCTCGTTCGTCGAGTTTCTATTCTTCACCGTTTCGGGGTTCGATTCCCCAGAGCACGACGTTCATCGCGATCACGATCAGCAAAACCACGGCCATGGACACCCAGAACCCCATATTGAGTCCCATCCATTCGCATGTGCCGAATATTGTCATCCATAGTTCTTTCCATTCCATCATGTTTTCACCTCCTAAAGCAGTTTTCCGTAATGGCGTACATATGCCTTCTTGATGCTTGTGGCCAATACCATGTACAGAAGGATGCATGGAATCAGATATGCAAAATAAGCCGTCGGCAAAGACGTGAAGCCGAGCACCTTTCCAATCGGCGTGAAGGGAATCAGCGTCAGAACGGCTATTCCCGCCATAGTCAACAGCGTCACCGGGGCTGATGCGTGGCTCTGGATGAACGGCAGTTTCGGAGTTCGGATCATATGGATGACCAATGTTTGGCTCCACATGGATTCCACGAACCATCCCGCTTGGAACATGCCGATGTATAGGGCCTGCATGGCGACGAGTTCGGTACCGCTGTAATGGGCCGGAAGATCATTGAACAGCACTCCATGGGATACGAACATCGGGCAGAACACGAAATACATGAAAATGTAGGTTGTGAAATCGAAGATGGAGCTTGTAGGACCCATCCATATCATGAAGCTGCCCACGCTGGAGGCGTCCCATTTGCGTGGCTTGGCGATGAATTCCTCATCAACATTGTCCCACGGAATCGCGGTGCAGGACAGATCATAGATCAGATTTAGCAGAATCAGATGGATGCTCATCATCGGCAGGAATGGCAGCAACGCCGAAGCGGCAAGCACCGAAAACATGTTCCCGAAGTTGGATGAGGCAGTCATCTTGATGTATTTGATCATGTTGGCGTAGGTCTTACGGCCTTCGATGATGCCCTGTTCCAGCACCATCAGATCCTTTTCCAGCAGGATGATGTCCGCTGATTCCTTAGCCACATCCACGGCGGTATCCACTGAGATGCCAATGTCCGCGGCCTTCATCGCGGCTGCGTCATTGATGCCGTCACCCATGAAACCGACCGTATGGCCGTTTTCGCGCAGCACCGAGACCACACGCGATTTCTGGTCCGGGGTCAACTTCGCGAACACGTCCGTCGTTTCCGCGGCCTTCGCAAGCTGCTTGTCGTCCATGCGCTCCAGGTCGGAGCCGAGGAGCATGTTGCGCACCTGCAGGCCGACCTGCTGGCAGACCGTGCGGGTCACCTTGTCGTTGTCACCAGTCAGGATCTTGGTGGTCACGCCATGGTCCCTCAGCGCCTTGATGGCATCGGCGGTGGATTCTTTCGGCGGATCGAGGAAGGCGAGGTATCCGAGCAGCACCATGTCGCATTCGTCCTTCACGCCGAATGCGCCTACTGTGGAGGGATTGCTTTTCTGCGCGATGGCGAGGACTCGGAAACCCTTGTCGTTGAGTTCGTCCACGGTTTTAAGGATGCGGTTGCGTACCGTGTCGGTCAACGGCCGTACGTCTCCATCGTATTCGGCGTAGGAGCAGATGGACAGCATTTCCTCGACGGCGCCTTTCGTCACCATCTGGGTCTTGCCTGTTTTGTCCTGTACCACCGTGGTGAGCCTGCGGCGGGCGAAATCGAAGGGGATTTCGTCCACCTTTGTGTAGTGTTCGGAAAGGTCGACGAGACGGGGGTTTGTCGCCTCCTCCTCTTCCGTCTTACTGATTATCGCCAAATCCATCAGGTTCCTGTATCCGGTTTGGAAGTAACTGTTCAGATAGGCATGCCGCAACACCCTCGCATCATCCTCGCCATTGACGTTGAGATGATATTCCAACACTACCTTGTCTTGCGTCAATGTTCCCGTCTTGTCTGTGCATAGGATGTCGATCGCGCCGAAATTCTGGATGGAATTGAGATTTTTAACAATCGTCCGCTTCTTACTCATGGACACCGCGCCCTTGGCAAGGCACGTCGTCACGATCATAGGCAGCATTTCCGGAGTCAATCCCACAGCGACCGAGATGCCGAACAGGAACGCGTTCAGCCAATCGCCCTTCGTAATGCCGTTGATGAAGAACACCAGCGGGACCATGACCATCATGAACCTGATCAACACCCATGAGACGGCATTGACACCCTTGGTGAAGCTGGTTTCAACGAATTCACCTGCAATCGCAGATGCCATGGAACCGAACAGGGTCCGGTCTCCGGTGCAGATGACGACGGCTTGCGCGCTTCCGGAGATCACGTTGCTGCCCATGAACGCGACGTTTTGGCAATCCGTCGCTGACTCCTTGCGCGCGCAGACCTCCGGAGTTTTCTCCACGGGAGCACTCTCGCCAGTCAGACTCGCCTGGCTGACGAACAGATCCTTGGCCTCCAGAATGCGCACGTCCGCGGGAATCATATCTCCGGCCGACAGATGCACGATGTCACCCACAACCAGGTCATCCATGGGAATCTCCGACTCGCCGCATCCGTCACGAATCACCGTGCATGTGGTCGTGATCATGGAGAGCAGTTTCTCCGCGGCGTTTCCGCTCCTTGACTCCTGTAGGAAACGAAGCGTGCCGGAAATCATGACCATGGTCAGGATGATCGCGACCGTCATAGGATTGAAATCATCCGGAGCGCTTCCGAACAGCGAAAAATACGGAAACACCATGTCCGTCATGGTGGAGACCGCCGCCAAGAAGAAAAGGATGGCCGTGAACGGGTTGACGAACGCCTCCAGTAGACGCTTCGCCAATGATTTCTGCTTTTGCCGTGTCACCATGTTCGAACCGTATCTCGCCCGATTCGCGTTCACGGCTTCCGCGTCGAGCCCCTGCTCGGTCGCATGCAGACTCTTAAGGACGGCCTCCGCAGGATTGGTGGACACATACTGGACGCGTCGATTCTGCTCGTCACGGATCACGGACTGTTGCGCCGCCTGATGAATGGTGTCGTGACGCTTCTTCATGTTCATTTGTCTTTTCCTCCTCGTTCCACGTTCTTTGTCTGGAATGTCTTTCCCCTGTATTTGCCGCTTTTCTCGATATACAGAAGATCGAGTCCCGCCACTATGAACCAAGAAATCATGGCGATGGTGAACCACCTCTTCGTGAAACCGGTTATCATTCCTTTGGACAGGAAGATAAAGCCGCTCAACATGATGACTCCCCCGACATTGCGGCGTAACGGTACGTCATCGGCTCCCTCCCTTTCCTCGGACGGCAGGTTCGTCCAGTTGAATAATTGGAGATATTCCTTTCCCCGTGCAAATTCGATTCCGATGATGATGAAAATGGCTCCCAGAAAAACGCATATGAGATTCATGAGCGCCTCCTCCCCTTGTCGATCGATTTCTTACCCTTACTGATTTTTTTAAGCAGATCGAATGATTCCCCAACCGTCAGCATCAGAACAAGCCAAATAAACGCCGTGGATAGATACCAGACCTCGAATAACAAGAATCCACATTGCGGCTTTAGCCAGTGTAAACATCCACATGCTGCCGTGAAGAACATGTAAAGCACAAGAAACAGTTCAGGACTGATGCATGTTGTTCTCCTCAATTACAGCACCTCCCATCCGGCGCTGATCACTTCGGGAATCTCCAACGTTTGTCTGACGATCCCCTCCAATACGTTGCCTTTGGGTTTGCCGGCCAAGCGATACTGTGCTTTTATTTCGACCTTGCCTCCTACGACGTCGCCGCTTTCCAAGTGGTTCAGATACAACGTCTTACATGATTCGTTGTTGACCAACAGCAATCGAATTCGCTGTTCCGCGACCTCCCGGCAAAGAACGGTGATGCAATACTCCTTGCCGAATTCATCCCCAGAGACAATCGGATTCAATCTGATGGCAAGCGGCCGCAGAATAAGATTCGAGATAATCAGGATTCCCGTGGCGATGACCGCTATCGCGTATTTCCCCGTGCTGGCGAGAATGCCGATGGCCGACGTGCACCACAGCGTCGCCGCAGTGTTCATGCCCCTCACAGTGCCGCTATCCTTGAAAATCACACCACTGCATAGGAAGCCTACGCCGGATATGATGCTGCTTCCCACGCGGAACATCTCGTTCGAGCCATACAACATCGGAAACAACGTGAAGAAACTGGTTCCCATACAGATCAAGACATTGATGCGGATCCCTGCCGGATGCCCCGTTAGCTGACGTTCCAATCCAATGAGAAAGCCAAGCGCCATAGCCAATGAAATCCTTAAAAAGAAATCCAAATACATCATGATTTCCACCTCCTTCCAACTTGTTTCAGAGTACAAAAAAAGCAAGGAGAACCACTCGTAAAAATCTTGTGATTCCCTTGCTTTCCGGCAAGAAATAATAAGAAACAGAGCCAGTGTTTATATCAACGGACTGTCACTGAACTTGTACCCGACACCCCAGATCGTCAAGATGTATGTTGGATCATCCGGATTCGGTTCGATCTTCTTCCTCAACTTGCGGACGAACGCCATAATATTGCTGTCGTCCAAAAGATAATCTCGAGACCATACTGCTTTATAGATCTGCTCCTTCGTGAAGACCTCGCCCCTGTTCTCAGCCAGGAAATACAGAATGTCGAATTCCTTCGGCGTCAAGACGATCTTTTCGCCGTTTCTGGCCACTTTCCTGCTTTTTGGATTGATCACGAGCCCGCCGATTCGTATCTCATCCATGGACTCGGCCGCGGACACGCCGGCATTCTGCGACGTACTGAGTAGCAAAGAGTCCGCCATGCCGTTGCGCATGGCATATATTCCGGAAAGCAGATCCTTCGCATGATCGCTTTTCGGCGGATCGCGCATCAGTTTTTCCAGCAGCCATTCCTGAAGGATGGAATCCATGTGGATCGTTTCTATGTTTTTACCCATGGCGTTGCCCTCCTTTCAGATCAGCTCGAAATATTTCTTCTGGTACATGGTTTTGACCGCTGTGGTCAGAAGCATGTACAGCACAGCCACGGCAGATAGAAACAGGAAGTACCATGCAGGCAGCCTCGTCAATCCGAAAACGGCAGCGGCTTTCGTGAAGGTGATCGCGGTGAAGACGATGATGCCAGTGATCGTGATGCCAACGACCAGACCGGATGGTCTGCTCTGCACGAATGGCATCTCTCTGGTCCGCAGAAAATGGAGTATCAGCACTTGCGTCCACATGGATTCCAAAAACCATCCTGTCTGGAACAGGGCCACATACCTGAACCGTACCGTCGGATCGGCAATATCCAGATAGGTTGCGCCTCCGCACAATGCAGGGCATAACACATAATAAAGGAACAGGAACGTAGCCATATCGAACAGCGAGCTGATCGGACCGAAACATAGCATGAATCGTCCCAAGGTCCTGCCTGACCAGTCCTTCGGGGAAAGCACTTCCTCATTGTCCACATTGTCCCAGGGCAGGATGATGCACAGGGCGTCGTACAGCAGATTCAGCAGCAGTATCTGCAGCGATGTCATCGGAAGGAACGGCAGGAACGCGCTGGCGCATACGATGGAAAGAATATTTCCGAAATTGGAGCTTGCCGTGATCTTGATGTATTTGAGCATATTGACGAACGTCTTTCGTCCTTCAAGAATGCCCTGCTCCAGAACGCCGAGATCCTTTTGGAGCAATACGACGTCCGCCGCATCCTTGGCCGCGTCCACCGCCGTGTCCACCGATATGCCGACATTCGCCTCGCAAAGCGCAGGTATGTCGTTGATGCCATCCCCCAAGAATCCCACCGTATGCCCGTTTCGTTTCAGGATGGAGACCAGTCTGGCCTTCTGCCCCGGCATCAATTCGGCGAAGACATGGGTATTCTCGACAGTTCGGCTGAGTTCATCGTCCGACATTTCATCTAGCTTCGCGCCCGTAAGCACGCTTTTGTAGGGAATGCCGACCCTGCGGCAGATGGATGCGGCCACTTCGGCCCGGTCTCCGGTCAGGACTTTTGGAACCACCTTGAGCTTTTTCAACGCCGTCACGGATGTCTTTGCGGTCTTTTTGGGCGCGTCGAAAAACGCCAGATATCCCATCAACACCAGATCTTGTTCGTCCGATGGCGCGATTCGGTTCCTCTCCTCCATGTTCTTGCGCGCCACTGCAATCACCTTCATGCCGTCCTCGAGCATTTCGCCCACCACCGATGACACGCTCTGATGTCCATATCCGCATATCGAATGAACTTCGCCGCGATATTCCACAAAACTGCATCTGGCCACCACTTGGGAAATATCGCCTTTTACGATGAGCTGACTTCCCCCATTACCATCGGCCACGAGAGTGCTGACGAACTTACGGGAATAGTCAAAGGGAATCTCGTCCATTTTCCTATTCCTCGCGAGGACGTCGGCGTAATGCCTTTCATGCCCGGGCATAGTGCGGCAGGCAAGTATCGCATTGTCTATCGGATTGCAGGCGCCGGAATGGCACAGACTGTTCAGAAACGCGAGATCCAGCACCTTCTCGCTTTCATTGCCAAGCACGTCCATGTAATATTCCAAAAGGATGCTCTCATTGGTGAGGGTTCCCGTTTTGTCCATGCAGAGCACATCCATGCTGCCGAACCCTTGCATGGCATTGATGTCCTTGACTATCGTCTGTTTGCGTCCCATGGCGATGCTTCCTCTCGCCAGACATGACGTGATCACCATCGGCAGCATCTCCGGAATCAGACCAACAGCTACGGACAAGGCGAAGGTGAATGATTCCAGCCATTTTCCTCCGGTAATTCGCAAAAGCACGAATACGATCGGCACCAGCACCGCCATGAAACGGAGCATGACCCAGGAAATGGAGTTAGCGCCTTTTTGAAAGGAACGTTTATCATCGCGATCCGGTTTCACGAAACCGCCGTAGAACGTGTTTTCCCCGACGGCCAGCACAATCCCCTCGCCGCTGCCGCTGATAACCGTCGTCATCATCAGCGCCAGATTCCCCAGCTGTGTCAACGCTTTGGAGCTGCCACGCTCGATGGTACCGCAGTGTTTTTCCAATATTGCGCTTTCGCCGGTGATGGATGCCTGCGAGACGAACAGGTCTCTGACGGAGGTCAACCTCATATCCGCTGGCACACGGTCACCGGCGGAAAGCAGCACGATATCCCCCACCACCAGCTGTTCGGAGGGAATCTCCTTCACCTCTCCCCCCCTTCTGACGGTGACGCTTTCCCGTATCAGCTGATTCAACTGCTGCTCCGCGCTTTTCGCTCGCATTTCCTGTGTCAGCCGAATAATGCCACTGATCAGAATCATTGAAAAGATGATGATGGCGGTGGTCGCGTTCCTTGCGAAATTGGACGCGAGAACGACATCCGTCACCAGCGAGACCATGCCGAGAACGAAGAGGATGACATTGAATGGATTGATAAACGCACGGCGCAGACGCCACATTACCGTGTCGTTGTTCCTGCGAGTGAAACTGTTCGCACCATGTTTCTCCCGCATCCTTTCGACTTGTCTGCGTGACAGTCCGTTCGGAGATGTTCCAACCTCCTTGTACACTCGCGCGATCTCTTTGTGGGCATACTTGCCGATACTGCAATCATTCGTGGCACGGCTCGCTTTCGCCATGGTGCTCCTCGTTCTCCCGCAAGACAGATGATTACATTGTAAAATCCGTTTTGAGAAACGTAAGCGGTATTTTCTTGCTTTTCCCTTGCTATTGGCATCAATCCTCGCACGACCATATAACCGTTATTTGGATATCCTCTTTGAAACGAAACGTGAGCAGCGGGAGCGGTTGCGGGTGTTCGCTATGATGTTCGATTGGCGTTTGAAGGACTTTTCTAAAGAAACACGAAAGACGAGAGGTATCACGGCATGGCGATTGAGGCGCAGGGACTTGAGATTCAGATCGGCGCGCGCACGTTGCTGCATCCCACCAACTTCCACGTTGCCAAGGGGGACAAGATCGGTCTGGTCGGCCGCAACGGCGCCGGCAAGACCACGCTGACCCGTGTGATCACCGGCGATATGCTGCCGACCGCCGGCAAGGTACGTGTCTCCGGCAAACTCGGCTATCTGCCACAGGACACGCATGCCGCCGACCCGGAGCAGACCGCACTGGACCGCATGATGAGCGCGCGAGACATCGCCAGCATCATCAAACGCATACGCAAGGCCGAAAAGGAAATGACCGATCCGGATCCGGATGTCATGACCAAGGCGATGAACCGCTACGACAAGGCCATGCAGGATTTCGAAAAGGCCGGAGGCTATGCCGCACAGTCCGAAGCGACCGCGATGGCGGCCAGTCTCGGCCTGCCGCAGGACGTGATGGGCCAGCAGTTGGGTACGCTTTCCGGCGGTCAACGCCGCCGTATCGAACTGGCGCGCATCCTGTTCTCCGATGCGGATACGCTGATCCTTGACGAGCCGACCAACCATTTGGACGCGGATTCCATCGAATGGCTGCGCGGCTATCTGAAAAAATACGAGGGCGGTTTCCTGGTCATCTCCCACTCCACCGAACTGCTTGACGAAGTGGTGAACAAGGTGTGGCATCTGGACGCACAGCTCGGCCAGATCGACATGTACTCGCTCGGCTGGAAGGCCTACCTGCACCAACGCGTGGTCGACGAGGAACGTCGCCGCCGCGAACGTGAAGTCGCAGAGAAGAAGGCCGAACGTCTGATGCAGCAGGGCATCCGCCTGCACGCGAAAGCCACCAAGGCCGTGGCCGCGCAGAACATGATGCGCCGCGCGGAGAAACTGCTGGAGAACACGTCCGAAGCACAGAAGAAGGAGAAGGTGGCGGACATCCGCTTCCCCGAGCCGGCACCTTGCGGACGTACGCCGATCATGGCGAAGGACATCTCCAAAGCGTATGGTTCGAACATCGTGTTCGCAGGCGTGAATCTGGCGATCGACAAAGGTTCACGTGTGGTGATTCTGGGCTATAACGGCGCGGGCAAGACCACCACGCTGCGTCTGCTCGCCCATCTGGAGGATCCCGACACCGGTTCCGTGGAGTACGGGCACGGCTGCAAGATCGGCTATTTCGCACAGGAACACGACACATTGGACCTTGACGCCACCGTGTTGCAGAATCTGATTCACGTGGCACCGGAACTTGACGACACGCAGGCTCGTTCCATCCTGGGCTCGTTCCTGTTCTCCGGCGATGACGCGCTGAAACCGGCACGAGTGCTTTCCGGCGGCGAGAAGACCCGTCTGGCGTTGGCCACGCTGGTGACGAGCCGCGCGAACGTGCTACTGCTTGATGAACCGACCAACAATCTGGATCCGGCGTCCCGCGACGAGATTCTGAAGGCCATCGCCAAATACGAGGGCGCGATTGTGCTGGTCACCCACGACGAGGGCGCGGTCGAGGCGTTGAATCCGGAACGCGTGCTGCTCATGCCCGACGGCGACGAGGACCTGTGGAACGACTCCTACCTGGATCTGGTGGCCGAGGAATAATCCCACTTCCACCATTTCCGACACGCATATGGGAAAGCCCGGACGAATCAGATCGTCCGGGCTTTCCCATATTGAACGGTTCCTGTTACGCGGGAACCGGTTACGCGTGCACGTGTTTGGCGCTGTAGATGTCCGGCTCGACGTAGATCTCGAAATTGTACCAGGGCAACGCGGTGCGCACGGCCTTCTCGATCTTGTCGACGGTTTCCACGTCATAGTCGCGGTCGAGCTTGCTGGTCTGCACTTTGACGCACAGGAGGATGTCGTCCTCCGACATGTGCACGGTCTGCATGTTCAGCAATCGTTCGACGCCCGGCGTGGTGGTAACCGCCTCGACGATCTTCCCGCGCGTATCGGAATCCACGGCCTCGCCGATGAGCAGCGAACCGGATTTGAACGCCAGTAGAAGCGAGCCGACGATCAGGACCAGGCCGACCATAAGACCGCCCAACGCGTCGAACACCTCGTCGTCGAGCGCGATAGCAAGACCGATGCCGAGGCCTGCGAACGCCAGGCCGATCAGGGCGAGCGTGTCCTCCATGATCACCGAAGCCAGTTCGGCGGACTTGGTGCGTCTCCAGAAACGGAACACGCCCATATGCTTCGTGTTCGTGCGTTCCATACGCTCGTTGGCTTCCTTGATGCTCTGGTGCAGGCCGAATCCTTCCAGGCATGCGCTGATGACGACCACGATGAACGCGACAAGCAGTTCCATCCTGTTCACGTCACACAATGCCGGATCGGCGCTGATCGCGACAAGCTTCTTCACGGCCTCGGACGTCGAGAAGAATCCACCGACAAAGAACAGCAGCGTGGCCACGACGAACGAAGCAAGATATTTGGCGCGATACAGGCCGAACGGATGGTCGCCGTCCGTCTTGCGCTTGGAGAAACGTCCACCCACCATCAATACGATTTCGTTGGAGCAGTCGGCGATGGAATGTACCGACTCGGAAAGCATGGCGGACGATCCGGTGAAGAACGCCGCGAGCAGCTTCGCGATGGCGACACCAATGTTCGCACCCAACGCCGCCTTGACGGCCGCGCCCTGATGTTCGGCTTCCCGCACCTCCCCCATGTTGTTCGTGGTCGTACTGTCACCTGCGGGATCGCGCGATTCGCTCATTGCCTTCCATTCTCGAATGTGTAACGGATAACATCATCCATTCAAGCACGAATACTGGCCGAGAAGCCGTGTGCGCCCGTGTTTCGGGACGTGCGTGTAACCTTCACTAGGTATTTGTCGCTTTCCCAAAAAAGGGGTATTCAATGTTATACTCGCATAACGCGCCGTTCCGCGCCGACGTGGTCGGCTCCTATCTCCGCCCGGCCGAGCTCAAGGCCGCGCGTGAGGATTTCGCCGCCGGCAAAATCGATGCCGCAGCGCTCAAGGCGGTCGAGGACAAGGCCATCACCGAACTCGTCGCCAAGCAGAAGGCCGCCGGCCTGCATGTGATCACCGACGGCGAATTCCGCCGCGGCTGGTGGCATTTCGACTTCATGTGGGGCTTCAACGGCGTGGACCATGCCGCCGCAGCCCACCGCGTCGCCTTCCACGACGAGGTGACCCCGGCCGACACCGCCACCGTGACCGGAAGGATCTCCGGCGAGAACCATCCGTTCGTCGAACATTTCAAGTTCGTCAAGCAGTTCGAGGACGAGAACACCGTGGCCCGCCAGACCATGCCCTCCCCCGCGCAGACCCGCTTCGTGCTCACCGGCAACGCGGCCGCCTACCCGTATGACGAGTTCTACAAGAACGACGACGAGCTGACCGCCGACATCGTCGCCGCCTACCGCCAGGTCATCGCCGACCTGTATGCCGCCGGCTGCCGCAACGTGCAGTTCGACGACTGCACCTGGACCCGCCTGTGCGATGCGAGCGTACGCGAACGTCTCGGCTGGAGCGACGAGGACGCGCTACGCCTGCAGCAGGAGAACCTCGACGTCATCAACGCCGTGATCGCCGACCAGCCGGACGACCTGGTCATCAACACCCACGTGTGCCGCGGCAACTTCCACTCCACCTGGCTTTCCTCCGGAGGCTACGCGCCGGTCGCGGCCAAACTGTTCGGCGAGGAGAACGTGGACGCCTACTACCTCGAGTTCGACGACGACCGTTCCGGCGATTTCGCGCCGCTCGCCGAAGTCTCCGGCGACAAGAAGGTCGTGCTCGGCCTGATCACCTCCAAGAAGCCCGACCTTGAGGATCCGGACACCATCAAGGCCCGCATCCAGGAAGCCGCCCAGTACATTCCGCTCGACCGCCTGTGCCTGTCCACCCAGTGCGGCTTCGCCTCCACCCAGGAAGGCAACAAGCTCACCGAAGACCAGCAGTGGGCCAAGATCGCACTCGTCCAATCCATCGCCAAGGACGTGTGGGGCGAGTAAACACAGCACGCCATCCACAATCAGCTATAAGGAAGGGCTATCCGTCTTGTTCGGCGGATAGCCCTTTGTTTGTTTGCCGGCGTTTTTAACGGGCAGGTCAGCCCTTCACAGCCTCATCGATGCAACGAATCGCGTTCAACGTACGCGGATAGCCGATATACGGCATGCACTGCGAGACCACCGCGATTAGAAACGCCTTCTCATTGCCGACGATCATATTCGCCTTGGCATGCGCCGTAAGCTGCGGTTCGCAACCACCCTGCGCGGCCAGGAAACACAACGTGACCATTTCGCGCTCGCGGGTGTCGAGTCCGCCGCGAGTGTAGTAGTCGCCGAAGCAGTTGTCGGCCAGCCACTTGTTGATGTGCCGGGTCTCCTCCGGTCCGGATTGCGCGAATCCGCGCATGTTCTCGCCGAAGATCTCGACCTGCTTGTCCTCTCCGGCCTGCGCGCGGGTCTCCGACGTGGTCGTGCCCTGCGGCTCCAGCGGCAGATGCACGTTCGCGGCTCCAAGGAAAACGTTGAGCTTCTTCAGGAACGGCAGGGTTCTCCCGAATCCGCAGTATGCGGTGGCTTGGTAGATCATCTCCTTGATGGCCACGGACGTCAGTCCTGTCTCGTAGGCGACCGGCAGCATCATTTCGAACGCGTCGAGACCCTGGCAGCCGACCAGAGCCGCGAGGATCGCCAGGGAGCGGGTCTGGTCGTCCAGATCGGGATGGTTCGCGCCCGGCTCGTTCACCACTTCCCCGTAAGCGAAGTCGGAAAACAGCTTGACATATTCCGGATCGGTCTGCGACAGCGTCCTGTCGTTGTTCCAGAACGCGTTCATCTTCCTATGCAGTTCCTCGAACATGGCTTCCTTTCCGTTCGATGTCTTCGCGCCGCATGCCGCGTTCATTCTATCGTCGGAAATGTTGCGTGCGGATAGCGGCCATCGTCGTCTGAATGTTCAGCGTGCGATCGCGCCCTTGCCGGGCTGTTTCTTGACGTTTTCGATGACGTCTTTGTTTTCCTCGAGAATTCGGTTGGCCTCATCCTCGTGTCCTTCGGCGATGGCGCGCCAATAGAGCGATTTGAGCGACACGTACGCCTGCTGGATGCGCAGGGCCTCGGCTTTCGCGGCCAGACGCAGCGATTGCGCGTCGAGTAGTTCGATCTGCCGTCGGGCGCCTTCCGGACCGTCGAAACGGTTCTTCAGGTATTCGCGCATCGATTCAAGCGGCATGCCCGTCGCCGCCAGGCATGCGATGGTGGTCAGCGATTCGATGTCCTTGTCCGAATAGACTCGGTGGCCTGAACTCGGATCGCGGGCGATCGGATCGATGATGCCGATCTGCTCGTAATAACGCAACGTCGATTCGGGCAGTCCGGAAATCATGGACGCCTCACGGATCGAATGCCAGGTGGTCGTCGTATTGCTCATACCCCGCACTCTAAAAAACTTAAAGTGCTCGAAGTCCATATTCCGGCGTGTCGTATTGGTCCGACGTCAAACGGCATTGAGCGGGCAATGGAAGAGCCGGTATCCGAAAAGTGGATCTGTCGCACGACTCCATTTACATGTCCTTTTCGGCAATCGTGCGGCTTTTTCGTCCGTCTGTATGGGAACCGACGGACGAAAAAGCCCACGCATGCTCAGGCGGCGGTGATCAGCTCCGAGGAATCCATGTCGAAATCGGCCATCGCGTAGGAGCGGATGGCGGGATCATCATACGTGTTCATGTAGTACGTGTTGGTCTTGGACGAATATCCGCTGGTGAACAGCGTGCGTTCGAACTGGCCGT
>ERZ857521.2731-NODE-2731-length-16150-cov-3.492327_pt1 | contig 16150 bp, 18 predicted proteins | sample MGYA00519701_ERZ857521 | MGnify/ENA primary metagenome ERZ857521 (study PRJEB31778, sample SAMEA3449346) | human gut metagenome | biome: human gut; feature: human-associated habitat; material: faeces | place: United Kingdom | collected 2010/2012 ...
CTCCGCGCTGGCGGCTGCCAACAGCACCGGCTGCGGGCCGCTCTGGCCAATGGTGATGGGGGCCTGTTCCCCGTCTGCAAAGACCTGCACCCCGCCCAGCAGCGTCAATGCCGCAGCCAGGGCCAGGGCTGATATCTTCTGCCATCTTTCCTTCATCGGGACACTTCCTTTCCGCTTTTCTCTCTTGCCGCTCGTATCTGTTTCTTCCTGCGGAAGAAACAAAAAGACCTAGGTCTTTTCACCTATTATAGCCCATTTTGGGAAAAATGTCCAGAAAGAAAAGCTCCCCGGCGGGGAGCTTTTTTGCGATTATTGGTTTTCGGCCTGACCGGCGCCGTCCGAGACAAACTCCTTGACCGAAGCGGCCAGCCCTGCCAGCGCCTGCATATTGCTGGGGATGATGAGCTTGGTGGATTTGCCGTCGGCCACCTTCTCCAGCGCCTCGAAGCTCTTGAGGGTGAGGACCTTCTCGGTCGGGGCGGCCTCGTTTAACATCTGCAAGCTGTCGGCGTAGGCCTGCTGTACGGTGCGGATGGCGGTCGCTTCACCGTCCGCCTCGCGGATCTTGGCCTCGCGGACCGCATCGGCGCGCAGGATGGCGGATTCCTTCTCGGCCTGCGCCTTGAGGATGGCGGCCTCCTTTTCACCTTCGGCAATCAGCACCTGGCTGCGCTTCTGGCCCTCCGCCCGCAGGATGGACTCGCGGCGCTGACGCTCGGCCTTCATCTGCTTCTCCATCGCATCCTGAATCTCGGCAGGCGGCAGGATGTTTTTGAGCTCGACGCGGTTGACCTTGATGCCCCACTTATCAGTGGCGGTGTCGAGGGTGGTGGTGATCTTGGTGTTGATGACGTCGCGGGAGGTCAGGGTGTGGTCCAGCTCCAGCTCGCCGATGATGTTTCGCAGGGTGGTGGCGGTCAGATTCTCAATCGCGGAGATCGGGCGCTCTACGCCGTAGGTGAACAGCTTGGCGTCGGTGATCTGATAAAAGACGACGCTGTCGATCTGCATGGTGACGTTGTCGCGGGTGATAACCGGCTGGGGTTTAAAGTCGACCACCTGCTCCTTGAGCGAGACGCGCTTGGCGACCCGGTCGATGAACGGAACCTTAAAGTGCAGGCCGGTCTCCCAGGTCTGCTGATAGGCGCCCAGGCGCTCGACGACGAACACCATCGACTGCGGGACGATCTTGATGTTGGTGATCAAGAGGATGAGGATGACCAGAATCAGGACGGCAATGATGATAATTGCTGTTGGCATAAAAGAACCACCTTTCGTTTTTGACAGTTTTATCTTGTGACGTAGAGCGTTACGCCTTCGATACGGACAATGCGGACCTCCTCCTCTTTCTGGAAGCTGTCCTGCGGGTCCTGCCCCGCGGCCGACCAGTCCTGGCCGTCCACCATGACTCTGCCCTTTTGTCCGGGCAGAATGGGCTGGATCACCCGCGCGTTTTGACCGACGATGCGGTCAGCGTTGGTTTTTTCCTTGGGAGCTGCCTGTATTTTTTTGGCCAGAGGCCGGCTTGCAATCAGGCTGATGACCGACACCGCAACAAAGACGACAATCTGCACCGTGCCGCTTGCGTCCAGCAGCGAGGCGATCAGCGCCGCCGCCGCGCCCAGCGCAAACCAGATTGCTACCAGCTGATAGGTGACTGCCTCCAGCACAATCAGCAGGACAATCGCCACCAGCCAGAGGATGGGAACCAGGATCGCGAAATTTGCCATATACTTCACTCCTTTTTTGATAGGAACAACGCGCCGTTGAAGCCGCTTCATCGATGAAACCTTTCTTGTTATTGTGTGTTGTTCTCTATGTGATTATCATACCATACTCTTTTGCTTTTCTCAAGCTCGGCCTGTTGTCAAAGTTTTGTTTTTGGGGCAAGGGCGGGCGTTTTTTGGATGGCTGGATTCCTCGCGCACTCCCGCATACGCCCGCATGCTCTCTTTTGCGCCCGCATGCGGCAAAATCGGATAAAAAAAAGGAAAGGCGAATTGCCTTTCCTTTTTGAGAAATTTTATTGCAGCAGTGAGGCTTTGACTTTAGCGCCCACCGCCTGCACCGCGTGCTGGGCCAGGATGGTGGTGGGGTCGACGGTGTCCTGGTGCAGGTTCACCTGCTCGAAGGCGATCGGCAGCTCGGTGCAGCCCAAAATCATCTTCTGGGCGCCCAGTGCGCGCGCCTCGTCCACCAGCTTCTGCACCTGAGCCTTGTCGGTGATCTCCCTGCCGGCCTTGACGTAGTCGTAGATCAGCGACATCAGCAGCTTCTGATTTTCCTCGGACGGATAGACCACCCGGATGCCCGCCCGGCTGAGCACCCGCTCATAGACGCCGCTGTCCCGGGTGCCGTCGGTGGCAAAGACTGCCGCCGTATTGACGTTGTGCTCCTTGAGATACTTGGCGGTCTCCTCAATCATATTCATAAACGGCACGTCCACATAAGGCATCACGTCGTCGTAGAAATAGTGGGCGGTGTTGCAGGACATCACCAACAGCTGTGCGCCCATTTCCTCCAGCCGCAGCGCGCTTTTGACAAGCTCCGGGACCGGGTTTTTGCCGTGGTGCAGAATCGCCTCGGTGCGGTCCGGAATGTTGGTGTTGCAGTCCACGCAGATGCGGATGTGCTGCTGGTCGGTCTTTGCGTCGGTAAAGCGGATAATTTTGTTCATCAAATCGCAGGTCGCCAGAGGACCCATCCCTCCAATGATCCCGATGACTGGATTCATGACAATTACCTCCTCGTTCCTTATTGACTTCAGTATAAGGCTCCGCTATAATAAAATCAAATACTTATATATTTATAAATTTCATAATTTTTTATTTATGGAGAGGTGTTCCCCATGTTGCGGAATATGGAATATGTCTATGAGGTGTACAAGGAGCGAAGTTTCACCCGTGCGGCAAAAAATCTGTATGTCACCCAGCCCTGCCTGAGCGCGCTGGTCAAAAAGACCGAGGAGAAGCTGGGCTTCCCCATCTTCAACCGCAGCGCCAATCCCCTGCAGCTGACCGAGTACGGCAAGGAGTACATCCGCTACATCGAGCGGATGCAGGCGCTGGAAAATGAGTTTGAAAATTATCTCAACGACGTCCGTGGCCTAAAGACCGGCCGCCTCTCCATCGGCTCGAACAATGCCTTTTCGCCGCAGATCATCAGCGAGTTTAACCGCCTGTATCCCGGCGTGGAGGTGCGGCTGACCGAGGGGAACATCTACTACCTGGAGGAGCTGCTTGCCCGCGGCGAGGTGGATCTGGTGCTGGACAACCACCCGATGGACGAAAAGGTTTACCAAAAGGAGCACTCCTTCACCGAGCACCTGCTGCTGGCTGTCCCCACCGAAGGAAAAACGCTGCCCGATGGCGCGCTGAGCCATCAGGACATTCTGCATGGCCGGCACCTGCAGGCGGATGCTCCCGCCGTCTCGATCGACCTGTTCCGGGACAGCAGCTTCATTGCCCTGCGGCATGGCAACGACACCCGCATCCGGATGGATCAGCTCTGCGAACAGGCCGGGTTTGTGCCGCACATCCAGCTGGAGGTGGACCAGCTCTCCACCGCCTACAACATCGTCTGCAGCAACATGGGCCTGACGCTGGTGAGCGACACGCTGATCTCCCGCACCGCTCCGGTGCCGCAGATGGTCTACTACAAAATCAATTCCAGCCTGACCGAGCGCTCCGCCTATTTTTACTACAAGAGCGCCGCCTATGTCACGCTGGCAATGCAGGAATTTATCAAGACCGGCGTGCAGCAGACCCCGCACCTCGGACAGCCACTGCCGGCTGAATAGAAGAATCCCTTCCCTGCCTGCTGCACGCAAAAAAAGAGGAACCTCGTTTGAGGTTCCTCTTTTTGATATCAACTCTATTTTCCAGAGCGGTCAGCATAGTGGGTGTGCAGCAGCTCGTGCGCCAGATGGCTGTTCGGTTCATGCAGAAACTCGCTGTACAGCGTCTGGATATCCGGGTTCTTATGGGACTGACGGAGCGGCAGGCTCTTGTCGACCTTGTACAGGCCGTCCATACGGTGCGCGCGGATCGCTGCGGTGGTTCTAAACGGCTGTCCGCCGCCGCCAATGCAGCCGCCCGGGCAGCACATAACTTCGATAAACTGGTAGTCCGCCTCGCCTGCACGGATCTTGTCCATCAGGTAGCGGGCGTTCTTCAGGCCATTGGTAATCGCAACCTTGACCGGTGTGCCATCCAGATCGAGGGTTGCTTCCTTGACGCCTTCCTGGCCGCGGCAGGCGGTGAAGTCCAGGCTCTGCGGCTCCTTGCCGGTGACGACCTCGTAGACGGTGCGGATGGCAGCTTCCATAACGCCGCCAGTGGCGCCGAAGATGCTGCCCGCACCGGTGGACATACCCAGAGGCGCGTCAAATTCGCCGTCCGGCAGGCTGGTAAAGTGAATGCCGGCCCGCTCGATCATCCGGGCAAGTTCCCGGGTGGTGATGGCTACATCTACATCATACAGCCCTTCCACCGCATTGCTCTCAGAGTTCTTGGTTTCGAACTTCTTGGCAGTACAGGGCATAACGCCGACTACATAGATGTCCTTGGGATCGATGCCCATCTTCTTGGCATACCAGGTCTTAGCCACGGCGCCGAACATCTGCTGAGGGCTCTTGCAGGTGGAGAGGTTGGGGATAAACTCGGGATAGTAGTGCTCACAGAACTCAACCCAGCCCGGCGAACAGGAGGTGATCATCGGCAGAACGCCGCCGTTCTTCACCCGTTCGATGAACTCAGTGGCTTCCTCCACGATGGTGAGGTCAGCGGCAAAGTCGGTGTCATAGACAGCGTCAAAGCCCAGACGGCGCAGGGCTGTGACCATCTTGCCGGTGACATTGGTACCGATGGGCATATTGAAGGCTTCGCCCAGGGTCACACGGATGGAGGGGGCAGTCTGTACAATGACATGCTTCTGCGGGTCTGCCAGAGCCTTCCACACCTCATCGGTGTTGTCGTGCTCAGCGATGGCGCCGGTGGGACATACCACGATGCACTGTCCGCAGGATACACAGGCTACTTCACTCAGGTTCTGCTCAAAGGCACAGCCGATATGGGTCTTGAAGCCACGGTCGTTGGGGCCGATGACGCCAATGCCCTGCAGCTTGGAGCAGGCTGCCACACAGCGGCGGCAGAGGATACACTTGTTGTTGTCCCGGTACATATGTACTGCCGAGTCATCCACTTCATACTGGATATTCTCACCGGCATAGTACTCCTCATCGTCCACCTTGAATTCCCGGCAGAGCTTCTGCAGCTCGCAGCTGCCTGCACGCACGCAGGTCAGACACTTCTTGGCATGGGTGGAGAGGATCAGTTCCAGGGTTTTTCTTCTGGCTTCGAATACACGGGGGCTGGAGGTGCTGATCTCCATACCCTCGGCTACCGGGTAAACGCAGGCAGCTACCAGGCTGCGGGCACCCTTGACTTCTACCACACAGATACGGCAGGCGCCGATCTCATTGATCTCCTTGAGATAGCACAGGGTGGGAATATGAATTCCGGCATACCGGGCCGCCTCCAGGATTGTGCTGCCGGCGGGCACGGTATACTGCTCGCCGTTGATTTTTACATTTACCATATCCATTCTATCACACAACCTACTTTCTGACAATCGCGCCGAAGCGGCACTTCTCCATGCAGGCGCCGCACTTGAGGCACTTGCCGGGATCGATCACATGGGGTTCCTTGACGGTGCCGGTAATGGCGCCCGCCGGGCAGACCTTGGCACACAGGGTACAGCCGCGGCACTTCTGCGGGTCGATGGTATACTGCAGCAGTTCCTTGCAGACACCCGCCGGACATCTCTTGTCCTGGATATGGGCAATATATTCGTCACGGAAGTACTTGAGGGTACTCAGCACCGGGTTGGGAGCCGACTGGCCCAGACCACAGAGCGAATTTTCCTTGATGTAATAGCACAGATCCTCCATCTTATCCAGGTCTTCCATAGTGCCCTGGCCCTTGGAGATCTTGTCGAGCATTTCATAGAGACGCTTGGTTCCCACACGGCAGGGAGTACACTTGCCGCAGCTCTCATCTACGGTGAATTCCAGATAGAACTTGGCAATATCCACCATACAGGTATCCTCGTCCATGACGATCAGACCGCCGGAACCCATCATCGAACCGATCTCGATGAGGTTGTCGTAATCAATCGGCACATCCAGATACTTGGCAGGGATACAGCCGCCGGACGGACCGCCGGTCTGGGCTGCCTTGAACTTCTTGCCGTTGGGGATACCGCCGCCGATCTCCTCCACGATCTCCCGGAGGGTGGTGCCCATGGGCACTTCCACCAGACCGGTGTTGTGGATCTTGCCGCCCAGAGCGAATACCTTGGTACCCTTGCTCTTCTCGGTGCCGATGGAACGGAACCACTCAGCGCCCTTGAGAATGATCTGCGGAATATTGGCATAGGTCTCGACGTTGTTGAGGACAGTGGGCTTGCCGAAGATACCGGCAGTGGTCGGGAAGGGAGGACGGGGACGGGGCTCACCGCGCTTGCCGTCGATGGAGGTCATCAGGGCAGTTTCCTCACCGCACACAAAGGCGCCGGCGCCCAGACGCAGCTCCATATCGAAATCGAAGCCGGTGCCCAGGATATTCTTGCCCAGCAGACCCACTTCCCGGGCCTGGTCAATGGCGTGCTGGAGACGCTGTACCGCAATGGGATACTCAGCACGGATATAGACAAAGCCGTGGTTTGCGCCGATGGCATAGGCGGCAATGGCCATGGCCTCGATGATGACATGGGGGTCGCCTTCCAGAATGGAACGGTCCATGAATGCGCCGGGGTCACCTTCATCGGCGTTGCAGGCCACATACTTCTGGTCAGCCTTGGAAGCGGCGCCGAAGCTCCACTTCTGACCGGTGAGGAAGCCGCCGCCTCCGCGTCCGCGCAGGCCGGAATCCTTGACGGTCTTGATGACCTCTTCGGGGGTCATCTCGGTGAGCACCTTGCCCAGGGCTGCATAGCCGTCATAGGCAATGTACTCGTTGATGTTCTCCGGGTCGATGACGCCGCAGTTCTTGAGCGCCACACGCATCTGCTTCTTGTAGAAGTCGGTCTGGTCCAGGCTCTTGACAGTGTCCTCCTGAACAGTCTCCTGATAGAGCAGACGCTTTACCACACGGCCCTTGAGCAGGTGTTCTTCCACGATCTCGGGTACATCGTCAACATTCACCCGGGAGTAGAACGCGCCTTCGGGATAGATAATCATAATGGGGCCCAGGGCACACAGACCAAAGCATCCGGTCCGGATGACCTTGACCTCATTTTCCAGGCCTACGCTCTTGATGTTGTTTTCCAGTGCCCGTACAATACGGTCACTGCCGGAGGAGGTACAGCCGGTGCCTCCGCACACCAGTACATGTGAACGATACATCTCTTTGCCGTCCCTCCAATCAGTCCTTGGCTTCGGCCTGCGCCGCGCCGATGGTGTATTCCACAATGGGATTGCCGTTGACCAGATGCTCTGCCACAACCTGAGCGATCTTATCCTCGGTCATCTTCACATAGGTCACCTTTTCCTTGCCGTTTTCAAAGACTTCCACCACCGGCTCATACTGACAGATGCCGATGCAGCCGGTCTGGGCTACGGTGACATTTTTAAGGCCTCTCTTGGCAACTTCTTCGGTGAGGCGCTGCAGTACCGGACGGGCACCTGCCGCAATACCGCAGGTAGCCATGCCCACTACCACCCGAATGTTGTCCTTGGCGTCATGGCGGATGCCCATCTGATCCTTCATCTGGTCCCGCAGCGCCTGAAGCTCTGCCAAACTTTTCATGCTCTTGTTACCCCTTTCGATGCTGTTTCTCCGGGTACCGGTTCCGGCTGCTCGGGCCGGAGCCGTTTATCATACTTTATAAAACAGGATTCCTGTCTGTGAATTTCCGGTTCACTTTCAGATGCCGCCGGCCTGCACGGGCGTCCCTGATGCGGTCCGTTGCCGCCAGCCAGCGGTGGCCATTCTAATCTGTTTCATGCAAGCGGGCTTCCCCGCAGGATCTCCGCAAAGTTCTCCCGTACGAACTCTGTGAGAAACGCGATCACCTCCGGCGTATCCAGAGGCACATCGCCAAGAATTTCCCGGAACTGCCGGGTATCGGCGGTGAACTCCCGTCCGTCACAGACGGCGTGCAGTACCAGCTCCACCCCGGGACTGGTCTGGACCAGCACTCCATAAGTGCCGCCCAGATCCCCCATGGGCACCGCGTCCAGATGCAGCGGATTGAGCTCGGCAGTGACTTCTGTGCCCTTGCCCGGCTCGGACCACACCCGGAAGCTCCCCCCTGCCAGTTCCGCCGTCTGACGGAACAGGGCTGTCCCCAGTCCCACCTTGCGGGTGGTCCGGGTGGTATAAAACGGGTCGCTTACCCGTCCGGCAACTTCCGGGCTCATACCCCGTCCATTGTCCCGGACTGTAATGGTCAGCCACGGTTTCTCCCCGAATCGGTACTCAATGCGGATCTCCACCAGTGTTGCGCCGGCAGATACCGAATTCTCCACAATATCCAGAATGTGCAGCGAGAGTTCTTCCATCTTCCCCTCCTGTTCCGGAGTGTCCGGTCCGGTGTTACTTGTACCGGGCCAGGATCTCGTCCAGATCGTCTACGATCAGCCGTCCATACACCTCATCATTGATGGTGATGACCGGTGCCAGTCCGCAGGCGCCGATGCACCGGCAGGCATCCAGCGAGAACTTGCCGTCTGCTGTGCATTCACCGCCGTCAATGCCCAGTTTTTCCTTGAGGGCATTGTAAATGTCGCCCGAGCCCTTTACATAGCAGGCAGTGCCCAGGCAGACCGATACTTTATACTGTCCCTTGGGATTGAGGGTGAACTGGGAATAGAAGGTGGATACACCATATACCTCCTCCAGCGGAACATTCAGTCCCGCGGCAACGCGCTGCTGCACCTCAATGGGAAGATACCCATAAATCTCCTGTGCCTTCTGAAGCGCCGGCATGACCGCGCCCTGAGTCCCCCGGAGTTCCTGGAGTACTTCCTCCAGCTTCTGATCCTGTTCCGGTGTGGACGAGAACGGGATCGCTGACTTTCTGTTGGCCATCTGAAATCAAACCTCCTTGGTCTGTGATAAAATGCGATTCAAGTAGACTCTTTTAGTATAAAACAACTATCTTACCCCTTAAATCACCATAAATTATAGCAAAATCCACAAGGAAAAGTCCATAGCGGTTTTGTCAAAAAATTATCAGCCTTTTCGTTTGCCAGAGAAATCCCCCGGGATTTTCCTATGGATTTTTACTAATTTTTTTGTTTTGCAGTTGTCAGGTTGCTAAAATTGCAAAGATTCTTTTATGCACAGTCACTATTTTTTCATTGCAAATGGTGAATCCCATAGTTGATAAAGCAGATTTTGACTGATATAATAATATCAATATCGCGTCTGACCGGCTGTGAAACCCATGATGCTGCCGGCAGACCGGAAGCCACCCATCCATCCAAAGGAGGATACATGATGAAAATTTCCGAAGTAATCCAGATTCTCTCCGCTGAAGTGATCTGGGGCGATGAAAAACTCTGCGAACGGGAAGTGCAGAACGCCTGCGGCAGTGATCTGATGAGCGATGTACTGGCCTATGTGAAGGATCAGTCCCTGCTGCTCACCGGTCTGGTGAATCCCCAGGTAATCCGTACCGCTGAAATGATGGATTTCCTGTGCATTGCCTTTGTACGGGGCAAGCGTCCGGATGACGCCATGATCCAGCTGGCAAGTGAGTACAACATTGTGCTGATCAGTACCGAAGAGCGGATGTTCTCGGCCTGCGGCAAGCTGTATGCCGCCGGACTGGACGGCAGCGGCCTGTGAGCGGGCTCTGTTACCGGTTCCAGGTGCCGGGGGACGACTACTCCCGGGCAGGAGAGGCCTCCAGTACCGTCAAGAACCGGCTCAAACGGCTGGGAGTAAGCCCTGAAGCCATCCGCCGGGTTTCCATTGCCCTGTATGAAGGGGAGATCAATATGGTAATCCATGGCGGCGGCGGGGAAGTGACGGTCACCGTCAGCCCCGACCGGGTGGATATGGTCCTGGAGGACCATGGCAAGGGAATCCCCGATATTGAAAAAGCCATGCAGGAGGGATATTCCACTGCCTCGGAAGAAGCCCGGAGCCTGGGCTTCGGAGCCGGCATGGGACTTCCCAATATGAAAAAATACACCGATACCATGCAGATCGAATCCACTGTGGGCGTAGGCACCACAGTCCGTATGACCGTTCTGCTCTGACCCATCGGTCCGGAAGGAGGGACAGAAGAAAGATGGAATCCTTTTTTCACTCGGTAAAACTGGACAGCGGGCTCTGTGTGGGCTGTACCAACTGTGTCAAGCGCTGTCCCACCGCTGCCATCCGGGTCCAGGACGGCAAAGCGCATATCCTGCGGGAACTGTGCATTGACTGCGGCCAGTGCATCTATATCTGTCCGCATCATGCCAAATCCGCTGTGGTGGACCATCTGGCAGATGCCAACCGGTTCCGGTATACCATTGCCCTGCCGGCGCCGTCCCTCTATGGACAGTTCCATCATCTCACCGACCCCGCCCCGGTGATCCGGGGGCTGTACGGACTGGGATTTGACGCAGTCTATGAGGTGGCACGGGGTGCTGAGGCAGTCACCCGGCTGACCCAGCAGTATCTGGATGAGAAAAAACTGCCCCTGCCGGTGATCAGCTGTGCCTGTCCGGTGGTGGTGCGGCTGATCCGTACCCGGTTCCCCAATCTCACCGGAAATATCCTGCCCATTCTGCCGCCGGTGGAAGTGGCGGCACGGCTTGCCAAACAGGATTTCTGCCGGAAAACCGGCTGCCGGCCTGAGGAAGTGGGAACGGTGTTCCTCTCCCCCTGTCCGGCAAAATCCACCGCCAGCCGGGACCCCCTTGGGTTTGATAAAAGTGAAGTGGACATTGTGGTGTCCATCAAGGATGTCTATCCGGCGCTGCTGGCAGCCATGAAACGGGACGACCTGCCCGAAGCCGGTCCGCTCAGCGGCAGTCTGGGTGTGGGCTGGGGACTCTCCGGCGGCGAAGCCGCGGGACTCTCAGGCATTACCGTCCTGGCGGCGGATGGCATCGAAAATATTATCCGGGTGCTGGAAGACCTGGAGGACGAAAAGATCACCGATGTGGATTTTGTGGAACTCAGTGCCTGTGCGGGCGGCTGTGTAGGCGGAATCCTCACGGTGGAAAATCCCTTCCTGGCCCGCACCCGGCTGCAGAAGATCCAGGGACATCTGTCCCCGGAAGCACAGCCGCCGGAAGTGACCGATGAACGGCTGATGCTCTTTGACCACCCCATCAAGTTCTGTGAGGTACTGAGCCTTGCCAGGGATCTGACCACTGCCATGGAACTGCTGGCCCGGGTGGATGAAATTGAACAAGATCTCTATGGTATGGACTGCGGCGCTTGCGGAGCGCCTTCCTGCCGGGCACTTGCCACCGATATCGCTCTGGGACGGGCAGCGGTGGAAGACTGCATTTACATACAGCGGGAACGCCATACCGCAAAACCCTGAATACAGTAAAGAAGGTGTCAACCAAGATGACGGTATCACAACTGGACCAGCTGCCGGGCTTTATCCGGCTGGGCGGTCCGGACGAGGACCGGGAGATCCGGAAGATCTATTGCTGTGATCTGCTCAGTCTGGCTATGGCACGGGCTCCGGCGGACTGTGCCTGGGTCACGGTCATGGGCAATATGAATACAGTGGCAGTTGCCACACTGGCAGATGCCGCCTGCATTGTACTGGCGGAAAATGCTGCCATACCCGAAGAATGTATCCGGAAAGCCGCTGACGAGGGGGTTGCGGTATACCGCTGCGATGAACCGATATTTGAAACTGCGAAAAGGATTGATGCTCTGTTATGAAACTCTACTGCGACCTGCATCTGCACTCCTGTCTGTCCCCCTGCGGCGATGACGATATGACCCCCAACAACATCGTCAACATGGCCAAGCTCAAGGGACTGACCTGTATCGCCCTCACCGATCACAACACCGCCATGAACTGCCGTGCCACTGCCATGGCAGCCCGCCAGGCCGGTCTGGGCTTTATTCCCGGCATGGAACTTTCCACTGCCGAAGATATTCATCTGATCTGCCTCTTCCCTGACTGTGATAAGGCCGAAGCCTTTTCCCGGCGGGTGGCAGAGGCTCTGCCTCCGGTCAAGAACAAGCCGAGGATCTATGGACACCAGATCCGTCTGGATGAGCTGGACCGTCCGGTGGGTGAAGAGGAGACCCTGCTGCTCAACGCCACCATGATCCCCCTCACCGAAGCTCCGGCTCTGGTGCGGGAATACGGCGGCGTCTGCTATCCGGCACACATCGACAAGATCGCCAACAGCGTCCTGGCGATCCTGGGCTCCATTCCGCCCGAGTGCGAGGAGGAGTTTGACACGGTGGAGGTTTCTCCCCGCTATGAGGACGGTCTCTTCCCCGATGTGGAAGCCGCCCGGGAACACCGCCGCACCGTGGTATCCTCCGACGCCCACTATCTCTGGGACATCGCCGAAGCCGGGCATGAGTTCGAGCCCGGGGACGATGCCATCAGCCGGCTGATCCTGGCCTCCCTGGGCAAACAGCCGCTCTGATCCCCCGCATACCTGCGCAAGAAAAGCCGAAGGCAGTCCGCCCCCGGCTTTTTTATTTTGTATGGGGTTTTATGAGAAGAACCGGGCTCGCACCCACCACGCCGCCGCAAAGAACAGGAGCCAGACCGGTTCCCGCCCGGAGAAATCGCATCAGCCGGCTGATCCTGGCCTCCCTGGGCAAGCAGCCGCTCTGATCCCCCGTATACCTGCACAAGAAAAGCCGAAGGCAGTCCGCCCCCGGCTTTTTTTGTATAGGGTTTATGAGAAGAACCGGGTGCGCACCCACCACACTGCCGCAAAGAGCAGGAGCCAGACCGCCGTCAGCAGGGCATACCGTCCCACTCCGGAGAGGGCAAACCGCATGCGCTGGTCGGCAAGGCTTCGCTGTTCGTCCGCATCGGCGGTCTCCTCCGCTGCCCGGAGCCGTTCACCCCAGCGCCAGCCAACCCAGATCACCCCGGTCCAGAACAGTACCAGCGGCAGACCAGCCGCCAGGATAAACCGCAGCCGCATCTCTGCCGGGAGGTGCTCCACCCCCAGCTCTCTGAATGAGTCGACGATCTGACCCAGGGAACCGATGGTACACAAAATCGTCGCATACAGCCAGATTTTGGCCCGTTGGAAGAGCGTCTGGGAACCGCCCCGCTCCCGGCAGACCGCCCCCTCAAAGAAGCGGTTCATGACGAACAGGATCAGCAGCAGTTCCGCAGCCAGCCAGGCGCCTGTTCCCCAGTCCGCCTGACCCAGTACCGCTGCCGGCAGCAGGAACCGGTAGAAAGGGCCCCACCAGGCAAGCAGCAGCAGAAGCAGCCCGATCTGGATCAGGGACAGAAATAGGATGGAACGGACGGGAATCTTTCTCTGCATGGCTTTTCCTCCTTGGGTCGGGCATCCGGAGTCCCTGCCCCGGGGGCGGGACTCTCTTTTTCCCCTATTGTACCCGGTCGGGGCGGGGAGTGTCCATCGGTGTTTTCCCCAAAATTCTCCCCGGAAATCCGGGCAGCAGAAAAGCCGGTGTCCCGAAGGGCACCGGCCTTGTGTTTCTATTCCCCGTCCAGGACATGACTGCCCCGGCTCCCGTCCGGCAGGATATACCAGCCGTCCCGGATCTCGGAGATCCCGCCGCCGAAGCTCCAACCGTTCTCCTCCACAAACCGGATAAAACGGTTCCAGAACTCCTCCTCAGTCATCTCCGGAGATACTTCAATGCAGCCGTGTATCTCAAATTCCTTCCGCATAACGGTTCCTCCCTGCAAAGGGTGCTCACTGCTCCTCGCCTACGGCATGGCAGGCGTCCTTCCCACGGAAGGAGATGCCCACGATCCGGGGGCCGGCATTGATCGCCACACAGACACCCATCTTGCCCAGCATATCCGGCTTCTGTCCGTTATAGGCTTCAATGAGCGCCTGCAGCTCCTGTGCGGGCTGCGGGTCCTCGCCCTGGAGCAGCACATCCACGCCGTCCTCCGTCTCTGCAAAGCCCTCCACCGTGTGGCCCAGGGCCAGCCGGGGTCATGGTTTTCCTTATAGTATTCAAACAGCCTGGGTACTACATTCTTTTCGCCCCGCACCTTGGCAGCGGTGATATTGTCGCCGCCCTCAAAGGTCATCACCGGCTTGAGCCCGAGCATCTCCCCTACAAAGCTTGCCGCCGCGCCGATCCGGCCCGACCGCTTGGCAAACTGCAGGGTATACATGGCAAAATAGAGCTCCCGGTGGCGCAGGAAGTCCTGGATAAAGTCCACCAGTTCCGCCGCGGTGGCACCCTGATCCCGGCGGGCTGCCGCCAGCACCAGCGGATAGCCATAGCCATAGGAATAGCTCAGGGAATCCAGCAGATGGATCTTCACATCCGCATACTGAGGCAGATGCTCATAGAACAGCTTCTTGCCCAGCAGCGCCGACTGATAGGTAGCCGAACCATGGGAATTGAGGCCCATATAGATAATGTCGGTATAGCCTTCCTCTGCTGCTTTCTGGAATGCCTCGGCAAAGTCCACCATATTCAGATGGGCAGTGGTGGGCAGTTCCTTGCAGGTATTCAGGATCTGGTACATCTCATCCGGGGTGAGATCCACCCGGTCGGTGTATTCCTTTCCCTCGACACTCACCGGCAGATTGAGTACCCGGATTCCAGTCCGGGCTTCGTCCTCCGGGGTCAGGTCGCTGGCGGAATCGGTCAGCAGCAAAATCTTCTCCATACGCTTTTTCTTCCTTGCTTTCTTTCTGGTGTTTTTCAGGGGGTCAATCCGGCAGTCTGCCGAAGTTCTCCAGCTGAGGGAAATCCCACTGCCGCAGCACTTCATAGACTGCCACTGCCACAGTATTGGACAGATTCAGGCTCCGGGCTTCCCGGATCATGGGCAGACGCACACAGTGTTCATAATCCGACCGGAGCAGATCCTCCGGCAGACCGGCATCTTCCCGCCCGAAAAAGAGATAGCTGTTATCGGGATAGGCAATGTCGGTATAGACCTTGTGTGCTTTGGTGGTGAAATAGTAAAAGGCCCCATCCGGATTCTTTTCAAAGAAATCCGGGAGGCTGTCATAATAACTGATGTCCAGCAGGTGCCAGTAATCCAGTCCCGCCCGCTTGAGATGCTTGTCATCCAGCGAAAAACCATAGGGCCCTACCAGATGCAGCCGTGCCCCTGTCACCGCACAGGTCCGGGCGATATTGCCGGCATTGGCATGAATCCGGGGTTCTACCAGCACAATATTGAGTTTTGGCATTCCAAGTTCGCTTCCTTCTGTCAGCACTGTACTATGCTGCCAATGCAGCGTGTGTTACAGTTGTTACATGTTCCATTATCATATAACTTTCAGTTTCAGTCAAGTGTTAAAAAAATGAATTCACAATATTTACAAACTGTTCGCATTCTCCTCCTGCCTTTTCTGTAACTAAAAATTGTTAATAAAATGTTTGCTTGTATTTTTCCGGTTACGGCGATACTATAAAGGAGTAGAGAAACGGAGATGAAGCTATGTCCAATCATCTGATCGAAGTAAAAAATGTCTACAAGATCTATAATCCCGGTGAAAATGAAGTCCGGGCACTGGATGGCATCAGTGTCACCATTGACCATGGCGAATTTGTGGCAATCGTCGGACATTCCGGCTCCGGCAAGTCCACTTTCATGAATATGCTGGGCTGTCTGGATACCCCCACTTCCGGGGATTACTATCTGGATGGCGTCAATGTGGCAGGTATGACCGATGATGAACTCTCGGATATCCGCAATAAACAGATCGGTTTTATTTTCCAGGGCTTTAATCTGATTCCCAGCCTCACCGCCCAGGAAAATGTGGAACTGCCGCTGGTCTACCGCGGTATGCTCGCCGAACAGCGCCGTCAGCTGGCAGAGGAAGCTCTGACCCGTGTGGGAATGGAACACCGTATGAGCCACCGCCCCAGTGAGCTGTCGGGCGGTCAGCAGCAGCGTGTCGCCATTGCCCGGGCCATCGCTGCCCGTCCGCCCATCATCATGGCTGACGAGCCCACCGGCAACCTGGATACCC
>ERZ857521.2735-NODE-2735-length-16134-cov-63.568070_pt1 | contig 16134 bp, 20 predicted proteins | sample MGYA00519701_ERZ857521 | MGnify/ENA primary metagenome ERZ857521 (study PRJEB31778, sample SAMEA3449346) | human gut metagenome | biome: human gut; feature: human-associated habitat; material: faeces | place: United Kingdom | collected 2010/2012 ...
TTTTGTATGGTTTACTACTTCCATATTTTGGAATTTCCCCAAGTCCAAAAATTTCTTTAGCATTAAATTTTCACTATTATTTATAATATACTCAGTATTCTATGATATAATTATATCATACCAAGTGTGCAATGTCAAGCACATTATTAGTTACAAATAGTTACAACATATAGGACACGTTGTAATTATTTGTTTGTAGACAAAAAATATTTTTTATGATATTATATAAACAAGATAAAGAAAGGGGGTATGAAACGTATAACGCACCGCAACGTAGTATATGCATGGCTGTGCGAATTGCGCACGATTAATGATTTACATGTATTACGATGTCTAATAGGTAGAAAGTGAGGTAGTGGAAAAATGCGTGAATATCGAGTACGTAAAGTAATAAAGTTTACTGAAGTTATATACAAAGTATATGACAAGAAAACAGGTAAAGAAGAACAGCGCAAAACTGAAATAATAGGCACACACGGTGGTTACGTATCAGAGCTAAGAAAGATAGTAGCCAAAACATTGTTACCGGATGAAAGCTTAACCGGCTTTGTTGTAAGTTGTGTAAAACAGCGTGTCTATACGATGAGCCAAGAAGATTTTATAAAATACGGACAGCTTGAAATTGAATTTAAATAATAGAAAGGAAAAATAGACATGACAAATATTACTTTAATAGGCAGACTGACAAAAGACGTAGACATCGTGAAAACCAGAAGAGGTAATACCTTTGGAACTGTTTCTATCGCATGTGACACGGGCAAAGACGAGACAAGCTTTTTCGATCTCACGTTGTCAGAAAAACAGGCAGAAATACTTTCCAAGTGGTGCGGGAAGGGTAAGCGAATTTCTGTAACAGGTGAAATTAAGCAGAAAGACAAATATTATAACGTTTATGTCGAAAAATTTAGCATTATTGATTTCAAAGAAAGTGATGCGCAATAAAGTGCATCACGTGACAGGAGTTAAAGGAATGAAAGCTATCTTAATTATAATATTAGTAATTGCTACGTTATGCGCAGGGGTTACCATAAGCGAAGGTATCAGTCTTTGTAATAATAAAAGAGCGGCAAGCATAGAATTAATATTAATTTTAACAGGGTTGGCTGTAATGCTTGTTGTTATAGTATTATTATCTATGATTATCGCTTGAGGGGGAGGGGGGTTATTATAGCAAGCAGGAATAAAAAGAAAACGCCGAACCAACAGGAATATGACAGACAAATAAGACGATTAAAATCAAATATTACGCGTATTCGTAATCAAGGTTTTACAGTTAACTTTGAAATGCCTATCAGGCCAAAACGTATAACAAAGAAGAAGTTACACGAATTAAGCGAGATAAAAACAAGTGATATCTACGCGCAGAGCACATATATTGACCCCCAAACAGGCGAACTGTTAACCGGTCAGCTTGGCGTATTACGCTCCAAGCAACGTCGCACAGAGCGCGTTCAGCGGGGTAAGATTGTACTTGATAACTTACAGCAGTTAATTCGAAGTTTTCGCGTAACACCGGCAAAAAATGTAATAGAAAAAGTTCTTGAGGGCATTCCTCTTGAACGTCTTGCAAATGCCTTAGACCGAATAAGTGCGCGAGGATATAATCTTGATTGGTATGCACAATACAAAGCGGACGTAATAGGCGAGTATACCTGGGAACTTGGCAAGGAAGCCGGCTTATCAAGCGTAAAGATTATGGAATTGCAAGAGGGATTAGACGAAATTGTAAATTATACCATGGATTGGAGTTATATAAGATGAATAAAAAAGGTTACAAGGGGTTCGGCCCTGGCCTCGTGTGCCAGCCAGATGAAGCGCACAAAAAGCAGTACGCAGAGAATACAGACTTTGAGGAACACGGCGGAGATATTTGTGGAGGGGGTATGATGCACTACTGTGCAAGGCCGTTAGATGTGTTAGAGTATTATCCTATGTACAAGAACGGAAAGTTTTCAGAGTACGCCGAAGTAGAAGCATTGGAAACGCCTGTAACAGACGATAATCGCAAATATGCCACAAAGAAATTACATATAGGCGCAAAGCTGTCTTTTGGGGAGTTAGTCAACGCGTCTGTTGAATACAACCTTGCAAAAACTAAAGGCAGCTGTCAGAGAGGCATTTGTTGTGGCAACAGTCAGACAGGCGATTACTCCAGTAACAGTCAGACAGGCGATTACTCCAGTAACAGTCAGACAGGCGATTACTCCAGTAACAGTCAGACAGGCAATTACTCCGGTAACAGTCAGACAGGCGATTACTCCAGTAACAGTCAGACAGGCGATTACTCCGGTAACAGTCAGACAGGCTATCGCTCCGGTAACAGTCAGACAGGCTATCGCTCCGGTAACAGTCAGACAGGCAATTACTCCGGCAACAGTCAGACAGGCAATTACTCCGGTAACAGTCAGACAGGCAATTACTCCGGTAACAGTCAGACAGGCGATTGCTCCGGCAGCAAACAGACAGGCGCATTTTCCGGCTCTGTTTCTACAGGGGATTATTGTACGCACAATGCCGCAGGAAAACAGTGTATTGCTGTTGGCTGGGGGCGAGAGAATAAAATAAAAGGTTCTGTTCGCAGTTATATCGCTCTTGCTGAGTGGGGAGAGAATGAAATTATCAATGCCAAGATGGTAAAGATAGATGGCGAAGTTATTAAGGCCGATACGTGGTACATGCTGAAAAATGGGGAATTTGTTGAATGTCGGGAGGATAAATAGAATGAATATGACACTAATAGAACAATTTGTTTATGTCACGCTATTCTCCAAATTTGGCTATCGCACATTTTATTCACGTGAGTTGACGTCAGCAATTAAGTTTCTACTTAAAAACTATAAGTTTACCAAGGATGAAATATTGCAATCGCTCACCAAGTTTATTTTAGATGGTGCGCTATATCGTGGAAAGCAAGCTGGAAAATATTCGTATCGTGTAGTGCAAAATCCACGAGCTGAATATAAAGATTTAAGGAGTTCTATATTATGAGTGATTATATCAACAGAGATGAACTATTAAAAATTAGGCCATTTACTTGTTATATGGGGCTGTCTGTAAGCGAGTATGATGAGGGATTTTTGGATTGTGCAGATGAAGCACGAGAGGCAATAAAAAACCTGCCCGCCGCAGATGTCGCAGAAGTAAAGCATGGAAAGTGGATTGGGACATTATATGACGGGTATGCTGATGGCAGCCCGGTTTATGAAGAATTTGAATGTAGTCTTTGCGGTTGTGAACACAATGCAGATGGCGAACCAACATGGAGTTATTGTCCAGACTGTGGCGCAAAGATGGGTTTAGAGGTCTGAGTATATTAAAAATTTGCAAGCACAGTAACGGTTACGGCTGGTGTTCCGTGTATGAGACTTATTGCGTGGAATGACCATGCGAAAAAGAGGAAATGTTTTATGGCAAAGAAAACTAATTATCCATATATAATAGACTTTGAAACAACAGTCTATGACGGACAAACTAAAACGGAAGTATGGGCGGCGGCATGCGTCCGCCTTTTTACTGATGAAGTAAAGATATTTCACAGTATAGGCGAGCTATTTCAGTATTTTAAGAAGCTCAAAAAGAATGTTGTCGCTCTAACGCATAACTTAAAATTTGATGGGTGTTTCTGGTTAGATTATGGACTTAAAACGCTTAAATATAAACAGGCATACGAAAAGGATAACGAGGGCAACTATCATTGGAAGAATAAAAAATACATGAAATCGGGGGAACTACAATACAGTATTTCAAATATGGGGCAATGGTACAGAATTATTTTTAAAACAGGTAGTTGTTTTATAGAAATTCGTGATAGTTTGAAGTTGTTACCATTTTCAGTTGCCGAAATAGGAAAAGCGTTTAAAACCAAGGCGCAGAAGCTTGAAATGAAATACGAGGGCAGACGATATGCCGGCTGTGAAATCAGTGAAGAAGAACGCAGGTATATTGCTAATGACGTATTGGTAGTAAAAGAAGCTATGGAACAAATGTGGGGCGTTACCGGAAATGCCTTAACAATAGGAAGTGCATGTTTAAAGGACTTTAAGAAAACTCTACACTATAGTGAGTGGCCGCGTTTATTTCCGCGTCTTGATATGATGGATGTTTCGCAGGATTATGGGTCTGTAAATGCAGATGAATATATCCGCAAAAGTTACCGGGGTGGGTGGTGCTATGTTGCAGAGGGTAAAGCAAAGAAGATATACAGGAATGGTGTTACGCTTGATGTGAATTCACTTTATCCCTCTGTAATGTTAAGTGAGAGTGGTAATAAATACCCGATAGGACAGCCCTATTTTTATAAGGGTGAAACAGGATTGAGGTATTTTTATCGTGAGGATTACTATTGCTTTATACGTTTTAAATGTCGCTTTTATTTAAAAGACAGCTACTTACCCTTCTTACAAATCAAAAACAATCCACTTTATAAAGCAACCGAAATGCTTAAAACAAGCGATGTTTACGAGTACAAAAGTGGCAAATATCACAGGTGGTTATGGGAGGGAGACGAACGTATAGACACTGCAGTAACACTAACCATGACAGAAACAGATTGGAAATTGTTCAATGAGCACTACAGCATAGAAGATTTAGAAATACTTGATACATGTGTTTTTCAGAGTACAATAAGTGAGGGTATAGCAGATTTATTCGACCCCTATATATTGAAATGGCGTAAAGTTAAGGAGAGCGAGACAGGGGCAAAGCGTACTATTGCAAAGTTGTATAGCAATAACCTATATGGGAAAACAGCGACATCACCGAACAGCAGTTTTAAAATAGCGTATGTAAAAGAGGACGGCAGTTTAGGGTTTTATACTCAAGTTGAGTACAACCAAAAACCAGTATACATACCAATAGGAAGCGCAATAACAAGCTATGCGCGCAATGTGACAATACGCGCGGCACAAAAGAACTATTACGGTTCGGACAAACCGGGATTTATCTATGCGGATACTGACAGCATACACATTGATTTGCCATTAGAGCAAATAAAGGGCGTTGAAATAGATAACAAAAAATACGGATGCTGGAAATGCGAAAGCAAGTGGAAAATAGGGTATTTTGTAAGGCAAAAAACTTACTTGGAAATGACTAACCCAGATGTAACGCAGGAAGAATGGGAACAAATGAGCGACAGCGAGAAGAAAGAAGCAGTTAGTATAAAATGCGCAGGACTGCCCGAAAAATGCAAAAATCTTGTGGGCTATAGCATTCTTGGGTTAAAAATGCCAATCGATGATTACAGTAAGCTGACAGAAAAGGAAAAAAAGTTTGTTAATACCAAGCGCGAAATTACAGACTATAACGAGGGTTTATGTGTGCCAGGTAAATTATTACCAAAGCGTATAGACGGCGGTATAGTGTTAACCGAGACTGACTACATGATAAGAGGGTGAGACAGTGGAAAATATAACGCGATACAGTCGTGTTCTCAACGAATTACGAGAATACAAAACAGATATAACAGAATTGATTATTTTACATGCTGAAGCGTCGAATATAATTGAGCGTTTTATCCGTGAAAGAGAATTTCATATAGCTAAAATAGACGCGCAAGGGGAAACAATATATAAGCTGACCGCCGAGCTGAAAAGAGCAAAAGCGTTTGTTAGAATAAAAGTAAGAAAGAGGGGGCAATAAAACCCTCTCTTTCTTATTGATATATCTTTATCTACCGTCGTAGCAGGCCGGTAAGCAAGAGCCGTAACCGTCTACCGTTAATTTGCTTACGGAGACAGCACCCACAAAGAGCGGCAGGAGATATTAATTTTAATGATACGCCAGCGCGGTTATAATTGCATTTTTGCAATTAGCATTTCTGAAACGGAAACACCCCTTGTCAAAATAGAAACGAAACAGCTTTATAATGTTCGCGTATCTTTTCAACATAACATAATTTATGTCGTGGTCAAGTGTTGTCACGGATATTTTAAGCGGAAAAGAATTGTCTGGCCTGTTATCACAGTATATAATCCCCATGTTGGTAAATTCGCGTATTGCATATTCTATGTTTTCAAATCGAATAGTACAAAGATAGCGGGACTTCCCAAGGGGCTTTTCAATAAATGCTTCACTATCGTTAAGGTATACACCTTGGGCTGAATACGCCAATACACGAGAGCCGGAAAAGGCCGCATTAAATCCGCTTGTCAGTTGCGCTTCTGCCGCGCTCTCAACATACCCCTGTTCAAGTACCCACCCATTACCGCGTAAAAATTTCGTTTTATTATTCAGTCTTTCGCCTATTCCAAAAGCGGAATAATATGGATTAAGCATTGTAACGGGGTTTGCGCACATATATAAGGGCACGTATCGCACATGTTCACCATTGCCGCGCGCTACAGCAGTATGCAATGTGTGGAACTTCTGTATTTCTTTGGGGCAGTAACGCCCCGTTTCGCTCTGAAATTCATCCATAAACATTGCGGAAGTATCAGAAAAAACGTGAGAGCATGTTTTTAATTTGTCAGCCGTATTTAGTGCGACAGCATAACCGCAGTTTTCGCCATTAAGCATTAATTTGTAATACAGTCCCTTAGAGCATGAAACAGCGTCCAAGCTATAGCTTGGGAAAAATAAGCGCTGGATGTCGTCAAAAAACTTGCTTGCGCAGTCCGCGAGCTCATATGAGAAACGGTATATAAGCATAAACTTAGCTTTTTGCTTTATAAAACGATTTACAAGCAAGCGTGAAAAATAAGTTGTCTTACCGCCTGTTTTATTCGTTGTTGCCATATAAATTTCGGGTTTACGCTTATTGAGGTCAAGTAGTGAAAGTAGTTTAGTTCCGTCATAATATTCTGGCATACAAATCACCTGTAATAATTATACAATACAAAGGCTGAAATGTCAAGTTTACTTGACATATATTACGCTCTATGATATAATTAAGTATAGAAAGTGGGTGAATTCGTGGACGTGTCAGCAGTTACGCAGATAATTACAAATCTGGGTTTTCCTATCGCAGTATGCTGTATACTATTTTGGTATGTATACAAGATACAGCAGACGCATAAAGAGGAAATAGCCGCACTTACGCAGGCAATTGAAAACAACACGATTGCACTAACAAAATTAGAGACTAAGCTTGAGGAGAAAGAGAGCACATGAGTAAAATATACATATCCCCCTCGAACCAGTATGACAATCTCTATTCATACGGCAGTACAAACGAGATGGCACAGTGTAACCGCATAGCAGAGGCGGCAGAAAAGTATCTTCTGCGCAACGGTTTTGAGGTAAAGCGCGCCCCGGCGGGGCAGGATATGTACAAGAGCATATCGGAGAGCAATGCCTATGAGGCTGACGTACATATCTGTATGCACACCAATGCGGGCGGCGGCCACGGGTGCGAGGTCTACACATACTCAGGAGCAACCCGGGAACTGAAATACGCCGCGCCGATTTACAACGAGATTGCCGGTATTACACCATACTCCGACAGAGGTCTGAAAGTTGCAAAATTCGCTGAGCTTGTGCAGACAACAGCTATTGCAGTATATTGTGAATGTGCTTTCCATGACAACTACGACGAGGCGAAATGGATAGTTGAAAACGTAGACAACATCGGCAAGGCTATAGCAAAGGGCATGTGCAAAGCTGAAGGGAAACCATTCATTGACAGTGAAACGACTACGCCGTCAGAAAATTACATAGAATATACTGTGCAGTCAGGTGACACATTATGGGGTATCGGGCAGAAATATGGCGTTGACTATCAGACAATAGCCAGCTACAACAGCATTGTAAACCCATCTTTAATTTACCGTGGACAGGCAATAAAAATACCAGTAGAAAAAACAGTGTACACTGTTCAGTCCGGTGATACACTTTGGGGTATCGGCCAGAAATACGGTGTTAATTATGAAAAAATAGCCGATTACAATGGCATTGAAAACCCATATTTAATATATCCTGGCCAACAGATTATTATACCGTAATATGGCAACTTGGGCTTATGGACAACAGATCTGGGATTATCTGTTAGAAGAAATCGACAATGAATACGGTGTATCTGCAATAATGGGTAACCTTGCAGCCGAAAGCGGCATGATACCTTATATTGTTCAAGGAGACACAGCGCCATATACATACTCACATACCTATACAAGCCAAGTTGACAGCGGAACGATAAGCGAAAATGACTTTGTCAACAATGGTCCAAATGGCGGCGGCTATGGCTTAGCGCAATGGACATACCCGAGTAGGAAACAAGCATTGTATAACTTAAAAGTATCTACAGGTCAAAGTATCGGTGCTTTAAACCTTGGTCTTGAATACCTTATGACGGAACTTACGGCAAGTTATACTGATGTGTATAACGAAATGCGCAACGCAACTGACATTGACAGCGCAACCACGTATTTTCTATGGAACTTTGAAAATCCGGCAAGCTATCCGGGGATTGAGGAAGAACGGCAAGCCCTTGCAAATCAAGTGTACTCAGAGTATCACGGCTCTGCTTTTGTGCCCCGTTTAACTAAGAACGGCATGTTGGGTGCTAAATACTGGTATAGTAACACTAACCCTTTTTATGCGTCCGGTCTTTACGGACTGCCAAACTGCACATGTTACGCTTGGGGTAGATTTTGGGAAATTTCCGATATTGTTCCCACTCTACCAACAGGAAACGGTGGGCAATGGTGGGATAGCGTGACAGGTTATGAAAAAGGGCAGACCCCGGAACTTGGGGCGGTAATATGCTTTGACCAGCCGGGACAGGCTGGACACGTTGCGATTGTTGAAGAAATTCTTGATAATGGGGATATTCGTACAAGTAATTCAGGTTATTCCCGCAATCCCGGAGGGTATAACGACCCGCTTTATTTCTGGGTGGACACTAACCCGCTATCAACGGGCTATCGGGCTGATTGGTTAGTAAGCGGTGGTTATCAATTTCAGGGCTTTATATACAACCCCGAAATACCACGGCCGCCTTTTCCAACAGTGCCTAAAAAATCTAAATTCTGGATGTATACACGGAAATGGCTAATATAATAAGGAGTGTTTATAATGGCTATCTTATCAAAAGACGAACTTCTAAACAAAATCCGCGAAATTGCCGGTGACAGTGAAACGTCTGATACTGTACTTGAATTATACGACGATATCGAGGATACGTATACCAGCTTCAACACTGAGTTGCCAGACAACGAGGATTGGAAAACAAAATACGAAGAAAACGATAAGGCGTGGCGTGAGCGCTATAAAAACAGGTTTTTCAATCGTGGTGACAATAAGGATGAACCCCCCGACGTGAAACCAGATGAAGAACTGACACACGCTAAAACAATTACAATTGACGATTTATTTAAAGCAAAGGAGTAAAGATAATGCCTAACAGAGTTTTTACAAATTCCAGTGTAGATGTACTCAACGCTATAAGAAACAGCGCTTCAACGAACTATCAACAGTATGTTCCAATAGCTACCCCTGACGCTGATGTTATCAAGTCCATTGGGAATATCATTATGGACATGCCAGAGCTTCAGAACGAGTTTTTACAGGCTCTCATAAACCGTATTGGCCGCACAATTGTCACCAGTAAGTCATGGGAAAACCCTTGGGCGATGTTTAAAAAGGGCCGTATGCCGTTTGGTTCCACAGTTGCAGAGTATTTTATTGACCTTGCAAGGCCTTATGACTTTGACCCTGACACCGCAGAAACAAACTTCATGAACATGGAAAAGCCGTCTGTTTATTCGTCTTTTCACATTCTCAACTATCAGAAGTATTACAAACAGACGATTAATGACAGCGAACTCGAAAGCGCGTTTCTCTCCTTTGACGGGCTTGTGAGCTTCATTATGAAGCTCTCCGAAAGCCTGATTACGAGTGCGAACAGTGACGAATTTTTAGTCATGAAATACATGCTTGCACGTGAAATTTTGAACGGCCGCATTACAGCTGTGCAGATACCAACAATGACGGCAGACAACGCAAGAGAGATTACCACAGATATAAAGTCAGCATCCAATAAGCTTACTTTCCAGTCACGTGAGTACAATATGGCAGGGGTGACAAATCACAGCTTAAAGGAAAATCAGTATCTTATTTTGAACTCTGATTTTGACGCAAGTATGGACGTTAACGTACTTGCGACCAGCTTTAACATGGATAAGTCGGAGTTTATGGGGCACCGTGTTTTAGTTGATAGCTTTGGCGCACTTGATACAACCAGACTTAACGAACTGTTTGGAAGTGACCCGAACTATGAAGAAATCGGAAGTGACGACTTGGCGTTACTTGATGGCATTCCCGGCGTAATTGTTGATATTGACTTCTTCCAAGTCTACGACCGAAAATTTGAAATGCGCGCAATGCGTAATGACGAAGGACTTTATAGGAATGCATGGCTTCATGTCTGGATGGTCTACGCAGTATCACCGTTTGCCCCAGCCGTTATGTTTGACCCGACTGAGCCGGCTGTTACTTCTATAACAGTTACGCCATCCGCCGTTACTGCCGATAAAGGACAGACGGTACAGTTTTCTGCCGCAGTACAGACAACAGGTTTTGCGCCGCAGACTGTTACATGGTCAAGCAATAACGAAAACGTCACTATCACTCCTACAGGTCTCGCAACTGTGGGAACGGAGGCAGTCGGAACGGCAACAATTACAGCAACCTCTACTTTTAATGACACTGTTTCCGGTACTGCTACACTTACAATTGCGATGAGTTAATTTAGCACACGGGCGGCGGTTTTCATGCCGCCGCTAACTCTTTTAAGGTGGTGATGATATGGCAGGCCCAGCAATTATTGGCTACACCGATTGGGGTAACGATTGCGTTATAAACTTGGCTAAGCTGGATTTTGACCCCGATTATACAAATGTCCTCGCTTGGCCCGTTGGCACAAGCCGAAATACCGTCTATAATTGGTTCGTCTCGCACTCGCAATATACGTATAACAATCAAAGTCCCGTTGACCTGTCAAAAGGTTACTTTGATATACAAGCGCCTTATTATAAGATTACTGATATGAATTATGCTACTGTGTATTTAGGGGCCGAAGATGAAACCGACCAGCAACCGTTATTTTGGGGACTGTTTGTAACTTATTGCGAACAGGTGGCATTAAACACCACTCGAGTATATTTTAATGTGGACGTAATGACAACCTTTCAAGCCAGCTATAACATCTTACCTCCACAAGTTTTCTTGCGTTATACCCCGCCGACCGATAACCTGTTTGAAAATCTTGTACCTGACCCCGAGGTCGATATCGGTGACGATACCGTCGTTGTTAGCGGAGGTAGAACCGCCAACGAAAATATGAGTGTCGCTGTCCTTTATTCTTCTAAGCCTGCCAGTGTTGATTGGCCCATTACAGCCGGGTTTTATTATGGCTATCCGTGCCCACTCGGTTTAAAAACCTTTAACATGGGACTTGATAGTGACCGTCAAAAATTCGCATCTGATATAACGGAGTTTACAGCTAACGGACAAGAGGACGCCATTGCTGCTATGTTTGTTTATCCTTCCAACTTAGGCAATGAAAGCCAAACAACGCCCTCAACCCGAAACACCTACGTTACAATTAATTTTACTCAGATTGGCACCTATACCCCTAAAAACAAAAAACTGTTTAGTTCCCCTTATTTATCAATTTCCGTTAACGGAAATGAGGGTGCGATATCTACTTACAAGCCCGAATTATTTGCGTATCCTGACCCCATGCCAAACATTAATCAAGTACAATTTGTCGAACGCGGTGTAATAGTTCCCTCCCCCCAGCGTCTTGTTTACCCTAAAAACTATCGTGGGTTTGATGATGCGTACGAAGATGGCATGACACTTTCAGCCTGTATACAATTGCCCTGGGTCGGTGATACTTATAAAGCTTGGCTTGCGCAGAACGGCGGTAGTCTTGTAACTTCATCGCTATCAAGTGCTTTAACAGGGGCTATTGGCGGATTTATAGTCGGCGGCCCCGTCGGTGCTGCTATCGGCGCCGGAATGTCATTATCAACGAATACCCTCGGCGTCGCAGGAAAAGCAATTGATAAATTAAACACACCACCCCAAGTACACGGGCAAGTTATGACAAGCGGTCTTAATTACGCACTTGGACGTATTGACCCGGATTATTTTGTTATGAGCTTAAGACCCGATGTGCTGGAACGAATAGACAACTACTGGAGCGCTTACGGCTATCCAATCAACGATATTATAGAAATGGATGAAAATTCTATAACTAACCGCCCGCATTGGACGTACATTAGAACACAGGCTTGCCATTTTGATACCACAAATGTACAAAAAGAATATGCTGACGAAATATGCAGAATATTTAACCGTGGTGTTCGCTTTTGGAAAAATTATTCTGAAATGGGTAACTTGTCGCTTGATAATTCAGTGTAATGGTGATATAATATGAGTAGAAAAAGAAATGTGCTAAACACTACTAAACAAAACTTCAATTTCTTTGAAAGTCTGGGAAATAACAATCTTAGTCACTTCCAATATGCCGAAGCGCTACTAAATATATGCCTTGCAAAAGGGCATTGGCTGGGTATGCCTGATACCATAGACACTCGTTTCCTCGAACTTGGTCTTGCCCTTAATGGCTCAATGGTCGCCTTTAAAGATGATGTTATCGGTATCCTTTGTTTACCTTTTGCTCAGCAGGGAACACTGGATGTATACCAGGTGCCAACAGGACGCTATGCTTACGCTGATAACGGTTATCATGCCTCATTAACAAATGAAAACAGCGTAATTTGCTGGAACAATCTAACTCGCACTCCGTCAATGCCTATTATACAGTATTATGCAAAGCGTCTTTATGACTTAGATTGCACTATAGATGTCAACGCCAAAGCACAGAAAACCCCTATTTTAATACTGTGTGACGAAAATCAACGTCTTTCGCTTAAAAACGTATACATGCAGTACACTGGTAATCAGCCCGTTATTTATGGTTCTAAAAGCTTACTTGATAATGCTAACTTCCAAGTACTGAACACTCAAGCGCCATATGTCGGTGATAAGCTGTACACGCTTAAAACTCAGATTTGGAATGATGCCGTATCTCGTTTCGGAACATTTAACAACCCCGAAACTAAAAAAGAACGACTTACCAATGTGGAAATAGCACATAGCTCAGGTATAACCTACGCAATGGCCGAAAGCTTAACCCTTGCGAGGCAACAGTTTTGTAGGGAATTAAACATAATGTTTGGACTTAACACTTGGTATGAACCTGCGACACCTGCAGAATTTGCTGAACTTGCAGGCGTTGACACCAGCAAGGACGGCGAAATAAATGAGTAAGTATACATCGTCAATACGCAATATTTGTTTTAAACTTACAGGTATAAGTGAATTACAAGGATATACCGTTCAGGAAATTGTAACCACCGCGTTTCCGTTCATTTTTGAAAGCCAAATTCCATTTTTCAATGAGGAATACAGAACAACCTTATTTAGTAAAATTTTAAGGCATTTTTATATGCGTGAAATTGGTTACGAAACATATGGTATTTGGAAACTACAAATAAATAATAAGTTATATGAAATTATGCCGTATTATAACCAGTTGTACGCTTCTGCTGAATTGGAATTTGACCCGCTTGGAAACTATAACTTAACACGAACACTAACCCGCACAGGCACCGATGATACTACAACTAATGGCACAAACAATGAACTTCTTGATAACACTCTAACGCAGACAACTAAGCAAGGTTTTTCCCGGACGCCCCAAGGTACTCTTGCAAATCTTGAAACTAACGCCTACCTATCTGAAGCTACTATGGATACGTTTACAGCCAACTCTGATAGCTCACGCGATACCGTCACGAACGAAACAAAAGACCGTGACTATAACGAAAACGTTACAGAAAATATTAAAGGTAAAAATTCCGGCGTTAGTAACGCTGAAATTTTGCTACAGTACCGGCAGACTTTTCTTAACATTGATTTGCAAATCATAAATGAACTCGAACCACTCTTTATGTCTATTTGGTGAAAGGTGAAAAAACACATGAACAAAGTACCATGCCCATTTCCCGCCTCTTTACAGTTGCCAAGTATTTACGCTTCTGTATTGTCTTATGATGAAATTTTGAATACCCTTGCGTGTAAAATTAATGAAATAATTAATTTTATGAATAATCAGTTATCTACAGAATTAAAAGCCTATATTGATAAACGCTTTAATGAAATTATGGTACAGGCCATTTATAACGCTGATACTGAAACAATTATATTTTCAATTCCGGAGGTGAATAATTAATGGCTGACGTTTCTAAAATTGACATTAATGGCACATCTTACGACATTAAAGACGCCGTTGCCCGCGAAAGTATCGAGGGAATAGACATCTTAAGTGTTAGTTACGTTTCAGATACTGAAACCATCGCATTTACAAATTCTTCACCAATCTAATCCAAACTATAGGAGGTTTTTCCGTTGCCTTATGTTTCGTATTTCAATGTGTTAGGCAAAAACATTGCAGTAAAAGATACTACGGCTCTTCCGACAATTGATGTCGCTAAACATTTAACAGAATATTCTTCGCTGAACGAGTTAATTACTGCGCTTGCCCCCACAAACACTCTATATTTCCCACCCGGCAATTATAGTTTTAACGTATCTTTAACAGGCGACCCTGTCTCCGTCATTGCGGCACCTGATGCCGTTTTTTCCCCTGAAACATCCGGTCACATGCTGTATGTCACAAACTCACCCTCTTTTAAGTGGGTGGGCGGTTCGTTTCAGTCAGGCACATACACAACCCGCACCGTATCATCAGAATTTGAAACATCTTTTATTAAAGTAACTGCAACTGAAAATGTGTGGATTTCTGATATATCAGTGACATCCACACTGCAAAACAACATTTATCTGCTTCAAAATACCAACATTATACTTAATAACATTTCAATAAACGGAATAACAGGTACTGGCATTGGTATTTATCAAAACAATGAAAACGTCATTGCTAATAACATACGGTGCGAAAATGTCTTAATACCGACAACATTATCGTATGCTTACGGCTTCGCGTGCGGATATACTAATTACACGCAGACAATGAAACCTGTAAAAAATATCGCAGTTACTAATTTTTATGCTAATAACTGTGAATGGGAAGGCTTTGATTGCCATGGCGCTACATTCCTCTCGCTAACTAATGCAGAAATTAACAACTGCCCCCGCTCTATTACTGCATATATTGATAGCCGCCCCCAGTATGACCCTACGGTTGAGTTCATTTCAGCCACATTTAAAAACATAAAAATTAAAAACACTGCTCCCACCCAGACCGCTGACATTTGCACCCTTTATCACTATGCTAACACCCCTACACGCTCTTTTAAGCATATCACATACGAGGATTGCGAAATACACAATCCATACGGCGGAAACGATGTGTTTTCACCTGGTCTTTCAAAAACTTACACGCTAAGAAACTTTACCCTTACTTCTGATAGCGCAGTATGTCGCTCTATCGCGGCCTTTCAGTGCGCTTCCGTCACTTTAGACAATGTTCGTATTGATGGGCTTTCCCTAACATCAGTTGCATTCAGATTTGGCGGTTGCCACATATTTGCAGAAAAATCGCCTTTTCTGACTTCTAACCCAGCTTTATTCGTATCAAATTCCCTTAACTATATCGAGGGCTCTTTTATGTCGTTTAACTCAAGTAACACGCTCATGCGAGCTCAGACACTTCTCTTACGGGGAACAACACTAACAAACAAGTTTACACAAGATTTAGGGTTATCATTAGCACCTGGCTCAAGTTTTCCTATCATAGCCACAACAACGGACGATATACATTTTACTTACACTTCAACTGTATACCTTCTTCCACTTTACACTCGTATTACGAACGACGCCAACGGCTCTACTCGATATATAATTGAAAGTGATACCAGTGGTTTTACACTCAATGCCCCTATGAACTCGGGAGACAATTTACGCGTTTATGTCTGTTCTGCAAATTCACTTGTTGAAACTTAAGATTTTCACTTGACAGATAATTTACTACGTGTTATAATAAACTTGTCAAGGAAATTAAGCTACATTATGTGCCTTCTTTATCCCTTTGTCCCTCTGTGCAGATGGTACCCGCAAATCCTCTGCACAGAGGACAGTACAAAGGAAGGTAAACCTACAAAA
>ERZ857521.2737-NODE-2737-length-16104-cov-15.733691_pt1 | contig 16104 bp, 7 predicted proteins | sample MGYA00519701_ERZ857521 | MGnify/ENA primary metagenome ERZ857521 (study PRJEB31778, sample SAMEA3449346) | human gut metagenome | biome: human gut; feature: human-associated habitat; material: faeces | place: United Kingdom | collected 2010/2012 ...
TTGGAATAGCTAAAAGAAAAGACTTGCATGATGCAATAAAAATATCAATGCCTACAATTGATAGAATTCTTAAGCAGCTTATCTCAGAAGATCTTAATTTGATTGAGTATCAAGGTTCTCGAAAGACAGGTGGTTATGTATTGACAGAGAAAGGTAAAGCCTTTGTAAAATCATTGAATGAATAATTATGGCAAAGAAAACAAATAATAAAAAAGAAGAAGTAATCAACTTGGATGCAATTCTATTCAAGTGTCGCGATATATTAAGACAGGCCAAAAACTCTGGCTCATTTTTTGAGAAGAGAGATATGATGCTTACTTTGGTTTTTCTTCGTTTCATCGGAGAAAAATATGAAGATGGAGTAGCTCATCTTCGTGACCAATTGATAGAACAAGGTTTAGATCCAGATGACGAAAATATTATGTCTGCCTTCTTTGAAGATGCAACATTTACAGATGGCACATACAATCTTCCACCTGAAGCCAGATGGAGTACAATTATTAATACGCCTGCACCAGGATTAAATGTAGCACTTGATACGGCTTTACGTAGTATCGCTACTACCACTCCCTCCCTTAAAGGGTGCTTCGTAGAGGGTACGTTTACTCAGCGTAATTTGGCTGGTAATGATATGAAAAAGCTTGTGGATGAAGTAAATAAGATTTCTCATAAAGTTTTTGGTGAAGAAAAGGATTTGATTGGCCGTGTGTATGAATATTTCCTGAAGGAATTTGCTGTGAATGCTACAAAAGAGGAAGGTGAATATTACACACCTCATGATATTGTGCAATTGATTGCCAGTATGATAGAACCTTTTGATGGCACGATTTATGATCCTTGCTGTGGCTCTGGAGGTATGTTCATCCAAAGTGCAGAGCTGGTAAAGTCAAAACAGGGTGATATTAGTAAAATTAATGTATACGGACAGGAAAAGGAAGCAGCTACATATCGTCTGGCAAAGATGAATTTGGCTTTACGTGGTATAAGTCACAATTTAGGAGCGGAAAGCGACAGTACATTTACCAATGATTTACATAGAGGACTTTACTTTGATTATATTATGGCGAACCCACCCTTTAATCTTAAAGGATGGTATAATGATAATTTAAAGAATGATTCTCGTTGGAGTGATTATGACACACCGCCAGAAAGTAATGCCAATTATGCATGGATACTTCACATACTTAGCCACATGAATAAACAAAAAGGGGTAGCCGGATTTCTTCTTGCAAATGGTGCATTGGGTGATACGGATGCATTAAATATTCGTCGTAAACTGATTGAGAACGATAAAGTAGAAGCAATCATAGTATTGCCCCGTGAACTTTTTATTACTACGGATATTAGCGTTACTCTTTGGATTTTGAATCAAAATAAAAAGGGTGGAATATGGCACGGGCGTAAACAACGTAATAGAGAGGGGGAAATTCTCTTTATGGATTTGCGTCAGTGGACAGAAAACCCAGTTAAGGGTGAGCAGAAAAAAAAGGTTATACTCAAGGAAGATCAAATCAAACGGGCAACGGAGATTTATTTTAAATGGCAGGCAGAAGGAACAGATGGTGCTAATTATGCTGAACCGGAACTTTATCATTCTATTAGAATAGATGATGAAAATGGTATTGAAGCTAATAACTTTTCTCTAATACCAAGTCGATACATTGAGTTTGTGGATAGAGATTCCAACATAGACTATGATAAGGTTTTAACTGAAACCACTTCTGTTGTTTCTGATTTACTGAAACGGCAAAAAGAAAATGATGAAACATTGCGTAATGCGCTAAAACAGTTAGGATATGAGTGCAAATGATAATGTTAAATGGGTTCGCTTGGGCGATTATATAGAGCTTTGTGATGAAAGAAATAGTGAGTCAAAATATACATTAGAAGATGTACGAGGTATAAGTATTCAAAAAAAGCTTATCCCTACTAAAGCGGATATGAAAGATGTTTCACTTACACCTTATAAATTGCTCAAACCCTATGAGTTTAGTTATGTTACAGTTACATCACGTAATGGAGGTAAAATATCGTTGGCAATGAATGATACAGATAATACATATCTTGTATCTTCATCTTATGAAAATTTCCGTTGTAAAGATTGTAGCAAATTGATACCAGAGTATTTATATTTACTGTTAAGTCGTAGCGAATTTGATAGATATGCTCGTTTTAATTCTTGGGGGAGTGCAAGAGAAACTTTCGATTGGAGCGAATTGTGTAGAATAGAAATGCCTTTACCTGATATAAGCATACAAAAAGAATTGGTAGCAACTTATAATGGATTAAAATCTCTTGCAGAGCAAAATGAAGCTCTTATAGAACCACTAAGTAAGGCTTGTGAAGCTTTTATCGTTGATTGCAAAACTAAATATCCAGAAGTAGAACTTAGTGATTATATAGAGCTTTGTGATGAAAGAAATAGTGAGTCAAAATATACATTAGAAGATGTACGAGGTATAAGTATTCAAAAAAAGCTTATCCCTACTAAAGCGGATATGAAAGATGTTTCACTTACACCTTATAAATTGCTCAAACCCTATGAGTTTAGTTATGTTACAGTTACATCACGTAATGGAGGTAAAATATCGTTGGCAATGAATGATACAGATAATACATATCTTGTATCTTCATCTTATGAAAATTTCCGTTGTAAAGATTGTAGCAAATTGATACCAGAGTATTTATATTTACTGTTAAGTCGTAGCGAATTTGATAGATATGCTCGTTTTAATTCTTGGGGGAGTGCAAGAGAAACATTTGATTGGAGTGAGTTATGTAGAGTTAAAATACCTTTACCACCTCTCGAAGTCCAACAATCTATTGTAGATTTATACAGATGTCTTGAAGAAGCTAAAAAGATAGCCTCTGAAGCACGAGAGAAACTTAAAACCCTTTGTCCTGCTTTAATCCAGAAGATTACCAAGTCATAAGTATTGAAAGTAATATAGAGAGATTGTAATTATGTTTGATGATAGTAAAAAGATGATGGCCTCATTAGCTTTATTCAGAAAATTGTATAAAAATGAGGGAATGGACGTTCTTGTCCTTTTGGGTGAATTTATAAAATTAATCATTAAGAAAAATAGTTTATATTCATTTACAGCTTCAGATATTAAAACCAGATTGTTTGTTGAATATAATTTCTCAATTCCAGAATATGTTGTTGAAACAACATTAAAAAAATTTTGCAATAAAACGAATGGAGTTTTTTCAATTAGAACAAACATTGTTTTATCGTATGAAGATACAAATGAGATACGGCAAAGTAATGATAATCTAGTAAATAAGCTAATACTTTATATAGAGGAGAAAACGCATGCAAAATTGCCGGCTTCAGAGAGGGCGGTTTTGATTCAATCTTTATGTGAATTCATTATAGAAGATACAACACAGCTAAGATACGCCGACTATATTAGTGCCTTTATTATTGATCACCAATCTGATTTAGAGATTAGAAAACAATTAAGAAGAATAAAAGAAGGCGTTATCCTATATACCGGGATAAAATATAATGACAATATAGCGGAATTAGGAGGTTGGAAAGATGATTTTACTATATACCTTGAACAGGAGATGCTTTTTCATTTTATAGGGTATAATGGAGATTTATACAAGAAATTATTTGATGATTTCTTTGAATTAATAAAAGAAATAAATAAAAAAGCAAAAAAGGAGGTGATAAAACTACGATATTTCCCAGAAGTAGAATCAAATATAAATAAGTTCTTTTCTATAGCTCAAAGAATTGCTGATGGTAAAGAAACATTAGATCCATCTAATACAGCTATGGGAGTGATTGTTAATGGATGTGAGGATGGAACAGATGTAATAACCAAAAAATCTCAGTTTTATGATTTTTTAAAAGGAAAATCAATTTTTAGATCTGATGATATATACATTAGCGATAAAGATAATATGCAGTATAATATTTATACATCAGAAAAAGAAAGTGAACTTATAGAAAGCATAAATGATAGTAATTCAAATATTCAACAAAGTTTAACTTTTGTAAATTACATTAATATACATAGAAAAAATAGGTTCACTAGTTTGGAACGTTCAAAATGTATATTGCTAACAGGAAATAATACTACATTAAAAGTCGATTCTTCATTTAAAGAAAATGGTTATGTTCCATATGCAACAACTTTGGATTTTATGACTAATAGAATTTGGCGTAAGCTTAATAAAGGTTTTGGTGATAATAATTATCCTAAGTCTTTTGATGTTGTAACAAAAGCTCAAATTGTCTTATCTTCTCATATTGCAGATTCTGTTTCAAAAGAGTTTGAAGATTTAAAGCAAAAACTTTCAAATGGATCAATTACAAAGGAAGTTGCAGCAAGAACTTTAATTGACCTTAAAACACAAGTTTTAAAACCTGAGGAAATAAATGCTGAAAATACAAATCCTGTTTTGCTGACTATTAGTGATATAGAAAGAGCCCAAAGAGAATTAGATTATCAACGTAATGAATTTGAATTAACAAGTCAGGAACTTAAAATAACCAAAGAAGAGAAAAGGAAAACTGAGCAAAAGAAACTTGAGGTTGAAGAACGCTTACGAGATAAAGAGAATGAGTTATTTCAGGAGCGCAATAAAAGGTTGAAAATAGAAGAAGCTAAAAAAGAAAAAGCTGACAAATTGGTAAGGAAGTATGATAAGTTAATACGTATATGTTACTACTGTATACCCTTATTTTTTGTTGTACTAATAATTTTCCTTATTTATCATTACACATGGGATATAATGGAACAATATACCTATCTATTTTCACTTTCTCCTTATGTACTAGTAACAATTTGTAATTTAATTTTTGGAAAAAGTGTTAAGCCTAGAAATATTTTATTAAATATTTCACAATACATAAGGCGTAAACTTTATAAGAAATTTAATGTTGATGAGTCTGAGATAATAAAACTAAAAGAGTTAACATCTAAACAATAACGGCATAATTGTATTAAATAATATGTCAATAAATCACAATAGTCAATATTTTGAATCTGATTTTGAAAACGCATTTATTGCTTTTTTAGAACAAGAGGGCTGGACGTATTTGTCTGGTGACAAAATTGTGCGTAATAATCAAAGGGAAGTACTTATAGAGAAGGACTTAACAGACTTTTTGGCAAGTAACAACACGAATCTTGATGCAGATGAAATTCAACAAATTGTTGATACAGTCCGTCTTGTAGGAGCAGAGACTGACTTTGCTACTCTCCATAAAGTTTATGGATGGATGGTTGATGGAGTGAACTTTACAGCTAAGGATGGTTTTACAAGAGATATTGCTCTTATTGACTTTAGTAAACCGCAGGAAGGTAAACCAACTAAAAATATATTTAGAGTTGTCAATCAGTTTACTGTAGAATATGTAAACAATGGTCGCATAAAAAACAGACGTCCTGACATTATACTTTATGTGAATGGTATGCCGCTCTGCATCATAGAATTGAAAAATCCGGCAGATGAAAATGCTACTATTGAAGATGCGTGGGAACAAATAAATTTACGCTATTGGCGTGATATTCCCCATTTGTTACATTATTGTCCGTTGGCCTGTATAAGTGATGGGGTGAAAACACGTCTTGGTACGGTACGTACTCCTTATGAACATTTCTATGCTTGGCGAAGAGTAAATGATGGTGATAAAGTTTCTACATCACCATTTGATGAGATGCGAATAATGGTTAAGGGGGTATATGAACCAGTACGTTTCCTTGAAATATTTCGTGACTACATTTATTTCCAGGATAAGGAGTTTGATGATAAAGAAAAAGAAATTGTGTGCCGCTATCCTCAGTTTTTCGCTACACGACTCCTTCGTGAAAGTATTGTGAAATCCGTTAAGGAGAAAAGCGGAAAGGGTGGTACCTATTTTGGAGCAACTGGATGTGGTAAGACCTATACAATGGCCTTTCTTGCACGTCAACTTTCAATGCGCTGTGCCTCAGAAATTGGTTCTCCAACCATTTTGATGATAGTAGATCGGGATGATTTGCAAAAACAAGGCAGTAAATTATTTACTAAGAGCAAAGAGTTTCTGGGGTTAGGCGAAGTGTCTGTAGTACCTACACGCAAAAAACTAAGAGAAGAACTTGCAGCTCGTGTAAGTGGAGGATTTTATATTTGTACCATTCAGAAGTTTTGTGACCGTGAGGATGATCCTATTGGATTAATTAACGAACGTTCTAACATCATCTGTTTTAGCGATGAAGCTCACCGTACTCAATTGGAAAGTGCCAAACGAATCAAATTCAGTAAACCAAATGAAGATGATGATAACGAAAAAGATCTATTGGATAGAGCCAATGAGCAAATGAAGGCGGTGCTTTCAAAGCCTTATGCCAAAGTGCTCCGTGAAGCTTTGCCTCACGCGACCTTTGTGGGTTTCACCGGTACGCCTATCGCTGAAACCTATCAAACTTTTGGAACTGAAATAGATCGTTATACTATGGATCAGGCTGTAGCTGACGGCATTACTGTGCCAATTAAATATCATCCTCGAATAACTAAGGTGCTTTTTGATAAGGAAAAGATCAGGATGGTAGAAGAATATTATAAGCAATGTGCAGAAGAAGGCTCTACATTGGAAGATATTGAGGCTAGTAAAAAAGCAATGAGTTCGCTTCAGGTAATTCTAGGTGAGCCACAAAGATTGGAACGTCTTGCTGTGGATATACATGATCATTATATAAAGGCATGTAGTGGTGATCCTGACCGTGTACAGAAAGCTATGATTGTTTGTTCTAAACGCGAGATAGCTTATAACTTGCTTACCATTTTTCAAGAAAAATATCCGGAATGGTTTGAATTAAGAAAAACGCCTGAAGGTGTTTCTTGTACAGATGAAGAATTGGAAGAACTGTCAGAGATGCCTACTATGGCAATGGTTGCAAGTGTAGGCAAAAATGATCCTAAGGAAATGTATGATTATCTTGGGGGCGTGACAAATGACAAACGCTCAGAAAAACTGGATGCTGCATTTAAACAGGAGAAAAGCAATTTCCGCGTTGTAATCGTGGTGGATATGTGGATTACAGGTTTTGACGTGGAGACTCTTACCTATCTCTATAACGATAAACCTTTGCAAAAACATACTCTTATACAGACAATAAGTCGTGTAAATAGAAAATATCCACGAAAAGAGTTTGGTTTTGTAATTGACTATATCGGCATACGAGATAACATGCGGGAAGCTATGAAGATGTATGGCGGTGGCGGTAATACCTTTGCACCGACTGACGATGATGTAGAACAGGCAACTACTATTTTCAGAGAATATTTGTCTATACTTAAGGATTTGTTTAAGCAAATGGATTTAACTCCTTTCCTTAATCCAGAAACAGATCCTGTAGTACGTTATACATTATTGGCTAAAATGGCAGAATATATTTTTAAGTCGAATGAACTGCTTAATTTAGCCTCGGAGGATGGTAAAAAAGTAAAGAGGGTATCATTCAAAACTTATTTTTTGAAAGTCGTAAAACGAATGCGTACTGCATACGATATTTGTCAGCCTTCAGGAAATTTATCTGATGAAGAATCTGCTTTAGCGCAATGTTTTATGGCTATTGCCGGATTTGTTCGGAAAATGAGTGGAACTGATGCGCCTGATACTGAAACTATGAATCGCAAAGTAGCGAAAATGGTAGAAGAGGCTTTGAAATATACCAAGGTAGAAAGTGTATTGGACATTGGAGAAGAGGAAGATATATTCAGTCCAGAATATTTTGAGAAATTGTCTGATGTAAAAATGCCCGCTTCAAAGTTGGAGTTGTTAGTAAAAATGTTGAGAAAACAGATTACTGAATATAGTAGAACAAATCAGGCTGCGGCAAAAAGATTTATGGAAATGTTGGAAGAAACCATCAAACAATACCATGAACGCCGTAAACGTTTAAGTGCAGAAGAAGCTGGTGAAACTCAAGAAGCTACATCAGATGAAATAATAAAAAAAGCCACGGAACAAGCTTTGAAAATCCTGCAAGAAATGCAACAGGATAGGGAAAGTTTCAGAAAATTGAACCTTACTTTTGAGGAGAAAGCTTTTTACGACATCTTAATCATGTTGCGTGATAAGTTTAATTTTGAGTATGGTGAAGATAAGGAAGTAGACGGAATAACCATTAACGAAAAATGTAGAGTATTAGCTCGTAAAATAAAGGAGATAATAGACTTGAAATCAAGTGTGGCAGATTGGTTGAATAATCAGCGCGTACGTGAACAGCTAAAGTTTGATATCAAGGTGTGTTTAGTGAAGAATGGTTATCCGCCACAATATTCTCCAGAAGTCTTCCGGCAAGTAATGGAACAGGTGGAGAATTTCAAGGAAAATGATATAGAATCGACAACAGAAGTATTAGCTAATAGTAAAAACATAGATAAAAAATTAAGTACTTTAGCTCGTATCATAGATACCGCTTCTGTAAATCAACGTTTTGTAACTCATTTACCTTATTATCCCAGTATAAAGGCTGCTTGTCATGACTTGTCTGAAATTGGAATGCCGGACGAGGATGTGAAGTGGATAGATGTGTCTGATGAATTGTCACACTTAGATAAATCAATGTTTGTGGTTCGTGCTATGGGTAATAGCATGCAACCTAGAATAAATGATGGTGATTATTGCGTATTTTCCCGTTATACTGGTGGAAGTCGTGAAGGTGAAATTGTTTTGGTAGAAGGGTATAATATCAAAGACTATGATAGTGATAATGTAGCTTGTACAATCAAAAGATATCATAGTGAAAAACGAGTTTCCGAAAATGGTTGGGAACATACTTGCATTGAATTGATTCCACTAAACAAAGAATATAAATCATTTATATTAGAACCAGAAGAAGATTCATTCAAAGTTATGGGAGTATTGAGAAAAGTTATAAGAAAATAGGAAAGATTTTAGGTTATGGCAGTACAATCAAATGATACAGATCTAAAAGACTTGTTGCTTCAAGTCCAGAAAGGTGAATTACAGCTTCCAGAATTTCAACGTTCGTGGGTTTGGGACGACGGAAAAATATGTAAGTTGATAGAAAGCATTACAATGGGATTTCCTATGGGGGCAGTAATGTTTTTAGAAACAGGAGGTGAAGTTAATTATAAACCTCGCTTGTTCACAGGAGTTGATACAAAGATGGCAGGTGTCAAGCCAGACTATCTTGTTCTTGATGGTCAACAACGACTTACTACACTTTTTCAGGTATTTATGAGTCAGAATCCTGTTGAAACGTGTTGGGAACGCAATAAAAACAATACCATCTACAGATTTTATTATATTGACATGGTTAAAGCTCTTGATGAAAATGTGGATAGAGAAGATGCAATAATATCTATTTCTGATAAAAAGGTAAAGACATCAGATATTGGTAAGATTATTACCTTGGATTTGACCACTAGAGAAAATGAATATAAAAACCTTATGTTTCCTCTTAATTTGATGTTTGATCCTACAGAATCAATGAATTGGTGTTTGGGGATGTTGCGTTATTATCAAAATGATCCAACAAAGTTGGCTCTTTATCAGAAATTTAATACAGATATTATTTCAGCTGTTATTGCTTATAAGCTGCCAGTTATTAAGGTCTTGAAGAATACTTCTCAATCGTCTGTCTGTCAGATATTTGAAAATGTAAATCGTGGTGGAGTTCCATTGAATGTCTTTGAACTAGTTACAGCCTCGCTTGCGGCTGATGGAGTTGAACTACGACAGGAGTGGAAGTCGATAGAAAAAGATTTTTTTAAATATGATGTATTAAGAGATATTGACGGTACTGCATTCATTACTTCAATGACTCTTTTGGATAATTATGAGAAATCGATTGTATCTGGTGGAAAAATAGGAGTGAAGTGCAAAAAGAAAGATGTAATGGCTCTACGTAGTTCTGTCTTTAATCAAAAGCGAGATATTCTAAAAAATGGATTTATTGAAGCCGCTCGCTTTTTGATCAAGCAGGGTGTTTATGCTGCTGACAATTTACCTTATAATACACAATTTATTCCATTGGCTGCTATTTTTGCATATGATCTAAGTCATCAGCACTTACTTACTAATTTACCAAACTTAACAAAGTTGTCTAAATGGTATTGGTGCGGAGTATTTGGCGAGTTATATGGAAGTGCCAATGAGACCCGTTATGCTTCTGATATAAAAGATTTCTTTTTATGGTTGTCTGATGATAATATATTACCAGATACAGTTTCTCGTTCTAGTTTCCATGCAACACGTCTGCTAAGCCTCCAAACAAGAAATTCAGCTGCGTATAAAGGGGTTATGGCACTTCTGCTTCAAGACGAACCTTTGGATTTCTTGACAGCAGGGAAGATGACTGTAGCGACTTATACATCAGAGAATACAGACATTCATCATATATTTCCTGCTAATTATTGCGAAAGGCATAATTTACCACGTGAGAAATGGAACTCTGTTGTTAATAAAACAATGATATATGCTTCAACAAATCGTTCTATTGGAGGCGTAGCCCCAAGTAGGTATATACAAACGATTCTTAATCACAAAATAAATAAGAATGATTTAATCCATGCTATATCTACTCATAAGATAAACTTTAATCTTCTTAATGAAGATAATTTCGATGAATTTATAATAGACAGGGCGATTAAACTTGCTGATAGAATTGAGAAGGCTATAGGTAAGTCTATTTCTGGAAGAGATAGTGAAGATACTATACGTGAATTTGGTGTTGCTTTAGTATAGACATAAAGCAATATGGGTAGTGTTAATCTATAAATTCCCTGAATATTCTCCCTCATTTCCTCCCTTTCTGAGCGGATTTCATTATTTTTGCGATTATTTTGAGAAACACAATCTATGGCGATTTGGGATATATTCACAAAAAATAAGACATCACGCTATGCCATTGTAGACGTAGAGGTAGGATTGAAGGATCATAAGATTCATGATATAGGAGCCCTTCGGCAGGACGGTGCAACTTTTCATAAGGCATCGAAAGAAGAATTGTTCGATTTCCTGCGGGACACGGATTACCTCTGTGGACACAATATTATTCATCACGATGCGAAATACTTGTTTTCCGACAAACCTTGTCGCTGGACACTGGTCGATACGTTATATATCTCGCCTTTGTTGTTTCCTGAACGTCCTTACCATCGGCTGGTGAAGGACGATAAGTTGGTGTGCGACCAGATGAACAATCCGGTGAACGATTGTGAGAAAGCACGTGATTTGCTGCTGGATGAAATTGCCCGGTGGAATTCATTGCCCGATGAGAAACGGAAAATATTTGCTACGTTGTTGAAAGGCAAGGAAGAGTTCGACGGTTTTTTCAGTATGGTGAAGGCTGAGCGGACGAACTGGGGATTGACGGGACTGATACGTCATCTTTATGAAGGCAAAATCTGTGAACATGCTGATATAGATATGCTGGTCCGGCAGTATCCTTGTGAAATGGCTTATGCGCTGGCCTTGATTGATACCACCGATTATCGTTCCGTAACGCCGGGATGGGTACTTCGTAATTATCCGGAAGTGGAATATGTGATGAAACTTTTACGTCGTACTCCTTGTTTGGAAGGGTGTACGTATTGCAACAGCCAGCTGGATGTACTTCATAATTTAAAGTTGTTTTTTGGATATGACCAGTTCCGTACGTATGGTGGAGAACCATTGCAGGAACGGGCGGCTCGGGCGGCAGTAGAGGGCAAGTCTTTACTGGCCATTTTCCCGACCGGAGGCGGAAAATCACTGACTTTCCAGTTGCCTGCGCTTATGGAAGCACGTGCGGTGCATGGACTTACAGTCGTAATTTCTCCGTTACAGTCACTCATGAAAGATCAGGTGGATAATCTGGCTGATAAGGGAATTACGGATGCTGTGACCATCAATGGCTTGCTGGACCCCATTACGCGGGCACTGTCTATTCAAAGAGTACAGGAGGGAGATGCTTCATTGTTGTATATTGCACCGGAAATGTTGCGTTCGAAAACCATCGAGCGGATTCTGATGATGCGCCATGTGGTGAGGTTTGTTATAGATGAGGCTCATTGTTTTTCTTCCTGGGGACAAGATTTCCGGGTGGATTATCTTTATATCGGTAAGTTTATTCAGGAATATCAGGAAAAGAAAGGTTGCAAGAATCCGATACCAGTGTCTTGCTTTACTGCCACGGCTAAACAGAAGGTGGTACAGGATATCTGTGATTATTTTAAACGGACTTTAAACCTGGATTTAGAGCTATTCGCTTCTACGGCTTCGAGAACCAATCTGCGCTATTCGGTTATCCATGCAGAAACGGATGAGGATAAGTATGCCAAACTGAGAGATCTGGTGGCGGAATCTACGTGTCCGACCATTGTGTATGTGTCGCGTACCCGGCGGACTAAGGAACTGGCTTTGAAGCTGACGCGCGACGGGTACAAGTCGTTGCCTTTCAACGGAAAAATGGATTCGGACGAGAAGATTGCCAATCAGGATGCATTTATGAGTGACCAGGTACGTATTATCGTGGCTACGTCGGCTTTCGGCATGGGAGTCGATAAGAAGGATGTGGGGCTGGTGGTGCATTACGATATATCCGATTCGTTGGAGAATTATGTGCAGGAAGCAGGCAGGGCCGGGCGTGATCCGCATCTTAGTGCACGTTGTTATGTGCTTTACTGTGACAATGATTTGGACAAACACTTCATTTTGCTGAATCAGACAAAGTTAAGTATCAGTGAGATTCAGCAGGTATGGAAGGCGGTGAAGGATATGACGAAAAAGCGTATGCGGGTGTGTTGCTCTGCACTGGAAATTGCCCGAAATGCTGGATGGGATGATTCGGTATCGGATATTGAAACACGTGTGCGGACGGCTTTGGCGGCATTGGAACAAAGTGGTTATCTGGAGCGGGGAAACAATGTGCCGCATGTGTATGCTACCGGTATTACGGTGAAGAATATGGATGAGGCCCGAAAACGTATTACGGCGTCGGTCTTGTTCCATAGTGATGAAATAGAAAAGGCTGTTCGGGTTATTACTTCATTGATTTCGCAGAAATACATTGCCAAAGCACAGGATGATGGGGCTGAATCGAGGGTTGATTATTTGGCCGATATATTAGGCTTGACGAAGAAGGAAGTGGTATCTGTAGTTGAGCGAATGCGACAGGAGGGTATATTGGCGGATAGTAAGGATATATCGGCTTATTTGCTGGATGCTGGCGATTCGGAGCGAAAGGCACGGATGTTTCTGGAGCGTTTTGCAAAGTTGGAACGATATATACTCAGCCATATTCCGGATGAGGCTTTACGGATATCTTGTAAGCAGTTGAATGATAATGCAGTGCACGATGGTGTCACAACATCAAAGGAAAAAGATATACGGACGTTGCTTTATTTCCTGACGATTAAGGGCTATACTTATAAAAAAGAAGATGCGGCTCATAATATGGAGCTTGTGCGCCGGGCCGATATGGAATCGATTATCAGGCGCTTTGAAAAGCGGTTGGTGATTAGTCGGTTTGCTGTGGAGTGGCTGTATAAGCTGGTGAAGGAGAAAGTAATTAAAGATAGTGACACGGAAAAGGCATCTGTTCAATTTTCGGTGGTGGAATTGATGAATCAGGTGAAAGCTAATTCTCGGTCGCTCATGGGGGAATTGGATGATTTGCAGTTGGAAGATGTGGAGGAAGCGCTTCTGTATCTTTCGAAGATTGGAGCTCTGAAGTTGGAAGGGGGCTTTCTGGTTCTTTACAACGCAATGGACATCAAACGTATCAAGGATAATAAGTCGCGTTACAAACAGGACGATTACCGGATGCTGAATGAATTCTATAAGCAGAAGATTCAGCAGGTGCATATTGTGGGTGAATATGCTAATCTGATGGTGAAGGATTATCAAGAGGCTTTGCAATATGTACAGGATTATTTCCAGATGGACTACAAGAAGTTTATTGCCAAATATTTTAAGGGGGAGCGGGTGAACGAAATTCAGCGAAACGTGACACCGGAGAAATACAGGCAGTTGTTCGGACAGTTGTCCAAACGGCAGATGGAGATTATTTCGGACAAGGAATCGCGTTGTATTGTGGTAGCGGCAGGACCGGGAAGCGGGAAAACTCGTGTACTGGTTCACAAGCTTGCTTCGCTTTTGTTGCTCGAAGATGTAAAGCATGAGCAATTGTTGATGCTTACTTTCTCGAGGGCGGCTGCTACGGAATTTAAACAGCGGTTAATGGAGCTGATTGGAAATGCTGCGCACTATGTGGAGATAAAGACATTTCACGCTTATTGCTTTGACTTGCTGGGGCTGATTGGTAATCTGGATGAAGTGAAGAATGTGGTAGGAAAGGCTGCGGAAATGATTGAGCAGGGTGAAGTGGAACCGAACCGGATTGGCAAGACGGTACTGGTGATTGACGAGGCGCAGGATATGGGGGCCGAAGAACATGCACTGGTGCGGGCTTTGATGCATCATAATGAAGAAATGCGTGTGATAGCGGTGGGAGATGATGACCAGAATATTTATGAGTTCCGCGGATCGGATGCGGGATATATGTTCCGCTTGACACAGGAGTCTGGAAGCCGGTTTGTGGAGATGACCGAGAATTATCGTAGTGCCCGTCATGTGGTGGCTTTTGCCAATGAGTTTGTGAAGGCAATCGGCCGGAGAATGAAAACGATGCCTATTGTTTCTATGCGCAAGGAAGATGGATGGGTTGGAGTGACTCGCCATCAGTCTGCTTGTATGTACCAGCCGCTTGTGGAGGAATTGCTCCGGAATAGAGGGGAAGGTACCGTATGTGTACTTACTCAGACAAATGAAGAGGCGGTTATTGTGGTGGCTCTTTTAAGGAAACAGGGTATTCATAGTAAATTGATTCAGTCGATGGAGGGTTTGCTGTTCTGGAACATGGCCGAGATGAGGTATTTTCTGAAGTATGTGGGTAAACGGGTAAGTACACCATTAATCCCAGACGAATTATGGGAGGAAGCGAAGAATGCTACGTTCATAGCTTATGAGGGAAGTTTAGGTTTGGCTTATGTGAAGCGTTGCATAGAACTCTTTGAGCAGATCAACAGAATGAAGTACTTCACGGATTTCAAGGAATTTGTTTTTGAATCTTCGATGGAGGATTTTTGTGAGTTATCTGGTGCAGATGTAGTTGTGTCGACTATTCATAAGGCGAAAGGGAAAGAATTTGACGATGTATATATGTTGATTTCGGATGACTATTTGAAGGATGATCATTTGATGCGTCGGTATTATGTGGGAATTACTCGTGCCAAGAACAGGCTGTTCGTACATACAAATGGTGATTGCTTTACGAATTTGAGTGCCGATCGGTATTGTGTAGACCAGCGGGAATATGCGATGCCCGAAGAAATTGTATTGCAGCTTTCGCATAAGGATGTGAATTTGGGATTCTTTAAGGAACTTAAGCGGGAAGTGCTCTCATTAAGGGGTGGTGATAAGTTGTTGTATAAGGACTACACATTGTACAATACGGCTCATAGAGTGGTAGCGCGGTTATCACAGAGTATGCAAAAGAAGTTGGCGGAATGGAAGGAACGCGGTTACGAAGTGAAATCGGCTTCTGTACGGTTTGTTGTGGCCTGGAAGCCTAAAGATGCTCCAAAGGAAGAACCGGAAAGTGCTGTTTTACTGGCAGATCTGGTCTTGTCAAGTAAAGTTTGATTTGAGAGTTGTCGTTGTGAATGGTATGTTACGGAAAGAATAAACATGTTAAGCACATATAAATAATCCTTTAGTTGCAGTAAACGGATGGTTCGCTTCTCCTTTCAGTAAGCTGCAGGGGGCAACTCAATATTATCCCTATCGGGTATCGGCAACCTATTACAGGATAGTGCTATTGGACGTATTCCTTGGGGACACTACAAATATATTATAGACAAATGTTTCAACGAGCCTAAGAAAGCTATGTTCTTTGTGCAAAAGACACTCGAGAACTGTTGGAGTCGAAATATCCTTTTGAACTTTATGGACACAGATCTTTACGAACGGCAAGGGAAAGCCATTACCAACTTCAAGGTGTCACTTCCTGCTTTGCAAAGTGACCTTGCGCAGGGACATTCAGTAAATAATATAAAATTAGCCAACTAATTCATACACAAAGTGTT
>ERZ857521.2742-NODE-2742-length-16071-cov-4.634615_pt1 | contig 16071 bp, 9 predicted proteins | sample MGYA00519701_ERZ857521 | MGnify/ENA primary metagenome ERZ857521 (study PRJEB31778, sample SAMEA3449346) | human gut metagenome | biome: human gut; feature: human-associated habitat; material: faeces | place: United Kingdom | collected 2010/2012 ...
ATCGCCGCCGAGAGCGCGATCCCGCCGCACAACTCCTTGCCGAAATCGAGCAGCACGGAAGCCGAGCGCCCGTCGCGGGTCGAGAGGCGGCAGACATCGGGCGTCCCGGTCGTCAGCTGCCCGTCGAAATTCCGGAGCAGCGCTTCGGGATTTTCCACCCCCGCCGTCAGCTCACCGGGCAGTGCGACCAGCCGCAGCGGGGTCACGTACCTGCGTGAAATCACATCCGCGGCGCTCCGGCCTTCCAGCCCCTTCTCCAGTATGTTCTCCTGCCCGTACACGGCCGCCGCAAAGGCCAGCAGCAGGGCAAGCAATGCTATCTGTCTCATCGTGCAATCATCCGTTCGATTACCACCGGGTTGAACAGCCCCGAAGGCTGTAACTGCGAATCGGGACGCCACGGATTGTTCAGCGTCCATGTCCCGCGCTGATCCTCGGGGAGCCTGCTGTCGCCGATCAGGCGGTTCACCCACGTATTGACCACGTCGATGACGAGGGTATTCTTCCCTTTGCGCACGAAGTCCGTGACGTCGACCCTGTACGGCGCCGTCCACACGCCCCCGGCGTACTTGCCGTTGACATAGACCTTGGCCATCACGCCAACCTGGCCCGTGTTCACGTACAGCCGGCCGGATTTCTCCTTTCCCCTGAGGTCGAACGTCGTCTCATAGCGGACACTGCCCGAGAAATAGCGCACCGACTCGTCGTCGGAGAGCCGCAGGTCTTTCAGTTCGTCCGCCACGACAGGCTCCGCCGGGCCCCGGCGCCCCTCCTGGAAGGTCAGTGTCCACGGCCCGTCCAGCGTCTTGACCCGCACCGGGGTCGGGAAATTCGCCGTCCCGTCCCTGTGCGCAGCGCCCGCCCCGTCCGCGCGCAGTACGACGAACAGGCTCTGGTTGGGCTCCAACACCATCGGCAGCGTCGTCCTGCGACCGTCATCCTCGAACTCCGGCAGCGGACGGATCGCCCCCGTCACGGCATCCCATGCCTCGGGCACAGAGCCGGTCACACGCAGCGTGCAGGGGAAAGCGATGCGCGCGTCCGACTGGTTGGTCAGGAAATAAATCTGCTCGTCGCCCGCATCGCGGTGCCCGAAGAGCACGGGGACATCGGCCCCGACCTCGCAGTCGGGCAGGCACTGCACATAGGCCAGCGCCTCCTCCATGGTCATGCCGTCCAGCACGGCGCCCTTGCCGTAGCGGGCGGCCTTCACGGCCTTGCCGTCGACCCCGCCCCAGAGCTCCGCAGCCATGCGGCGCACCCGGGCGTCGGCATCGGGATAGCCTTCGAGGCTCGGCGAACGCTGCGGCGCAGGCCCCAGCAGCACGCCGCCCTCACGGACGAGCGCCTGCAGCTTCGCAAGCAGTTCGGGGCGCATCGTCTTGAGCTTCGGCAACACCAGTATCCGGTATTGCGTCCCGTGCGGAAGCGTCCACAGGCCGTCCTTCACGGTGGCGCGTTCCAGCAGCACCTCGCCGTTGATATAATCGTACTGGTACCCTCGGGGCAGCGCCGGGTCGGTGACGCCCGTCATTTTCGGAGCGTCCTCGCCGATGAAATAGGCCACGTCGGCGACGTTGAGCCCCTGCTGCAACATGTAATTGACACGCTTGAGGTAATCCGTGAAGAGGTCGATATGCGAGAACCACGTGTTGTTGCGGTTGAATTCCGTTCCGAACCAGGCATTCATGCCGGGCAGTTCGTCGCCCGGCTGCGAAATGTAGACGTGCAGCAGCGTGTTGTTGATCCCCTCGGAGAAGAACCTGTCGCCGCGCGGCTTCACCATCGCCGGATAACGCCCGAAATCGTTCCCGGCCGAGGTGTACGACTCGGCCGACACTTTCCGCTTGCCGTAGATGTGGGCGCACGACGAGGCGGCACGGTTCTCGATGTCGCCCAGCGACCCTTCGCCCCAGAATTCGCCCCCGACCTCGTCCGACTGGCCGCCGTACTGCAGGAACTCGCCGGGGTAACCCCAGTGGCCGTAGTTCTCCAGCCACAACGTCAGCCCGTATTTGTGCGCGATTTCGCGCAGCCCCCCGATATGCGCATAGGCCAGCTTGTCGGCCGCCAGGCGCCGCATGTCCCACAGGAACCGGTCGGAGATATCCTGGCTGCCGACCACCACGCCGTCGTAAACGGGCAGGAACGGCAGGGCATCGTAACCGTAACGCTCCCTGAAGTCGGTCAGGAAGGTATCCGTAAAGTTCTGCCCTCCCTTCTCGTAGCTGTCGGCCACCACCACGCGGAACGTCCTGCGGTCTTCGGCCGGGATGCGGCGGAGTATCTCACCGATAAAGGCGTCGAAATGGTGCTGCAGGTAGGCCGGGGTCATCTTGTCCACTTCGAGCCCGGTGCCTTCGGGCGCCGCGGGCGAATTCTGGATGCCGGTCGGGCGCATCCCGGTACGCATGACGACCCACTCCCCGGCAGGGGCTTCCCACACCAGGCGGTCGCCGTCGAGACATTCCGTTATGTCGACCACCTCCGCGGGGTCGACCGCCAGCGACTCCGCGTCCAGCACGGGCTGATCGCGCCACTGGTACTCCTCCCAGTAGGGCAGCGGCGACTGGAACATCTTGGCAAAGGTCTTCTCCGCATAACGCTCCACACGGGGCAGCGACGAGAGAAGCACCTCCCCCAAACCCGTATCCTTCCCCGCGCCGCGGACTATGAGCCGGAACTCGCGCCCCGTGGTCTTCGCCACGCTGACCGAAACCGGGGCGTAAGGGTCGAAACCGACCTCGATATTGGGGTTCGAGCGGTCGATCCCGAACGATGCGACCGTCCGGTAGCCGTCCGCCCCCTTCACCTGCAATTCGGCCTGGGCACGTATCGGACGGCGGGCGGGCCACACCGTGATGTTGCGCAGATCCAGGTCGGCGTCCGTCACCAAGTCGATGACGGCTTCGGGGCTGCCGTCGAAGAGGAACTCCGTCGCCGGGTCGCCGTCTATGAGGCATTGCGCCCCGGCAGCCGTGCCGGCAGCCGTCACACGGGTGTCAGCCGCCGTCAGCGCCGCACGCCCCACGGCGGGAGCGGGATAGGCGACCACCCGCACGTCCTGGAAATCGGCCGACGGGCGCGGCAGCTCCACCTCGACCTTCCCGCCGCCCCGGACATGCGCCTTGACCGACGTGAGGTAACGCATGGCCTGCCCGGGTTCGATCCACGGCCCTCCGGCCTGGCTCCAGCCGGGGCTGTTGAACATGCCGATCTCGATACCCAGCTCCGAGGCGCGTTTGAGCGCCGCATGGGTCACTTCCCACCATTCGTCCGTAAAGAGTTTCACGGGGGCATAGGGCGTCGCCAGCTCCCCGAGGCCGATATTGCCGATGAAGGCACGGTTGATCCCCGCCCGTTTCATCGCTTCGAGGTCTTTCACCACGCCCTCCTTCGAGACATTGCCCGAAAGCCAGTACCAGTAAACCGAGGTCTGGACAGAGTCGGGCGGCGCCACGAACCCCGCGGCCAGGGCGGCATGGGAGCCGCCCTTCGGGGCGGCCTGCCCCGCCAGCGGAGCGAGGGCCAGCGGCAGCATCAGAATCAGTTTCGATAGTTTGTTCATCGCAGGAATATTTCAGGTTATGGGTAAAAATCGTCCTGTGCAGGCAGCCGTCCCGCACGGGAATGCGGCCCGCGGCAGCAGCCGTCCGCCCCGAGGCAGAAGGGTCATTTGGCCACCCTGAGCGTCAGCGTATGGCTTCCGGCACCCAGCTGATGCACCTTCCCGCCGTCCACGTTGGCCGGCAGGTAGAGCGTTGCGGTACTGTTGGCCGGGATTCGGACGCGGTAGGTCACCGTATTGCCCCGGCGCGTCCATGCCGACACGATCCGCCCGCAGGGGGCGTCGTGCGAAGCCTCGAATTCCTCGGGGCCGACGAAATTCGGGCGCAGCAGGATGTGTTTGAAGCCCGGCGCTTCGGGGTCGGGCTTGATGCCGCCCAGCCCCTTGAAGAACCACCCGCCGATCTCGCCGAACATCATGTGGTTGTCCGAGATGTCGCGCGTGGCTTCGAGGTTCCAGTTTTCGAGCAGCGTGGTGGCGCCGTTCACGATCCACCATCCCCACGAAGGATAGGTGTCCTGCACCGCGACCTTGTAGGCCGTTTCGGCATGGCCGTTCTCGCTCAGCGCATTGAGGATGGCCTTGGCGCCCAGCACCCCCACGTCGAGGTGGAATCCGGCCTCCTCGACCTTGCGGGCCAGGTTGTCGGCGACCTTGGCGACCATCTCTTCGGGCACGACGCCCCACATCAGCGGAACGCTCAGCTCGGTCTGCGTGCCGCTGGCATAGATACCCGCCGCACGGTCGAGGTACTTGCGGTTGATCGCCTCGCGGATTTCGCCGGCCAGCGCTTCGTAGTGCTTCCGGTCGGCCTCCCGCCCGAACAGGGCGGCGGCACGGGCGAGGATCGCGGCATCGACGTAGAAATAGACCGACGAGGTCAGCTCCAGCGACGACTGCGAGCGGACGGGAACCCAGTCGCCGCGCCCCCACGAAGAGAGGTGCTCCGGGCTGCGGCGGTCGACGTAATCGACATAGCGTTTGATATTCTCGTAGCAATCCTCCAGCGGCTTCGCATCGCCGTAAAAGAGGTAGAGGTTCCACGGGATGATGGCGATCGTGCTCGTCCAGTCCAGCCCGTTGGCCGTGCCGTAGCCCCAGCCGCCGGTGGGGATGATGTCGGGCAGCACGCCGTTGGGCTGCTGCTCGTCGCGGTGGTCGGCAAGCCATTTTTCGTAGACCGTGATGCCGTCGTAGTTGTACAGCGCCGTTTCGATCGCCAGATGGCCGTCGCCCGTCCAGCCGTTCTTCTCGCGCTGGGGGCAGTCTGTCGGGTAACCCATCAGGTTCGAGAGGTAGGCCTTGTTGGTGGCGTCCCAAAGTTTATCCACCAGGTCGTTCGACGTCTCGATATGCCCCGCCAGGGCCACGTCGCTGTGCATGGCATAGGCCGTCAGGTTCTCCGCAGACAGCTCTACCTGCCGGTCGGCAACCACCTCGACATAACGGAATCCTTTGTAGTTGAACCGGGGCATGAACTCGTCGTCGCGGCCGCTCAGAGTCACCACGTCGGTCTGGAACAGGTCGTCCTTGTCCGTCGGGCGGAAATAGACGTCGATGTTCGACAGGTCGGCATGCCCGTCCGCACGCAGGCGCTCGGCATGGATGAGCCGCAGCTCCGTCCCGGCCTGGCCCCTCAGGCGGAGCTTCGTCACACCGGCCATGTTCTGGCCGAAATCATAGAGGTAGCTCCGCTCGTCGAGCCTGCGCACGCCGCGCGGCTCGTATCGGGTGACGTTGCGGATGGGCACCGTCTGCTGCGCCGTGACGTTTTGCGACGGCGCACCGCGGTACATCACCCCGCTCCATGCCGAGTCGTCGAACCCGGGGGCGCTCCAACCCGGCTGCTCGAGCCGCGCGTCGTAATGCTCCGAAGTATAGATGCTGTTGAACACCAGCGGCCCGCCCGAGGTGCGCCAGTCGAGGTCGGACTTCACGACCTCGTGCGTCCCGTCCGCATACTCGATACGCAGGTCGAAGCAGAACGCCGGGCGGTTGCGCCACGGCGCCCGCTCGAAGTTCCACACAGCGCCCGACTGATGGTTGTACCAGCCGTTGCCCAACAGGATGCCCACGGCATTAGCTCCGTCCTGCAACTGCCGCATCACGTCGTAGGTGACGTAGAGGTTCCGGCGGTCGAAGCGCGTATACATCGGGTCGAGGCGGTGGTCGCCGACCTTCCGCCCGTTGATATGGAGTTCGTACAACCCGGCCGCCGCGACATAGGCGCGGGCCGATTTCACGCGTTTGCCCACGGAGAACTCCTTGCGGAAATAGGGCGCGGGCTTATGGTTTATGTCGTGGTGGTCGCTGATCCAGCATCCCTGCCAGTTCCCGGCCCCCATCATGCCGGTCTCGAACGCCGCGACCCCGGACGAGGAGCGCGCGTAGTCCTTGTCCCAGACCGTCACGGCCCAGTAATAACGGGTGAAGGGATCGAGCTGCGGCCCGGCGTAACGGACGAGCATCCCGTCCGAATCCGTGCGCCCCGAATCCCACACGTCGCCGCGTCCGGCGGCCACGGCGGCGGAATCCCGCCCCACGACGACCCTGTAAGCCCGCTGGAGTGCCCCGGAACGGCTGTCATCCAGACGCCAGCCCAGTCGCGGCGCCGGGGCGTCGATGCCCAGCGGCGCCTCCAGATGTTCGCACCGCAGCCCCACGGGCGTACACGGTGCCGCGGCCTGCGCACCGATCGCAGCAGCCACAAAACAAAGCAGCAAGAGTGTTCTTTTCATAAATGAGAAGTAATGTTATTACAAATTCATTGTCCCCGGGCGGCATTGAAACAGTACGCCCCGGAACCGACTTCGAAAACCGCATAGCCGGGCTCCGACCGGAGAAATTTCACCCCTTCGGCCGACCGGGCAGGGCGGTCACCCTCCCGCACCGACGACGGGTCGCAGGTCGGGACATACACGACAGCCGAGGCATTGGCCGGAATCACCACCTTCCACGTGAAGGCGTCCGCCGTCTTCGCCCAACTGCTCCCGATAACGCCGCGCACCGAACGATACGAAGCGTCGACGAAGTCGAGCCCCTCGACCGGGGAGGGTTTCAGGACGATCCGGCGGAAAGCCACTGCCCCGTCGGCATTGCGGATGCCCGCCAGGTCTTCGTAACACCAGGCAATCAGGTCGCCCAGCAACATGACGTGGTTGCCCGAATTCATCGCGGGGTCGGCCGTGTCACCGTTCCACAGCTCCCAGATCGTAGTCGCTCCCTTCTCGACCATATAGCCCCAGCTCGGGTAGTCGCGGTTGGTCGCCAGCCGCAGGGCGATGTCGGCACGCCCGTGGCGGGTCAGCCCCTGCATCAGGTGGCGGATTCCCACCAGTCCCGTGCTCACATGGCCGTCGAAATCGACCATCGTTTTGTCGACGATATGCCGGAACACCATCTCCTCGTACCCTTCGGGTACCAGGCCGTAAACCAGCGAAAGCAGGTTCGCCGTGACCGTATTGTTGCTGTAACTCCCGGTCGCCGGGTTAAAGAACTTCCGGTTGTAAGCCTCCCGGATAGCGATGGCCTGCCCCTCGAAATAGGCGATGTCGTCGGTGTTTCCGGTAAGCCCGGCGAATCGGGCCATAATTCCTATGAGATAATAATAGGTGGAGGTGCTCAACAGTGCGCCATTGGTCTTCCGCGCCGGATCCTGCGAATGGATCAACTCCGGCAACTCGGGCGGCATGCACCAGTCCCCGTAATAGTCGCGCGTCACGATATAGCCGACCATGTAATTATCGCGCACATGATCGAGCCATTTTTTCATCGAGTCGTAATGTTTTACGATGGGCTGCAGGTTCCCGAACCGTTCGTAGAGCATCTGCGCAATGACGATATAGGCACTGGGCCACGTGACGTCGTCGTTGTAGACCGGCCAGTAATTGGGCGCGACGTCCGAGAGCGCACCGTCCCCGCGTTGCGTATCCTCGATGTCCTGCAGCCACTTGGCATAGAGCAGGCCATTGTCGAAGATATAACTTTCACCGAGCGCTCCTGCCGTCCGGTCGCCCAGCCAGCCCTGGCGCTCGTCACGCTGGGGGCAATCGGTCGGCATGCCGCGGTAATTCGAGCGAATACCCCGGTAAGCGTTCCGGTAGACCCGGTTGATCGTCGTATCCGAGGTCGTAAAACTGCCGGTCGTAGCCATCCTGTCGTAAACCACCCGGCCTTCGAAATCCGAAAGCGACGGCGTTCCGGGATACCCGGTGATTTCGACATAGCGGAACCCGTGGTAGGTGAAAGCGGGTTCCCACAGATGCTCCCGTTCGTCCGCAATCGTATAGGTGTCGGTAACCTCCGCTTCCCGGAGGTTGTCCATATATAACGACCCGTCGGGTTTGAGCGTCTCGGCAAAACGGAGCCGCACGGTTTGTCCGCGTTTTCCCTGCACGCGCATCGACAGCCAGCCGACCATGTTCTGCCCCATGTCCAGGATATGGACGCCGGGAGCGATCCGGGCGATAGCAACGGGGCGCACGGTATCCATAATTTCAATCATCGGGTTGGTCTGCACGGTGAGTTTTCCGCCGGGGGCAGCCACCGTTTCGGCTTGCAGCCACGCCTCGTCCGCATAGCCGGGTTCGGTCCACCCCGGCATCTCCATGCGGGCATCGTACTCTTCACCGTCGAATTCGTTGTTCGCGCGGATCGGCCCTGCGGCCGTCGCACGCCACGAATCGTCGCTGACGACCTTGCGGCACGTGCCGTCGGCATATTCCAGCTCCAGCTGCAAAAGCATCTTCGGAAATCCGAAATGGCGCATCCCCGGATTGCGCGGGGAGACATAACGCCCGTTCCCCAGCACCACACCGAGCGCGTTTTCGCCCGGACAGATGGTTTCTGTAACATCGAACACGTTGTAAAACACCGACTTGTCGTAATCGGTAGGCGCCTGTGCCAGCACCTGCGTGCCGATACGCTTCCCGTTGATATACGCTTCGTAAAGCCCCAGTCCCGAGATGTACAGCACCGCCCGGCGCACTTCGCCCGGTGCGTCGAATTCCTTTCGGAAATAACGCGCCGCCAGGCGGGTATGCCCCTCCGTGCGCTCCCCTCCGAAACACCTGTCGAGGCCGATCCACCGGGCTTCCCAGGCCGAAGCATCCATAAATCCCATCGTCCACGCCGCAGGCTGCGACCAGGCCGAGCACCCTTTGCCGGTCTTTACCCGAACCTTCCAGAAGCAGGTCTCCCGGCTTCGGAGCGGCGCCCCGCCGTACGGGATATATACCGACTCGTCCGACCTCACCCAGCCCGAATCCCATTTATCCCCCCGGTTTGCGTCCAAGTTCTCTTCGGACGAGGCCACCAGAATGCGGTAAAATCGCTGTTCCACGCCCCTCTCGCCGGAAACGAGTTCCCAACTCAGGTGCGGAGCGGCAGCCGAAAGCCCTACGGGATTCACCTGCATTTCGCACCTCGGATTCACTACCCGAACGACATCACGGCAGCAGGCCACCCCGAGGAAGGCCATGAGGCCGGCCGATAATACGGCATAAAATATACGTCCCTTCATGTCACGCATAAATCGACAGTTAACAATCACATACGAGTCCCCTGCGGCCATCCGCACGCAACGGCGCATCCGGGATTCCGGAAGTATCCCGGACAGCGCGGCACAAACCACCTTACAGGTTGAACGCCCGTTTCAATTCGTCCATCTGCTCCTGCGTCGTCCCGGCGGGCTCGAAGCCCATCGAACGGGCCGTGAGGTAGATCTGCGCCGATTTCGAGAGCACGTCGACCTGGTCGAACGCCTCGAAGATGTCGGGCCCTACGGCACATACGCCGTGTTTCTCCCACATCACCACGTCGTACTCGCGCAGCTGCGCGATGGTGGCCTCGGCCAGTTCGACCGACGAGGGCATCTTATAGGGGACGATTCCCAGCCCCTTGGGGCAGAAGGCCCGCGTCTCGGGAATCATGCTCCACAGGAGGTTGGTCAAGATGTCCTTTTCGAGGAACGCAGGGTTGTGCGTCATGGCGATCAGGTCGATGGGATGGGTGTGCAGCGCCGCCTTGTAGCCGTTGCCCGAGGCGATCATCTGGTTGTGCATCGCCAGATGCGAGGCCAGCTCCGAGGTGGGTTTCACCGCCTTGTCGGCGATGATCTCGTACGACGCGCAGTCGTCGAGAATGCGGATTACCGAGCCGTTCTCCATCGGGCGGCGCGCCAGGTCGCGCATACGTTTGTTGGTACCCTTGCAGAAGAAATAGCACCCCTTGAGGCGGGGCAGCGTGGTGCCGATCGGGAAACGCCCGCTGACCGGCTCCATCGCGCGGATCGCGTCGTCGACGTGCTCCGTGATGTTTACCGTGATGTTGCCGCCGTTGCGTTCGGCCCACCCCTTCTGCCAGAGGTAGCCGGCCGTTTCGGCCACTTTGTCCACCTCGGCGGCCAGCGCCGGGCGGTTTTCGAGTATGGATTTCATCGTCAGAACAAATTAGGAAATACGAGTGAGAAAATCAGGATCGCCAAGCCGCAGACCAATACGCCCACGGTCTTGGCCGACACGCCGCGCCACTCCCGGAGGATAATGCCCCACACGTTGGAGAAGGTGACGTTGAGCGCCATGAGGATGCACCAAGCGAATGCCGCCACGACCGACCCGGGCTCGAAGAAGGTCTGCCCGATGCCGAACCCGAAGAACTGCGAATACCACAGTGCGCCGGCCAGTGCGCAGAACAACAGGTTGTTGGCATAGAGCGATGCCTTGCCGTAGTCGCCGAACGTGCGGTTGCGCGCATTCTGCCACAGGCAGTAGGCGGCGTTGGTCACGAAGCCTCCGAGCGTCACCATCAGCGTGGCGGGCAGGGTACGGAACAGTACGTTACCGCCCTCGACCTGCAACGGCCGCCCGGCCTCCAGCCCGAGGTTGAAGCAGGCGCTCATCACACCCGCCAGCAGCGCCACGGCCAGCCCCTTGGTGAGGGCGAAGTCCTTGACGGCGGCGCGTTTCTCCTCGTCGGTCATGTTCTGCGAGCGCAGCGACCCGGCGTAGCCGATCACGGCGATGCCCGCCAGCGTAATCGAGACGCCCAGCAGCAGTACCAAGCCCTTGCCCGCAAAGAGGTTTTCGCCCGCGAAGATGGCGGGGAAGAGGGTGCCGAACCCGGCGCAGGTGCCCAGGGCGATCGACTGCCCGAGCGCCACCCCGAGGTAGCGCATCGACAGCCCGAACGTCAGGCCGCCCACACCCCACAGCACGCCGTAGCCGGCGGCCTTGAAGGCGGCGGAGGGGTCGGTCGAGAGGATTTCCCCGAGCGAGCTGCCCGCGGGAACCGCCAGCAGTGCCCCCAGCAGCGGGAACACCAGCCATGCGAAGATGCCCTGTACCAGCCAGAAGCTCTCCCACGACCACTCCTTCACCTTTTTGATGGGTACATAGGAGCTCGACTGGCAAAAGCTGCCGACGGCGATGATCAGAAGTCCGAGAAGCGTATTCATGGCCTTTGTTTTAGAATGCGGTACGGTATAGTTTTTCGATATCCCCGACCGAGGTCGGACGCGGGTTGCCGCCCGTGCAGACGTCGTTGAACGCCGCCACGGCCAGCGCGGGGATGTCCTCCTCCCTCACGCCGATCTCGTGCAGGCGCTGCGGGATGCGGATGCTCAACGACAGGTCGCGCACGGCCCTGACAGCCGCGGCCACGCCCTCGTCGACGCTCATGCCCGCGGTATCGACGCCCATCGCCCGCGCGATGTCGAGGTATTTGGCGCGCGAGGGCGACTCGGCATTGTATTCCATCACATAGGGCAGCAGCAGTGCGTTCGCCACGCCGTGCGGCGTGTCGTAGAACGCCCCCAGGGGGTGCGCCATCGAGTGCACGATGCCCAGCCCGACGTTCGAGAAACCCATGCCCGCGATGTACTGCGCCTCGGCCATGCCGTTGCGGGCGACGGGGTCGCTGCCGTCCTCGACGGCATTCCGCAAGTGCGCGGCGACCAGCTCGATGGCCTTCAACTCGAACATGTCGCTCATCGTCCACGCCCCGGGCGTGATATACCCTTCGATGGCGTGCGTCAGGGCGTCCATGCCCGTAGCGGCCGTCAGCCCCCGGGGCATCGACATCATCAGTTCGCAGTCGATCACCGCGCACATCGGGATGTCGTTGGGATCGACGCAGACCATCTTCTTGCGGTTCTCCTCGTCGGTGATGACATAGTTGATCGTCACCTCGGCCGCCGTACCCGCCGTCGTGGGGACGGCGAAGGTCGGCACGGCGCGGTGCTTGGTCGCCGCCGTCCCTTCGAGCGAACGCACGTCGGCGAACTCGGGATTGTTGACGATGATCCCCACGGCCTTGGCCGTGTCGATCGACGAACCGCCGCCCAGCGCCACCATGCAGTCGGCGCCCGAAGCCTTGAACGCCTCGACGCCCTGCTGCACGTTGCGGATCGTGGGGTTGGCCTTGATCTGACTGTAAATCTCATAGGGAATGTCCGCCCCGCGGAGCACCTCCTCGATCTTCGCGGCCACGCCGAACCGGATGAGGTCTTTGTCCGTTACGAGCAGCACCTTTTTAAAGCCCCGCTTGCGGATCTCGTCGGCGATCACCGAGCGGCACCCTGCGCCGTAGTACGACGTCTCGTTCAGTACGATGCGGTACATGGCCTTAACGTTTGGAGGTTACTTCCCTTTCGTACTGCTGGATCCCGGCGATGAACTCCTCGCCCACGGGCACGTCGTTGCGCAGGCAGAACATGTCCCATACGGCGTTCCAGGGCAGCGACTTCGACTCTTCGAGTAGCGCCAGGCGCTCGAAGCCCTGTCCGGCAGCCTCGTACCGGCGAAGCTGCGCGAGCGGTTCGAGCAACGCCTGCATCAGGCACTTCTGCGTGGCGCGCGAACCGATGACATAGGCGCCGATGCGGTTGATCGAGGCATCGAAATAATCCAGCCCGATATGAACGCGGTCGAGCGCATCGCAGCGTACGATCTCCTTGCACAGTTCCAGCGTATCGTCGTTCATGATCGTCACGTGGTCGGAATCCCAGCGCACCGGGCGCGACACGTGCAGCATCACCTCGGGGATGAACAGCAGCAGCGACGAAATCTTGTCGGCCACGATCTCCGTGGGGTGGAAATGCCCCGTGTCGAGGGTCACGATCTTGCCGCGGCTGGCTCCGTAGCCGATGTAGAAGTCGTTGCTCCCGACGGTATAGCTCTCCAGCCCGATGCCGAACACCTTCGACTCGATGCAGTCCTTCATGTGGTCGTATTCGGTCTCGAAGATGCGGTCGAGCGAGTCGCGCAGCAGCTCGCGGTAGAGCATGCGGTTCACCGTAAGGTCTTTCGAGCCGTCGTGCACCCAGAGGTTCATGATCGAGGGGTCGCCCTGCGCCTTGCCCATCTCTTCGGCAATGGCGCGGCAGCGCTTGGTGTGTTCCACCCAGAAGTCCCGGATTCCGGGGTCGGGATTGGCCAGCGAGAGATCGCCGCTCTTGGGGTGCGAGAACGACGTCGAGTTGAAGTCGAGCTTCATGCCATTCTCTTTCGCCCACTCGATCCAGCCCTGGAAATGCCTGGGCTCCACCTGGTCGCGGTCGACCGTCTCGCCGCCGAACTCGCCGTAGATCTCGTGCAGGTTCAGGCGGTGCGTACCGGGGATGAACGACTTGGCCTTGAGGATGTCGGCACGCAGCTCCCCGATGTTGCGGGCTTTGCCCGGGTAGTTGCCCGTGGCCTGGATGCCGCCCGTGAGGTCGCCGCCCCGGTTTTCGAAGCCCGTCACGTCGTCCGCCTGCCAGCAGTGGAGCGAGAGCGAGATGTTCTGAAGCGCCGCGAGCGCCTTTTCGGTGTCTACGCCGATCCCCGCATAGCGTTCCCGCGCGATGGCGTATGCCTTTTCGATAAGTTCCGTTTTCATAAGAATGACAGTTTTATTTTTTCGGTTGATATGTTTTCGTTTCGATCGAGCGGCCGATGTAGCGCCGCATTTCGGCGAGCGAAGAGACCACGCCCGCGGCACGCGCCTGCACCATGATGTTGCCCAGCGCCGTGGCTTCGGCAGGGCCCGCCACGACGGGGATGCCGACAGCGTCGGCCGTCATCCGGTTCAGCAGGTCGTTCTGTGCGCCGCCGCCGATGACGTGCAGGCATTCGATTTCGAACGGCGCCAGCCGCCGCAATTTACCGAGCACCTCGGCGTATTTCGCGGCCAGCGAGTCGAATATCAGCCGCATCAGCGCCGCATCGTCCGCCGGGACGGGGACGCCGTGTGCCGCGCACCACGCGCGGATCGCCTGCGGCATGTCGGTCGGCGCGGCGAACTCCGCGGCATCGGGGTCGATGACCCCCGGCGACGGGGCGGCGCCCTCGGTCATGCGCACGATCTCTTCATAGCTATACTTCCTGCCCTGGCGGCTCCACACCGCGCGGCACTGTTCGAGCAGCCACATGCCGGTGATGTTCTTCAGGAAACGCACCGTGCCGTCCACGCCGCCCTCGTTGGTGAAGTTCATCGCATAGGACTCCTCCGTAATGGTCGGCTCCCGCACCTCGATGCCCATCAGCGACCACGTCCCCGACGAGAGGTAGGCGAAGCGCCCGTTCCGGGCGGGTACGGCCGCCACGGCCGAAGCCGTATCGTGCCCCGCGACGGCCACCACGGGCACCGCCCCCAGCCCGGTCTGCCGGGCTACGGCGTCGCAGAGCGCCCCGATCCTCCGGCCGGGCATCACCACCCGCGGGAAAAGCGCGGGATCGACACCCGCCTCGCGCAGCAGCAGGCCGTCGATCTCCCGCGTACGGGGATCCATGAACTGCGACGTCGAGAGGATCGTATACTCGCATACCTTCTCGCCGGTGAGCAGGTACGACAGCGCGTCGGGCATGAAAAGCACCGACGCGGCATTTTCCAGCGCCGACATCCCCTCCCCGCGTGCGGCACGGAGCTGGAAGAGCGAATTGAAATTCATGATCTGGATACCTGTGCGGCGGTACACTTCCTGCCGGGGTATTTTCCGGAAGAACTCCTCGGGAACCCCGTTGGTATAGGGGTCGCGGTAAGCCCTCGGAAGCCCGGCCAGCGTACCGTCGGCCGCCACGCAGGCCATGTCGACGCCCCACGTGTCGATACCGATCGAATCGACCGGAATCCTTCGCTGCCCGGCCAGCGTCAGGCCGTGCAGGATCTCTTCGTAGAGGGAGTAGATGTTCCAATAGAATTTGCCGCCGAGTGCGAGCAGGCGGTTCGGGAAGCGGTGCAAAACTTCGAGGGCGATGCCGTCGCCACAGAGCGTGGCGAGAATGACACGGCCGCTCGTGGCACCGAGATCGACACCGACGAAATAACGGTTCATCACGGAAAGTTTTAGGTTACTGATGCAAAACTATACAATCTTTTCCCTACCTTTGTTGATGGTTTTGACAAACTATATATAGATTTGACACTATGGACGACCGGCCGCTGAGCATCCTTCACTACCTGCCAGTCTCCCCGCGCGACGAGCAGTGGGGCATCGTCTGCACCACGGCCGGGCACCAGCACGTCCCGCCGGGGACGCCCTACCCCGTCTCGGAACACCCCGAGCACTACCTGTTTTACAAAGGCAGCGGCCGCACGCTCGACGAGTACCAGCTGGTCTACATCACCGCCGGGCGGGGGCGCTTCGAGTCGGCATCCTGCCCGTCGCAGACGGTCGAGGCGGGCACCATGCTCCTGCTCTTCCCCAACGAATGGCACTCCTATTCGCCCGACCCCGGCACCGGATGGACGGAGTGGTGGGTCGGCTTCCGCGGCGCCAATATCGACAGGCTGGAGCAGCAGGGGTTCCTCTGCCGCCGGCGCCCCCTGCTGCGGATCGGGTGCAGCGGCGGCATCGAGCGGTGCTACCGCGAGATCATCGGCACGGTTGAGGAGGAACGCGTGGGATTCCAGCCGCTCATTTCGAGCATCGTGCTCCACATCCTGGGGTCGGTGCTCTTCAAGCACAGCAACCTGCTCTACTCCGACAACCCCGTCGTCGAGAAGATCAACCGCGCGAAAGCCATCATGCGCACAGACTTCGGCCGCAACCGCTCGCCCGAACAGATCGCCCGCGAAGTGGGCATGGGCTACACGTGGTTCCGCCGCGTCTTCCGCGAATACGTGGGGATGGCGCCGGCGCAATACCAGCACACGATGCGGCTCAACAAGGCCCGGGAACTGCTCGCGACGACAGCCCACAGCATCTCGGAAATAGCCTATGCGCTCGGCTTCGAAAGCGTGAGCGCCTTCTCGCTCTTTTTCCGCCTCCGCGAGCGGCTCAGCCCCAGCCAGTACCGCGCCCGCTTCCGGGGCGAAAAGGGGCAGTGACCCGCCGGGGCCGGCCAAAGCAGCAACCCGCCGGGACAGGCCAAAGCCGTGACGCACCGCGGGCAGCCCAAGGCAGCGATGCACCGGGGCAAACCAAGACTGCGAGCTGCCGGAACAGACCAAGGCCGTGACGCACCGCGGACAGCCCAAGGCAGCGATGCACCGGGGCAAACCAAGACTGCGAGCTGCCGGAACAG